>CAJIBT010000001.1_pt1 | contig 37964 bp, 59 predicted proteins | sample 9199421 | NCBI WGS metagenome assembly CAJIBT01 (sample SAMEA7708311, study PRJEB35096) | sediment metagenome | biome: marine neritic benthic zone biome [ENVO:01000025]; feature: sediment [ENVO:00002007]; material: shallow marine sediment [ENVO:03000034] sea grass bed [ENVO_01000059] ...
AATGCCGTTCGGGTTTTCCTCGCCGTCAAACTTGCCGAAGGTGTTGCGCGTCTTGTCGGCAAAGCGTCGGCCTGGCGTGCCACCGCTCGACTGCGGCCCCGCCCCCCGATCCAGCATCCCCGCCGCTTCCTCGTCGAGCAGGAGGTTGGCGGGCCAGCGGCCGGCGGGCTCGTCTCCGGTTAATTCTGTCGGTCCCTTGTCGCCCCTATGCTTCACCATGTAGCCACCCCCGCCGCTGCGGGTAGCGGGCCAAGTCTCTACGCCCGCCCCTATCCGCCCCCCGTCCACCCACAGCCCCGCCACGCCCCACCTCTCGGCATTCTCAGCGAACGTGCCGTCAAGCGGCTTCATGGCGAGGACTATGGGCTCCCAGGCTGGCTTCAGGGCGGTGCCGTAGCCGTTCCAGCGGGAGGCGAGCGGGGTAGCGGGGGCGGTAACGGGTGGAACGTCGGGCGGCAGCTCGTAACTTGATCCAGCACCGACCGTGCCACCACCGTGCCGAGTACCTGACCCTAGGTTTTTCCGCTCCGCCCCCGCCGCCTTGTCGATTGCCTTGCTCACGTCAAGCGACTTCGGGAAGCCCGAGCCATAGAGCCACATCAGGCAATCGCGGATCGCGAAGCCGGCATCTTCCAAGGCGCACATCAGCCGGTGGTGGGTGCGGGTGCCGCCGAAGGCCAGCAGGGGTGCGCCGGGCTTGAGGGTGCGGATAAGGGTCTTTGCCCATTTGAAGTGCCAGTCCTGTGCTGCGCGCCCGCCTTGATATTCGACCGCGTGGCGCAAATATCGGCCCTTGCTCGGATCGTCTATCTCGTCGGCCCGCTTGATGTGTTGATGGGCACTGCCCAGACGATCCCATTCCTTCCCCATAAACTCCAGCCCATAGGGCGGATCAGTCAAGCAGGCGTCGAAGTGGTTATCGGGCATATCGCCCAGGCCCTCCATGACATCCGCGCAGATGATCCGAGCCTGCCTCACACCAGCCAATACGTCCCCCGCCTGTCGTTGTCATACCTCGGCGCCACGGCTCGAAACCGCCGACTCACCGACTCGGCCTCGCAGTGGCCGGCCAGCTTCCGGTAGACGTAGGCGCGGAGCTCGCGCATCCGCCAGCGCTCGCCTGGCTGTTTGGTAGCCAGCCATTCGAGGATCAGCGGGTCGATCCTCTGGCGGGCCGAGCGCTCAGCCTGCGAGGTGTCGAGCTTCAAGAGCTGCTGGGCGGTGGTCATTCGTCGAAGTCTTCCCAGTTGAGAACGTCTGATTTCCTTTGCAGGGCGGCGCGCAGATAGTGGCTCATCTCATTCTGGAATTTTGCCCAAGTGCTCCCGGTCGGAAATACGGGCTCAACCGTAATCGAATCTGGCTCATCAGAATCTTTTGGATAGTATGCCTCATGAATGGCGAACTCGATTTCCTTTTCGCCATCTGGCATCTGGTAGATTCGCCTGACAAGACGATAGTTCCAGCTCACCAGTCCTCCCCTGGTCGCATCCGGTCAATGAAAAACAGCAGCGCCCCGCCGAGCGCCGCCGACAGGCTCAGGTAGAAGACCATGACCCACGGGCTGAGCGCCTCCGGGTCGGCCACGGCCACCAGCACGGCCACCAGCGGCACCGTGAGGATCAGGGCTAGGACGTGGATTGCCCCGAAGCAGGCGGCGTAGATCAGGTAGCGGCGGAGCATGTCCTAATCCGGGTGCCAGTCGAACAGCCGCTCCTGCCCAGCCTCTTCCAGCTTGCCCACTTTATGAAAAAAGCGGTCATAGCGCAGATGGCAGCGGTTACACATGACAACCAGATTCTCGTCTCGGCAGTCTTCCGGCTGATGGTTCATGTGTGCCGTCGTGAGCACCACAACGCCGAAAGCAAACTCGGCCTTTTCCAGGTGGCGCTCAACGCACCTCCGCCCGCGATGCAGACCACATTGCCCGGTACACTCACACTGAAAACCGGCGCGATCCTCTCGGAGCCGCTTGCTGATGGCCTTCCAGTCGTCGGGATACCGCTTCGCATGTTCTGGTCGCATCAATACCTCATCCTGAACCTGCCCCGCCCGAAGGCGCGGCGGAAGTAGGGGCGGAGGGCGTCGCGGATCTCGGCGTCCGTCGCCTCATCCGGGGTCGGAACCAAGAGAAGCTGTCCACCCCGCCTGATGCCCCTCTTGGCCTCCCAAGCTAGCCGTCGGCATCTCGACCCGCAGAACCGCTGCCAGTCCCGGTACGGCCGATACGGCGAATTGCACCTTTCACAAAGCTTCTCAGCCATCGTGAGCCGTTCCGACGCCTGACCAGAGGATAGCACAGATGCCCTATTCCTCGCCCGCCTCGAACCTCCGGCGGGCGGCGCGAAGCCGGTCAGCCATCGCCCAAGCTAAGGACTGCCAGTCGATGTCTTTTCGAGATCGTGTCTTGCCGTCTATCAGCTCGTTGGTGTTGTCGAACCGCTTGACCTCCATTTCCATCGCCTCCACCAGCTCCAGCAGCGCGGGGATGTCCTGGCGGGCGTGGGCGATGAAGTGGCCGTTTGCATGAGAAAACTGTCCATTACTGATTGGCCCCTTGATGCGTCGGTGGCGCTCAGCATCTTCTGAGTTCAGATAATGTCGGGAGGCTGGCTCAACTCCAGTGCCGACAAAAACGCCGTCGTCTCGCATCGGGTTGTCTCGTGCGATCCACGGTCCACCCGTCGCCGCCTCGCACCGCTTCCTGATCTCGTCTAGGCGGCTCACTCTAACATCTCCGGTTTTGACTCTTCGCTGGACTCCAGAATGCTCGCCCAGCATTCCGGGCAGTAGCAGCAATAAGTCCAGGGATCGTAGGGCATCCACCCCTCGGGGGCGAGGTCTGGCGGCATTTTCCTGTAGACCCGGTTCCCGAAACCATGGCTTTTGCCCGAGAAGGAACGAAACTCAACCCCCATCGGGGCGGTGCCGGGAGCCTTTGCATCGCAGCCGTCGCACTCGAAGACTAGCTTCACACTCACTCGAACATCTCCCCTTGCCCCGGTTTCGACGGCTCGGCGTCGAGGATGTCACGCCTCATTTGACCTTCTTGATCGCTTCGCCGTAGACCTCTCGCACGGCGCGGAGATCCTGCTTGACCATCAGGGGCTTGGCCTCGGAGATTTCCTTGCCGATCTTGTCCAGCTCTGCCTTGGCGCCGCAGAGTTGTAGCCGAGCGATGAAAGACTCTTTCAGCTCTTTCGACTGCGCCTCTTTCAAGAAATCGGCGTCCGCTTCGGCCTCTACATCCTTGGCAGCGGTTTCATCCTGCGAGGGGATCTTCGCCTGCTTGCCGCCCAGGAGCGAGAGCAGCGGCTCGCCCAATTCCTTGTAGGTGTAGCCGTTCGGCTGGTCCGCGGCAAGAACGAACTGCTTGCCGGCCAGAAGCCCCGAGCGGTCCTTCTCGACAAACGCCGCAACCGGGGCTTGCCCCTTCTTGACCCGCTCACGAGTCATGCGGATCAGAACGTGCGGCTCGTAGGGAGTCTCACCCTCGGCCCGCATCGTGACGCCGACCATCTTGAGCTCGCCCGAGTCATCCTCGCCATACTCGTTCTTTTCGCGCCCGCAGATGATCGCGTGCATCGGGCTCGAGAGCAGCTCTGTCATCAGATCCTTGTAGGGCTTCTTGATCTTGCCCCAAGCATGGAAGGGGATCGTGCCCGCCGAGGTGGTCTTACCAGAGTAGGAAGCGATACAGGCTTCCCAGAGGTGAGTTATGGAGTCGATCACGACTACCGCGTAGTCGTCGCCGCTCAGGGCACGAACGGCTTGCAGAGTCTCGGACATCGAGCGGGTGTACGCCGCATCGAAGTCGAACGCCTCAGGGTGCGGCTTGCGTTCTGCGACATCCTTGCAGTAGAAGTCACTGCCATGCTCGGTGTCCAGAAAAGCGACCCGCTTGCCAGCGGCTTTCGCCAGCCCCTCGGCAATCAAGAGAGAGGTGAAAGTCTTGCCGCTCCCGGCCTTGCCGTAGAGCCCCATCTTGATCGCCGCCTGTTCTGCTTTTGCCTTCTTGAAACGGAAGGGTGCTGCCATAGCTCTGATCCTCCTATGTTCGGGTTAGCCTTTGGCTTGTGCCCGTCGCCGCTCTACGGCGCGGGCTTGTTCTTTGTAGAGCTTCACCAATTCAGAACCCCAGATTTCCAAGGCATCGTCTACCACCGCAGCAGGCCGCTTGCCAAAGCGATCCGAGGTCTCACGGATGAAGTCTGCTGTCTCTTGTCGAAAGTACAAATCCAGTCGGTTGCTAGGCATAGCCCTATTATGCACAGGGGTTGACAAAAGTCAAGTGGTATGCATAATGGTTGCTGTGACCCTCTCCAACCTACCGCCCGGTGTCCAAGTCTGGAACCTGCCCGGCTGCACCCGCGCAGACGAGGAATGGGAGCGAGCGCTGGATCAGGTGCTGGCCGAGGCAGACGACGAAGGCGAGCACCTCACCGAAGACGAGGCGCACGAGCGGGCGGCGCAGCTTGTCGAGCGCTGGCAGGAGTGGCCGGAGTACGTTGCCGATCAGGAGTACGACGCAAGGGAGGATATGCGGTATGAAGACGAAAACACTCCAGGCCGGTAAGCGCTACCGGCATCCCGTCTACCCCGGCATCTGGACGGTGGAGAAAGTCATCCCCGGTTGCCGTGCGCGAATCGTGCCTGACGCGAACGCGAAACGGCTAGGCTATGGTGCTATCGACATCAGCCCGAATGCTGAACTGGAGCGGGTGAAATGAGCAGGCGGAAAAAAGAAAGGCCGTGCAAGAAACACGGCGGAAACGCTCCGAATAATGACTACTGCGCCCAGCCCGATTGGGAGCGCCAGTGTGAGGTGTGCAGCCAATCCCCTGTGATTTGCTGCACGGGGCTCTGTGGTCCTTGCACCTTTGGCGAAGCCGCGACCGCCGGGGGCAACTGGTGACTCGCCGCCAATGGGAAGGGCGCTGCGGCCTGTGCCGTGGCGAGCTGGTCTGGCTCTGCCCGCTGCCGTTCGAGCGGGTGGTGCCGCGGTGGCTGTATCGGCTGCTCGACGCCAAGCTAGAGGAAGCCTACGTCTGCCAGAATCCCGCCTGCCGCATGAGCTACGGCTCGACGCGGAGCTCGTTCGAGGAAGAGAAGTATCGGGTGACGGCAGGATGATCCACCCCGCGCATGGAGCACTCCCACGGTCGGGGCGCGGCATTATGAACTCGGGCCTGCTGACGTATGACAGCGGCCCGGTCTGCATGGGGAGCGCAGCCGACCGGCGCTCCCCCGTTGCGATGGCGAATCCGGCCCGCGTCGCTCCAACTGGAGGTGAAGGATGAGTGACCGAACAGCAGAAGAAATCCGCGAATGGGCGATGAGAGACCCACTGTTGGCTGCAATCCTAGAAGCGGCGGAACAGGGCGGCGCAAGGGCGAGTTTGGAGATACGGGCCAAGTTTATGACCGCGCCCTACATTCAGCCCGCGCAGCCCTGGAGGTGAGCGATGAGTGAGGCGAAGCTAGACGCGACGATACGGGCGAGGCAAGAGCGCGAATTGCCGTCATGGGATGAAGCTTTGGCGTATCTGAAAAAACACGGCGAGTGGCCCTGGTCTTCCCGCCACAAGAAAGGAAAAGATGCCCGCAAGTGAACCGATCGTCTGTCACCGTTGCTTACCGAAGCGCCAGAACTGGAATGAACCGTGCCCATGCGTTCAGCGCCTCGCCCGCGAGCTGGAGAAGGCGCGGTCGTGGCTTTGCGAGAAACACGCAGCCTACACCCTGCACGAGGGCTGCATCGCCTGTAGCGAGGAGAGGCTAGAGGCCGAACTGGACTCATCGAGAAGCTACTGGATACAAGACCGCGACCGGCTGGCCGAGCGGGTGGAGGAGCTGGAGTTTATGCTGACTCCTGATGATCGACTGACGGCAAGCAAAGCCCTCGCCGCCGCCGAGCGCAGGGGTGCGCGGAAGATGCGGGAGGCGCTGCGGGAACGTGACGACCTGCTATTGAACTGCTACCAGGCAGGACATCGGGAAGGATGGGAGGAGGGGCCTGCAAATAGTGAAGTCATGGACCGCCTACACGATCACTTAGCGAACATCGGGCGCGACCCGGCGATGGGAGAACCGATCCCGCCGCTGAAGGTGCCTCGCGCCCTGCCCCTGCCCGGCGAAGGAGGCGAGGAATGAGTGACAGCTACCCACCAAAGGGGATGCCCCAGTGGCTGCACGACAGCCTAATCCCGATCATTGAGAAACAGCCCCGCATTCAATTCATCTGGTGGTGGAAGAGCTGGCTGTTCGGCGTGTCCTGGCAGCAGCGGTTTGAAGTTCGCTTCGGCCCACTCGGGATTAGTTTCAGAAGGCGCGCTTCGTCTTTAGGAGCCCACCGATGACTAACACCCGAGAGCGGGCACGGGAGTTGCTGGATCACGAGCTAGATCACATGCAAGGGTGGCGAAAGGCGATGGGCGGGGGAATTTTCAATGAATGGGTGGATCACTTCACGATCAGGCTCGCCGCCGCCCTGGACGCCGAGTGGAACGCCGCGCTGGAGGCGGCCATCGACCAACTTAGCAGGCACCCCGTAATACACGACGAGGATGTGATTGCTGTCACTGAACAAGTGGAAGACCTGAAGCGATGAGGCGCAACTACTACCGCCATGAGCTGGTTACGGTCTCGCGTCCTCTCGACCCGATGGACTGCGTTCCGCATCAGCCGCACTGCCCTATGGCTTTCTGCGCTGGGGCGGCGCATCCCAGTTGCCAGTGCGATGCGGCTACGGTCAGGACGTGGCCTACGGTTGCGCAGGAGCTACACAAGCAGGCGAAGGAGCGGCGGTAAGCGATGACCCCCAAGGCCCGCAGCATGGCCCGCTGGCGCGAGAAAGGCTACGCCGTGGCGGATGTTGAGCAGGTGGTCCCGAAAACTTGGATCAAGCGCGATGCCTTTGGCTTTGGCGATCTCCTGTGCTGCGGCCCCGATGCCTGGCTGCTCCAAGTGACAGACGGCTCGAACCACGCCAAGCGCCGGGAGAAGATCCTGGCGAACGAGAACCTACCCCACGTCCTGCGCTCGGGGATTCGGGTGGCGGTCGAGTCCTGGCGCAAGGGCGGGCCGAGGGGTAAGCGCAAGGTGTGGCAGCACCGATTCGAGGAGGTGAGGCTGTGAGCGAGTTGAAGCCGTGCCCGTTCTGTGGGCATCGCCAGGAGTGGAAAAGTCGGTATACCCCGGAGGATGCCGGCTATTGGTCTGTCCAGTGCCCGAGGTGCGACGCTGCGGGACCGTTAATGCACAGCGAGTCACAGGCCATCGCCGCCTGGAACCGCCGCGCCGATGGGTGGGTCAGCGTGGAGGAGCGGCTGCCGGAGATTGGTAAACGTGTTCTCTGCCTGCGAAAAACTGGCGAGCAATTCGTGGGAGTCAACGAGCTAGAGGGTGGCGAATGGTGGCAGGCGAGTAGATCGCCGTGGGCCACCCGCGATGTCACCCACTGGCGCCCGCTGCCCGACCCGCCTAGCGAATCTTCCTAATGCCCACCTTCGGCTCACTGTTCGCGGGAATCGGCGGGCTGGACTGCGGCCTCGAACGCGCAGGGTGGGAGGTAAAATGGCAGGTGGAGAGCGACCGCTACTGCACCCGCGTACTGGAGAAGCATTGGCCTGATGTCCGACGATACGGAGCGATCAAGGAAGTTGATTGGCGGGAAGTCGAGCCCGTCGAGCTCGTCTGTGGAGGGTTTCCATGCCAGCCCGTCTCAGTCGCCGGCAAGCAGCTCGGAGAGGAAGACGCCCGCTGGCTCTGGCCCGAGTTTGAGCGATGCCTTCGCGTTCTACGACCCCGATTCGCGCTCATTGAGAACGTGCCAGGTCTCCTTGTACGGGGTGGCTCACGAGTCCTCGCTGACCTTGCCGCCTGCGGGTACGATGCGGAATGGGATTCTCTACCAGCAGCAGCCTTTGGTGCCCCGCACCTCCGGTACCGGGTCTTCATTGTGGCCCACCGTTCACGGGATGCCGAAGGATGGGCAGGCGAGGAATCCGGGACCGAGCGGCAACGAGTTGGGGCGGGCGGTGAATCGGGCGATGTGGCCGACGCCGCAAGCCTTCGATGCGATTGGACCGGAACAGAGCCCCGAAGCAAGAGCGAAGCGAAAGCAGAAAGGCGGTTGCTCGAATCTTCGGGAAGCGGTGATGCTGCCTACCCCGAGCGCCCAATCCTACGGCACCAACCAAGGCGGCGGCATGGGCAGGACGGGACCGATCAGACCAAGCCTCGAAACAATGGCCCGCAAGGGGCTGTGGCCGACGCCGAGAACGACCGACGCCCGCGGCCCAGGTCCGCAGCCCAACAAGGCGAGCCCGCCGTTGACCAGCGTGGTGAAGCGGGAGATGTTCCAATCTCCGATGCCCTCAGATGTTTCAGGCGGAAGAACCACCAAGGGCAAGGACAGACAGGACGAGACTGGATTGCGCCGTCAGATTGGTGGCTCACTGAACCCGAAGTGGGTCGAGTGGCTCATGGGGTTCCCGCTCGGGTGGACCGACTTAGAGCCCTCGGAAACGCCGTCGTCCCGCAAGTCGCAGAATGGATCGGGCGGCGGATCTTAGAAGCTAGCGAATCTTCCTGAGCTACAGATCCACAGCGCACTCGAACTCCACCCGCACCTCTTTCAGGCTCGGCTGGTCCACGACGGCCCACGCCACCAGCTTGACGATGTAGGCCCCGCACTCGGCGTATTCGTGGATCGGCTCGGGCACCTCGCTCGTTTCGCCGTCCCCGAATTGCCACTCCCGCGAGCCACAGTTGTCGGACTCGTCGAAGAGCTGCACGGTCAATTCGCCCAGGTAGAGCGGCGTGCCGATCTTGGCGACACAGGCCGGCGGCTCCACCACGGGTGGCGGCTCGGTCGGGGTCGCCACGAGGTCGTCTTTCGTGGCGAGGTCGAACGGGTTGATCTTGTCGCAGCCCGTGAGGACCAGCAAGAGTAGCGGAAGGACCATGAGGATTGTCAGGCGTCTCATCTACTTGCCCTCCTTGTGAAAGTCAGCGGCGACGTGCGCCAGGTGGCCCGCGATGTCGACATGCAGGCCGTCGATATAGTAGCGGTGGCCCGCCGAGGCGGCAACGGCCTCCTCGGTGAGCAAGCGTCGGGACGCACCCGCCAGCCCTACCGGAAAGTAGACCTTGATCGAAGCGGCATCGGTACAAAATTCCCTGCGAACCCACCCCGCCCGTGGCCCGGCGAGTATTTCCGGCTCGGAGCAAGGGGTGGCCCGGTGGATGCGCCAGTTGTTGGCAGGGTCGGCTACCACCGGGCCGAGGAACCTGGCAGGATTGAGGAGAGAGCCGCAGCCCGCAAGCAACAGGACGGCGGCCAGGGCGGCAAGTCGTTTCATCGTTTCCCCTTTCGGTAGCGCCGCCAAGCCCACCAGCCGCCAGCCCTGACGCCGCAATAGATGAGTCGAATGCGCCAGGGCGCGACGCTCAGAGCACGCATGGCGCGACGGTAGATCTGATCGGCTTGTTTCCGGCTGATGGCCTGCTCGACGGTTGATCCGTCTCCCATATCGTAGGTCACCTGCGCCTTAGCGTAGAGCACATCGTGGATGACGCTCGCCGGGGTGTGGAGACCCTCTTTGCGAATCGGCAAGTAGAACGGAATGGAGGTCAGATCGGTGACCCACCCCACAGGAACGCGGACGATAATCGGTCCTTCAATGAACCGCAAGGCGCGGGCCACGCGCCAAGTGGCCCTGGCAAGCGGCAGGATGTCCAGGCTGAGCGGTAGACCGATGAAGTGGCTCATGGCGGGTCTCCTTGTAGAATAGGGCTGACGGCGGGGATGGTTCGGAGCTGCTTTCGTTCATGGTCTCATTGTTGTTTTAGGACAACCTGTCACGCTCCATCAAGCGGATGGTCCTTCCGATCTCCTTTCGTGGTAGCACCGCCGCCAGCCCCGGCTAAATTCACTATGCTTAACCTCCCAATGTAAATTTACACATTGGGGTTAACGGGTGTTGATTCGGCCTTCCTCCCAAGATGAATATGGGTCGATTCCTTGAAGACCGTCCAGCCACCCGGCACCGCTTCCAGCCGGCGCTCGATGGCCTCGACCAATAGCTGCCGCTTGTCAGCCCCGATCTGGCCGGGAAGCCACGGCTTGGGCCAGGTCCGAAAGTCCGCCGCCTCAGCATCGCGGTCGTACCGCCAATAGTGCTTCGAGTTGAGCGAGTGGTTGCCTTCGCGGCAGCTTGTGAGCGTACCCTCGAAGCCCAGGACCTCATAGCAGGCAGCGTCAACCGCCGCCATCATGGCGCGGAAGGTCGGCCCCTGGTCGTAGATGACGACGCCGGATTTAATCCGCATTGAGCATTTCCAGCGATTGCTCCATTGCCTGCTCAGTGATGGACGCTGCTTTTTCGAGCTGCTGCAACGCCCGCTCCATGGTCTTCTCGGCCCGGACGATATGCTCCTTGCCATCGTCTGACAGCTTGCCCTCAGCCGTCAGGGCGAGCGCCTTCGAGGCCAGCCCGCCACAGCGCCCAAGCGTTTCCTGCGCGGCAAATACGCTGCCCATGAAACCATTGTTGATGATGATTTTCTCGTCATCGGTCAGAGGCATGGTTTTCCTCCAGTCTGTCGAGTCGTGCCCGCAGGTCACCCGCGAGCCGGTCTTCGAGTTGCTGTCGGGTGGATTTCCAGCGCTGCAACTGCTGGATTTCGTCTTGCTGGTGCCGGAGCTCGGAGAGCACCCAGGTCGTCGCAACGGAGATCAGGATAGCCAGCATGAAGCTGAGAATCACGGACAGAAGCAGCAGGGGCACGATCCATCGGTTAATCGTCTCCGTTGACCTGTCGCTCGACCTTCGTAATTCGGTTGAGGTGTGCATCGCAACGCTTGTCTAGTGTGACGCGCCAATCGTTGAGATGATGGACCTCTGTTTGCAGCACCCGGATCGAGCCGTTCTGCGTCGAAAGGTCGGAACGGATGCCGCGCACCTCGGATTCGATGGTTTCCAGGCGGCGGGTGTTGCCTCGGATTTCTCGAAGCTGGTCAATGCTCTTGCCTCGCAGATTCAGCCACGCGACCGTCAGCGCCGAGACATTCGCGCCAGCAGCGCCAATGATCGTTAGCACGAGAGCCGCGTCCATCACTCCGGCCCTCTATCTATTCCAGTATCCGCTAGGGGGTGAATTGCGACAGTCATTTTTTTTCTGGTCTTCCAGTGCGAGTATCAACGCCGCCTACAATCAAATTTGGATGGCCTTGACGCTTGAATTCACTCGGCCAATGGCCTTGCTCGTCTGGACTTGCACCAGCCAAAAATGCCGCTCGATAATCATAGAAATGACGCGGGTCATCAGGATTGGGATTAAGCCCCCATCGCTTAGCCTGTTGAGCGTACCAGCGTTGGAATTCTTCCTCATTAAAACCTTGTTGTATTGGTTGCTCAAACCCAGCCAATCGCAAAAGGCGCATAAGAACCTGCTCTTTGGTGCTCATTTGCCCAACTCGATGAGCGTCTTGGTGCTCTTGTAGGTCTCGGGGTTTGGCCCCTCGGCACCGTCAAAGCCTGTACCCTCGAAGGGCTTGTCCACGGCTGGCAGCGCCCAGGAAAAATAGACCGCGGGTGCCGAGACCATGCGGAGGGCGATCCCCTTGCAGCGGGGACACTGAATCGACGGCGGGCGCTCCGCGATGGGGAAGAAGTCCTCGAGCAGGGCGTTACAGTCCTTGCAGCGGAATTCGTAGGTGGGCATTAGGGGCCGGGACCGGCGGGCATGAGATTTGCCAACTCTTGCTTGAGCTGCTCTTCTGGCTCAAGGTCAATGGTCAACGGTCTATAGGCGATGGCACCCGGATAGCCAGGGATGGCACGACCAACTGAAGCAAGCCCCCTCCTGACACCAGAAATCCCATACAGCACTTCGCCCATGAATCTGGGAAGAGTCAGCGTCAAGCCACGAAGGGCCTCTAGGTTCCCCTTCCCGATGCCATATACGAGAGTACCCGCTGCCAACGGTCGCATGATTCCCCGAGGGGCGGTGCTTCGGAATGCCAGGCCGGCCACCTCCTCTACCAACTGCGTCTCACCCATTTCGTCAAGGGTCTTCAAGAGGATTTGCCGGTATTCGTTGTTCTGGTTCAGGGCGTTAGAGAGAGACCGTATAGTCGTCCCCGGTTTCTGTGACAGTGAAAACTCCCTGTCAATGGTTTCGATCACTTCAGTTGCGATCCGATACTCTCGGGTCATCTTCTTGTAGCCCGGTATCGTGTCGAGCGACTTGCGAACCGCCCGTTCTAGGGGAGCGATGAACGCTCGCACCTGCCCCGAGTTGCTGTTCAATCTCATGTCGGCTAGCCGTCGCTTCAGGGCATCCACGCCAAGAACGCTTTTGTCCGGCCAATTCTCAAGCAACTGAACGGCCCTGGCGATCTCTTTTTGTCCCGTATCTGTGATTGCCGAAACGTTGAAATCGAGCTCCCCGTCAACTCTGTTGACCCGGAATTTCTCCAATTCTGAATCTATGGACCCCTTAATCGGATCAAGGTCAATCTTGGTGTCCACCTTCTTTACTTCTTTTAGTGCCTTTTGGTAAGCAGCGGCTCGCTTTCTGCGGAGTTCACCAACCGCCTTGCGAACATCCTCTGCAACCTCAATCACGGAAACCTTGCCGCGCATGACATCACGAAACTTCTTACCACTCTTTGTGGCGACGATTACGGCCTCCGTGCCAGCCCCGGTGCCAGCACCAATGGCTGCCGCACCGATTTTTGCGGGAGGCCCCACAACCAACCTCCCCACCTTCATGGCCCCCTTGGCAGGCAAATACAACGGATCGGTCAGTCGTGCAGCCTTGCCGGCAACGGAAGCTGCACGGCCAAGACCACCGATTTTAGGAGCGACAGAAGCGCCGACCTTGAGCGCCCCTGTCCCCAATCCAAGCAAAGAGGAAAGGTCGCCCAAGAAACCCACCGGGTCTTCGTAAGCTGTCGTGCCAAGCGCCTCAAGACTACCGTACCGCTCCTTAAGACGCTCGGCCAGGGCCGCTTGTTCTGGCGACGGGCTGACCCTCAATCCGGCGGGGCCAGGATCTTCGCCTGATTCGACCCTCTCAACCGAGGGCGTGACCAAGCCCTTGACGCCCCTGAGCGTTTGAGCGGGCGAGGTGAGCGCCTCAATAAACTCACTAACGTATCTCCCGCCACTAGGAAGGGCCGTCCTCGTCGCAAAGTCGCCAAGGGTTCTTGGGGGAAGGGGCGCGGCCTCGGATTGACGCTCGCCTTCTATGTATTGAGCAAGCTCATCCTGTAACTGTCTTGATACCGCCTCAACCCGTTGCTTCTGATCTGGGCTCAACTCATCCCATCGCTCGCGCAGGCTTTTCAGCCTAGCTAACCGTTCTGTCAAAAGAGGGTCCAAGGGCATATCAATCTACTCCTGTTGGCCGAACCACTCCATCCATTTTAGAATCGCCTCGTTGTCGTCCGGGTCCGGTGTGGGCGGTGGCAATGATTCACCGACGCCCCCACCAGATTCAAAATCGAATTCCTCAAAGATGAGTTCTTCTGGAATCCCAAAGTGCTTCGCATTCCGTGAAACCCGCTTCTTGACAGACCCGAGATAATCTGCCTGCTGATCCACAAGATCCTGACCTAAGCGGACAAACTTTTCGAGTTCCGACAACGGCACGCCCGCACCGCCCTTGCGGAGCTGTTCGGCGCTTCCCAGGATTTTGTTTATCAGACTCAGGCCCTCGGCGCTTCTGGCGTACTCAGACTCTCGAACAACCGAAGTCGGATCGAGCATTTTCTGGAACGTCACAAGGATAACCTGTGCGCCCTGCTGCAAGTCGCCCCGTCGAGCGGCCTCAAGGCCCGTCTTCATCCGATTCAACGTCGTCATTAGTTCTACCCTGGTTCTGTTCTCAACACGCCATTGATTCCACAGCCGAGTGATGAGCAGGCTTTCCGCCGTTGCCGTAAGCGGTCGCTGTCCAGACTGATCCGATTGTCTCAAAAGTTGCAGGGCCAAGGCCGACCATTGCTCCGGCTTGTCCGGGGCCATCTGCTTGGCAGCATCAAGCGCAAACGATGCTCTTGTCGGGGTCTTCGCATCCTCTTTCCGTTTGACACCCTCGGCCTCCAACCGCCCCTTGATCTGGGCGCTCAAGCGGAGAATCTCTGGTAATGTCGTGGGCGTCTCGCCAAGGCCAAACTGAGGTTCCAACTTCAAAGCATCTCGTTGAGCTATCAAGCCCGCCAAATCAGCCTCGGCGGTCATCGTCTTTTCCGCTTCATTGGACCTCGCCGCTCGGCTCGCAGCGTCAACCTTGAACTGCTCCAGCAGTTGCCGAATGTCTAACTCCTGCTGAAACGCCCGTTCCTCTTCCTGCCGCTTGAGCTGCTCGGCCAACTCGAACTCCTTGACGCCGGCAGCACCACGCGCCAGGCCGGAGAGGATCGCAAGTGGATTGAAGTCGGCCATTCAGACCACCCCCTTACTGAGTCAGATTCCTCCGAAAGAGAAAGTCCGGGGCACCGCCAGTGAAGGGAGAGGCGTTTCCACCCCCGCTCGTCGCCTCGCCGCCACCGCCCGTGCCCGTGAAGCCGGAGAGCAGGTTGAGGTTCATCAGCAATTCCTGAATCGCCCGCTCGAGGCCGAATTGCTGCTCTCTCAGGCCCAGATCCCCGAGGCCGAGCTCGCGCCCGATGGAAAGCTGGAGCGCCCGTAGCAGCTCGTTGGAAGCCAGTTGTTCTTCGCCAAGGCCAAGCTGCCCCAGCATCCCGGTTCCTTGCAGGGCGTTCTGGATCTGCTGGATCGCCGCCTGAGCATTGGCAAAGCCGATCTGGTTCATCGCGTTCAGGAGGTCTTCGGATTCCTCCATTTCGATGTCTTCAAGGGCGCGGACCTGCGGCCCTGAGCCGAAGAGACCGCGAGCGTTGAACTCTCCACTGCGGCGCAAAAGCCGCTCTCTTTCCCGTGTGGCCGAGGCGGTTCTGGCCTGGTTTTGGAGACCCTGGAGCAGCTCGGGTGGGAAACCCGGAGACTCGAAAATCTCCATGAGCTGAGCGATCATGGCAGAGCGCAACTCATCTGGCAGGGCGTTGACATCTCGACGGTTCAAGAGGCTGTTGAGCACCTCGCCAATGCGCCCTTCGAGCGCACCGCTCGTGCCATGCGGACCCCCACCACCCGGCTCGGTTTCACCACCGGCCTGTTGTTGCTTGGAAGTCCTGAAGCGTCCGAGCAGGCCCTCGAGGAATCTCTGCTGTTGCGGACCGGCAAGGCCAGAGCCGATGAGCCTGCGAAGATCGGGAGCATTGAAGCGCCCGCCATGGACAAGCCCGCGCAGGGCATCGCCCCCTTCGCCGCGGAAGATGTTCTGAAGGATGCTGCTGAGTCGCCCGGATTGATCTCCGAGAACGTCCCGCAGCCGCCGACCAAAATTCGTGGTGAATCCTGGAAAGGCGGGTTCCAAGGGTCGTGGCGGTATCGGGGCACCACCCGGACCAGGACCTCGGCCCAAAGGATCGGGCTGTTCGCGCAACGGATCAGGTGTCGGCATCAGAATACCCCCAAGGATCTGAGAAGTGACATCAGCCCGCCCCCGGCTGATCTCGTGGGCAAAAAGCGCAGCACGGTTGCCAGAGGATCAATCGTGCCGCCCCCGCCAGTCGGTGAAGTCCCGAGCACATCAATCGGCGTGAAGATGGGCGGGTCGGTTGTGCCGCCGCCGGGGTAGACAGGCGGATCGGTTGTGCCGCTGCCAGGGAAACCGGGCAGGGTTTGGGCTTCTCTGGTGGGAATCCAAGTGTTCTTTCCCGGCACCCACGTCCAATAACCCTGGACAAAAAACTGATTCGGGTTGAACGGAGCCGAGTTCGGCATCGGCGGGATGTCGGTCACAGAGGTGGGTGGCGACGTTCGGGGTGCCTGATCCTGCCGCGGTGGCGGAAAGGAAGTCGGCGGCGGCTGAAGCGTATGGGTCGGCTGGGGAAGACCGGCCAGATCCGTAAACTTGCGGAGTGCCGGCGGTGGCCCCGGCTGCGTCAGGGTGCTTCGCTTGTCGTCTTCGTTCACGATTACGGGCATTGCGTCCTCCTCATCAAAAAACCGGCCTAGCGGCTCCAAACCCCATACCGAGTCCTGGGTTCGCCACTGCGGCTGAATTGTTTCCCTGTCCAAACCCCTCGCTCAAGAGGAGCGTTATGAGATCCTGTGCGATCTGGCTTTGCCGCTGCTGACCGAGAAGGTCTTGCTGGAAGGCTTGGCTCCCTGCCTGCTGGATGCCGCCCGTGCCGAGGCCGAGGCCGGCGATCTGCATGAGGGCGGCAAACTCTGGAGAGATGGCGGGCTGAAGCGCTTCGAGAAACGCCGGGTCGAGCGAAGGACCACCCGCGTCTTCTGGAAGCTGAAAGATCGGCGGGCGCTCGCCGCGAGGCATCTCGGCTCCGCCCATCAACACTTGCTCCAAGAAGCGCAGGAGTTGATTGCGGCGCTCTACGTCCGCAGCCTGAGCACCGGAGAGTCGGGAAAGGTTCGGATCTGTACCGCCGCCGCCCCCACCGCGCCCACCTAGCAAACCGCCGAGAATGCTTCCACCAGCACCAATCAATGCGGCGGCGACGGCGGGGGCTATACCCATCTGGATTTCCACCTGAGACAGATCGACCTGTGCCAGAGCCTCGCTCCCTTGGCGGAAGAATTCGAGAATTTCAAGCAGCATTTTCTTTCACCTCCGCGAGCCCCTTGTATTTGACCCGCAACAGCGCTCCGAAGATCAGAACATCCTCGGGCTTGTCATCTATCCAGAGCGCTTCTCGTTTCTTGCCCTCGCTAATCAGCCCGAGCCGCCAGGCGAAGTCGCGCCCCACCTTATCCCGAGACAGCACCTCGGCTTCTACCTTGTTCAAGCCCTTCTCCCAGAGGTAGTGACCGAGCCTCACGGCGGCGGCTGGTGCCAGGCCCCGCGCCCTGCTCTTGGGCGAGACGAAGACATAAACGCTCATGGTGCGCGTATGGTCCCCGAGGTAGCGCAGAATCGCATACCCCACGGGCTCACCCTTGCGATAGATGCCTAAAAGCCTGAGCGCCGGGTCTGTCGAGGCGGCAAGATCGGCAAACGACTCTCGGGCTCTCTTTCTGCCAATGAAGCCGCGACCCAAGCCCTGCGCCCGGTTGACCTCTTCGTCATCGAACCAGCCATCCCGAAGCGCCATCTCCCGCAGGATCTTGGTCACCGCACCGAAACGCACCTCGGAGCGTAGAAGGCGCTGAAAGGCTCGCCGCGAGATACGACGCTTGCCCGTCAGGGTCGAGACCTTTGATGGATTGCGGCGACTCATCATTTCGGATCGTAAGCTGGTTTGCGCGGTGAAGCATCAGCCAGGGAAGCCGCACGGTCTCTCGCCGTCGCCTCCATGATGTAGACCGACAACTCGTTCAGCGCTCGTGTGACCTGGCGCTGCATCTCGTCAAGCGCTTTCTGAGTGTTGGCGCGGAGCTCGACAAGATTCTGAGACCCCTGCACCCGAGAAGAGACATCAATCGAGAAACGCTGCGTCTGCCCCGGATAGATGAGCGCCGGCCAGCGGGCGTCTTCTTGCCGGGTGCCGGAGAACTTTTTGCCTTCGGCTCTGGTCGTCATGCGGTGAACTCCCCTCGCGTCGTGCCGAGGTGCTGCACCATGTATTCGATGGAATAGATTTTCCAGCGACCGGCGGTGTCGGCGTCGTTCGCTATCGAGACGATGATCTGCCGACCCGTGTAGCCGATTCGCACTTCCCTGTACCAGATTTCCCGCCCGGTCTCGGTGTGGTCGAAGTTGACGGTTGAAACGTCCGCGGTTTCGCCGTCGATCTTGTATTTGACGTTGAAGGAGCCCGAAGCCTTCGGCTCGAAGGTGATGCCCACGCCCACGAAGCGTTTGATTTCACTCAGCGAGCGCCCAAAGAACGGCGACATTTCAAGCTCCGTCGCCATGGTGGAGCCATCGAAGGACGCGCCTGAATTGAGATCATGCACTTTGCCGTCAGCCGCGGTCGTGAGCCCGAGCCACTGCTCGTCGCCGGTTTCGAGATCCACGGCGATGAAGTCGTTGAACCCCGCCGTTCGCCGCCCGATCCACTGCCGGGTGTCGAGATCGTAGATATAGGTGTGAGTCGGTTGCGAGTTGGCGTCTGTGCGAATTGGCACGGAGCACCAAACCTGGCGGCGCGAGGGCCAGTAGCCGCAGCGTACTCGGCTCTCGTCGCGGCCACGGATCGAGCGCAGATCATCCTCGATGGCGTCCGAGATATAGCGCACGGAGCCGCCGAAGTAGGTGTAGAACCCTGCGTTCCAGTAGATGAACAAGCCGCCCGGAATGGCGCAGAAACTTTTGGCTGACGGGGTGCCGAAAGAGCGGTTGGAGGGATCGGAGACCGTTAGCTCGTGGACGAAAAACTGATCCGGCTCACGGCCTGAGACCTTGTAGGCGTGGTTCTTTTTGAAGATAACAATGCCATCCGGGTCGCGTGCAAGAGCGGAACCCACGTCGCCATCATCCTCGTAAGCCGAGAGCTTGTTGCCGTTCGCCTCGACCCAATAGGACTCGGGCTGCTTGAGATCCGACCAGAAGAGAGTCGAAGCGTTGACCTTGCCGGATTCGCTGCCCAGGAGAAAGACCCGGTTGTAGTGGACGATGGCGGCGACCGTCTCAGAGGGCGGCGGGTCGCCGTGGGTGAATGGCAACCAGAGCAAATCATCATCGGCGGTTTGATCCGCATACGTTGTCGTGGTGGTGCCGGTGAATTGAGCGAGGAAGAATGGCTGTGCGCCATTGGCAAAGGTGCGATAAAGACGAAGCTCACGAGTGTTGAGCGATTGCGCCGTAACCTTGGCATCTTCCATTCCTACGGTTACACGGTCACCGTCTTTGGCGTCGAATTCGCTGAAGGCGGCAGAAAGCGGGCCTTCGGCAGTCCCGGTCATCTCGGCTATGTAATACTTCACAACGCCTCTGACCTCTGTGCCACCACCCAGACTTGTGGCGTCGGCCCCGGTCATATCGAGACGCGTCAGCCCGATATTCGACTGGCTCGTGGTCGTCGCAATCGTGCATTTCCACGGAGCCTCGTTGCCGTTGAAAAAGAAAAAGTAGTCCGTGCCGTCATAGCCGATAGAGACAATGGCCGCGACAGCGTTCGAGGTCAGCCCGGTCTTCGGCGTCTGCTTCACGTAGGCAGCGCCCGCGTAGTGGTAGAGATACTGCCGAGTGCCTCCGGTGAGAGCGATCATTTTCTGCCCGTCATCGCCCTCAGCATAGGCCACCGACTGAAGCTCGTCCGAGTTGCCGGTTGCGAGAATGTTCGCGTATCCCGGCATTGCCTCGACACCGCCACCTTGATCGTCCGGTGCGAGCCAGCAGTTTTCCATCTTGACCGGGTGTGGCCGGGTGCCCACAGGGGTAACGGAGGTGGCAAGTCCCACCCTGAAAGTGACCGGAAACCGCTCGACTCGTTTCGGCATCAGCTTCTTTTCACGTAGCCCTGCATGACAGAGCTGCCCATCCTCCCCTTGGCCCCTGCGCCTGCCACGACGATCTGCGCCTCGTCGCGGCTGATTTGATCGTGGATTGCCTTCTGGTAGTTACCCGAAAGCAGATTGTGGAGCGGTGCGAGATCGCTCGCGTCCATCTCACGGGTGATCCGCAGGCGAATCGCCGCCTTGACCGCGATGAGCTCGTGGTGGTTCCGTGGAATATCGGGCTCGTCTGTATCCCCAGAGAGCGCGGCGGTCGAAGCCTCGTAGGTCAGGCGCATCGCGTTTTCGCCCACGGAGCCCGCAGCGGGCGGTGCCACGATGCCGAAGTGCTGGTCGTGGATGAAGACATAGAGCGGCTCGGCGGCTGTGCCCTCGTGGTAAAGCCGCAAGGCTACATCTTCCTCTTTCGGATCTAGGACCGCGATGTTGGCGCTCGTGACCGCAACGGAGGTGAGATCCTGCCCGCCGGTTTCGATCTCCACCATCTTGAGTTTTTCGGAGTCGGCGGGTAGCTGATAGAAGATTTGAGCGGCGACGGTAGTCGCGTAGGAGCGCTTGACCGCTACTCCCATGTCCTTGAGCCCGCCCGTTGCTCGCATCTCCGCGTAGGCGAAGTTGATCGCGTTCTTGACGAGCTGTGCGCTCCACAGTGTTTGCGGCCCTCCCGCGGGGTCGCCCGCGTACTCCTGAGTCTGAGTGACCAGGCTCGGGGTGCCGCTGTTGAAAAGCAGGGTCATCTATCCTCCGATCCAAGTCGTCGGCCCGGTGTGCCCGACTCTGAGCCCGAAATCAACGGCGGGGTGAAAGCCGGCATCCTTGACCTTCTTGCAGAACGAGGTGTCGTTGCCGGAGTAGCCGCGCTCGTCGTAATGCGCCTCGAACCAGGGAAACTCGATCTTCTCGAAAACATCGCGGCGAATGAGCAAAAAGCCTCCGCCGAAGGAATCGACGTAGCCGATCCCCCTGCCGAAGCTCTCTGCGCGGCGCTTGCGCTGCGAGTCTTTCATCCAGCCGCCGTTGCGGAGCCAGTTGCAGACAGGCACCTCCGAGCCGTCCCACTTGACGTAATGCCCCGAAAGCGCCCCGGTGTCCGGGTGCTTGTCGAGTGAGACGTTGAGGCTCAGGACGTGTTCGGGACCGAAGACCATATCTCCGTCGAGCAGCAGCAACCTTTCTGCCTTGCCGGTAAGAAAGTCGGTGACCATCTTGTTTCTGGCAAAGGCCACGTCCGCTCCGATCTGAATGAGCCATTTCGGATGGAACGCTTTCTCCAGAGCCAGGCACGACTGAAACGTGTGGGCAAGGATGTCCCGGTAGAGGCAGAGACCCACCTCGAACCGGGACATCCGTCCCGTCTTCTTAGGTGACCTGCGAAGTCGCACCTGCGTACTTCAGGATGAGAATTGCGCTGGTCGTGAAGCTCGGATTCGTGCCACCGATGGTGAAAACGAATCGCGCCTTCGGGTCGAGACTTCCCGCACCGCTGATGGTCAGCCAGTTGGGGAAGAATTTGATCGCCACGCCGGTCGCGGTCTTCTGCGCCATCAAGGCCTGATCCGTAGTGTTCGCAGACGTGGATTCCGTATTGACCGCATCGGGCCACACGTCACGAGCCGTGGTGCCGCCGTCTTCCGACATTTGCAGCTTGACATCCAACGTAGGGCTGGTGCCGGTCACGGTCAGGATCAGCAGTAGGCCGATCAGGTCGAAATCCTTGGGCGAAAACCACTCCGAGTTCCAGGTGGCCGTTTTCGCAACGGCGTTGACCTCGACGCCGGCAACCGCGCCATCCTCGATATACCTCCAAACTTCTCTCGATGCACTTCCGGGCATGTTGTCGTGCTCCTATCTAGGCGCTCCAAGCCTTCAAGGCTTTCTGATGCGCCTTGGATTTTTCGTGGTTTGCCTTGGCGAGGTGGTGCTTCGAGAGCGACTTCTCGCAGGCGTGACAGTAGACACCATCATCCTTTTCGGTGAAGACCTCTCCGCCAGCGAGCCCCTTCTCAGCCACACGTTCCTCGTCTGTCAGCACGAAGTCACGACCTCCGTTGGCAATGTTGGCCGGGTGGGCGCGAAGCTGCTCCTTGAGCCACTCCGCGTCCACACCCTGCCGTTCGGCTTCTGACTCGATGTCGAGGACACCTCGCACCGTTTTCCGTCCGCGATAGGCCGGCATCAAGGGACTCTCGAAACCGTAGCGCTTCCGGTATTCGCCCGTCTCTTCGTCCATCTCTGCCCGCTCGCCCAAAGCGTTCCAGACGAGCCTGATCCCACGCTTGACCTCGACGACGCTTTTTCCTTCGATCTCCATTCGCTCCATTCGCATCGGTCGAAGGACTAGGGTTAATTCGCCGTGTCGGCTAAGTGCCTGCATCGTTTCTGCTCCTTCGAGCCCCTTACAGGCTCATGTTGTTCAGTTCCATGGCTGTCCGCTCGTGCCGCCGCTCGAGGCCGGCTTCGGTCAGCCACTCGTTCTCCATTCCATCAACATCGTTGTTCTGGATGTTGGTGCGGAGTTTCGTGTCACGACCTTTCAGGAAACGATAGGCCAATTCGTCAAGGCTCACGGAGAAGCCTCCGACCTTGTTGGTGTCGCCCTCGAAAAGATCGTGCGGGATGATGTTCCACACCCCATGGGTGGTCTGGTACTGAGACGCCTGGAGGCCGATCATCTTGTCGGTCGCCACATGGCGCACCTTTCCGATACCCAGGAGCGTGACGTTGGAAGCCGCGGCTCGGCCACAGAAGAGAAAGCGCACCTTGCGCTCGCCGTATCTGAAAGCCGTTTCCGCCGCCACTTCCATTTCCTCTTCGGTGAGTGCTCCGCCGAAGTTGTAGGAGTTGGTGGTGATCCACTCCTTGATTCCGCCGGTTGTCCGACGAGCGGCGCTGCCCGCGACGTTGGCGATGGACTCGCCAAACCAGAAGGCGAGCTCCATATACTTCGCATGCTCGATGCCTCGGGCGCGGGCCTGATAGGCCATGTAGTCGCCGCCGTAGAGGCTCGACGCCTGCAAGGTGCCGGTCGAGGCAAAGCCGTCGCGGAAAATCTGCGTGTAGTTGACAGCGTTCGCCGCCACCACGGCTCGCGGATCTTCCGCAGCCGCGCCTTCCGCAGCACCCCCACCGAGAATGGTGAGCTGCTCATTGTCGTTGAGCGCAGCCTCGGCCGTACCACCCCAGGACCGCACGGCGGTCAGGGTGTTGGTCGAAACGGCGGTGACGTGCATGATCTCGCCGGTTCTCTGCACCTGCACGAAGCAGTTGACAAAGAAGTAGCTGCCGTTGTCCACGACCAGAGAGGTCGCGCCCGCCGTGTAGCCACCGCTGTTGTTGATCCGATCCGTGATCGGAGTCGCTTCATCGAGCAGGTACTCGAACTTCGCGCTGATGCACGATTGCTTGTTCAGCCGACGAAGCAAGAGGATCAGAGGATTTCTGTTGGGCTCCAACAGATAAATCCGATCTCTCCGATCCAGCTTCCTCCGTTCGGCAGCGACAGCAACCGTTCCGGCGCTTGCTACCTGATCGGTTCTGATTGTGGGCATTCATGCCCTCCTTCGGTTCACTCGAACTTCGGATTCAGAAGCTCTTGCAAGAGCTCGTCCTCCTTTGGAACGCGATGAAAGTTCATCATCTCGTCCAAGAGACGATCTTCGTCATCCAGTTCCTCATCCGAGGGTTGGGTTTTGTTGACTTCGGAGCGCCGGGAAGGTCTCCCGCTCACTCCGGCTGTTTCAACTCCGGGCGTCACGTTCTGCCGCTTCATCTCGACCGCCTTGTCCAGGTAATTGACGGCACCTTGCAGGGCAAGAGCAAGAGCGTTGTCGTTCTTGACCAGCAATAGCTCCGGGTTCTGCTGGAGAAATCTGCCGATATAGGTATCGGCCCGTTGGTCTCCGGCTTGCCGAAACTGCTGGACAATCTCTTTGCCTGTCTTGCCTCCATGCTCTGCAAGGACATCAAGTGTCGATTGCAGTCGGTTCTCTGCGGCCTGTGCTGCCCTGAGACTCGTCGCGTCCGACTTGAAGGACGAAAGATCGTCCTGGACGCGCTTCGACTCTATTTCCACGAGCCGTTTCGCCTGAGCGTCGATAAGGCCGGCGACTCGCCGGGAGAATTCCTCCGGGTCGTCCATGGCGTCTTTCAGCGCCCCCACGATGGCGGGAGATGTCAGGTCGTAGGGCTCGAGCTTGTCTTCGGGCCTGTCTTCTGCTTGAGGCTGTTCCAGCACCTTCGAGTCGGACTGGCGAACCATCGCTTCGAGCATTCCCTGGAGCTTGGCGTTCTGCTTCTCCAGTTCTGCCAAGCGGTTGTCGTCCTGGGGCTCGATGGCCTCGCTCAATTCTTGGAGCGTCGTCTTCTCGGCGGCTTCTGCCTCCGGCGCAGCCTCGGCTTCTGCCTCTTCTGTCTCTGCCGGCTCGGTGGCCGCTTCGACCACCTCTTCCTGCGGACTTTCCTCGGCTTCCTCTTCTCCCACATCTACGGTCATGCCGGCATTCGGCATACCGAACTCAGCGAGAACAGGATCGCCTTCAAGACCCTTCGGCATTGTCCTTCTCCTTCGGTTTGGGTTTGTCGGTTATCAGGCGAATCACCTCGTCTAACTGGGCGCATCGCGCTTTGAGTTGAATCGTCTGTGCGAAATCGTCATCCGGTGCGCTGTACCATTTCCTAAGCAACATTCCGTGCTTCAGGCGCAGGGCTTTCAGCAGAGCTTCGCAGCCGAAGTGCTGCTGCATCTCGGCAATCGCCTCCCGGTCTTCGTCGGTCAGCGTGAAATGGCGGTCTTCGGCTGAGAGCGCCTTGCCCTTGTGGAACTCCGCGATTCTCGGATGCACCATCGGTCTCATTGCACACCTGCCGCGGGCGATCTGCCGCCCAAAAGAGCCAGCGAGGATTCAGCCCCGGTATCGGCGGCGATCTGCTGGCCTTCGGTCGTTGCCTGTGATGGGGATTCGGCGGGTGCCTGCCCGCCCCCCGGCTGCGCCTGCATGACGGAGAATTGCTGTGCCGCTTGCCGCCCCGCCTCGATCAGGACTTCGGGCCGCTCGACGCCCAAGCCGCGCATCAGATCCGCCATCAGGCGCTCCATGACGGGATGGTTCGGCGGCAGGAAGTTGGAGAGCACCCCGAGTCCGTTGAGCGCCCGTTGCATCCGAAACTGGAGATTCGCCGGCTCGGTCTCGGCCACGTCGATAACGACATCCAGATCCAGCCCCGTTCGGGAGACGATCTCTTCGGGCTTGATATTGAGATACGGGCTTTGCTCCCCGGTTCTCGGATCGGTGAACTCAGAGCCCGCGACCCGGATGAACTTCTCGTCGTCAATGTGCATCTCGTTGATGCGAATGAGAAGCCGCCCGAAGTCTTTGAGCGCCTGGAGCGAGAGAATCTGGAACATGAGACCCGCCCGCGAGCCCGACGCCTGAGACAGCAGCGCGGCCTCGGTCGCGGTGCCGCCCGTCAAGTCCGTGCCTAACCCGGCAAAGGTGTCGGTTGCGCCCGAGGCCCACTGCGCCCACATCCGCAAGTCTTCCTGCTCGCGGTAGCTGGAAAAGTCGAGCGATGGCGGCTTGGCGAAGCGGTAGTCGTCGTGCGAGTCCACCAGGAAGTGCCCCGAGGACCGCCACCGGATGTCGTTCGGGTTCAGGTTCGAGCCCCGGATAATCGACATCATCGTGTAGGTGTGCTGAAGGATCGTATCTACCCGAGCATTGGCTAGGGTGTTCACCTCCAGATTGAGCGAGTAAAGGATCTCGGGAACCGAGATGCCGTAGAGCTCGTTCGGAATCGGAATCGGGGTGAAGCGAGAAAATGGCTTGCGACCGAGCCGATTCGGCTCTGCCCGGAGCGGCGGGATCTCCGGCAGTTCCTCGACAATCGTCGTGACCTTGCCATCGGTCCATTGCTCCAGAATGTGAAACTGGCGCTTGTGGGGATCGGGGTGGGCTTCCACCTGGCTCAGGAAAAGCTGCTGCCGCCGGGACTTCAGAGACTCGAAATCCGGCGAGGACATCGGATTGTTCGCCTTGAGCGCCTTCTTGAGCTTGGCAACCGGACCCGGCTTATACAGCGGCTCACCGCGATAGCGAGCGTTTTCGATCTCATCGAGGTTGGTCAGCCTGCGGTGGATGATCCAGGAACAGGATTGCTCGTCTTTGCCGTCCGGGTCGGGGAAGACCTCGTCGCCCTCGAGAAGCTCGATCCAAGGGTCATCCCAGACCGGCACCGGCTCGACCTCTTCGACAAAGCCCCCTACCTGAGCCTGCAAGCGTTCCCGGATGCCGGTCGGGAGTCCCTCTAGAATTCGCTGCACGGATGGCGCTGACGAGAAGTTCGTAAGAGCCGGGTTTCGCGGGCGGCGCACTAAGCGGTCGCGGACTTCCTTGCGATGGGTCGTCTTGGCCCAGGCGGTGCCGTAGATCTCCCCGGCCTTGGCCCAGTTGATGAGGACCAGGGCCATTTTGAGAATGTCCCAATCGTAGAAGATGAGGTTTCGTTGCTGTGCGGCTCGCAACTCGTCTTCGGGGTGTCGCGCTCCGACTTCGATCCTCGGCAGGTTGACAACGAGACGAGGCAGGAAAGTCTCGACGGCCCCGAAGATCAGCGGGCGGAAAAGCGAGGACTGAACGGCGTCGTCATCAATCTCGACAAACGACCGATAGGACTTATAGCACTCGTCCATCCGGTCGAGCTGGTGTGTCACCAGCAGATCCATCGAGCGGTAGTAGTTGTCAAGCACCACGCGGCTCTCGGCTTCCGCGCCGTTGAGGATCGAGTCCGGGTCGGCAAAGACGAGCGAGAATTCGTTCTCTGGCATCCTCTTACCTCAAGACGTAAGCCTGGCCGGGAAAGGATTGCCGCCGTTTCGGCTGTTGCTTTCGATGGGCGTAGGCTGATTGGTGAAGACCGTCGCGGTTGATCTCATCCATCATGTTGACGGCGTTCGCCCGCTCCCATGGCTGGCGATACCGTGGGCGGGAGGCGACACCGTAGCGGAGAGCATCCGGCAGGTCATCGTCTTTTTTCCGGGGCTCGGGTTTCGGGTCTTCATCGCGGAGCGTCTTCGGCTCCTTGTAGATGTATTCCTTCATAAAACGCCGGGTGTGCTTGCACTCCTTGGAGATCCGCAGCGCCGGGTGGGTGGTTGCGTCCTGAAGGGCGGCGGTGAGATACCGGGCCACGAGCGAGGTACCCGCCGGCACATCGTTTTGTGCAACACGGGCGAAGATGCCGGCCTTGCGGTACTCGTTCCAAGCGCTGAGCTCCTGAAGACCGCCCTCGTCTTTCAAGGTCTTGCGGGTGCGCTTCGAGTCCGGGGAGATGAAGGTGGCCTCGACATCGCCTACCGTCAAAGCGGCGATCTGCTCAGCGTGGATCTGATGAATCGGGCCGGTCTCCAGATACTCCTGCGTGACCCAGATATTGTTGTCCCGGTCCACCTTGAGCCACACACAGGCAGTCGGGTGCCGCGGCGAGGTGCCAATGTCGATACCGCGATACTGGCAAGCATCGGAGAGATCCACTTCCCTCGGATCGAAGAGATGCCCTTTCGGCATCAGCCGATCCGAGAACATCGGATAGATCATGCCGGAAAAGGTCTTGAACTCGGCCCCGTACTCCTGATCCCAGGTGGTCTTAGGCGTTGCGTCTCGCTTCGACTCCAGCCACTCTTTGTCGAGGAACGGGTTTTCCCAGGAGGGAGAGTGGTTCGAGGCCCAGCCCTTGTCCTGAAACTCCCGGTCTTGCCCTCTGTACCAATACTCCCGGAACCAGTTATAGCCCCGAGGCGTCGAGCAGAAAACGACGCGGCCTTTGCGGTCGAGGGTGCAGGGCTCGAGATACTCCGTCCAGATCCGCTCCGGGTCCATCGCGCATTCGTCGTAGATGATGAGGTCGAGCTGCTCAGACTTCAGGCTGCGCTCGGACTCCGAAGACTTGGCACGGATGTAGGAGCCCCAGGCCAGCGTTATCTCCCGGAGCCCCTGGCGGTTGTTCGAGAAGGACTTGACCGAATCGGGACCGAAGATTTTGTTGATGACGATTTCTTCGAAGACCACATCCCAGACCATGTGGGTCAGATCGTAAAGCGGGGCGACGATCCAGATGCGGCGGTTGTCCTCGCCGGCCTCGGCAATCGCCTCTGCCGCGCAGGCGAGAGATTTCCCGCGCCTGCGCCCCCATCGCGGCACGAAGTATTGCCAATCCCCGAAGTGGATCTCCGATTGCACCTCGTCCGGGACGTAGGGCACCACACCCTGCGCCGTTCGGACGCGCATCTTCGAGAACCAATGGTTCTTAGTTCGTTGGTCCGCTGACGGCAGCCACTTCATCTTCGATCTCGCCCAGCTTCTTCATCCGCTCGCGCACCTGTCGGGAAGGCGAATGGGCCTTACCCTTGGGCGGCACGTTCAAAAGCTGGTTCTGGATTGCCTCCATGAAGCCTCGGAATTCTCGGGCCGCGGTCACGCGGTCCCGGCGTTTGCTGGGGTCTATGCGCTTGAAAAAGTCTTCGTAGAGCGCCTCGGCCATCTGGGAGAGCGCTTCGACTCGTCTCTCGCGTCTCAGGAAACGGGGTTCTCGGCTCATTCGTCACTCCAAGTCGTCGTGGGCAGCGTCTCGGCGTTCGCCACCCATTCATCTGCTTGTTCGCCCACGAAGCCGTCGTCCACGAAGCCGTCGTCCACGTAGGTATCGCCGGGGTGGGTCTCGTCGGTGAAAGAGGTCGTCGGCAGGGTCTCAGAAGACCATGAAGTTGTCGGTAGTGCCATCAGTCAGCCCCTCCTATGACGATCAGTCCCATGTCCGAGGCGACAATCGGCTCCACAATCTCGTACACCCCGGCGTTGTAGCCGTCCGACCGGCTCATCGTGCCCCAGGTGTAGACCTCGCTGTTCGTGCTGGTGGTGTCGTAGGCCAGGCCAGCGCCAGTGTCGTTCGCGCCGTCGCCAGATTCGCCGCTGTGGACTCCAGTGGTGTTCGTCGGGTACTGCCCGTCCGTCGTCTGCCAGCCGTTGCGGTCAATGCCAACGACGACCACAGCCCATGCGCCCGAGGTGGTGCCGGTGGTCTGTGTCACGGTGGGCGCGTTGCTGTTGCCAGTGGCGGTGTTCGAAACGCCGATAGGTGAGGTCGTATCCGTGCCGCTGAAAACCGCAACGCTCGACCACGCGGACTCGCTCGTGCCCGAGACCATGCTGACAATACAGCTTCCGGTGCCGACAGAGATTGCCCAGAACAGCCGGCCAGTAGTCGAGCCTTCGGCAATGGCCGTTTCAGAATTCCACGTTTCAATACAGGTGGTGTTCGTGACGGAGAGGGTTTCGGCGCCGTCCGTTGACATCCACAGCACGACCAGGTCGTCCACCGAGCGAGCCGGAACGGTTTGCGCGTGACTGGTGCCCGAGGTGCGCGAGCCTGCGGCAGCGGTGCCGACGTAGGCGATAGCCGCCCCGGCTGGACAAGCAAGCCACCCCACGAGCCCCGCAAGGAGAAAGCAGAGGACCGCCATTGTGAGGTAGTGTCGTTTGTCCGAAGGACTCACTCGGTTTCTCCGTCGATCTCAACCGTGCGGGCTTGTGCCGCGCCCTGGGCACTCTGGCCCTCATCGAAGACGTAGCCGTTCTTGAAGCGGTCTTTCGCGTAGCGTCGGAGGTTCACCGAGGCGTAGTTGCCCTTGTTTACCTCGGTCCACTTGCCCACGTCGCCCACAACACATTGACCCTGTGCGACAAGATGATTCGAGCAGATGAGGTAGCGACCATCGGTGCCGAGAACGCACGGGCTCGTCGCACCCTCCCAGTTATCGATGATGTCCTGGGTACAGCTTTCGAGTCCGATCTCTGAGATCAGGGCGTTGACCAGGGCCAGCGAGTCGGCGGTGTCGTCAATCGTCAGCGCCATGGGCTGCTTGCCCCCGGCAACCGCCTCTTTGCGTACGTCCACCGCCTCGGTCATCGTCGTCGCCAGGCCGAAGCAGTGGAACATCATGTTCCGGTAGCCGAGGCTGAGAAAGTAGGCTTCCCAATCGTCATAGGTGATCGTCGCCGGGTCGGCGTCGTCCACGGGAATCTCGTAGAAGATGCTGGTCGAGGCACCAGCCGGCGCGGTGGGCCATGAGCCGTTTGTCCGGTAGTCGGCCATGGAGCCGGTTGCGAAGAGTGCGGCCAGAAGCCCAACCGCGAAGCTGCGTAGATTCATGGCTCGTAGTCTCCTTCTAGTCAACGGTGGCAGTCATGTAGACCTCGAGGCGGTCGCAGGTGCCGCTCTCTGCGGTGAGCACCAGTGAAACCTTGTCGCGGGCGGTAAAGCCCGTGGCACTAAGAGTTGAATCGGTGACTCCCGTGGTATTGCAGGCCAGGGTCGCGCCCAGAATGGAAGTCGTGCAGGTATCGTCGGCAAAGTCCTCACCATCGCAGACATCCACCGTTACGCTCGTGCAGGCTGTTCCGTAGCTTTCGCAGTCGAACTGCGTCATGGTGCCCGTGAAGGGCGGCAGGCGAAAGACGAAATTGACCCCCGCCGGATCTGGGTCTGTGATGACGGCGTGAAAGGCTTTGCGGGTGTCGAGTGAGGCGGCTACATCAGCGGCGGTGATTGTGCCGTCTTCGATCTCGCCACCCGTGCCGCCGTCTACCGCACCCGCCGCGAGGTCGTTGTCGTCTACCGAGCCGGTCGGCAGCGTGATAGCAGTTGTAATGACAGGAGAGTCGGCCAGCACCACGGAGCCCGTGCCGGTCGAGGCGACGTTGCAATCGACTTGGTTGCCAGTGGACTCGGCGGTGCAGAAGTTCTCGTCCGTGAAGGTCTCGAAGCGCTTGAAGATCGCGGTCACGCCATCGTGCCCGATCTCCAGCTCGTTGTTCGTGCCGTCCCAGGCAGCTTGCCCTTCGGCGGTCGGCCCCACATCGGCATCTAGGGTCAGAGTGCCGGCTGTCGTGTGGTCAATCGTGATGTTGTTGTCGACATCGGCGTCGGGCAGCGTCGTGACATCGCAATCGAAGCCGCCCCCAGCATTTCCCTGGCAATAGTCCCCGTCATTGATCGTCGTAACGTTCGAGAGTGCCGTGGGCAGATCATCCGAGAGGTCGTCGCCCCCTGTCGGATCGTAGCCGGTGCAAATAGACCCGGTTGAGCAGATGGTCCCGGTCTCATCTGGGAAGGTCAGCGTGTACGCTGCCGCCGGTTCAGCCGATGACATCGCAAAGGTCACCTGCTCCGCATCGGCAACGTTTCCCTCCCAGACCATCAGGGTCGTTCCTGCCGTAGCATCGCCATCCGTGAAACACTCGCCGTCAGCACAGGAGCCCACCGCCGTCACATCCCCACCACCCGCGACTTCCGCCACGCATTCCCAGGCGGTATTGCCGGTGTTCCGTGCGAGGTATTGGTCCCCAGTGCAGGTCATGGCTCCCAGCTCTGAAAGGGCGTCGATGTGACCGGCTCCGGGGATGTTGGCCTGCGTCACGTCGCAGTCCATTGAAGACGCAGCCCCGCCCTGACAGTAGCTTCCATCGGTGACGGTCGTTACCCCGGACAGGGCGGTTATGAGATCGTCTGATAGATCGTCGTCGGCCAGGCTCCCGGCCAGATCACAGTCAATCTGATTACCCGTCGCCTCGGCGGTGCAGAATTGCTCATCATTGAAAGTGCCGACCTGTTTGAAGATCGCCGTTGTGGTGGTTTCTCCAACTTCCAGCTCGTCGTTTGTCGCATCCCAAGCGATGACGCCTTCGGTGGTCGGGGCCACGGTCTGGTCGAGCGTAAGGGTGCCGGCGGCAGAATGGTCGATTGTGATGTTGTTGTCTACGTCGGCGTCTGGAATGGCGGTTACGTCGCAGTCAAAACCGGACGAGGCGTTTCCCTGGCAATAATCACCATCATTGATTGTGGTGACATTCTGGAGCGCTGTCGGGTTGTCGTCTGATAGATCATCGCCGCCCGTTGGGTCGTAGCCCGTACAAACCGAACCCGTAGAACAGACAGTGCCCGTCTCGTCTGGAAACGTGAGTGTGTAGGCGGCTGCGGGCTCGGCAGACGACATGGCGAACGTGACCTGCTCGGTGTCCGCCACGTTGCCTTCCCAGACGAAAATCGTGGTACCCGTGGTGGCGAGTCCATCCGTCAAGCACTCTCCCGTCGCGCAGCCCGCGCCAACGGCGGTCACATCCCCCGTGCCGGCCGGTGCGGCCTCTTCGATCACCGTGCCGTCAGCTTGCACGGCGAGCCAGTAGGCATCCGTGCCCGTCTTGGTGCCCGAGCCGTAGCCGTCGAGATCCAGCTTGCCGGTGCCCGCTGGTCCTATGATGAGGTCAAGATTTGCCTCGCCAGCAGCTACCATCGTCGGCCCAACCCCCGTAGCGCCCGGTGTTACGTCCAAGTAGGTCACCCCAGTTGCCCCGACATTGCCGCGCAAAACCTCGTCGCCACCCGCAACGAGAGAGACTTGATTGGCCGCTGGGCGGTGAAGCCCCCCATCTGGATCGCCCCTAAAATGAAAAGCCGGTTGGGCCAAGGTGGAGGCAGCAGTTCCCATCGACGCTCCACCCGTGGTCGTGCTTTGGAAAACGGAGGTGTCGAACTGATACTTGAGGGTGCCAGCAAACGACCAGCCAATTACGTTATCCGATGCCTCGTAAGCTCCGGTGTTGCCGTCACCAAAGGCCAGCGTTGGGGTGGTGGCATCGTTCTGTAACGGCAACAGCAGCGCCGAACCGCCCCACGGCTGGGTGTCGTCAATCCTCAGCCCGTAGGTGGGCGCGTCGTTGGCGTCGTTGTTGTCAATCAGCAGGACGTTCTCGATCTGCCCGGTGGCATCGCCCGCGTTGTCGAGCAGTTCCAAGCCAAAGAGGGTCTGGGTGCCCGAGTCGGTCGTGACGGTCGAGGGGTAGGTCCAGGTGAGCCTGAAGGCTTCGAGAGCGGCGGCAGTCGTGGTGCCCGAGGTCCAGTTCCAGTCCTGCGCCCACTCTGCGGCTTCTACAGAGCCGCCGGCTCCAGCATCAGCGATGGCGTCGAGGCTGGTCGTGCCACCCGGCCCGAGGTTCGCGCAGGTGTCGGTCGCCAGGATCAGCGAGCCGTCCGTGTCGATCTGGGCACAGCGGATTCCGGCAGGCGCAGTCGCGTCGGTCGTCACGAACTTGTCGTCCGTGGCATCTGGCCCCAGCTTCACCCCGGCGGCAATCTCCGACATCGCGTCGATATGGTCAGCGCCTGCGATGGCCGATTGCAGCACGTCGCAGTCGAAAGCGGTCGCAGCGTTGCCCTGGCAGTAGCTTCCATCGGTCATCGTGGTAACGCCGGAAAGTGCCGTGGGGTTGTCGTTTGAGAGATCGTCGCCGCCGGTTGGGTCGTAACCGGAGCAAACCGATCCGGTGGTGCAAATCGTTCCTGTTTCTGCGGGAAGACTGGCGGTGACCGTGCCGAGTGCCCCGGCTACCGTTTGAAGCGTCACCGTGCCCGAGGTGGCGTTGTCGAATGTGAGTGCTGCATCGGGTGATCCGGGAGTGAAACAGGCGGGTCCCGTGCAGTCGCCCACGTCGGTTACGTCGCCGGAGCCCGCGCCACCCTGTTGCACGAAACTCCCGGCCTCGCAGGCATAAAGCTGTTGCCCGGAAGTGGCGTCCGTATCCTGAAAGACTTGCCCCGTGGTGCAGCTACCCGGAAGCACCGTATTGTTCTCGATCTCTAGCCCGCCGCCGCCGAAATCCCAATCGCCGGTCACGGTCCAAGCCGAGGTTACGGTCTCGATCCCGTAGTCAGTATCAATGTCGGTCGGGGAGAAATGAGAACCCGTGGAGCAGGCCCCGGCTGCGAGCACCAGCGAGCCGTCCGTGTCCATCTCCGTACAGGTCAGAGCACCCGGAGCGGCGACATCGGTCGTCACCAGATGAGTGTCGGTCGCGTCCGGTCCTCGCTTGATTCCCGCGTCGATTTCGGAGATGGCATTGATCGCGTCCGGCTGCATCCGATAGAGCACGTCCTCTGCGGCGAGACAGGAGGCGTCCGGGGCTCCGACGCCGGTACAACGAATGGCATCCACGTCGCCTTCTGAGCGGAAGTCGGGATCGGTAGCCGCCACACCGTCGATTGAAACGGAGTCGCCGCCGCCCGCACCGGGGCAGGTGATGTATTCGACCTGAGTTGTGGTGGAGCCGACGACGATGCACTCGCCAGCACTCGGAGTGTCGGCGGCATCATCGAGCATGGTGGTGGTTACGGTGTCGGTGTCGCCCGTATCCACGACAACCGAGCCGTCTTGATAGAGCTGGCCGGCGGTCACGCTAATCGCATTGTTGCTGAAGCTGATTTGCGGGTCGGTTACTACGTCCAGTTGCCAAGTCCAGGTGGCGCTTGCCAGGGTGTTGTCGCTCCAACCCAAGGTGCTTAATTCGCTCGAATCGAAATTGGCCTGCGCCGTGTCTGGAGAGGCCCCGGCGTTGAACGCGAAATCTATCCCCGTGCCGCCCTGTAAATCGACGCCCGCCGTGTCCGTGACATCGGTTCCGTCAATTTTGACCGGATCGGCATTTGCGACCCCGCCATCGTTGTCGGTGAGGATGTTGGTCACATCCGACAGATGCCCTTCCAGCTCGGCCTCGGTGTCCATCAGGCAGAGCAGGATGGTGTTCTGAAGGTCGGCGTCGAGCTCGGCATAGGTCAGGCTCGAGCCCTTGTTGGTGCAGCCCGCGCCGGGATCTCCAGCGCAGGCAGTCTCGCGCAAGGTGAAGGCTTCCGTGCAGACGTTCGCCGCCCAAAGCGATCCGGCCAGAAACCAGAGCGCAAGAAAGGCGATTAGTCTGGCGGCGTTAAGCATTCCTTAGCTCTCTCTAGAGCCTCATCGAGAAACTGGAAATAGTGCGACGGGCATCGAGCATTACAGCCACAGCACTTGACGCTGAAACCCTCCGGCAGAAGCGGGGTAATGATGACGGGGGGTTCCAGGGCGAGCCTGCCTGCGAAGAGAAGCAAGAGAGGAAACATCAAACGTCCAAGCATCTCTCGATCTCCTCCAATGCGCTTGGAAGATCGGGGCTGAATTTGGGCTCGCAGTCCTGGTCGCAGTCACAGCACTCCACCACATAACCCTCGGGTGAGACCCCCTGCACTCTTGCGGTCGGATAGGACTCCCAAGAATGCGAAAAGGCCGCTCCTGCGGCCAGAAGGACGAAGATGCCGAAGATCAGTTTTGTTCTGCTGCCCATTTATTCCTCGCAGACGGGCCACCGAAGGGCGGCTCTTGGGTTTTCTTGCTCTGCTTTTTCGGTTTGGATTTCTTGACGGACGGCTTCTTGGCCGCTTTCTTTTTCACAGCGGCTTTCTTCTTGGGAGGCATCTAGGCCCTCCTAGCGGTTGTCCGCGGTTGTTGTTCTGAGGATGGGCGGGGTTCGCCCCATGTGTCCAAGTGGACACGATGCCATGTTCAAAACTGTCTTGCGTGTCTATTCCTGTGCTAGAATGTCTACTCGTGACTTACCCCTTGAGTATCAAAGAGGTGGCCGCGAAGCTGCGATGTGCCCCTGTGACGATCTATCGCGCTATCCGGCGTGGCGAGCTTCGCGCCGCTCGCATCGGAGAGGGGGGGCATTGGCGCATAGGCGAAAAAGAGCTTGAACGCTTTGTGAAAGGAGCCTGGTATGCCCGTCACGGCGAGAGGCAAGAAGATCGTGGAGAAGAAGACCGGCAAGGTGGTCGGTAAGTCCAAGACGAAAGCGATGGCAAAGAAGGCGGCGCGAGCCCGCAACATGGCCCACGCCGGAGTCCCGTTGACCAAGAAACGGAGGAAGAAGAGATGAACGTCGTACGAGAAAAGCTCTCCGGCAAGAAGACCTACCTGGCTTCCGTAATCTACGCGCTCTTGCCGATCCTGCTCCAATGGCTCGGCATCGAATCGGGCGGTTTCGTGGAAGAGGGCGGCGGCGTCACCGCAGAGGTGATCGAGAACGCGAACCTCTCGGCCATGGTCTCAGCACTGCGGGCGGGAATTGCCAAGCTATGAACCTCACCCAGCGCCGCATCCGCGCCAGCTACGACCGCCAGGCGGGAGATTCCGTTCGCCTGCTCAAAGATCCGCAGCATTGGCGGCTTCGTGAGCGCTGGGGCATCTCCGTTGCCGCGGTCCTTGCGGAACTCCAGATCGAGAGTGTCTGCGAAGCCGGGGTGGGAGAGGGGATGAGCCTTACCTTCATCCAGCCGCACCTTCCGGGGCTTCGCTTCTCGGCCTTTGATCTGTCCTACTTGCGGCTCCGCTACGCCAAGCAGCTTCTCTCGGAGTCCATCCCGCTTTTCGTGGCCGATATGCTGCATTGCCCGCTTCGCAAGGTGGACTGCATTCTCACGAACCACGCCATCGAGCCGAACTCCTTTGACGAGGAAGACATTCTCCGCGAGCTCGGCTCCCTGGCTCGCTTTTTGGTGCTGATCGAGCCCGACTACGAAATGGCCTCGGAAGCGCAGCGCGAGAGAATGTGGCATCTCGGCTACGCCCGCGATCTGCCCAGATACGCCACAGCGCTCGGCATGGGCATCCTGCGCCACGAGCCCTGGCCGCACAACCCAAATCCTCTGAACGAGGCGTCGCTCTTGGTGCTGGAGACATGATCTGGGTAACAGGCTCCGGTCGCTGCGGCACGAAGTCCTTCGCGGATCTGACGGGCTGGCCGCACGAGCCTGGCAAGTGGTTCCTCGGCCCGTTCTCGCGGTATGCCGAGGATGGCTCAAACGAAGAAATGCTCCGCGGCTTCGTCGCGGGGTGCCTCGAATCGCAGAGTCCCGGTCTGGTAGACGCCCGCTTCTCCTTCGTCTTGCCGCTCATCCTCGAGGCCGACCCGGCAGCGCAGCTCATCGTGCTTTTTCGAGATCCCGTCTACACCGTGCGCTCGTGGCTGTCTCGCGGGGCCTGGAGCAAGACAGACCAGAACGGCGCCGGCAAGGTAGCACCGCCCGCCGAGGCGACAACCCGCGCCGAAAAGTGCGCCTGGTACTGGAGCTTCATCTACGAGCGGATCTTGCGGCATCTCGACCCTCTCGGCCCCGAGTTCGTCCAAACCGAAGAGTTGCCCATCGTCTCGAACCGCTCGGCAAGCCTCATGCGCCCGACGACCGCGGACTGCACGGCGATTGTCGAGCGCTGCTCGGGCCTCTATGACCGACTTGTGGAGAGGATTCTCGATGAGCGACCGCTGTTCGACGCTCTCAGCGCTACGTGGAAAGCACACGGGGGAGCACCTCTACATTCTCGGCTCGGGACCGCAACTCAATGAGCTTACTGCCGGTCAGCGCTCTCTTCTCGAAGCGCGAACGACCCTCGGTGTCAACCGAACTCACCACTTCCTGGCGTCTACCTACCTCATCTCCTCCCACCCGGAGACGCTGGCCGGCCATTCAGCCAAGACGGTAGCCCTTCATGCGCGATGGAACGGAGAGACGACGCCGCTTGCCCATGGGGCTTTGCCCGTCCCGCGCAGCCGCTTCGTGGAGTCTTGCGGATTCAGCCGCAACGATTCGGTTCTCTTGTCCGACCGCAACGTCATCTTCCTCGCAACGCATCTCGCCTACATCCTCGGTGCCGCGGCAGTCTCCTACGTCGGGGTCGAGATGAACGATGATCGCCACTTTTCGGTTTTTGCGCCGCCACAGCGCAGCTTCTCCGAGTTCCCGCACGAGGCGACACTGCGGCTCTACCGCGAAAGGATGGAAATGCCGCTCTACGCCACCAAGGAAGACTCCCTGCCCTTCCGCGCCGGCTGTGCGCTGGATCTGGAGTTTGCCAATGCCTGAATTCGATGTCGTGGTGGTGGGGTACTCGGAGCATCTTGAAAATTGCCTGGAATCGATCTACTCAAACACCCACTCTTCGAGAACGACCGTAATTGAAAACAGGCCGGGATTGTTGTGGCCCAAAAATCATTGTTCTCGCGTGATCTGCCCCGGAGAGAACATCGGCTGGGTCAAAGCCGCCAACGCCGGTCTCGCTCTTGCCACCGCTCCACACGTCGTACTGATGAACGACGACACCGCCGTAGAAACCGACGACTGGCTCCCGAAGATGCGCTCGCATTTCACCAAAAACACCGCCTGCGTCGGTCCCCGCTCCAACCACCGAGGCTTCCAGGGGCGGCTCAAGAAGCCCTACCGCCGCCGCGCCTGGCCTCCGTGCCTGTCGTTTTTCTGCGTCATGTTCTCACGAGAGGCGCTTCAGGAGGTCGGCTACCTGGACGAGCGCTTCGACTACACCGTCTCCGGCGGCAGAGGCGGAGACGACGACGACTGGCTCAAACGAGCCCACCACGCCGGCTACCGGGTCGCCTTCGCCCCGGAAGTCTTCGTGCGCCACATCGGCTCGGCCTCCTTCGGCAAGCTGAACGCACCCTCGAACGCACCGCTACTGGAGAAGAAATGGCGCGAATAGTCTTCTTCCACTCCGGCTCCGTACTGGCGCTCTCACTCCTTTACTGGATTCGAGACG
>CAJIBT010000002.1_pt1 | contig 19255 bp, 12 predicted proteins | sample 9199421 | NCBI WGS metagenome assembly CAJIBT01 (sample SAMEA7708311, study PRJEB35096) | sediment metagenome | biome: marine neritic benthic zone biome [ENVO:01000025]; feature: sediment [ENVO:00002007]; material: shallow marine sediment [ENVO:03000034] sea grass bed [ENVO_01000059] ...
ATCGAGGTAGCCCGCGGGCTGCAGCGCGCAGAGGCCGTAGGGTGGCTCACCGCGCTCCTCGACCCATGCCGTCCAGACAGGGGGGTGGTACACGAGGTTGCTCTCCTGGTCCTCGCGCCGCGGCCAGAAGTTGACGCGCAAGAGACGCTCCAGGTGCGCGGCCCGTTCGGCGCTCTCGGCGCGTCCGAACAGCCGGGCGTCGCAGCGCAGGGCCCAGAGGCGCAGGAGCTGGACGTGGAGCAGGTAGCCGTGGTGGGGGTACTCATCGGCCCAGGAGCCGGACTGCGGTACATAGACCAGGCCGCGCCCGTTGAGCTCCCAGGCCGTGAGCAGGCGCAAGCCGCGCTCCACGGCCGGGGCCACCGCCGCGACAAAGTCGTCGTCGCCTGAGTGCTCCGCCAGATGCCCGACGCCCACGACGAACCAGGGGATGGTGTCGACCCGGCCGGCGGAGCCGCCGAAGCTCACCTCCCGCGTCTCGCCCGCCTCGTCGATCAGTACGTTGGAGGGGATCTGTCCCTCGGGGCCTTGATGGCTGGCGAGAGTCTTCAAGGTGGAGCGCAGGGCCGCGATCAGCCGATCGTCGCCGGCGACCAGACCTGCCAGGCCGCAGACGACGCCGTCGCGGGCCCAGATCCGGCGGTAGTTCGCGGTCTCCTCCAGGCTGGCAACGAAGCCGGGCGGCGTGGCTGTCTCGCACAGGAGCTCGAGCGCCCGACGACGGCCCTCGGCCGGCCCGGTCACGACTCGGCCCCCGGGTCCTCCGGCTCCAGATTGCGGTACCAGGTGAAGTAGAGCACGTAGCTCATCAGGGCAAAGAGCAGGAAGGCCCCCAGGCAGACGGGCCACTTGCGAAGCAGCAGGCTGATCACGGCGACGACCCCGCTCAGGTGCCAGGCCATGGCGAAGGGAACGCTCAGCACGTCGATCGTATTGCCGAGATTGGTCGCTGCGACCTCGGTCGGGTCGAGCCGCTCCCGCACCGGGCGCCAGAAGCCGAAGGGACGGATCTGCCGCCAGAAGCGCTCGAGCGTGCCGCGGTCGGTGGCCGGAGTCAGCAGCGAGCCCGCGATGCCGCCGACCAGGGAAGCGACCCAGGCATAGAGAGCGGCCTCATAGAACGGCATGGCCGGTTGGGTCTGCGTCCACAACGACACCGCCAGACCGGCGGCCGTGGCCAGGGCGAAGCCGTAGCCGTTGAGACGCCACCAGTACCAGCGCAGGACGATGGGGACGAACAGACCTCCGGCCAGCGGGCCGGTGATCCAGGACCAGATCTGGTCGATGTTGCGCACCCCCAGGGCCAGCGCCACGGCCAGGGCGGCCAGGACCAGGGTTCCGAGATAGCTCTGCGCCATCAGCTCGCGCCGGGTAGCGCGGGGCCGGAGGTGGCGCTGGTAGAGATCCTTGACCCAGTAGGAGACGCCGGCGTTGATCGTGGAGTCGAAGGTCGACATGGCGGCTGCCACCAGCCCGGCCAGCAGCAGTCCGCGGAGACCGGCCGGGATCGCCCTCCCCAGTACCACCGGCAGGGTCATCTCCGGATCGGCGGCGAGGAGCGCCCCGATCTCGGGCGAGCGCAGGGTGAGCGACAGACCCAGCAGGACCGAGCCGACGACCAGCAGCCAGCGAAAGAGGAGCAGAAGCGTCCACTCTGCGGTCAACAGACCCGCCTCGCGATCGTTGCGGGCCGCGAAGTAGCGCTGCGTCATGTAGCCGCCGGTAAACCCGCCGGCGCCCTCGAAGAATCCTCGCGCGATCCAGAACACGATGCACAGACCGAAGAAGTGGTAGATCTCGGGGTTGGCCAGCCAGGGCATAGGATCGGCGATCCAGCGCGGCGTGAACTCGGCCCAGCGGCTGCCCACGAGCTCCATCACTGCGTCGTGGTCGGGCAGGAGGAAGGCCCGCACGCCCACGTAGGCCGAAACCCCCAGGATCATCAGCTCCTGCAGGACATCGGTGTAGATGACGCCGTAGAAGCCCGACAGCGTGGTGTAGGTGAGCGCCACCGCGATCATCAGGAGGGCGCAGGTAGTGGGGCTGAAGGGCAGGTAGATGGACAGGAACTTGCCGGTGCCCTTCACGAAATAGATCAGAAAGGCGAGGGTCACGACCAGATTCGAGATCGCGCTCAGCATGCGGGCCGTCTGCCCCTGGCGGCCGGAGCCGAAACGCAGCTCCATCCACTCGGCGTTGGTCATGACTTGCGAGCGCCGCAGCCATTTGCCCATGTAGATCATCAGGATGCCCAGGGGGAGGACCATGCCGCCGCGCATCGCCACCCAGAAGCCCTGCAGGCCGATGGCGAAGAAAAACGAGGTGATCACCATGGTGCCCGTCATGTCGAAGTTGGAGGCCGTGCCCGACATGCCGATGGCCCACCAGGGAATGCTGCGGCCGCCGAGAAAATAGGCGGAGATGCCCTGCGCCGCCTTGCGGCTCAGTACCAGCCCGGCGCCCAGAATTGCCAGGAAATAGACGGCCAGGATGAGGTAATCGACGGTTGCTAAACGCCCCAGAGGCTCCATCGGAGGCATTCTAGCGGCGGCCGCGGTCTTCGATGCGGAATGTCGCGTTCAAGAATGAGGGGGCGAGACCATGACAACGAATCGACGGGCAGCGAGGCTCCCACTTCATGCAGGTGCCGCACGAAGCCGTCGTCAGCCAAGCCCAATAGGTTGGTGGTGGCTCCTGGTGGCCGTGGCGCTTGCCTCCCTGGTCGGGGGCTGTAACAGCGACACCACGCCGACGGAGCCGCCCGCTCCCTGTGGGCCCTTCCCGGACTGGACGACCTCCCCGTACGCCCTCCCCTACCCGGTGGGCCTGGGATACCGGGTCAGCCAGGCCAACTGCTCGGGCTTCGGCCACAGTGACTTCTGGCGCTATGGCTACGACTTCGAGATGCCGATCGGCACCCTGATCACCGCGGACCGCCCCGGCCGCGTGGTTCATTCGTTGGGCGGCGCCACCGACGGGGACCGCAGCAGAACCAACCTGGTGACGATCGAGCATGCTGACGGCACTTTGGCGCTGTACTCCCATCTGACCCAGGACGGCAATCTGGTCGCCGTTGGGCAGCGGGTACAGCGGGGCGATCCGATCGGCCTCAGCGGCGACACCGGCAACACGGGAGGCTTGCCTCACCTGCACTTCTCGATCCATCCGTGCGGCGACCTCCCAGGCCTGCCGGCCGAGGGGTCCTGCCCATCCCAGCCAGAGACCTTTCGCAACACGCGTCCGAATCCCGAGGGACTGGTGGCGGGCCGGACGTACGTGGCTGAGCCCTGGGGTTAGCCCGGACTTCTCACCGGACCTCCACTGCGATGCGGTGTCAACTTGCAGCTGCTGCGTCCCGCTCGGTCGGGCCTCCTCGACCTTCTGGGGACACGATTCCATCGTGTCCCCAGGGCCTGCGGGGCTGGCCCTTTGTGGAGAGCCTCATAGTCCTCTGAGCCGGTGGGTGGGACGATTCCTGGTGAAGGCGACTTCGCCGGAACCCCTATGCACCGAGTCTCTAGCCACCCTTGTGCCGCCCTGCTATTCGCCGCTGTCGTCGCGGCGACGGGCCTCGGTGCCACCGACTACGAGGTGGGGCCCGGGCAGGCCTACGCCGCCATCGGCGACGTGCCCTGGGAGTCGCTGGGGCCGGGCGATCGGGTGCTCATCCACTGGCGGGCCGCGCCCTATCAGGAGAAGTGGGTCATCGCGCGCCGCGGCACCGCGGCTCAGCCGATCGTGGTGCGCGGCGTGCCCGGGCCCGCCGGCGAGCTGCCGGTGATCGACGGCCGCGACGCGGTCACCCGGCTGGCCCTCGACTACTGGAACGAGGAGCGGGGCGTGATCAAGATCGGCGGCGCCAGCATACCGCCCGACACCCTGCCGGCCCATATCGTCATCGAGAACCTGGACGTACGCTCGGGGCGGCCGCCCTACACCTTTACCGACGACGCGGGCACCGTGCGCACCTACGCCGACAACGCCGCCTCGATCTACGCCGAGAAGGCCGAGCACCTGGTAATTCGCAACACCGTGATGCGGGACTCGGGCAACGGACTCTTCGTCGGCGCTTTCGACGGCGACACCCGGGACGTCCTCATCGAGGGCAACTGGATCCACGACAACGGCATCCAGGGCAGCGGCTTCCAGCACAACAGCTACACCGCCGCCCTCGGCATCGTCTTCCAGGAGAACCACTACGGGCCGCTGCGACCGGGGTGCGACGGCAACAATCTCAAGGATCGCTCTGCCGGCCAGGTGGTGCGCTACAACTGGATCGAGGGTGGCAACCGGCAGCTCGACCTGGTGGACGCCGAGGACACTCCCGTGCTGGTGAGCCACCCGAGCTACCGCCAGACCTTCGTCTACGGCAACGTGCTCATCGAGCCCGATGGCGCCGGCAACAGCCAGATCCTCCACTACGGTGGCGACAGCGGCAGCACCGCCGACTACCGCAAGGGTACGCTCTACTTTCACAACAACACGATGGTCTCGACCCGCAGCGGCAACACGACCCTCATGCGCCTCTCGACCAACGACGAGAGCGCCGACGCCCGCAACAACTTGCTCTACGTGACCGCCTCTGGCGACCGGCTGGCCATGCTTGCCTCCGCCGGCACCCTCGACATCAGCCACAACTGGCTCAAGCCGGGCTGGGTCGCCTCCCACGGCACCCTCATCGGGACGCTGAACGACGACGGCACCAGCGTCGAGGGCGCCGATCCGGGCTTCGTGGACGAAGGCGCCCAGGACTTCCATCTCGACGGCGGCTCGGCCTGCATCGACTCGGCCACCGTGCTGCACCCCGACAGCCTGCCGGCGCACGACGTCCTGCGCCAGTACGTCAGCCACCAGGCCGGCGAGGAGCGTCCCTGGGACCCGCCACTCGACATCGGAGGGTTCGAGTTCTGCGCCGTGCCGCCCTGCTCGCGGACCGTCTTCGCCGACGGCTTCGAGTCGGGAGACACCAGCGCCTGGTCGGCCGCGGTGCCCTGAGCTGGAGCTGGCTGGCCGTCAAGCGCGATCTCTGGATTCTGGTGCTCGCCCATTGCTACATGGACGCCACCCTCATGGTGCAGATGTACCTGGCCCCGAGCGGGTAAAGAAGCTGGAGCCGAATCCGTCTCTCTGAAACTCGGCTGGATCGCTCATGTGTCCGGTCTTCTCCTGACGCCTCAGGGTCTCATCACGCTCGGTATCGCTTCGCCCACCCATCGTTCGCCGCTAGCCCCTGAAGTAGATCCAGACCGCGGCCACGCACAGGGCCAGGAAGACGCTCAGCCACAGATCCTGGCGCTTCCAGGCCGGAGCCGACGGCGCCCGGTCGGGCGTCTGCTCACTGCTCTCGGCAGCGGTGGCGAACGTGAGGCCCGCCAGCTGACCCCGCGACGGCTCGGGCGTCATCAAGCTCACAAACACGAGCACCGCCGAGCAGACCACGAAGAGCAGCACGGCGAAATGGAGGAAGTTCATCTCGACCACCCTGAGCAGCCAACCGTCGAGCGAGGCCTTGTTGATCTCGGCGACAAGCCGGCCCATTCCCAAAACGAAGCCGGTGGCCAACGAGGCGATCGCGCCGCGCGAGTTGACCCGCTTCCAGAGCACACCGATCAGAAAGACCGCCGCGATCGGCGGTGAGATGTAGGCCTGGACGCTTTGCAAGTAGACGTAGAGCGGGCCGGAGATGTACTTCATCATCGGAATCCAGGCCAGGCCGGGGCCGACCAGCACCGCCGTGGCGACCTGACCCACGCGAACCAGCTGTTTCTCCGACGCCTCCGGGTGGAGTTTGCGAAAGATGTCCCAGGTGATGAGCGTCGAGCACGAGTTGAACACCGACGACAGCGAGCTCATGAGCGCGGCCAGCAACCCGGCGACGACCAGGCCTCTCAAGCCGACCGGCAGCAGCACACCGATCATCGTTGGCAGAGCTTCGTCGGACTTGGCCAGCTCGAGCGTGCCCTGCTGGCTCAGGGCATAGGCGACGACGCCGGGAATCACGAAGATGAAAAGCGGCAGCACCTTGAGCAGGCCGCCAAAGATCGTGCCGCGCCTGGCCTGATCTTCACTCGGCGCGGAGAGCACTCGCTGGACGATGAACTGGTCGGTACACCAGTACCAGACCCCCAGAATCGGCGCGCCGAAGAGAATCCCGGTCCATGGGAAGTCCGGGTGACTCGACGGCTGCCACATGTCGAAGAAGCTGGAGTCGACCGACGCCCGTAGGGCGCCCCAGCCACCGAGCTCGGCAAGACCAATACCGGTGACCAGAAGAGCTCCTCCGACCAGGACGAACATCTGGATCATGTCGGTGTAGAGCACCGCGCGCAGGCCGCCGAAGATCGTGTAGATACCGGTTGCGATCACGACCACCAGGGCGCCAGTCCAGAAGTTGATTCCCATGAGAGACTCGAACACGATGCCGCCGGCGGCGATGGTGACCGAGATCTTGGTCAGTACGTAGCCGACGATCGATATCACCGCCAGATACCAGCGGGCGCCCGACGAGTACCGTCGTTCGAGGAACTCGGGCATGGTGAAGACACCGCTCTTCAGATAGAACGGCACGAACACCCAGCCCAGCAGCAGCAGAATCAGCGACGCGAGGATCTCGAACTGCCCCACCGCGACGCCGCTGGCCGCGCCGGTGCCGGCCAGACCGACCAGATGCTCCGAGCCGATGTTGGAGGCGAACAGTGACGCGCCGATGATGAACCAGCCGACGTTGCGCCCCGCCAGGAAGTAGCCGGCCGAGGTCTCGCGAGTCTCTTCCCGCCGTGTCGCCCAGTAGGCGACACCAAAGACCAGGGCGAAGTAGCCCAAGATCGAAAGCCAATCCAGGGTCCCAAGTAGCTTCATGCGCTGTTTCCTTTCAGCTCGAGAATGGCCGCTGGTATACGCGGACGTAGTCGACCGACATCGACTGCGGGAGAGTCGTCGTCTCATCGGGTGGCCCTGGCCAGTCGCCACCCACGGCCAGGTTCAGAAGCAGGTGGAAGCGCCGGTCGAATGGCGCCGGGAACTCGCCACCGTCGCTGTGCCACCTGCTCTGCGTCTGATAGTGCTCCCCGTCCACGTACCAGCGAAACTCGCCGGGCTCCCAATCGAGCGAGAAGATGTGGAAGCCATCGGCAAAGGTGCCCTCGGCGAGGGTGAACGATGTGCCGGTGTGCACGTTGTCGGGCCAGGCGCCGCCATAGTGGAGCGTGCCGTAGACCCTCTCGGGCTCGTGGCCGAGGAGCTCCATGATGTCGATCTCCCCGCTCGCCGCCCAGCCGCCGTACTCGGAATCCGTCGGCAGAAGCCAGATCGCCGGCCATAGACCCTGGCCCTCCGGCAGCCTTGCCCGGACCTCGAACCGTCCGTAGGTCCAGTCACCCCGATCCCTGCTGCGCAGGCGTGCCGAGGTGAGCTCCGCCTCAACTGCGGTCGTCGGGGGCTTCTCCCGCAGAGCGCGCAAGACCAGATGCCCGTCCTCGACGAAGACGTTCTGCGGCCGATCGGTGTAGACCTGGAGCTCGTTGTTGCCCCAGCCGGCGGGCACACCGTAGTCGACACCGGTGCCGAGCATGGTTTCCCACTTCGAGCGGTCGACCTCCGAGTCCTCGAACTCGTCGGACCAGACCAGCTCATAGCTGGCTTGAGCGGCGGGCGCCTGCGATCGAGCAATCGACTGCGCCGGCTCCGTCGCTGGCGAATCGCCGCAGGCGAAGAGAAGCGCACCGGCGGCAATCGCCTCTGGAGACCACGGCGGTCTCCTCTTGGGAGGCCAGCCTCGGCGTCGGAGAGTGCCGTCGGAATCCGGGCACCCTCTACCTCCGCCTGCACCCGCCTTCACGGGCAGACTGCCCCGCCTTCGCCTGCCGAGACCAGGCGTACGTCCGAAATCCGCAGCGCCGCGGCGCCGTCGGTGGCCAGAGCGAACGGGATGCCAATGAACTCGTTCGTCTTCTTCACGCACATGGTCACCACCCCGCGAGAAAAAGGGCTGCGATCCGTGGAGGATCGCAGCCCTATGACCGTCGAGATCAGTCCCTGAGTAAGGCGATCAGAAGGTCACCTTCACACCGAGCTGGAACTGACGCGGATCGCGAGCGCCGAAGGCCGTTCCGAACGTGGGCTGGGGGTTCGCGCCGGTGATCGTCGTAGCCGACTCGAGCGGCGCGTCGAGCGTCACGTCGCTTCCGCCCCAGTTGGTATCGACATCGGTGTAGTTGTTGGCGTTGAAGATGTTGAACGCCTCGATTCGAAGCTGGATGTTCACGCGATCGCCTGCGACCGGAATGCGCTTGTAGAAAGAGAGGTCGACCTGGAAGAACTCCGGCCCGGTGCAGACGCCTCGGCTCGACATCTGTGAAGTCTCGCCCAACCTGTAGCCGGTCAGCGTGAACGCGTCCGGGTTGAGGAACTGGCTGCCCCCGGAGCCGGCGCACGACGCGCCGGTTCGGATCGGCCGGAAGTTGTCGTCGAAGCCGGTGCCGGACGGGGTCTCGCCCTGCAGGGGGCCGCCCGGGTCAGCAGCAAAGATCGAGAGCGGAACTCCGGAGGAGTAGATCACGATGGCCCCTACCGTCCAGTTGCCCAGGAAGTGCTCCTTGAAGCCGCCCTGGCCCTCGAAGGTGGGCAGGTTGTGGATCACGCTGGCGTTGAAGATGTGCTCCCGATCCAGGGACGCCGGACCGAAGTCGAGGCCCGGGTTGGATTGATCGGTGGTCGTCTGCTCGCCCAGCCCTCCGGAGGAGTTCCCCACATCCTGATCGGCATTGAAATCAGACAGCGTGTACGACGCCTGGAGCTGCGAGCCGCGCCCGTAGCGGAGCGTGTACTGGGTCTGCAGCGAGTCATACTCCGACTGACCGTCGGTGGTCCAGTAAATGATGTTTCGGTCACCGAACACGCCGAAGGGTCTGAAGGAGGCGCGGCAACCGGCGCCGCCGTCACCACCGGGGCAGCGCGCGTGCTCGAGACGATCCGGAATGCCGTTGCCGTTGGGATCCCCGGCCGGCACCTGGTTGATCTCGTTCGAGCGCAGCAGGTGGCGTCCGCGACTGGCGACGTAACCGACCTCGATGGTCGAGTCCCTGCCCAGCCGCTGCTCCCAGGACACGTTGTACTGGAGCATGTAGGGGGTCTCGGAGTTCGGGTCGAAACCGCCGGAAGGCAGGCCGCCTATGGCCACGAAGTCCGGCCGGATGTCGGTACCGTCGAGGTTGCGGATGCCGCCGGCGAATCCGACTCCCGCGCCCGGATTGTTGAGGAAGCCCAGCTGCGGGCTCACCCGCTCGCGCTGGAAGAACTGGCCGAAGCCGACCCTGACGACGCTGTCGCCGTCACCCTTCAGGTCCCAGGCGAAGCCCAGTCGCGGAGCGAAGTTGTCGGTATCGTCGTTGACCAGAGCCTTGTTGGGCCCGGGGATGCCGCCGGTGAATCCCAGGGCTCCGCAAGGATCGTTGCCGGGAACGAAGACGATGCCGTTGCAGGGATCGCCGCCCAGCGCGGGGTCGAAGAGCGCCGGATCGAACATGGTGTAGACCGACGAGTCGTTGTGGTAGGGCGCGTCGAAACGGGAGTAGCGGATGCCGTAGTCCAACGTCATGTTGGGACGGATCTTCCAGCTGTCGGCGACGTAGAACTCCAGGTCCTCCCACCGAATGTCGGGTACCGGGTTGAAAGACTGCTCGGAGAAACCGAAGAACATGTCCTCGAGCAGGAAATCGGCGATGGTGTTGCCGGTGTTGGTGCCCCAGCCGCCCAGGCCCACCGAGGAGCCCGGGAAGGAGCCCCAGAAAATAGGCGCCTCCTGGAAGGAGCCCGCAGCAAATTCGAGCTTCTTGGACTCGCTGTAGAGCGCTCCTGCCTTGACGACGTGGTTGCCGAAGACCTGCTCGTAGTCGTCCTTGAGCAGGGTGATGTCCATATCGTTCTGCCAGGGCGAGATGCTCCAGAGGGTCGGATAGCCGCCGCCGCCCCAGAAGAGTGGATGACTGCGGTTGGAGGCGGTCTTGTCTCCATCGGGGAAGAAGGAGGGAATCGCGGCATTCAAGTCGTTGATGAGGTTGATATCACCTGCTTGTGCGATGTTGATCTCGTTGCCCGACTGCGAAAACGTCACCGTGTTGATGGCGCTCGAGCCGATGATGCTGTTGAGCTGCGCGACCAGCGATTCGGAGGGCTGGGCCCAGGCCGAATCGGCAGCCGGGAAGGCGTCGTCGCCCCAGAGCCCGTTCTCTTCACCGGCGCTCGGGCCGGGGTTGTCCCAATCGTCGTCGGTGTAGCGGAGCATCACCCGGGTGCTGCTGTTGACGCTCCAGTCGAGACGCCCGTTGATCTGTTCCCAGTCGATCGGCACGCTCACCGCGTCGGCCCAGTTGGTGCACGAGCCGCTGACGTTGGCGTCCGGATAGAGCGACATGTAGAGAAGACCGGCCTCGCTGAGCCGGTCGGCCGGGATCACGTTGCCCGGGAAGGGCTGCCCGGTCAGGGGATCGACCGGAATCTGGCTGCAGGCGGGATCGGTCTGGCTGAAGTCGCCCCGTTTCTCGGCAGCCGTCGGCACCCTGGCGCTCCTCGCCACGCCGCGGATCTCATCGTTCCACTCGGTAGAGACGAAGAAGTGAATCTTGTCCCTCTTGAGAGCGCCACCGAGCGTGAAGCCGTAGTCGTCGCGGTCGAGCGGCTCGGTGTCCTTCTTGGCACGGCGGAGGATCAGATTGGTCTCGTTGAAGCTGTCATCGCGCTTGAAGTAGAAGACGCTGCCCTGGAGATCGTTGGTGCCGCCTCGGGTGATGAGGTTGACCTGCGCGCCACCCGCTCCGCCGAACTCCGCGCCATAGGCGTTGCGGTGGATCTTGAACTCCTCGATCGCCTCCACCGAGGGATAGACCAGAACCGTGCGGTTGGAGCCGACGTCGTTGTTGTGGGCGCCGTCCACGGTGAACAGGTTGGCCGTCACTCCGCCGCCGCTGACGGAAAGGTCCGAACCGGTCAGAAGTCCCTTGTTCTTGACGTTGAAACCTTCGGGCGCGCTGACCCCGGGCATGAGCTGCGTCAGCTGGAGGAAGTTGCGGCCGTTGAGTGGCAGCTCCCGAACCTGCTCGCCGGTGATCAGACCGGCGACCTCGCCGCCGATGGTCTCGACGATGACCGACGAAGACGTCACCGTGATCTCCTCGGCGAGCTCGCCAACCTCCAGTTGTGCGTCCACCTGCCGCGTCACGCCGACGGTGAGCACGACGTTCTGGATCAGGACGGTTTGAAACCCTTCGACCTCGACCGTAACGAGATACGTCCCCACCGGCAGGTTCGGAACCGAGTAGATGCCCGCAGCGTTGGTGGTAGCGGACCGGGCAAGGCCCGTTTCCGCGTTCAGGACGGTGACCCCTGCCTTGGCGACAGGGTCGCCGGTAGGATCGGTGACCGTTCCCCGAATACTCGCGTCCGTCTGGCCAAAAGCGGGTAGGCAGAACCCAACCAGCACTACGACGATGAGCAAGCGCTTCATTTTTCCTGTCGCCTCCCCCGGGGCCTCGAAAAACCCCTGAAAGGTTAAAACGATTTAGCAACAACGCACATTCTCATGGGAAAACCTCCCGTGTCAAGTCCTTTTTTCGAAACTAATTCGATTTAGCCAAGCTTGAATCCACCCTGGCTACTGTGGGACACTGCCATTCCATGGACGGCGGAAACGCGCCCCGTAGGAAGGTGCGTCTCAAGGATGTTGCAGAGCTTCTAGGCCTGTCCCCGGCCACGGTCTCGCTCGTTCTGAATCGCTCACCGGTCGCCGACTCGATCCCTCAGGAGACCCAGGAGCGGGTCTTCGAGGCTGCCAAAGAGCTCAACTACCGTCCGAACCTTCTGGCGCGCTCGCTGCGCAGCCAGCGCACCTTCTCGGTGGGAGTGCTGCTACCAGAGATCAGCGAGGGTTACGCCGCCGGCATTATGAGAGGAGTCGAGCACCATCTCAGCCGAAAGGGCTACTTCTACCTCCTCGCCAGCCATCTTTCCAAGCAGGCTCTCGTAGAGGAGTACTTGGCGCTGCTCAGGGATCGCTCGGTCGAGGGTTTCATTCTGCTCGCGTCCCGTATCGAACAGCCTCCCCAGCTGCCTACCGTGGCGGTCTCCAGCCATCGAAGGACAGAGGGCGTGACCAACGTGGTGATCGACCACGACCTGGCCGCCCGGCTGGCGCTGGGACATCTGAAGACTCTCGGGCACGATCGGATCGCGGTCTTCCGCGGCGCTCCGGACAACGCCGACGCCGAGGACCGCTGGCGCGCGATCCATGAGACGGCGAACTTGTTGGGAGTCGGCATTCGGCCGAAGCTGGCGGTCGAGATCGACTGTAAGGACTACGGCGGAGGTTTCTACAAAGAGGGCTACTCCGGCGCCCACAAACTGATGGAGAGCGGGGAGTCTTTCACGGCTCTCTTTGCCTTCAACGACATCTCTGCTATCGGCGCGATCAAGGCGTTTCTGGATGCGGGCTTGCGCGTGCCCGAAGACGTCTCGGTGGTCGGCTTCGACGACATCCAGAGTGCCGCCTTCCACAATCCGGGGCTCACCACCGTGCGCCAGCCACTCAGGGAGATGGGGATCCTCGCTGCCAGCACGCTGCTGGAGCGAGTGGCCAGCGGCTCATCCGGATCCGACGTCGTCACCGTGGAGCCGGCGTTGATTGTCCGCGGGACGACCGGCCCACCGGCTGCAGGCGACGGCCGGACCCCGCCACAGCGGGACACGGACAGGCTTGCCTGAGCTCGTGTAACGCCGCAAGCGTCTCCGGTCTCCCGGACGGCCGGCGCGTGCGCTCCCCTGAGCCGCCATGCGGAACGGATCCCCGCCAGCGGTTAGCTAGCCTGGACTTCTCACCAGGTCTCTACTGCGACGCCGTATCTGCCTGCATCTGCTGCGTTACGCTCCGGTCGGTCATCCTCGGCGTGGCTGGGGACACGATTCCATCGTGTCCCCAGGGCCTGCGGTGCCCTCGGTCGCAAGATTGGTATGAGAAGGCCAGCCTCCGGCGCAGTACCGTGAGGTCTGCAATTCTTTAATGGAGCTCCAAGTGGGCTCATGAGAAAGGAGACTGGCCATGCAGAAGACTAGCACTGAGGGACCGACACAGACGGTGGGGCTGGACGTGGGCGACCGGTATACGGTGTTTTGCGTTCTGGATCAAGGCTCGGGAGAGGTGGTCGAGGAAGGTCGCGTGCGGACGACTCGGGAGGCTCTGCGGAGTCGATTTGGCGGTCAGCCGCGGCTGCGGATGGCGCTGGAAGTGGGGCCCCATTCTCCGTGGATCAGCCGGTTGCTGAAGGATCTGGGCCATGAAGTCATCGTGGCCAACGCGCGACGGGTGGCTCTGATTCATGGCAACCCGCGGAAGCAGGACCGGGTAGACGCGGAGAGCCTGGCGCGGCTGGCGCGCTTGGATCCGAAGCTGTTGTCGGCAATCGTGCACTCGTCGGAGACGGTACAGGTGGATCGGGCGGTGCTGCGCTCCCGGGATGTGCTGGTGCGCTCGCGGGCGCAGCTGATCAATCACGTGCGGGGCACGGCCAAAGCGATGGGGCATCAGCTGCCCAAGTGCTCGGCGCCCTGTTTCGCCAAGCGAGTCGTGGCAGAGATCCCGTCTTCGTTGGCGCCGGCCCTGGCTCCGGTGCTCGAGCAGATCGCCACGTTGACCGACAGCATTCGGGCCTATGATCGCCAGATCGAAGTGATGGCAGCCAAGCGCTATCCGGAAAGCCAGCTGCTGGTCCAGGTCGGCGGCGTCGGTGTGCTGACGGCCCTGGGCTTTGTGCTCAAACTGGGGAGCCCGGCGCGTCTGCGTAGAAACCGCATGGCGGGGCCCTACCTGGGTCTGGTGCCGCGGCGGGATCAGTCGGGGGCCAGGGATCCGCAACTGCGCATTACCAAAACAGGCGATGCCTACGTGCGTCGGCTGCTCGTGGGCAGCGCGCACTACATCCTCGGTCCGTTCGGTCCGGACTGTGATCTGCGCCGCTATGGCGAGAGGATCGCCCAACGCGGCGGCAGGAACGCCAAGAAGCGAGCGGTGGTGGCCGTGGCCCGCAAGCTGGCCGTACTGCTGCTGCACCTGTGGAGAAACGGAGAGGTCTACGAGCCCCTCTTCTCCGAGCGCGCCAACAAGGCTCAGGCGGCGTAACGGAGGGCGCCAGCGATCATCCACCGCAATCGAGGTCTCGAAACGCAGTGGGTACGACGAGTCCAACGCCTCGTCCCGGCGACTGCGATGCAAGGCTCGAGCTGCCTCAGGCAAGCTCGCTCGCAAGATGGCAGCGCTGCGACGAGACGGATCCCAACGTGCACCGAGCCCGAGCTGAACGGCTCACGACGAGTGCGAATGGAAGCAAGGCGAAGCGACTCTCTACCCCCACTCGCAAGGACCTCACCAGACCCCGCGAGGTGCGCAACAAGGCCAGGCCGCCGCCACGTCGGCCTTGACACCCGGAGGCCTTCTCATGGAAGCCTTGCATCTGCAGGCATCTGCGGCGCCTCGCCACGAGAGCCGGTGAGAAGTGCAGGCTAGTTCGCCGCTGAAGTCTTTCTTGGCCGGGTGATCAGGATGGGGCTCCCCGGGTTGCCCTGACCCGAGGGGCGAGGTGCTCCGCCAGGATCCCCGCCACCACCTCGGCCCCATAGGAGGAGAAATGCCCGTCCAGGTTGAGATAGCTGCCGGGGTAATCCTGCAGGAAGTCGTGTAGATCCAGGGTGTCCAGCCCTTCCGCTCGCGCGAGTTCAGTCAGGCGGCGAGCTGCCTGGGCAGCCGATCGGTTGACCCACCGCATGTCTGCCAGCGGGGCCCACATGGTCCGCATCCGCTGGTCGACCTCGAAGCTGATGGGTACGACGATCAAAGTGAAGGAGATGCCGCGATCTTCGCAGAGCTGGTGGATCCTGCGGATCCACCTGAAGGCCACACGTCTGAAAGTGATCCGCGCTGCCCGGTACTCCCCAGCCGCCAGCTGAGCGCCGGCCTCCACCAGGAACATCCTGAAGAGGTTCTCATCCGGGTGCCGGAGCATGTCATAGAACGAGGACATGTCCGCCTTGGCGAGCTTTGCCCGCAGTCTGGGCTTGTTGCCCTTGCTCACGAATCCCAGCAGGAACGATTCAATCTCGGTGTCGCTCATCAGCGCCAGCTGCTGGCGGACCGACTCGGCCCGCTCATGGACAGCGCCGAAGCCCCACTCTCGGAGTGTCTGCCGGTGATGGTTGGTCAAGAGATGATTGATCGACAACAAGTGCGCCTTGGAGAGCACCGAGTCCCTGGGATAGGTGGCCGCCACGCCGCCGAACGATCGCAGGGTCCGCTCCGCCGCGAAGTCGTTGCCCATGTAGAAGAACAGGACGCAATGATTTGGGGCCAGAGGCAGGGCGATGTTCTTGGTGCGGTAGTAGTAGTCGTCCGGCTCCGTGCCCGAGACGCCGAGGTTGATGACCTCGACCCGGCTCATCCGAAGCCTCTCCTCGACCAGGATGGAGAGCGGCGTCTTCATCGATTCCTCGAGAATAGAGTCGCCCACGAAAACGGTTCGATAGGTTTCCGGCGCGGGCTTGCGTCGGCGCTCGTGGTCTCTCTGCCCCCAGGAGTTGAATCCTGTTCCGCCGTTGACCGAGACGACCCTGCCCCAGTTCTGAGCACCCACGTCGGGGTCGGCTCCGTGTAGACCGAGTGCCGGCCAGGGTGGAGTCAGGAAGGATGCCAGGAGCTCGGTGCCGTAGACGGTCGCCAGCACCAGCGCCAGCCCGAGAAGCGAGGTGCGGACAAAGCGTCTTCCTTCCCGGCACCAAAGGTAGGTCCCCAGGCCGGCGGTGACGGCCACACCCAGCAGCGCCAGAGTTGCCGCCGGCGACAGCCTGTAAACAAGGGGAGTGCCGTCTTGAGCGGCAAGAATCAAGCGTCCCCCCATCCAGACCGAGCTGTGCAGGGCAGCAGCCAGGAGAATCAGGTAGAGAAGTGGCCTCAGGAACATGACCAGGCCTCCTGGCCGCCGGATTCGCTGTTGGGTGCCTTGGGCTCTCGGCTCTTCCACCAACGGCCGCGCCAGTCTAGTGCATGCTGGCGAATCGTCGGGCCTGTCCGGCCCCGGCGGGCGGAGGTCAGCTCCTGTCGGTGCCGAACTTGGCGGCCAGCTTGGCCAGGTCTTTGCCGTTGACCTTGTTGTTCTTGTCGAGGTCGGCGAGAGGATCGAAGTGATCGTCCCCGGAGATCGAGCCGAAGGCGTGACCGAGGAGCACCAGGTCGAAGCCGCTGACACGGCAGTCGCCGTTGATGTCGCCGGTCGGCGGGTTCTTGCCTGCCACATCGAGAGGATCCTCGGCGAGTAGATCGAGATCTCTGACGTTGGGGGGCTCGGACAGATCCTCGGCGTGAATGCCGATCTGTCCCGAGCAGCCCAACTCCTTCTTGGCCACCGTGTACTTCAGATCGACACGCCGCTTATTGCCGGTCAGCGCGGACTCCACGGGCCGGCGGTGGAGGGTCAGGTAGGACCTGTCCCTGTTGATGCCGGCGCCCGACTCGTGCAGCCGCACAACGATCTTGTCCCGTGCCCTGAGCTGCCCTACGTTGCCCAGCAGCTCACCATTGACGGTGGCGCCGCTGAAGACCGGGCCGAGGCTATCGATCTCCAGGAGCTTATCGGCGAAGGTCTCGGCCAGAAGGTCAAACCCGGCGGCATTGGGGTGCCCCACGGTGTCGCCGGCTCCCCGGAAGTAGATCTTCCGGTCGCGCTCGGGCGTCCAGAAGAAGACCTCCCAGGGTTCAGCGATGACTCTCTGGCCGCTGGAGGTTTTGTCGCGGAGTCTCTTGACCAGGGCGAAAGTCACGATATTGCGCGGATCGTGACTGGCGCCACGCTTGCGGGGAATGATCGACGCGTAAAGAGGAAACCAGCCTCGCTGCTTGACTTTCTGCGCCATGCCCTCGAGGTTGGCTACCGCCGAGTCGAGCGACAGGCTGCCGCCGACGATGCGCTCGACGTCGTTGGTCCCTTCCATGAGGATCACCGCCGCGACCTCGTCGCCGGCCACCTGGTCCAGCACGAAGCTCAGGCGCGACAGCCCTGCACCGGTGGTCTCGCCGGACTTGCCGAAATTGCGCACCTGTACGTTGTTGAATCCGGCCTTGGCCTTGCGCAGGATCCTCTGCAGGCGCCCCGGGTAGGCGCCCCTGCCCTTCTCGTCGAAGGGCTGGCCCTGGGTGATGCTGTCCCCGAAGGCCACGATCACTTGCGCCGCGACAAGGGGGGCGGCGGGCCGGAGCGCCATGGCGAGCGTCAGGGCCGCCGTTGCTGCCAGGACCCGCCTCACGGCACTCTCTCCCACGGAGCTTCGATTCGGCGGCGGATGGACGGCCACCGCAGCGTCGCGCCCCCTTGTCCTGCCGTTCGCAGAACCGGCCGCCCGGCGGGCGCCTCGGGGAAGACCGCCTGGTGCGCCAGGCCGCCCTCGGAGGAGATCTTCGCGACCGTCCAGTCGCTCGGCCAGGCAGTCCGGTAGATCAGATAGGTCTGATCTTCGCGTCGCGCGAAGCGGGGCTCGAGGAGCCCGGGAGCTCCCTGCGGCTCCGGGGCCCGCCACCTGCCACCGCGAAAGCGAGCCAGCAGCAGTCGATAGTCGCTGCCGTCATAGCGGCTCCAGGCCAGCAGCGCGCCGCGCGAGTGGCGCGCCAGATGGGGCGAGATGTCCGGCACCCGATTGTCGAGGTCGAGCCTTTTGGGGTCGCTCCAGGTAGTGCCGTGACGCAAGCTCCAGAAGAGCTCGTCGTCGTGCCCGTCGAACTGGCTCCAAACCAGCAGCCACGTCCCGTTGGCCAGGACCAGCCCGGTGAGACCGGTCTGGTTGCCCGCCCCGGCCGGCGAGACCCGGGTGGGCGCCGACCAGGCGTGACCGTCCCAGTCGGCGGCGTGGACGGCTAGCCCGTCGTAGTCGTTCCCTTCCAGCCAGACCATGCCGACCAGCCGGTCCCACTCGGTCAGCAGAATCGGCCGCAGGCGCATGAGCCCGCTCTGGTCCGGCGGCACCGCCAGGCGCTGGATCCCTTCTTCCTGCTGGCCGAGAACCACCAGCTCGCGGTGCTCCCCGGCGCCGCGCGTTCCTGCGGCGACCCAGCCGGCCCAGGTTTCCACCATTTCGGTCAATTGCTCGTCGCGACGCAGGGTGATCCGCTGGCTCCGTCCGTCCGGGTGCTCGATCTGGGCTTGTCCGGGCCCGGCGGCGAGGACCAGGCCACGGCGGCCCTCGGTCGGCTGTACGAGATTGGCAGGCGATTGCGCGGCCGTCGCCGAGCCGGCAATCAGCAGGATTCCGGCAGTAAGCCTGGAAGGTAGAGGCACGGTTCGTCATCCTACGGCGCCGAAATCGGGGTGTCAATTCGTCTTGCTAAGGCCGGGGTGACCTCCTATCATCCTGCGGATGAGGGCGGCGATTCTGGCGGTGGGATCGGAGCTTCTGGGGCCCAGCCGCCTCGACACGAACTCGCTCAGCCTGACCCGATTGCTGCGTCGGTACGGGGTCGAGCTCAAGCGCAAGGCGGTGATCGGAGACACCCGGGACGACCTCTCCGAAGAGATCGCGCGGGCTCTGGAAGAGGTGGAATTGGTGATCGTCACCGGTGGCCTCGGACCCACGGCCGACGACATTACCCGAGAGGCGGCAGCACAGGCCCTGGAGCTGCGATTGGTTCGGCAGCCCGAGATCGAGCGAGAGATTGCCCGTAAGTTCGCCCATTTCCGCATGCGGATGCCGGAGGCGAATCGCAAGCAGGCCGAGGTCATCGAAGGAGCCGAGGTGATTCCGAATCCCCGCGGCACGGCGCCCGGCCAACGGATCGACCAGAACGGCGGCTCACTTTTTCTCTTTCCCGGCGTACCGGTGGAGCTCGAGGGAATGATGCGAACGGCTCTCGAGCCCTGGTTGCGAGAGCGCACGGACGGCGAGGAGATCGAGACCGAGGTGGTTCGGGTGGCCTGTCTGCCCGAGTCGACGGTGGAGGAGAGGTTGGCGCCGGCCTATGAAGAGTTCGGGCGCCAGTGGATCTCGGTGCTCAGCTCGCCGGGAGATATCCAGATCTGGTTGTCGGCCCGCGGCTCGGCGGAGGAGCGACGGCAGCGGCTCGGGACCATGCGCGGCCGCGTTCAGGAGATCGTCGGCAAGCCGGTCTACGCCTTCGGCGATTCGGAGAGCCTCGAAGCCGTCGTGGGCAGCCAGCTCCGCGAGCTCGGGCTCGCGG
>CAJIBT010000003.1_pt1 | contig 16495 bp, 12 predicted proteins | sample 9199421 | NCBI WGS metagenome assembly CAJIBT01 (sample SAMEA7708311, study PRJEB35096) | sediment metagenome | biome: marine neritic benthic zone biome [ENVO:01000025]; feature: sediment [ENVO:00002007]; material: shallow marine sediment [ENVO:03000034] sea grass bed [ENVO_01000059] ...
CCGGCACCGTCTCACCAAACGCGAGGCTGGCGACGGCGGCCGCGGTGTAGGGCCCGACGCCGGGCAACTTACGCAGCTCAGCCGCGGTGCGCGGCATCCGTCCGCCGGCCGCCATGACGCGGCGAGCGGCGCGATGCAGGCGCCGCGCGCGGGCGTAATAGCCCAGGCCTGACCAGCGCGCCAACACCGCCTCCGGTTCCGCCGCCGCCAGCGCCTCGAGCGTGGGAAAGGCGTGAACGAAGCGCTCGAAGTAGGGAACCACCGTCTCCGCCCGCGTCTGCTGCAGCATCACCTCCGAAAGCCACACCAGATAGGGTTCTCTTTTCTCCCGCCAGGGAAAGTCCCGCCTCTCGGCGTCGTACCACCGCAGCAGTCGCGCCGTGGCGCCGTGAACTCTGTTGCTCACATCGGTTTGGATCATGCCACGAACGGCTGGGCTTTGACCCGGGCGCGGACCCTTGAGGCGCCCGGAAGGATCCTCGCGATCGGGCCTTGCAGGCGTTCCCCGGTGTGCTAATATGCCTCCCCTTCGGAACGAAGTGGGCTGGTTTTCGGCTCGATTTCTTTATCAACATTTTTTCCACAGACTGTGGAAATCGCGCGCCGCCGCGTCCCTCTCGTTATCTGACACCGATGCCCCGCTCTCTTTGGGCCAGACTGCAGACTCGGCTCCGGCAGGAGCTGGATCCGGAGGAGTTCTCCACCTGGTTCAGCCCGCTCACTGTGGTCTCGGAACGGCCCGATCACCTGGAGCTCCTGGCGCCCAATCAGCGCTTCCTCCACACCCTCGAGGAGAGCTATCGCGCGACCGTCGATCGGGCCATCGCGGGGATGGAGGGGCCCACGTTCCGCGTGTTGTTTTCCGCCGGCCACCAGCAGGCCGCCCCGGAGCGGATCCCCCGCGGTCCCTTCAGTCCGCGCTATGTTTTTGAGAGTTTCGTTGTCGGCAGCTCCAACCAATTCGCCCACGCGGCGGCCCGCGCGATTGCCGAGAACCCCTCGAAGAGCTACAACCCTCTCTTTCTCTACGGCGGAGTTGGTCTCGGCAAGACCCACCTTCTGCATGCCATCGGCCACGCGTTGTCGCAGAAGCATCCCGCCCTGCGGGTGATGTACCTGCCGGCCGAGCAGTTCGTGAATGACCTCATCAGCTCTCTGCGCTTCAACCGCATGCCAGATTTTCGTCAGCGCTATCGCAACATCGACGTGATGATGGTCGACGATATCCAGTTTCTGGCCAACAAGGAGCGCACGCAGGAAGAGTTCTTTCACACTTTCAACACCCTTTACACGAGTCAAAAACAGATCGTCCTGTCATCAGACTCCTCGCCGCGCAATATCCCCGCTCTCGAGGAGCGCCTCCGAAGCCGCTTCGAGTGGGGCCTGATCGCCGACATCCAGGCTCCCGACCTGGAGACCAAGGTGGCCATCCTGCGCCGCAAGGCCGATCAAGAAGATGTCGCCCTTCCCGACGACGTTGCGCTGTTCATAGCGCAGCAAGTGAAGTCCAATATTCGCGAGCTCGAAGGCATGTTGAATCGGGTGATTGCCTTTTCATCCCTGACCGGCGAGCCGCTCTCCCTCGATCTGGCCAAGGAAACTCTCAAGGACATGATGCCACCCGAGCATCGCCGGGTCCTGGCATCGGAAATCATCAAGTTTGTCGCCCGCCACTACGGTCTGAAAGTCAGCGAGATCAAGAGCCGGAATAACTCCAAGCAGATCGTCTTTCCCCGCCAGGTCGCCATGTACCTCTGCAAGCGGTTGACCGATCTTTCTTATCCGGAGATCGGCAAGCAGTTCAACAACAAGCATCACTCGACCGTCATGCATTCGGTAGAGAAGATCGAAAAGCTGCGCTCCTCCGATCCGGACCTGGAGAGGACGCTCGAAGGCTTCTCGCAACAGTTCTCCTAGCGCCCTCCGCCCTCTTTTCTCCGCGCGGATAAGCGTGGCGGAAAGGCTGAGGAAAGGAGAGCCCTCCCTTACGAAACCGCAACTGATCCGCGCTCACCCCGCAGACTATCCACAGCGGTTTTGCCCGCGTCTGTGGACGCGCCGAGATACCTCGGCTGGCCTGCTTCAGACCGTTTTCATGGTTTTCCTCAGCCGCTAATACGACTTTTACTATGCTATATTGAGACTCTTTCTGAGACGGAGTAGACGCCATGGAAATCCGCCTCCAGCGCTCAGAGTTCCTTCGCGAGCTGGCCCCGATGCAGGGCATCGTAGAGCGTCGCACGACAATCCCCATCCTCTCCCACATCCTGCTGCGATCGGAGGGCGAGCGCCTGCACCTGGCAGCGACAGATCTGGATGTCTCCCTGACCAGCTGGTGCGAGGGCGAGGTGGATGGCAGCGGTGGCATAGCGGTCCAGGCGAGAAAGTTCTTGGAGATTATTCGGGCGCTGACGGGGGATGAAGTCCGGCTCACTCTGGAGGACGAGAAACGCCTGAGCATCGTGGCTGGTCGATCGCGATTCAAGATAAACGGCCTGCCGCCGGGTGATTTTCCGACGCTACCGGAAGTTGGCGGTGAAAGCGCGATCGAGATTCCCTTTGCGCTGCTCAAGGCGATGATCGGCAAGGTCATTTTTGCAGTGTCTACCGAGGAATCGCGTTTTCAGCTCAATGGTGCGCTCCTCAAGTTGAAAGAGGGGTCGATGGAGCTGGTCGCCACCGATGGCCACCGGTTGGCTTTGGTCGAAAACGCGCTGGAGACCGACGGCGCGGACGGCGAAGGGGTCCTCATACCGCGCAAGGCGCTCCAGGAATTGCTGCGCTTCGAGTCGGGCGAGGGGGTGCTCTTCCGACGAGGCGAACATCACCTGTCTTTCGCGATCGGCCACCGAGAGCTCATCAGCCGAATACTCGAGGGCTCGTTTCCGGACTACGAGCGCGTGATCTCGAAGGACAACGACAAGAAGGTTCTGTTCGAGCGCAAGAACCTGTCAGAAGCCGTCCAGCGCGTGGCTTTGCTGACCGGTGATCGGGCGCGAGCGGTGCGTCTGCACTTCGACGCGGACCGGCTGTTGATCACGGCCACGAATCCCGAGTTGGGCGAGGCGGTAGAGGAGGTGGGCTGCGAATACAGCGGCGCTGAGCTCGAGCTGGGGATCAACCCGGACTATATGGGCCAGTTTCTGGCCGCCGTAGACACCGAGAAGGTCCACCTGGAGCTCAAAGACGAGAATACGCAGTGCATCGGCCTGCCGGTCGAGGGCGAGGATCGCCGCTATCTCTGCGTAATCATGCCGATGCGGGTTTAGCGCCCGCAGACCGACCCGGCTTGCTGGTTCAGCTCTCCTGCCGTAGCTTCCGGAATCTCGAAGAACTCCAGTGGCAGCCCCCGGCTGGCTGCCACCTCCTGATCGGTCCCAACGGGGCCGGGAAAACGAGCCTCCTCGAGGCGATCTATCTCCTGGCGACGACGCGAAGCTTTCGCTCGCCCCGGCTGGCCGAATGCGGCCGGCAGTCGTTTTCCAAAATCGAGCTGCACTACAGACCCTCGATCCGATGCGATCCGACGGGTGCAGCCGTTCTCGCCCAAATCGAGGCGGTCGCCGATCGCGAGCGGCAGCAACGGCGGCCGCTCCTCGGTCCCCACCGCGACGAGGTGGAGCTCCGGTGGGCCGGGCAACCGCTCCGCCGCACGGCCTCGGCGGGAGAGCGCAAGGCCGCCGGGATGATCCTGACGGCGGCCCGGGGCCGCGTACTCGAGGTGAGCGGAAAGCGACCGATTTACCTGCTGGACGATGTCGATAGCGAGCTCGACGAGCAACGTCGCGCCGCCGCCTCGCGGCTCTTCTCGAACGCCCGGCAGGTCTTCTTGGCCTCCAGCAGGCCCGAGCTCTGGCGCCAGGAGAAGGGGGTCAACCGATGGCTCGTGGAGCGCGGCGCCCTGCGGCCCGGTCAGGGTCGGCAATGACTCCGGTCGGACCGCTGTAAGTGTTTGAAAAATATAAAGTTATATTTTGATTTTTGGCCTTCTTTCGTGCTAGAGTTGAGCGGTCCGGGGGTGCCGATTCGTAGTCGGCGAAGGGTGCCCGCAAGGCCTCCCAAGACACGCCTGGCCAGCTCACGGCGGCAGCGTCCGTCCGGGCGCTGAGGGCCCAGGGTACACCCACCGGCGGTTCGGCTAGACAACGGAGGAAGACCCTTGACCAGAAGCGCAGCGCCGCAATACACCGCCGAGAACATCAAGGTCCTCAAGGGGCTCGAGGCGGTTCGCAAGCGGCCCGGAATGTATATCGGAGACACCGACGATGGCTCGGGCCTCCACCATATGGTTTTCGAGTTGGTCGACAACTCGATCGATGAGGCGCAGGCAGGGTACAGTCAGAAGGTCGAGGTCGTCATCCACACCGACAACTCGGTCACCGTCGAAGACGACGGTCGCGGCATACCGGTGGATCTGCACAAGGGAGAGGGCCGCTCGGCGGCGGAAGTGATCATGACCGAGCTGCACTCGGGCGGCAAATTCGACAGCAGCTCCTACAAGGTGTCGGGCGGCTTACACGGCGTCGGAGTGTCGGTGGTGAACGCCTTGTCGGAGAGCCTGGAGCTGGAGATTAAACGGGACGGCCGAGTGTGGTACCAGACCTACAGCCGGGGACTGCCGGAGGCCGCCATCAAGGCGATCGGCAAGACCAAGAAGGCCGGCACCAAGGTCCGCTTCTGGCCGGACAACGATGTCTTTTCGCAGGTCGAGTTTCACTACGAAACCCTGGCTCAGCGCCTGCGCGAGCTGGCCTTCCTCAACAAGGGGATACGCATCGAGCTGACCGACGAGCGTGCCGACCGGCGCGACGAGTTCTGTTACGCGGGCGGCATCCAGAGCTTTGTTGAGCACCTCAATCGCAACAAGACGCCGTTGCACAAGAAGCCGATCGCCCTCGAGGAGGCTCGTGACGACGGCTCGGGCGAGGAGGTGGTGTCGATCGCGTTGCAGTGGAACGACGGCTACCAGGAACAGATCTTCTGCTTCGCCAACACCATCAAGAACCGCGACGGCGGCACCCACCTCGTGGGGTTCAAATCGGCGCTGACCCGCACGGTCAACGCTTACGCCAGCGCCAGCGGGCTGACCAAGAATGTCAAGGAAAAGTTGACCGGCGACGACGTGCGAGAGGGCCTGACCGCCGTCGTGTCGATCAAGATCAAGGATCCCAAGTTCTCCAGCCAGACCAAGGACAAGCTGGTTTCCTCCGAGGTCAAGGGCTGGGTCGAGCAGGCGGTCAACGAGCGCCTCGGAAGCTTTCTGGAAGAGAACCCGCGCATCGCGCGGCGCATCATCGAAAAGTGCATCGAGGCCGCCCGCGCCCGCGACGCCGCGCGCAAGGCGCGCGAGCTGACTCGGCGCAAGGGCGCGCTCGACGCCTCGAGCCTCCCCGGCAAGCTGGCGGACTGTTCGGAGCGGGACCCGCAATTCGCGGAGCTTTTTCTGGTCGAGGGAGAGTCGGCCGGCGGCACCGCCAAGCAGGGTCGCGACCGGCGGTTCCAGGCCATACTGCCGCTGAAGGGCAAGATCTTGAATGTGGAAAAAGCGCGCTTCGACAAGATGCTGACCTCCGAGGAGATCAAGACCGTCATCTCGGCCCTGGGCACAGGGGTCGGGAAAGACGACTTCGACATCTCTCGGCTGCGCTACCACAAGCTGATCATCATGTGCGACGCTGACGTCGATGGCAGCCACATCCGCACGTTGATACTGACTTTCTTCTTTCGCCAGATGCGCGAGATCGTGGAGAAGGGGTATCTCTACATCGCCCAGCCGCCGCTCTACAAGGTGGCGGAAGGGCGGCGCGAGACCTACCTCAAGGACGACATGGAGTTTCAAGACTTCCTGGTCGAGCGCATTCAGGGTGCCTGGGAGATAGGGCTCGGACTCAACGGGCGCCAGAAGAGGCTCAAGGGGGCCCGCCTGGCGCACTTCCTGGGTAAGGTGGACGATCTACTGCTGCACCTCGACAGGCTGGCGGCCCGCGGCTATCCGAAGGACGCGCTGCGGGCGGCCCTCCTGGAGGGACTGCGTGACAAGAAGGGCCTCGCGGATGTGGAGCGGGTGCGCCAGGTCGCCCACATCATCGAGGCTTCCGGCTTCCACTCGGTGCAGGTGGGTCGCGACGAGGAGCACGGCACTGGAGTGATCTCCTTCGTCAGCCGACGCGATGGGGTCGAGCGGCCGGTGCGGATCGACTGGGAGCTGGTGACCGGCGCCGAGTTCAGGGCGATGGCCCGCAACAAGCCCGGCCTCGAGGCGCTGGCGGCGACGGATTTCGTCCTCTTCCGGGGTGAGCAGCAGGAGGCTTGCGGGTCGCTGGAGGAGGCCCTGGAGACGCTCTACGCCGGAGCCAGGAAGGGGCTCTCCATCCAGCGCTACAAGGGGCTCGGGGAGATGAACGCCGAGCAACTGTGGGAAACCACCATGGATCCGGAAAGGCGCCGGCTGCTGCGGGTGAGGATCGAGGACGAGGTCGGCGCGGATCAGATGTTCACGGTGTTGATGGGCGACAAGGTGGAGCCGCGCCGCGAGTTCATCGAGCGCAACGCCCTCAACGTCACGAACCTGGACGTCTAGCAGCCCGCGCCGAGAGGCCCCGGCGACTCCGATCTCTCAGAGAAACGCGCGCACTCATGAGTGAACACGACCGCATCCTGCCCTTCGAAAACGCCACCGCGGTGGATATCGAGGAAGAGCTTAAGCGCAGCTATATCGATTACGCCATGAGCGTGATCATCGGCCGGGCCCTGCCAGATGTGCGCGACGGCCTGAAGCCGGTGCACCGCCGCGTCCTGTACGGCATGTGGGCCGGCGGTAGCACTTCCAACAAGCCCTACAAGAAGTCGGCCCGCATCGTCGGGGACGTCATGGGGAAGTACCATCCGCACGGCGATGCGGCGATCTACGACACGGTGGTGCGGATGGCGCAGGATTTCTCGATGCGCTATCCGCTGGTGGACGGACAGGGCAACTTCGGGTCCGTGGATGGCGACAGCGCGGCGGCCATGCGCTACACCGAGGTGCGGCTCACCAAGCTGGCCGAGGAGATGCTGCGCGAGGACATCGACAAGGAGACCGTCGATTGGACACCCAACTACGACGAGTCCCTGCAGGAACCCGCCGTTTTGCCAGCCAGGATTCCAAACCTGTTGATCAACGGTGCTGCCGGCATAGCCGTCGGCATGGCGACCAACATACCGCCGCACAACCTGACGGAGGTCGTGGGCGGCCTGATTCGGTTGATCGACAGTCCCGAGACGTCGCTTGACGAGCTGATGAAGATCATTCCCGGCCCGGACTTTCCGACCGCCGGGTTCATTCACGGCTCGGCCGGTATTCGGACCGCCTACACAACCGGGCGCGGCAGCATACAGATGCGGGCCCGCGCGGGCATCGAGAGCCAGCGGCGGGCTGACCGGCAGGCGATAGTAGTCACCGAGCTGCCCTACCAGGTCAACAAGGCGAAGCTGCTGGAGCGCATAGCGAGCCTGGTGCGGGAGAAACGGCTCGAGGGCATCAGTGACCTGCGAGACGAAACCGACCGCCGCGGCATTCGCATCGTCATCGACGTCAAGAAGGGGGATGTGCCCGAGGTCATTCTCAATCAGCTTTACAAGCTGACCCCGATGCAGGCGACTTTCGGGATCATCCTGCTGGCCATCGTCGACAACCAGCCCAAGATCCTCGATCTGCGCGAGCTTCTGGAGCACTTTCTCAACCACCGGAAGACGGTCGTCATCCGGCGCACCCGGCACGATTTGCGCAAAGCCGAAGAACGGGCGCACCTCCTGGAAGGCATCCTCAAGGCGCTGGATCATCTGGATGAGGTCATCGCCACCATTCGATCGAGCCAGACGCCGCCCGAGGCGCGGGAGCGCCTGATGGCCGAGTTTGCGCTCAGCCAGGTGCAGGCTCAGGCGATCCTCGACATGCGGCTCCAGAAGCTCACGGGTTTGGAGCGGGAGAAGGTGGTGCAGGAGTATCAGGAGCTGATGGCGCTAATCGAGCGGTTGCGCACCCTGCTGGCTTCGGATCGCCTCGTGCTGCTGGAGATTCGGCGGGAGCTCGAGGAGATTCGGGAGACCTACGGCGACCGGCGCCGCACCGAGATCATCCCCGAGACGCACGACATCACGGTGGAAGACATGATCGCCGACGAGGACATGGTGATCACGGTGAGCAACTCGGGCTATCTGAAGCGCTCGCCGCTGTCGCTCTACCGGTCGCAGCACCGCGGGGGCAAAGGACGCCGCGGCATGATCACCAAGGACGGCGACTTCGTCGAGCATCTACACGTGGCTTCGGCGCACAGCTATATTCTGGTGTTTACCGAATCGGGCCGGGTGCACTGGCTCAAGGTGCACGAAGTGCCGCAGGCCGGACCGGCAGCCAAGGGCAAGGCAATCGTCAACCTGCTCGACCTAGACCGGGCCGAGAAGGTTGCCACCACGGTCGCGGTGCGCGAATTCGCCGAGGATCTCTTTCTGGTTTTCGCCACCGGGCGGGGCGTGGTGAAAAAGACGGCGCTTTCCGCCTACGCCAACCCGCGCGCCGGCGGGATCATCGCCATCAACGTGGACGAGGGCGATCGCCTTCTCGGAGTGCGCGTCACGGACGGGACAAGATCGGTCTTGCTGGCCACGGCCAAGGGCTTTGCCATTCGTTTTCCGGAGCGGGATGCTCGCCCGATGGGACGCGCCACCCGTGGGGTGCGCGGCATCCAGCTGCGCAGCGGCGATCGGGTGGTGGCCATGGAGGCCCTGGAAGAGGAGGGCGGCGAGCTACTCTCGGTGGCCGAAAAGGCCGTCGGCAAGCGCACCCCGATAGCGCAATATCGTCAACAGAGCCGCGGCGGCAAGGGGATCATCAACCTCAAGGTGTCCTCGCGGACCGGCGAGGTGATCGGAGCCAAGCAGGTCAAGTCCGAGGACGGCCTCATGCTGATTACCCACCAGGGTCAGATCATCCGCATCAACGTGCAGGGCGTTCGGGTGAGCAGCCGGTCGACGCAGGGCGTCAAGCTCATGGATCTGGAGGGCGATGACCGCCTGGTCGCGCTGGCCAAGCTCGCGGAGGGAGAGGAGACCGCCCTGCCGCCGGAAGACGACGAGTCGGTCAACTGACGGGCGGCTGCGTTCGGCCCAACAGACTATCGCCGGGCAATGCGGGCAAGAGCCGAGGGAACGAGCCAGCTCTACCGGCTGGCCTGGGGCTTCTATCTTCTGCTGGCAATAGCGGGGATTCTGTGGATCGGCTGGCAGGATGGAACGATCGGCCTGGGAAGGTTTCTTGCAGCGTCCTCCTGGCCGCTGGACGCCGCTCTCGGACTCGCGGCGGCTGGCTTTCTTCTGTTGCTCTGGGAGGGGGGGCGCCGGGCGCTGCCGGCGGCAAGGCGCTTGGAAGAGCGGCTCGCCGAGCTGATCGGCCCGGCGGAGCCTACCGAGGTCATAGCCCTCGCGCTGCTATCGGGCTTTGCCGAGGAGACCTTCTTCCGCGGCGCCGTGCAGGGGGCGTGGGGCTGGCTTCCGGCCACACTGCTCTTCGCTCTTGCGCACCCGGGCCCCGAGCGCGGTTACGGCGTCTGGACGATCTTTGTCGGTGTGGCGGGCTTGGTGTTGGCGGGGCTGGTCGAGTGGCGGGGTAATCTGCTGGCGGCGATCGTGGCCCATGCTCTCATCAACGGCGTCAATCTGACTCGGCTGGCCCGGCGGGCGGCGGCGCGCGGCGCCGCGCCGCCCCCAGCCGACATCGACTGAGTTAGACTCTTTCGCGGTCGGCACGGGCGGCCACGAAAGGAGAGACATGTCGGTCGACAGCCAGGACGTTTTTGCCCGCATCGCGGCCGAGCGGGAGGCCTATCTCGAGCAGCTCAAGGAGTATTTACGCATCCCGTCGGTGTCCACCGAGCCCGAGCACCGAGACGACGTCGAGCGCTGCAGCCGATTTCTCGAAGAGCATATGCGGGGCGCGGGTCTCGAGGCCGAGCGCATAGAGAGTGAAGGACACCCGCTGGTCTACGGCGAGTGGGGCGGCGCGGCGGGCAAGCCGACGCTGCTGTTCTACGGTCATTACGATGTGCAGCCCGTGGACCCGATCGAGCTTTGGCGGCATCCGCCTTTCGAGCCGACGGTAGAGGGCGACTGCTTGCTGGCGAGGGGCGCCACCGATGACAAAGGACAGTCGTTCGCACACCTCAAGGCGGTCGAGGCGACGCTGAAGGAGAGGGGCCGACTGCCGGTCAACGTGAAGTTCCTTGTGGAGGGCGAAGAGGAGGTCGGCGGCGCGGCCATCGAGAAATTCGTGCGGCAGGACGCCGGCCGGCGTCTGGCTTGCGACGCCGTGGTGATCTCGGACAGCACGATGTTCGCCCCCGGTCAACCGTCGCTCCTCTACGGCCTTAAGGGCCTCGCCTATATGGAGATCAAGGTCACTGGACCGGCTCGCGATCTGCACTCGGGGAGCTTTGGCGGGGCGGTGGTCAATCCCGCCAACGCACTCGGGCACATCCTGGCGCGGCTGTGGGATCCTGTCAGCGGCCGGGTGACGATTCCCGGCTTCTATGACGCCGTGCGGCCGCTGGAGGACTGGGAGCGACGTGAGTTCGGCCAGCTGCCCTTCGACGAAGAGGCCTATCGTGAGGACCTCGGCGTCGGCGAGCTCTTCGGCGAGCAGGGCTACACCACCCTGGAGCGCGTCTGGGCGCGGCCGACCTGCGACGTCAACGGTATTTTCGGCGGCTACCAGGGAGAGGGGGCCAAGACCGTTTTGCCCTCGTGGGCAGGGGCCAAGGTGTCGATGCGGCTCGTGCCGGACCAGGATCCGGAGAACATCGCCCGGCTGTTCCGCGAGCACGTCGAGAAGGTGGCGCCTGCAGGGGTGGGGGTGGAGGTGAGCGCCACTCACGGTGCCGGCCCGGTGCTGATCGACCTCGCAGGCCCGCTGGCCGAGGCGGCGATGGATGCCCAGGAGGATGTGTGGGGAGCGCGGCCGGTGCGGGTTCGCGAAGGGGGCTCGATCCCCATCGTTGGCACCTTCTCCGAAGTGCTCCAGGTGCCCGTCCTTCTCATGGGGTTCGGCCTCAGCGACGACAATCTCCACTCGCCGAACGAGAAGTTCAACATCAGCCACTTTTACAACGGGATTCGCACGGTGGTGCGGCTCATGGACCGAGCCGGGGCCGCGGACTGAGGGAGAGCTGCATTGGCGGTCGAGCGGGAGCTGAAGTTCGCCCGTGCCGACCTGGCGGCTCTTCGAGAGCGGCTGGCCGAGCTCGAGGCCGAGCGGCTGAGCGCCCCGGGCACCGAGGACAATTGGGTCTTTGATCGGCAGGGGGAGCTGGCGGCGACCGGCTGCCTGCTGCGCCTGCGGCGAGACCGGCAGGGCAGCCTGCTGACCTTCAAGGGGCCGGCCCAGTTCGAAGGCGGGGCAAAGGTGCGCACGGAGCATCAGACACGCGTCGAGGATGCGGAGGAGCTGCGGAAAGTGCTCGCGGCCCTGGGCTACAGGGCGGTGCGGCGCTACCAGAAAAGGCGTGAGGAGTGGCGGCTCGGGGGGGTGATTGTGGCTCTGGATCACACGCCGATCGGCGATTTCGTGGAGTTCGAGGGCGAGGGTGCCGCCACCGTGGCGCGACGGTGCGGCTTCGCGGCCGAGGCGGCTGAGCGCCGCACCTACCTGGAGCTCTACGACGACCATCTGCGAAAGAACCCGGGCGCGCCCCCGGACATGGTTTTTGCATAGCAGTCCGTGGTAGAAGTCGACGTGATGCCGCGGCGGGGTCTCACAGGGTGCAAGCAAGGCGTGAGGAGGCGTCGATGCGGTGTCATCGGCGACGACGGGCAACGCCGCAGGCACCGCATCGCCTGCGGCTCGGCGCCTACCAGCCGGCCCCACGGCGCCAGCAACGGCGCCGCGCCAACTTCTACCACGGGCTGCTAGGGATCCGAGGTGGGATCGCTACCTCGGCTGCGCGCGGTGGTATTGGCGGCGGGCTATGGACGACGCCTCCGTCCCCTGACCGACTTCGCTCCCAAGCCCCTCTTGCCCGTGGCGGGCCTGCCGATCGCCGGCCACACCCTGAACCGGCTGGCGGCTGTCGGCGTCGAGGCGGCGGCGCTCAACCTGCATCACCTGGGTGAGGAGATCCGCCGGCACTTCGGAGAGGTCTTCGCCGGACTGGAGCTGACCTACTCGCCGGAGAGCGAGCTGCTGGGTACCCTCGGAGCCCTGCGACCCCTGCGGGAGTTTCTGCGTCCGGCCGAGCTCATCGTGGTGGTGAACGGCGACAGCCTCTGCCGCTGGCCGATCAAGCGCCTGGTTCGGCGCCATCTCAAGAGCGGCGCCGCAGCCACGCTCTTACTGTCGAAACGAGCGGACGCGGCCCTGTTTGGCGGCGGCCTGGGGATCGACCGCCAGCGCCGGGTGGTGTCGCTGCGGCCCGGCGTGGAGCACGGTCCGGTGGCTCGGCGCCGGGTATTCTGCGGCGCCCACGTTTTGTCGCCCGAGCTGCTCGGAGAGCTTCCGGACGGTCCGGCCGACTTCCTGGACGATCTCTACGAGCCGCTGCTGCGGCGCGGCGAGAGGATTGCCGCAGTGGAGACCTCTCGGCCCTGGCACGACCTGGGGACGCCGGGGCGCTTCCTGGCGGCGGCACTGGAATGGGGTCGCCGGGGTGCGCCGGAGGGCCGGAAGGGGGACTCGTGGCTGGCCGCCGATGCTGAGGTGGCGGCCGACGCCGCGGTGCGGCGCTCGGTGGTGGAGGGCGGAGCTCGGATCGAGGCGGGTGCCGAGGTCGAGGCTTCGGTGCTGCTGCCCGGCTCGCGGGCGGGCCGTGGAAGTCGGGCCGTACGATCGATTCTCGGCTTCGGCGCGGTGCTGCCGCCGGCCAGCGCGATCGAGCGGCGCCTGGTGACGCCGGCGCGCGCCACGTCGACACCGCGGCCCGAGGATTCGGTGATGAGCGGCCTGGTCTACTCGCCGCTGGGGGATGCCGGATGAATCCTGTGCCGCCCGTGCGGCGTTACCGTCTGCTGATTTTCGACTGGGACGGCACGCTGCTCGACTCGATCGCGGCGATCGTCGAGTGCACGCATGAGACGCTGCGTAAGCTGCGCTTGCCGCCGGTGCCCGATCGCTCGATCCGACAGGCCATCGGGCTGGGCATCCGGGAGACCGTGGAGCGTTTCGTGCCGGGCTGCGAAGACGAGCTCTTTCAGCGCATCGTCGAGGTCTACCGTGAGCTGTGGCTCGCCACCTACTGCCATCGGCCGGTGCTCATACCAGGGGCGCGCGAGGTGCTGGAGGAGCTGGCCGGAGAGGGGTATTCTCTTGCCCTGGCGACGGCCAAGAACCGGGCCGGGCTGACGCGAGACCTGGAAAAGACCGGGCTGACGGAGGTCTTCATGGCCACCCGAACAGTCGACGAGGCGCCCAGCAAACCGCACCCGCGAATGGTGCTGGATATCCTGCGCGAGCTGGGCGTGCGGCCGGAGGAGGCGCTGCTGGTCGGCGACACCGCACACGATCTCCTGATGGCCAGAGAGGCGGGTGTCCGGGGGTTGGGAGTCTGCACGGGCTCACACGGCAGGCAGGAGCTGGAACGACTCCGTCCCACCGCCTGCCTGGAAAGTGTCGCCGAGCTCCCGGCCTGGCTAGCCTCCGGCCAGGAGTGAGAAGACCTCGTCGACCTGCTGCCAGCCGACCCGCATCAGAAAGGTGCTATTGCGACCGTAGGACTTTGCGCCAAGGATGAAGAAACCGGGCTCGGGGTTGAGCAGGGTGTCGGCGCCGTGGCTCTCCTGGGCCAGACAGTCGCTGCCCGATGAGCCCAGCAGCGCCGCGGCCAGCTTCATGGGCCCCGATGTGGCATAGCACTCGTGGACCTGGAGCTGGCGGTAGAGTCGGTGGTCACCCACCGAGCCGGTCAGGGAGAGAACCCGATCCACGCGCAGCTGCCGAGGATTCCCCTCCGTATCACGCAGGGTGACCCGGAGACGCCCGTTGTCGGAAGCGAGAGCGTCGACCACGACACCGGCAAGGGTCTCGACCGCCGGCGAGCCGCCCTGGGCGAGCCCCTGGGCCGCGGCCGTCAGGCGAGAGCGCTCGGGCAGAGGGTCCTCGGGGTCGACACTCCAGACCGGATGCCTTCGGCGCAGGGCCCAGATGACCCGGGTGTCCGCGGAACGCTCGGCCAGCTCCGCCAACCCGACGGCGGCGGTCTGGGCCGAATGGCCGGCCCCCAACAACAAGCTGGTCTTGCGAGCCCAATCACCGGCTTCGGCGGGCAGGTCGGGTATGCGGCGGCTGATGGCCGCGCTCAGCCGGCCCTCGCCCGGCGCCGGAATTCCACCGTCTCCCAGCGCATTGGGGCTGCCGTAGGAGCCGGTGCAGTCAAGCACCAGGTCGGCGCCTTCGGTCCACTCGCGATCCGAATCGTCGCACAGCAGCAGACGAAAGGGCTGACGGGAGCGCCTGGCGCTGCCGATCTCCTCGTGCTTGAGGAGACCCTCACGGCCGACTGCCGCCACCCGGGTACGCAGGCGCAAGCGAGGCGCCACGGCGGGCAGCCCGGCGAGGGGCTCGAGGAGGCGCTCGGCCAGCGAATGACCGGTGGGGCAGTTCTGGCCGGCGGGCGGCTCCAGACCGAACGCCGCCAAATGGCTTCGCATGCGCGGGGAGGCGTTGAGCGACCAGGGCGAAAAGAGTTGCACGTGGCCCCAGTCGCGGACGTGCCCGGCTACCGATGAGGCGGCCTCGTAGAGGGAGAACGGATAGCCTTTGTCGGCGGCCGCCAGGGCCGCCTCCAGCCCGGTGGGGCCGGCCCCCAGAATGGCGATGTGGGGTCGGGTCTTGGTCATCAGGCTGCCCCCTCAGAACTTCGACGCCGCCCTCTCCCGGGCGGGCAGGATCTCGAGACAGGTGGTCCACCAGCCAGTGAGGATCGTTTCGACGAACTCCTCCGGCTGATCCTCCTGGCGCATCTCGGCTGCCAGGGCCTGGTGGTCGTACTTGAGCGGCACCAGCTCGACCTGTAAGCGGTCGCGGCGGTCCTCGATCAGGCTGTACCAGACGCCGGTGCTGCCGTCGTTGGCTGGCCGGCCGATCACCCCGACGTTGACCACGTCGCGACCGGAGGGCAGGTGGCGGTGCCACTGCAGCCCGGTGTGGGTGCAGAGAAAGCCGTCACAGCTCTCGCGGTCGAGGGCCACCTCGAGGAACGGCACCGGTGAAGTGGAGTGGAAGAGAAACTCGTTGATTCTCCTTGGCGAGCCATGGACCAGCAGCAGCTCTCGCGCGCCGACCAAAACCCGCCGGCGCGCCGGCAGGGAGCCCATCCAGGCTCTGAACTCCGGCGAGCAGCCTGCGGCGGTGTAGCGATAGGAGATCTCGGCAAAATGGTTATCGCGCGGATCGGTGTAGCCGCAATTGCAGTCCTCGCGGCCGGACGCGAGCGACTGCTCGTAGTTACCCTGAATCGAGCGCACCCCGCCCTCTTCCAGGAGCGGCCAGATCTTCTCTGGATGTGGCCCGAAGCCGCCGAGATCCCCGAGGCAGTAGATGGCCTCGGCACGCCGCCGGTGGACGTCCTCGAGCAGCGCCGCGAGGGCCAGATGGTTGTTGTACACCCCTCCGAAGACCGCCACGCGGTTGTAGGGTCCCTCCACGGCGGTGGCATCACCGGGTGGGGCGAGGAAGCGCTCGGCATGGACCTGGCGCTGGCGCGCCGAGAGGCTGCGTCCCGCCGCCGCCGCCGCGCGCCGGAAGTCGCCCAGGGGCACCAAGGTCTCGCCCCAGGTCGCCAGGCCGCGGTGGGCGGTGAGGGCCTGCTCATGGGCGGTGCCGCGAATCTCCTTGGGACTGCGATCGCTCATCGGGGGCTCAGGTCTTGCAGGTCACGCCATAGACGTGGCAGGTCCAGCAGGCCGGGTGGCTCAAGGCAAAGGAGTCAAGGGTGTCGGCGAGCGCCGAGCCCATCTTGGCCCCGGGCTCATTGACAAGGATGGGGCAGACCCAGACGCCCTGATCGGTGACCATGCGGCAGGAGCTGCACTGCAGGTGATCCCAGGCCCCTTCGCCGGGCACGTCACCCGCGCGCAACCGCTGCCAGCTCTCATAGGCGCCGCCGCGCTCCGCCTCGGCGCCGATCCGGAAGACCGGCAGGATCTTGAGTCGCGGCCGGGTGACGCCGAGTCTGCCCAGAAGACCGAAGAAGCGCTGCTTGCCGTCCGCCGAGCCGTTGTCGTCATAGACCTCGGTGACCGTGATCACCGGATTCAAACCACTGGCGACCAGGTTCGAGATGCCCTGGAGAATGCGCGCGAAGGTACCCGGGCCGCGGATGGGGTCGTTGGTCTCGGCGCTGTAACCGTCCATGGAGACCCGGAAGTCGAGAGAGTACTCCGAGCTGTCGGCCAGGTCCTTGAGGCGCCGGCAGCGCCCAGGATCGAGCAGCAGGCCGTTGGTGAGCACCGTAGCGGGACCGTACTCGAGGGT
>CAJIBT010000004.1_pt1 | contig 16062 bp, 14 predicted proteins | sample 9199421 | NCBI WGS metagenome assembly CAJIBT01 (sample SAMEA7708311, study PRJEB35096) | sediment metagenome | biome: marine neritic benthic zone biome [ENVO:01000025]; feature: sediment [ENVO:00002007]; material: shallow marine sediment [ENVO:03000034] sea grass bed [ENVO_01000059] ...
CTCGAGGTCGGGCACGCCCCGCGCCAGGTCCAGCCGCACTTCGCCCTGTAGATGGCAGCGGGCACAAACGTCTCGCTGGCGGCCGGCCGACAGCCGGCCCAGGCGCTCGATGCCCAGGTCGTCGGTGTCGCGCCCGGCGCTCAGTTCGGTGACGGCCCGCAAATGACGCTCGGGGTCGCCGTGGCAGCCCCGGCAGGTGATCGCCGAGAGCTGGTCGAAGGCGTCGGCACCCAGGGCGTTGGCTGGGAAGATGGTCTCCCGCTCTGCCTGAAGGACACTCACCGCCGCGCCCGGAAGCCGGGCCAGCCTGTCGGTGGTATGGCAGGTCAAGCAGGCCTCGGTTAGCGCCAGATCGAGTCCGGCCGAGCGCTCTCGGAGCTCGAAGGGCGACAGCTCGAGACCGCGACCGGTTACCGACTCCACTGGAGCGAAAAACAGCCGTCCGGTTTCCCGGCCGGAGAACACGTCGGTCTCGGCAGCTATCCAGGAGACGTCGAAGATCCCGGCCCCTATACGGCCCACGAGTCGCTGCCGCCTCAGGCCGCCGTCGGGAGCCCTGGCGATCAGCCACGTCCCCTCCTGGTCGGTCGACAGCTCGTAGTGGACGCCGCTGAAAGGGTTGGTGAGGGAGCCGCCGGGCGGGGTACCCAGTGGAGCGACGCTGCGGGCCATGCCGTGCTCGAGATACGACTGGACGATCGAGTGGTGGCAGCGGGCGCAAGGCCGCATCGCGTCGGGAACGTCCGCGACGCCGTCCTGCTGGCTGCCGGCAGGCTCCGCTACCGCACCGTCGGCGCTGACGGTTGGGCGATGTGCCACGGGGTGTGGCTCGCCGCAGCCGGTGACCATCAGCAGGGCCACCGCCAGCGGCCAGGAACCGGACTTCCTCATGAGGTTGCGCGAATGGTAGCAAAGGGATGGCTTCTCTCGAGGTGAGCGCCGGGAGCTGGAACCGGCAGCCGTGGCCAGGGCTGGGCGGACTTCTCACGGTACTCGCACGGCCTGCGCACCGGCGGTAGGAAAAAACCGGCCAAGGGTGCTAGAATCGGCGGCTCGCCCGCCGGCGCCGCTCGCGCCTGGCGGGAGCTTCAGACATCAGCAGGACCAGGAGACCCGAGAAGTGCCAAAACAGAAGACTCACCGAGGCGCGAAGAAGCGCTTCAAGGTGACGGCTGGCGGCAAGGTCATCCGCCGTCATTCGAACCACAGCCATATCCTGACCAAGAAGACGACCAAGAGGAAGCGCAAGCTGCGCGGCTCGACGGTGGTGGCGGGGAAATTCGCCGGCGCCGTGAAGGAGATGATCTAGTGGGCTGTCCCACAGGGTGGTAGAACGATGGCGAGAGTCAGACGAGGCAACAGAAGACTCAAGAGGCGTAAGAAGGTCCTCAAGCAGGCCAAGGGGTTCTACGGGGCCAAGTCGCGCGCCTATCGGATTGCCAAGGAAGCGGTCGACCGCTCGCTCTCCTTCGCCTATCGCGACCGGCGCCAGAAGAAGCGCGACTTTCGGCGTCTCTGGATCGTGCGGATCAACGCCGCCGCCAGGCTGCACGATCTGACCTATAGTCGGTTGATGGACGGTTTGAAAAGGGCCGGCAGCGAGATCAATCGGAAGATGCTGGCGGATCTTGCGGTGCGCGATCCCCAGGGCTTCGCGGAGCTGGCCGAGGTCGCCAAGTCGGAGCTGCAGGGTACACCCGCGAGCGGCTCTTGACCGGGCCTGCGGGCTCGGCACAGGTTGCTGAGTTCGCGGCTGCACCCCTCGCGACCAGTCGAGTGGACGGAGGCAGCGACATGGACTGGTTGAGTGATCTGGAGGACAAGGTGGTCGCCGCCGGCACGCAGCTGGAGGCCCTGCGCCGCGAAAACCGCTCCTTCAAGACCAAGATCCAAAAGCTGCGGCGGGAGCTGGCCGAGGTCCGGGCCGATGGAGGCGACCGGGACTGGGGGCGCCAGCGTGACGAGATCCGTCGACGGGTGAGCCGCCTGGCCCGGCAGCTCGAGAAGCTCGCCTAGCTCCAGAAGAATCGAATTTTTTGACGGCTTCCGGTGGCGGGAGGCGGGTCGTTCCGCCTACTTTGGAAGGGCTTTTTCACCCCCACAGCCCCCTGTGGAGCGCCGCCGATCGATCGCTGGCCTATGCTATAGTGAGTGCCTTGAAGGCCTGTCGGGGAGCTGTGAAAGCTGGCTCGGGGCTTTCGAAAGGCGTGTCGGATGGCAATGAAAGCAACCACGGCAACTGACGTGGAGATCTTCGGCGCCGTCTACCACGTTCGAGCGGAAAAGGATCCTGAGTACCTCCGGAAGCTGGCGGATCTCGTAGACCAGAAGATGCGCGAGATCGCGCAGCAGGTCTCGACAGTCGATACGGCGAAGATTGCCATTCTGGCGGCACTCAACTGTGCAGACGAACTTTTCCAGTGTCGGAAGCAACAGGAAGGGGAACGGGTCGAGATACAAGAGAAGGTGACCGAGCTGGCAGGCCGGCTCGGTGAAGCCCTGCAGGACTGAAGGACGGGTGCGAGGACGGCAGGGTCACCTATGAAGCGCAGATGATGAGTTTGGTATCCCCTGTGTGGTTCGTGATGGGTCGAGTTGTTGTAGAACCAACAGCGATTTCGAGGGATTCTGTTTTCTACGCGGCCTGTGCCAGTCCAGCCTCGACGGGGACGCTGACGGCTCGTAGACCGGGAACCCACCTGGTGAGGACCAGGTTCTAAACCATGAAATCCACACGGCTTCGCGGGGGATGCTAATTTTTTCCCCTCGGTAGTCACTGTCTGGCGCTCATTCCCGCACCTACCTGGCCTTCCGACGAGGGGGTCCAGCGGTGGATAAGCAATTCTTCGATGCGGCGATCCCGCTGCTGGCGATCGCCGCAGCCGTCATCTGGTGGGTAGCAGCCTACCTGGGAGCAAGGCGAACTTCCTCCCAGGCGCAGCGGCAGGCCTCCAAGCTGCTCGAGCAGGCCGAGCGCGACAGCGAGGCAAAGCTGCGTGAGGCCGAGCTGGCCGCCAAAGAAAAGCTCCTTCAGGCTCGGGGCGAGTTCGAGAAGGTCTCGCGCAAGCATCGCGCGGAGCTGGAGGCGCTCGAGCGGCGGTTGACCCAGAAGGAAGACAATCTCGAGAAGCGCCTGGAGGAGATGGCCCGGCGAGAGCGGGAAGGAACGCAGCGCGAACGCGCGCTGGGCAACCGGGAGAAGCAGGTGGAGATCCAGCAGCAAGAGCTGGAGCAGCTGATGGAGGCGGAGAGGGGCAAGCTGGAGCAGATTGCCGGCCTGACCGCGCAGCAGGCGACCGAAGAGCTCAAGCGGGCGATGGAGGATGAGGCCCGAATCGAGGCGGCCCACCTGGTCAAACGCATCGAGGATGAAGCCAGGGAGAAGGCCTCCCGTGAGGCACAGAAGATCATCGGCATGGCCGTGCAGCGCTCCGCCTCGGACTACGTGGCCGAGACCACGGTCTCGGTGGTCATGTTGCCCAGTGACGAGATGAAAGGCCGGATCATCGGTCGCGAGGGCCGCAACATCCGGGCACTCGAAATGGCCACAGGGGTGGACCTGATCGTCGACGACACGCCGGAAGCCGTCATCCTGTCGGGTTTCGATCCTTTCAGGCGGGAGATCGCCCGGGCGGCTCTCGAGCGCCTCATCGCCGACGGCCGCATTCACCCGGCGCGTATCGAAGAGGTGGTCGAGAAGGTCAAGACCGATTTCGATCAGCGAGTACAGCAGGAAGGCGAGGCAGCGCTGTTGGAGTTGAATCTCCCCAACGTCCATCCGGAGCTGGTCAAGCTACTCGGGAGGCTCAGGTACCGCACCTCCTACGGCCAGAACGTTCTGCAGCACAGCAAGGAAGTGGCCTTTCTGGCCTCCACGATGGCGTCTGAGCTCAAGGTCAATACTCAGCTGGCGCGGCGTGCTGGGCTGCTGCACGACATCGGCAAGGCGGTCGACCGTGAGATGGAAGGCACCCATGTCGAGATCGGCATCGATCTGTTGCGCAAGTATGGTGAGAACGAGCGAGTCATCCACGCCATGGCTTGCCACCATGGCGATTACGATCCCGAGAGCGTCGAGGCGGTGCTGGTCACGGCGTCGGACGCGCTGTCGGCGGCACGGCCCGGCGCCCGGCGCGAAGTCCTGGAAACCTACGTCAAGCGCTTGGAGAAGCTCGAAGAGATTGCTTCCAGCTTCAAGGGCGTCCAGAAGACTTTTGCCATCCAGGCCGGTCGCGAGATCCGGGTGATCGTGGACTGTAAGAAGCTCAGCGACGAAAAGGCGCTCTGGCTATCCAAGGACATCGCCAAGAAGGTGGAGAGTGAGCTCACCTATCCCGGTCAGATCAAGGTCACGGTTATCCGCGAGACCCGCGCGGTCGAGTACGCCCGGTGAAAATCCTGCTGGTGGGCGACGTCGTGGGCAAACCGGGCCGCAGGGTGCTGCGGAAGCGCCTGCCCGGGCTGGTGGATCGACGCCTGGTCGATTTTGTAGTCGTCAACGTCGAGAATGCCGCCGGCGGCTTCGGCGTTACGCCGCAGGTGTTCGCCGAGATGGACGAGCTGCCCATCGACTGCTTCACCAGCGGCAACCATATCTGGGATAAAAAGGAGGGCCTGGCGCTTCTCGATGCAGATCCGCGCCTGCTGCGTCCGGCCAACTATCCCGACGGCAACCCCGGTCACGGGGTATTCGAGGGCGAGACGGCAGCAGGCATTCCCGTGGCTGTGGTCAACCTGGAAGGCCAGGTCTTCATGAAGCCGATCGATTCGCCGTTCCGATCGGCCGACCGCATTCTGGCTGCGCTGCGCACCGAGATCAAAGTGGTTCTGGTGGATTTTCACGCCGAAGCGACGAGTGAGAAGGAGGCCCTGGGTTTCTACCTCGATGGGCGGGTGAGCGCCGTTGTGGGGACCCACACCCACGTTCCCACAGCGGACGCGCGGGTCCTGCCGGAGGGCACGGCCTACATCACGGACGTCGGAATGACCGGCCCCTATGAGTCGGTGATCGGGATGAGGACCGACAAGGTCATCGAGCGGTTTCTGCTGCAGAGCCGGAGCGCATTCGAGGTGGCGAAACGAGACGTTCGCCTGGCGGCGGTCGAGATCGAGATCGAAGAGCAGAGCGGGCGCGCCCAGCGGATCGAGCACCTGCTGATCGAAGATGACGGCTAATCAGGCGAAGCGTCTTTCCTCCCGGAGCGTCGAGGAACTGCGGGACACACCAGGCCGGCTGCCGCTGTCGGTGATCATCACTACCTACAACGAGGAGGTCAACATTGCCGAGTGCATCGAGTCGGCGATCTGGGCTGACGAGATTCTGGTGGTCGATTCCCATTCGACCGACCGCACGACAGAGATAGCTGCCCGCTACCCCGTGCAGATTCTGCAGCGCGAGTACTACGGATCGGCGGCCCAGAAGAACTGGTCGCTAGAGCGAGTCACGCACGACTGGGTGCTCATTCTGGACGCCGACGAGCGAGTGTCGGAGCCCCTCGCCAAAGAGATCCTGAGGCTACTGATTGAAGGGCCACGCCTCAACGGCTTCTACATTCGCCGGTTGAATATCGTGCTGGGGAAGCTGATTCGTCACTCCGGCTGGTCGACCGACAGAGTGATCCGTTTCTTCAACCGCAACTTCGGTCGCTACCCGAATCGGCGGGTGCACGCCGACCTGGAGGTCGAGGGGCCGACGCCGGTGCTCGTGCACCCGCTCAGCCACTACACGTTTCGCTCGCTCGAGCAGTATTTGGAGAAGCTCCTCAACTACGCCGAGTGGGGAGCCGCGCAGGGCTTTCGCGAAGGCAGGTCGGCGGGATTCCTGGAGATTGCAGGCCGCCCTGCCTGGCGATTCATACGCTCCTATTTCCTGCAGCTCGGCATTTTGGATGGCTGGCACGGATTGGTGGTTTGTTCGCTGCAGGCATTCGGGGTGTTTCTCAAGTACGCACGCCTCTGGGAGTACCGGGTCCGGGAGCGGCTGGGGGAAGAGATTGTCCTGCCCGCCTTCGACGAGAGCTCGAGCACCTGGAAGCGCCCCGAGGCCGAAGACTAGCCCGGACTTGCCGGCGGCGCTCGTCGCCGCGTGCGTCCCGGTCTGACGGCCGCCCGCCGTGATCTGCTCGCCCGGCGCTCAGGAGGTGGAGCCGTCGTAGAGCTCGCTGACCGGGACAGCGTGGTCGATTTCCTGGTCAGCCAGGCTCAAGGCGAAGATGCGTATCCGAGGCTCGCTCGGTAGCTCGAGAGCGCGGGCCCCGGGAGGCAGGTTCAGAGCGTAGCGAAATAGATAGCAGAAGACATACGGCTGATCGCCAATGCCGCGCCCGTGGCGGTGGGTGGCCAGCCAGGCGATGGGGTCCTGCTCCAAGAAGCCGGTGCCCGGGCGGGACCAGGTCCAGCCGAACAGGGCCCGCCGCCAGCTCTTCCACCGCCCTACGAATCCGCTGTAGTGCCGAATGCGGACCTCGGTCGAACGGTCTCCGATCAGGAACCTTCCGGAGCGGTCGCCGTCGGCGGAGGCGGCGAGGAAATGGAGCGTGTGGGAGCTGCCGACCGGCAGCTCGATTCGCTGGCCCCTGCAGGCCAGGGCGTTGGCCGCTCCGGGCCTCGCTGGACCCAGGCGAAAAGAGACCCCACCGCAGGCCAGGCGTGACGGAAAGAGCTCGCCGGGAAAGGTGTTTCCCTGGCCGTCGAAATCGCCTTCGGCCCGAGGTTTGTGAAAGCTCGTGGCTACGACGTCGAAGGGAATCTCGACGGCGGCTGACGGCGGCTGGAGGACTTCCTCCCGGCGGGGCTCGAGGCGGATCGCGAAAGCCCTGACTTGAGAGGGTCCGAAGTCCGCGATCAGCTTTCCGTCGCGCAGAGGCGCCTCACCCTTGCGTCGTTCCATGCCGTCAACTTCGCTCGCCTGGCGGATGGGTGCGGCGAAGGTGAGCTCGGCGCCGCGCGCCTCTCGGCCCTCGGTCTCCTGGAGCCGAACCACCAGCTCGTCCCCGTCCTCCGACTTCTTCAGGGCGGTTATCGACAACTGCGCCGTGCCGGTCTGGGCGAACGAGAAGCTTTTTCCGAGCTTTCCGGGCGATGGTTGGACCCGGAATGCCAGGGGCGGCTGGTTCAGACGGGCCGCCTGCCAGGTGGTACCGCTCTCCTGCCAACTGCCGCGGTGACCGTACAAGGCGTAAACGAATCGGTGTCGGCCGTGGTCCTGGCTTCCCTGGTGGCGGAACTTCCGCACCACCCGCGGCGAGCGCAGCAGGCTCAGCCGGAGGGTCGAATCGTCGGGCTTGTCCCAGCCATAGTGGGAGTCGGTCAGGATCGACACGCCCGATCCCATCGCGGGCGAGGTGAGATTCACCCATTTCTGGGCGGGGACCTCGTACTTGTGGCGGGTGTTGTTGGGTCGCTCGATCGTACCCAGCCCGAGATCGTAGGTAGCGGTCGGGTAGGAGACCGCCAGGGGAAAGATCGCCTTGAGCAATCGTCCTCGGCTGCGCCAGTCGATCCGCGTCTCGATCTCCAAACGTTCGCCGGCCGCTCCAGCGGCCAGGCGCAGACGTTGAATGAACCTCGATCGGCCCAGGGTGCGCCGGACCTCGAGAGAGGCTCGCGCCGGACCCTGCTCGACGATCCTGATCTCGGCCGGCGGGCCGACCGTCTGCCGGGCCGGACTGCAAACGTCCTCGTATCGCACCTCCCAAGCCGGCCAGCGAGTGGATCGATCGGGCAGCAGGTGGAGCTGCGCCGGCGCCCGCAGGAGATCCCTATCGAGCTGTTTGTCGAACAAGGTCTCGAGATCCCCGTTGGCGTCGATCTCCACCCGGTAGCGGTGGTTCTCCAGGCGGCTGGTGCTGACCCGCAGTCCGCTCTCGAAGGCGCCGGCCTGCTCGGCCTGGCGGAGATCGTAGACCGCCCACCCGAGGGGCGGCAGTCGGGCGAGGAAGATGACCTCGGTCGAGCCGTCGGCAGCAGCCCGCGACTGGGCGGGTACTTCGCCGCCGTCAGGTCCGAAAACGCGCACCTGCTCGGCTGCCAGGGCGGCTGCTGACAGCCGCGCGACGACCGGGTCCTGGCGGGCGATAGAGAGCGGGTTGTAGACCGCAACGGCGATCCCTTCGCCACGCGTGTCGAGCACCTGCGCCAGCGCGCCGGCTGAGGTCGTCAGAACGTCGCTGAACAGGTTGAGGGCGACGAGCTGATCGTTCCAGGAGAAGCCGTAGGCTGGTGGAATACTGGTCCCGGTCAGGTCGTCGTGCATCTGATGCCAGAGAAAGCGGATCCAAGATCCCCTGAGCCGTTGTCCGTCGTAGGGCACCGCTCTCAGCCAGTCGGCGGTGGTGGCGGCGCGCTCGGCAGCATCGGCCAGCAGCTCATTTCGCCGATTCCATCGCTTCATGGCGGCCTGTGAGGTGTAGCAACCGCTGCCGTGGGTCGGAAGCAGCAGCTCGCCCCGGTGTCGGGGCAGTCGACGGACCTCCGGCTCTTCGAGATCGCGAAAGAGCTGGTCGGAGCGGGTGTGCACGACCCGGATCGGGCCGTCGGAATCAAGGCTCCTGCCGATCCAGTCAACCGACTCTGGGTCGAGGGCGCCGCCCCAGTCTCCAACGCCAACGTAGTTGAAGCCTATGAAGACTCCCGAGCGGGAACCCGCCGCGTCGATCCGGTCCAGCCAGCGGGCAGCCGAGCTCAGGTCCTCGTCGAGCCCGAAGCCGTAGCCTTCGGCACCCAGCGCGGCGACGATCCCGGCTCCGTCGGGACCCTGCCAGACACCGAGATCGAAGGGCAGCTCGGCTGGCGCCAGCCACTTCTCGAACTTCTGCGAGGAGAAGCCTTTGAGGCCGCAGTGGGCGGCGATCGAGGGCAGTGCGTGACCAAAGCCGAAGCAGTCGGGCAGGAAGAGATCGCAGCTCGTCTTGCGGAACTCCGTGGCAAAGAAGCGGTTGCCGTACAGGATGTGGCGGATCAGGGATTCCGGGGCGGGAATGTTCACGTCCGGCGCCTCGAGCATGCTGCCCGCCGGTTGCCAGCGGCCGGCCTCCACATAGCTCTTGAGCCTCTCGAAGTCCTGCGGGTAGTACTCTTTCACCAGCATGTAGCGGAAGGCGCCCTCGAAACTGAGGACGAAAAAGGGATACCTGTCGAAGAGCGCGAAGTTGCCCCGCAGGGTGGCGGGGAGGAAGTCGCGGATGGTCTTCTGGATGGTCCAGCGCCATTGGGTGTCAAGGTGGGAAGTGGCGACCAGGTAGAGGCGACGGCGAAGGGCAGGTCCGGCGGGTGGCGTATCCATCCCTTCAGGCATCCCGAGGCCCTTGGGCGCTGCCGGGCGGCCGGGTGATCTCATCGACCAGCCCGGAGTCGATCCAGCGCTTGAGCATCCAGCGCACCGCCAGGAGGTCCGTCAGGGCCTTCCAGAGGCGGTTATGGACACCGTACTTGGAGTCGCCATGGAGCCTGGGGCGGTGGCTCACCGGCACCTCCTTGACGCGAGCGCCCGCGGCCTTCAGAAGCGTGGGAAGAAAGCGGTGCATGCCCGTGAACATCGGGATCCGACGCACGAATCGCGTCCGGTAAGCGCGCAGGGTGCAGCCGACGTCGGCGATCGATTCGTCGGTCATCCGGTTACGAACGGAGTTGGCGATCCGCGAAGAAAGGCGCCTTAACCAGGAGTCGTGGCGCTCGACCCGAACGCCGCACACAACGTCGCAATCCGTTAGCTCGGCCAGCAGACGAGGGATATCGGCGGGATCGTTCTGCAGATCGGCGTCCAGAGTCACGAGAGTCTCGGCCCGCGCGGCCTGGAAGCCCGCCGCGAAGGCGGCCGACTGACCCGAGTTGAGGCGCAGCCTGAGGATCCTTATTCGCGAATCCTCCGCCGCCAGGCGGCGGAGCACCTCGGGGCTGTCATCCGTGCTGCCGTCATCCACGTAGATCACTTCATAGGTGTCCGGGAGCGAGTCGAGGGCTGCCGCGATCTCGCTTTGGAGAGCGGCCAGGCTCTCGGCCTCGTTGAAAACCGGCACGACGACGGCGAGCTGCGGGCGAGACATCGAATGCAACAGGATACCAGCCCCCAGTCTGCTCCAGAGACTAGAATACCCAGCCCAGAATCCTCAGAGGAGGTGGGTGAAAGATGACGAAGGAGATCAGCGAGCGCCGGCCTGTGCGTGGCTGGCCGACGCGCGGCGTGGCACTGGGAGTCCTGATGGTGATTCTCACAGGCGGGTCCGCGTCGCCGAGCCGCGCCGAGGAGACACGCGCACTGGCCCTCGGCGGCGGCGTGTTCAACTTTTCGAAAGGCAGGTCGTCGGCTGAAGGCGGCTTGGAGTATCGTCAGCCTACCGGCGTGTGGGGTCTCACCGGAGCGCTGGGCCTGAGTGGAACCGAGGAGGGCTCATTCTGGGTGTTCGCGGGGCTGCGGCGTGACCTGCGGCTGGCAGAGGGCTGGTGGGTAACCCCGGCGTTCGCTGTCGCGCTATACGAGAAGGGTGACGGTAGGGACCTGGGTGGTCCCGTGGAGTTTCGGTCCGCTATCGAGATCTCCCACGAGTGGCCGAAACGCCAGCGTCTCGCCCTGGCCTTTTATCACCTGTCCAACGCTGGCATTTACGACCTGAACCCGGGTAGCAACTCCCTGGTCCTGACGCTCAGCTTTCCCCTCTGGCGCTGACGCTTGTCGCCTGCTTTCAGGCAGCTTCCTTCTCGATACAGTAGAGGCGGGCCCGAGTCCGAATCAACAGACACTCTTGGGAGATGGCCGGGGATGAGCGCCCGCCCCCATCCGCGAGATCGTTCTCGGCGATCAGCTCGAACTCCGACTTGGCCGCCACCACCGAGGTGACGCCCAGATCATTCAGGGCGTAGACCTTGCCGTCTCCCGCCACCAGAGAGGAATGGTACTTGCCGCCGGCGAGACGGCCGCGCCACAGCAACTCGCCGGTCTCGGCGTCGTAGCAGACCATGATGCCGCCCTCCGTGACGGCGAACAGCTTGCCCTGGTAGAGGACCGGTGAGGAGATCTCCGGTACCCCTCTCTTCGACTTCCAGAGGAGCTCTGGCGCGGGGTCCTTGCCGCCGCCGTTCAGGCGCAGAACGAAGATCGATCTGTTGTGGACTCCGCCCGGGACGGACAAGATCTGGCCTGCGGTGACCATGCTCGGAACGGGCTGCGTCGATCCGTACTGCCCGGCCCACAGGCGCTCGCCCGTGCGAGCGTCGTAGCCGACAACCTCGCCTGAGGTCGAGTTCAGAACCTGAACACCGCTACCGGCTCCGTACAGGATCGGAGTGGTGTAGGAGCAACAGGTGTGCTGCCACTCGTCACGCCACAGCTGCCGCCCGGTTGCTTTGTCGTAGGCAGCGATCCAACCGACATCGTCCGTTTCGCCGTATTCTCGGTCCTGCGTCACGATCACGGCCTCCGAGGTGAGAATGGGCGACGCTGCGGCACCGTAGCGTGAGTAGCGCGAGTAGTTCGTGTCGATCTCCTCGCTCCACACGACCCGTCCCTCGAAGTCGACCGCGGCCAGTACAGTGCCGAAATAGACGTAGACCCGCTCGCCATCGGTCACCGGCGTCGGGGTTGCGTGGGTGTTGAACCAGTGCTTCTTCGCCTTGCGAGAGGAGAATACCGAGGTCTGCCAAAGAATCTCGCCGGTAGCCAGGTCGAGGGCCGCGAGTGCGAACTGGATATTTCGACGCCGTTCGGCCTTGCGTGGGCTGTCGCCGGGCTTGCCCCACGCCGAGGTCAAAAAGACTCGACCGCCGCTGACGATAGGCGAGGAGTTGCCGGCGCCCGGGACTTCCACTCGCCAGCGGATGTTGGGGGTTTCTGCCGACCAGACTTCGGGCAGCCCGGCCAGCGGTGAGATTCCCTGGCCACCGGGACCCCGCCATTGCGGCCAGTCACCCCTCGTGACGTCTTCAGGACGGCTACAGCCCGCGATCAGGGTTGCGGCAGCCAGCGCGCTCCAAGCCCAGCGACACCTTCGGTAGAGCAAAGGACTCCTCCCTCTTGATAGAGATTTGATTGAGCCTCCCCGCGCCTCACAGATTTCGCGTCCCACGTCGGGAATCTCTGACTCAGGGCGAGGACTCTACCATTCCGCGGCCAGGCCCGACGCGACTCGTCGGTCGGATAGACTACCAGCGAGCCTGCCCCGGTTTCCGATGCCGCCCATCGCTCTCTGGTTCACCCGTGTCGAGTCTGCCCTGCCGTTCCGCCAGGAGTAGAGCTCGTTGAAGACTCCGGCCCTCACGGCTGCCCTCTGGACCGCGACCCTGGCAGGGTTGCTGGTTCTCGGTCAGCTGCGGGGCTCGTGGTCGTCGACCTGGGGCGACGAGGGGACCTACCTGGCCATGGCCGAGAGCCTGGCTCTGGACGGCGATCTGCTTTTCGATGCAAGGGATTTCGGACGGCTCGAGGAGGCTGTCTCGCCGGCCCGAGCGACGGTGATCCTGCAACGGACATCGAGCGGCGTGACCTACTCCAAGCCGGTCCTCTATGCGGTTTTTTCGGCGCCGTTCTACCGCCTCTTCGGGGAGTTCGGTCTGGTCATCTTCAACGCCCTGTCGCTGGCGTTGGCACTGAGGCTGGCTTGGGCGTATCTCTGCCGGCTCGGATCGCGCGCGGCCGCTTCGCTCACCCTGGTTACCTTCGTCGGCGCCTCCGTGATCCTGCCTTACGTGGTCTGGAAGATGAGTGATCTAGTGCAGGCAGCCCTGGCGCTGTCCGGTTTGGTCCTCTGTCTGGCGTCGGCTCGCGGCCGACTACCGGAATCTGCCGGGCGATGGGATCGCCTGCTGGAGGCCCGCTGGGCGCCTTGGGTGGGGGGCCTGCTCCTTGGCTGGCTGGTGGCGTCTCGCTTCCCCAACCTGCTGGTCGCCGGAGCTCCGGCGGCGGCGTTGGCCGTCAGCCGCCGCTGGCGAACGGCGCTGGCCGTTTGCGGCGCCGTGGCGCTGGGATTTCTGGTGGCGAGCGGCCTGGGTCTCACCCTCGCCGGGACCGCCAACCCGTACAAGTCCGTGAGGGCCAGCTTTAACCGGCAAACCGGCTACCCCGCGGGCGCGAGTGCCGAGACCGCTCTGCAGGAGTTCGAACAGCGCCCAAAGACCCAATCGATGACCTGGCGTCCGAACCTGCAGCCGCGAGTCTCCCTCTACGCGAGCGGCTATTTCCTGATTGGCCGCCACACCGGTTTGCTGGTCTACTTTCCGGCCCTCCTGGCTCTGCTGTTTCAGGCGCTGCGCCGACCCGACAAACTCGGGATCATTCTCCTCCTGGCGGCGGTTGCGATCGCCCTGTTCTATCTGGTCTGGCAGCCGCGCAACTACTTCGGCGGCAGTAGTTTTCTCGGCAATCGCTACTTCCTGTCAGCCTTCCCGCTGGTCCTGGTCGCACTCTCCAGCCTTCCCCGTAAGCGAACCTTGGCCGTCTCCTGGATCGCGGCCGCGGTTGTCTTCGGCTCGGCTGTGACCTCCGTGGCGCGGGTAAGGGGCATGCCGATCGACAGCCAGAGTCATGCCCACGCCGGCCTGTTGCGATGGCTTCCCTATGAGTCGACGGCCGCTCTGGTGGATGGCCGGCGGGATCGTTACTGGCTGGGGGACTTCGTCCGCTTCGTCGATCCCTTCGCCGGAGTCGAGGAGGACAGTTTCGATCTCTCCACTGCCAGTCGGCCGGCTGAACTGCTTTTGGCCAGTCCTCGGCCCGCCGCCGGAGTTCTTTTCGAGGTAGCCACAGAAGCCGCCGATCTGGAGCTGCTGGTGTCCGACTGGCGGGGGACACGACGCCTGCCTCTCGAGCTCCGCGCCGGAGGCCTCCGGACCGTCTTCGAGATCGAGGTCGCGCCGGCGTGGCGGCGGCACCCCTTCTGGTGGGATCCCGCGCAGCCGTTTTACGCTCGGACGCTGCGCCTCGCCCTACGGTCGGCCGGCGGTGACCCGGCGCATGCGCGTCTGCGCTACGCCGGCGAGAGCCGGATGCTGGAGGGTATGTTCGAACCGCGGGTTCTCCGGGCAAGCTTGCCCCGGCAGGCGGTGGCGGGCAGCAGCAGCCGTTTGCGGCTGCGGCTGCAGAACATGAGTCATTACCTCTGGCGGCGGGACGGTGCCCTGGCGGTCCTGGTGGGTTACCGTCTCGTGCCCGAAACGGCTGGCGCCAGGCCCCGCGAGGGCCCGCGTAGACGACTCGTCAACGACGTTCCCTCGGGCCACGTGTTTCAAGCGTGGATCGACGTGGACTGGCCGGAGGAGCCGGGCGACTATCGCTTGGTGGTCGACCTGCTGGCGGAAGGAGTCGGCTGGTTCGCCGATCGGGTGGGCCGGCCACTGGCCCAAGCCTCGGTCGAGGTGACCGCCCCGCAGGAGGGTCTGTAGCCCGACAAAAGATCCACGGCGCCAGCGGAGGCCAGCGGCGCAGAGGAGAGTGGCGCGATTCTGGGCAAAGAGTGCCTGTCTCCTTCACTGCCGTTCGGACGCTCCCTGTGCTATTCTCGCGGCGAGTCGGGAGGTCCTGATGAGCGTCGATCCGGAGCTGCTAGAGATCCTGGTCTGCCCCAAGACCAAGGGAGATCTGGAGCTGGTGAGCCTGCCGGATGAGGTCCGCAATCGGCTGGTTGAAAAGTACCGCGAGCACTTTCGCGACGAGGAGCCCGTGGTGGAGGAGGGGCTCTACTCGCCCGACTCCGAGCTCGTCTACCCCATCGTGTCGGACATTCCGATCATGCTGGTGGACGAAGCGCTTCCCGCCTCGGAGATCGGCCGCTGACTCGGAGTCTCTGATCCGGACTCCGGTGGCCCACTTTTCTACCCCAGCCTGGTCGTCGTGAGTTTCCAGCCGGCCCAGATCGAGTCGTCTCGCCCGACCAAGGCGAGTTTCTGGCTATTCGGTCTTCACCTCTGGACGGTCTTCGGCATCGCCCTTTCGAACGCCTTCTTGGCCCTTACCGGCCTGGTCGGAGCTTTCGGCCTGCGGGGACGCGAGATTCCCTGGCAGAGTCTGCGGCGGGTCCTCATACCGTTGGGGATCTATGCCCTTCTGGTCCTCGCCTCGATCGCTGCCTCCTACGATCTGAGCCTCAGCCTGCGGAATGGGCGGGAGGTGCTGTCTCTGGGGACTCTCTTTCTCGCGCTGATACTGGTGCGCGGCGAGGCGGCGGTACGCAAGATCGTCGACGGTCTGATCCTGGTGGCGGGCCTGCTGGCGGTCTCGGGACTGGCGCAGATTCTGGTCGGGTACGGTGACATCAACCACCGCATTCGTGGCCCCTTCTCGCATTACATGACCTTTGCCGGCGTCCTGCTGATTGCTGATCTACTGCTGATTGCCCAGATGGTCTGCGGCAACGGTCGCAGAAGCCGCTGGCACTGGGCCGCACTGGTGGTCATCAACCTGGCTCTGGTAGGCAGCCTGACGCGCAGCGCCTGGGTAGCCCTGGGACTGACCTTCACGATCTTGCTGCTGCTGCGAGCTCCCCGCTTCGTGGCCGCGTATTTGCCGGCGGCGCTCCTCTTCCTGGCCCTTGCGCCGGTCCCCGTGGTGCACCGGGTGCTGTCGATAGCCGACCTCGGAGACAGCTCGAATTACGACCGCGTCTGCATGGCACGGGCCGGCCTTCAGATGGTCGGGGAGCGCCCCCTGCTCGGGCTGGGTCCCGGAATGGTGTCGGTCAGATATCCGATCTACAGGCACCCTTCAGCCATCAAACAGCGGCCGGCCCATCTGCACAGCTCGTTTCTGCAGATCGCGGCCGAGAAGGGAGTTCCGGCCCTGGCGGCTTATCTCTGGTTGATGCTCGGAACCGTGGTCTTGGCCTACCGTCACTACACGCGGGAGTATCAGAAGGAGGGATCGCGAGCCGATATCTTCATGGGGGTGTTCCTCGCGCTGCTGGCGTTCAATCTGTCCGGGCTGTTCGAAGACAACTGGGGGGACACAGAGGTTCAGCGTCTGGCCCTTTTCGTGGTCGCGATGCCCTACTGTCTGCTGAACGGCCCGAGAGACGAGGGCGCCTCCGGAGAGCCGGCTTCCGATTGAGCAGAACGGTGGCGCCGTGCGCCTCGACCAGG
>CAJIBT010000005.1_pt1 | contig 15550 bp, 13 predicted proteins | sample 9199421 | NCBI WGS metagenome assembly CAJIBT01 (sample SAMEA7708311, study PRJEB35096) | sediment metagenome | biome: marine neritic benthic zone biome [ENVO:01000025]; feature: sediment [ENVO:00002007]; material: shallow marine sediment [ENVO:03000034] sea grass bed [ENVO_01000059] ...
CTGGGCGGCGCCGTTTCCTACCCCAAGTTCCAGAGCAGCTCCGGAACCTACATCAGCCTCCGCGACGGCCTTTGGGACCCGATTGGCGGCGGATACGATCGCGAGCGCCTGAAGCTCATCAACGTGCCGGTGCTCAAGTCCCACCACGCCGTTTACGGGGTCACCGCCTGCGTCAAGGATTACATGGGGGTGGTCACCGGTTTGCTGGGAACCAACTCCCACAACGCCATCGCCAACGGCATCCTCGGCGCCCTGCTGGGCGAGATCCGACCCGCTGATCTGAACATCCTGGATGCCGTCTGGATCAATGCCGATCCCTACAGCGGCCCCGCAACCCCTTATGGCCAGGCCACCCGCCGGGACGAGCTGGTGGCCAGCACCGATCCGGTGGCGGCCGACATCTGGGCCACCAAGTACATCCTAATTCCGGCCTTCCTGGCCAACGGCCACAACCCGCCGTGGCCTTATCCGTCCGCCGACCCGGACGATCCCAACAGCGCCTTCCGGCAATACCTGGACAACTCGATGAGCTTCATCCTGGCGGCCGGCTTTGACGTGACCAACGATTTTGACCAGATCGACGTCTACAGCCTCGCGCTGCCCATCTTCGCTGACGGCTTCGAGTCCGGCGACACTCGGCTCTGGTCGTCGAGCGTGCCGTAGCCTGCATCGGCAGCGTGCGGACACGATTCCACCGTGTCCCCGATGTGGCCGAATACACTGACAGTCTGGTGGTGGGTGGCTAGAGTGATTTAGAACGGCGGGGAGTAGCCGATGACACCCTCCTTGAGCAATGGCCTGAGTAGCCCAGGCTCACATCTGGATTCGGCGGCGGACGGTGTGAGCGTCGCGGAATGGGCGCTCGAGCGGACACAGTGGCAGAATCCGCGCCTTCGTTCACTCCTCGGTTGCATCAAGCTCCTCGAGGAGGTCTTCGAGAGCAACTATGCGATCCTGCACTGCTCATCGGAGCGGGTGCTTGGCATCCTGGAGCAGGCCAAGAAGGTGGCCAAACTGGTGCGGACGGACTTCGCCTTCTACCTCAGCCATCCCTCGTCCGTTCCTCGGCTGGAGCGTGCTCGACAGGAAGCAGTACATTCCACCAAGGTGCTCTATCGAACAGTGCTCGCAGATCTCGAGGGGCTCGACGAGGAGATCTCCGAGGATCAGCTGCCGGAGGTGAGGAAGATCCTCTGCGACTCGATCGTGAACATTCACAACTTCCTGCTGGGGAGTCTCGGTCGATTCCTGGCCGCCGACCCCCGCAGTCAACACGATGCCGACTACTTCCTGTCCAAGAGCTTCCCCAGGGACATTGAAGAATCGGAGTGGCTACATTCCTCCGTGGAAGGTCTGAACGACTACCTGCAGACCCTGGAGCCGCTGCATTTCTCGTCGCTTGCGGAGTTGATCCTGGAGCAGAAGCTGCTTCCTGACGGTCCCCTTTGGACGGAGGTCACAGAGCTTCTCTCCGAGTTGACAAAGATCTTGACGCCGAAGCTGAAAGAGATGTTGATGTTGAGGCGAATTCGCCTTGACGAGCTGGAGCTTTTGGCGCTCTATGCCAGCCAGATTCCGAGAGTTTCTGCGCTGGTCGTCGAGATCCATGGTGCGGGTCAGGAGTTGATTCACAGGGTCCTCGCCGAGACACCCGAGCGCGGGCCGGAGCGAGAGCAGACCGCCCGGATCCTGAGGGCGTGCCACGAGGTTTACAGCCATCAGATAGCCCACCTGACCTCCGATCTCGGGAAGGCTCTCCAGGACCTCCGCGTGTTCGTCGTGTTCTGGCTGGAGAACGTCAAGAAGCGCCGGGCCCTGGTGCTGAAGTAGTCTTCGCACGGTCGATGGGGTGCAGCGACGAGTCGTGAGGCGCTGTATACTCCCTCAGCTCTTGATGAGAGAATCGCAATGGCAGAAAGCTCCGCGGCAGCATTGAGCCGCTCGGCTGGAGTGGCGACACTTGCGGCGCGCGAGAACGGATGGATCGCCCATCTGGCAGGAGAGAGCCCAACCCAGGAGGAGACGCAATGAACAAGCTGATTCTAGGTACGGTATTGGTCGCCATGGCATCGCTGATGGCTCCCGGGAGCGCGGCGGCGGAAGTGCCGCCGGGACTGCGGTCCATGGGGCCCGTGGAGTGTGACAGAAACGAAGAGGTGCTCATCAGCGACCGCTATATCTCGACCGCCGGGGATGCGGTGGAGGTGCATGGAAACTGCGAGCTGCAGATCGTGGACAGCTACATCGAGGCTGGTGGAGTGGGGGTGTGGGTGCACGGCAACGGTGAGGTTTCGGTGGTCGACAGCTACGTGTCGGGCGCCCGCGGTGGGTTTCAGCTCAGCGGCAATGCCGAGCTCACCTGTGCGGACAGCGAGGTTCACGGTGGCGTCCGGGCGAGCGGCAACGCCGAGCTCTACCGCGATAACTGTCAGGTGGTGCGCGGCGCGGTGCGCTGGCAGGGCGAGGAAGCGACGGGTGAAGACGTCGCGGTGCGCGAGGGCGGCGAGACCGTGTCGATAGGCCCGGGCGGGGTGATCGTCCGCGAGGGCGGCGAGACCGTGTCGGTGGGACCGGGCGGGGTGATCGTCCGCGAGGGCGGCGAGACCGTGTCGACCGTCGAGACCGGCCCGGGCGGCGTCCGCGTAGACAGCGGCTACTCGACGGTCGAGGTCGAGGACGGCTACGTGCGCCTGCAGGAGGGCGGCACGACGACCGAGATCTCGACCGACTGGCGGGTCAGGACGAGATCACCCTATTCCGAGGGCGACACACAGCGCTTGATCGTGGAGCTCGGTGGCCGGGAAGAGGGTGGCGAGCTGCGTCTCGACATGGCGGGCGATATTCTCTTCGACTTCGACAGCGCGGCGATCCGCCCGCAGGCGGCTGGCCAGCTACAGAAGGCGGGGCACGTGATTCGGCAGCAGTCGGTCGGCAAGATCGCCGTCATCGGACACACCGACTCGATCGGTAGCGACAGCTACAACAAGAGGCTCTCGGAACAGCGCGCGGTCGCCGTGATGGGCTGGCTGAACGCCAATGAGGGCGTGCCTGCCGGCTTGATGGTGGGCCGCGGCATGGGCTCGAAGGCACCGGTGGCGCACAACACCAATCCCGATGGCAGCGACAATCCAGACGGACGCGCCCGCAACCGGCGGGTCGAGATCCGCTTCGGGCGCGTCAAGTCGGTGGCAACCTCGGCGGCGCGGAGCGGCGCCGGCACCTGCGCAGCCCTCTGCCGCGAGTGGGAAGGCGTCGACGAAGACACTGCAAATTGCGCCACCGTCGTCCTCGAGCTGCGGGGCTATCCTGTGGTCGGCGAAATCGTGTGCGTGGGCGTCGACACGACGGAGCACTGCCAGCTGTGTGCCGCCAGGCTCGGCGTCAGCGACGAGGACTGTGCTGCCGTTCACCGGCGATGCCTGTAGGGGCAGGCCAGGCCTGAGCGGTATTCCGCAAGCGCGGCGCCCGCGGAAAGAGGCGAAAAAGCTCTAGCCCGGCTTCGGGCTCGGTGTCAGCGGGCTGCCTGGCGCGCTGGCCGGCTTGGCGGCTCTGATCAGGGAGAGCAGGGCGGCCAGGTAGCAGGCTGCCGACACCAGGAAAGCGCTGCGGTATCCCGCCGCGTGGGCGAGCAGGACGCAGCCGATTGAGCCGACCACCGAAGCGACGCCGTTGACGCCCCAGGCCCAGAGCACGAAGCTGTGGCCGCGCTCCCGCAGCAGGGACATGCCGAGCGGCAGCGGCATTCCCATCAGGAAACCCAGCGGCGCGATCAGCAGCACCGAGAGGCCGATCCGCAGCTCCAGCGCCAGCCCCATCCAGATCGTGAACAGCGTCTCCAGGTAGTAGGCGCCCAGCACCGCGAGGACAAAGACCCCCAGGAAGGGCAGCAGGGCGGCGCGCGGCAGGCCGCGCGCCGGCGGCTGCCGCTCGCCCGCGGTCATTCTCTGGGTAGCTCGGCTTCCCAGGCCGGAGAACAGCAGCAGCGAAAACAGCGTCACCGTCAGGGAGCGCACGGGGTGGCCCAGGAAGAGGGCGAATTTCACCAGCAGGCCGATCTCGAGCACGATGAAACCGAGGCCGATGAGGGCGAAGAACAGCAGAAAGCGGCGGTGCCTTCTCAGACCCGCGGGCGAGGTGACCTGTATCGGGGTCAGGATGAAAACGACGGCAAACAGGATCGACACCGCCAGAATTACCAGCAGGTTTCCCCTGCCGCCGGTGTGTGTGCCGAGCAGCATGGTCCACTTCGAGGAACGGAAGTAAAAGGGCTTGTCGTCGGTCTCGGGAACCAGATCGACCGAGGCGTCGCGGATGAACCGATCCCGATCCGGGTGCTGCAAGAACTCGGCGATTCGCGGATCGCCGGTCTCGGTGCCGGGGGCATAGACCAGGCGCAAGCCTGCGGCGTCGACGAAGTCCGAGCCCCGCCGAATCTCCTCGGCGGTCAGCGGAGATCGCTTGAAGAGGAAGATCAGGCTGTGGCGTAGGCCGGGATTGTCGGCGATGAACAGGTGCCTTCCCAGGTCGAGGCCGAGCTCTCGGGTGGCGGCGTCGGCCAGTACCGTCAGGTGGAGGCCTTCATAGACCGTGCGACCGAGCGCCAGGTAGCCGTCGGGAGTCAGGGCGCGGATATAGGCCTGGAAGGCCTCGATGGTGTAGAGGAAGTCCTCGGACAGGGAGAGGGCTCCGGAGGAGATGGCCGCGAAGGTGTCGACCAGGGTCAGCTGGACGAGGTCGAACTTCTCGGCCGAGCTCTCGACGAAGTTGCGGCCGTCGCTATGCACCATGCGAACTCGGGGGTGGCGGTAGATATCGCCGGCAAAGTCCGCGAATTCGCCCTGCATCAACTCGATGATCTGGCCGTTGATCTCGACGCCCACTACCTGCTCGGCGCCGCGGGCGATGCCGTTGACGACGTCCATGCCGCCGCCCGGCCCGATGACCAGCACCTTTGCCGGCCGACCCACGGCGTAGGGCAGCGTGCTGGGCATGAAGTCGGCGAACGACCACTTGGAGAAGTCGCCTTCGTAGCGCGTGATGACGGTCAGGGCGTCGCCGTCGATCCGCATGCCGAGCTGCGGCGGAAAGGCCTCTCGAAAGCGTCCCCCGAGACCCCAGGCAAAGCCCCGGGTGCTGCCCTCCACGACGTCGACGCGCCCGGTGATGCCCGGGCGTGTCGCCCGGATCCGACCGTTGGCCCGTAGGTCCTGGGCCAAGCCCTTGGTCGGGGTGACGGCCACGTCGGAGCCCCGCGGAGCGGCGCCCCACAGCCCCACGCCGACGGCGACGAGCAGTCCCAGGGCGCCGAGCCCCGGCAGCCAGTGGAAGGACCGCTCCCTCGAGAAAAAGAAAAGGAAGGAGCTTGCCGTGGCCAGGGCCGCGGCGCAGGCCAGCGACTGCTCGGGATGGAAACTGGACAGTACCGCGACCGCGATCAGACAACCGAGACCCGCTCCCAGCAGGTCGAAGGCATAGACTCGACTGATCCGCTCGCTGAAGGTCTCGATCGACCAGGAGAGGGCGCAACCGGCAAAGAAGAACGGCACGAAGAGCACCGTCCAGTAGAGCACCAGCAGGAAGAAGATCCGGCCGACGGATCCGGACTCGTGCACCCAGGCCCGGTTGAGCAGCGCCAGGAGCGGCAGGGCGGCGAGGGTCGAGGCTCCGGCCAGCCAGGCGCCGTAGCTCAACACGCGATGGGCGGCGATCCTGGTGATCCGCTGGCGCAGTAGAGCCAGGAAGCTGGCCGCCGAGCTCAGGCCCAGAAGCGCAATGCTGATGATCATGAAAGCGTAGTGGTACCAGAGCCGGAAGGAGAAGTACCGGGTCAGGGAGATCTCCAGCAACAGCGCGCTGGCTGAGACCAGGGCGACCGCGAGCAGAATGGCCAGGGGCAGCCGATCGGCCGCAACGGCCTCCGACTCGGGCGGGCTAGCGGGCGCCGAATGTCCCTGCATGGAATCCTCTGGAACCAGGACGCCACGAGAGGCCAGGCTGGCCCGACCCTCTCACGGAATCTTCACGGGGTGTCGGACGAGGCCTCGAGATGCTCCATGCAGCGCCATTGCTTGGTCGTGGGATCCAGGATGACGCCGAGCTGACGGCAGGGCTCGCCGCCGTCGGGATGGAACTCACATCGCCGGTTGGCGCGCCGTCGCTCGCTGGAGCGGCGACGGTCGACTCCGCTGCGACGATCCTCGCCGCTGCGGCGCTCCTCGTCGAAGGTCATCACGAGCAGTCTCCGCTGGTCGATCCGGCGGTCGTTCCACCAGCGCCGGTCCTCGATAAGACGGGCCTTCAGGTCGCTCGGTGGCTTGTCTTTGGGCTTGCGCTTCATCGCCTCGCTGGCTCCGGAGCGTAAGGGTACCACCTCTTCTTGCGCAGCGCCCTCATCGGTGACATCTGCCGCAAAACCGCAGCGGGTGCCTGTGACGGGTGCCACAGTGGAACACCCGGAGCCGCCCCTATCATCGGCCTGCAGGGTTCGGAGATGCCCGTGATTCGGAAAGGAGGGGCACGATGAAGAACCTGAAGCAGACGCCAAGCTACCTACTCGTCGTCGGATTGGTTTGCGCGGGACTTTCACTGCAGGGATGCGCGTTGTTCCGCCAGGAGCGCGAGCCGTACACGACGCAGCGGGACAAGACTCGTAAGGGCGCCTCGATCGGGGCCGCTGCCGGCGCCGCGGCCGCCGTCCTCAAGGGCGAGCGTGAGGCGGACGAGATCCTGGCCGGAGCGGCCATCGGGGCCGCGGTGGGCGCCGGCACCGGCTTTTACATGGATCGGCAGGAGGAGAAGCTGGCCCGCATTCCGGGCACCCGGGTCGAGAGGGTGAGCCAGAACGTGCTGCTGGTGCGCTTCGACTCGGCGGTGCTCTTCCGGGTCGACTCGGCGCTCATCGAGACCGCGGGTCGCGAGGCGCTCGGGCAGGCTGCGGAGGTGTTGCTGGAGTTTCCCAAGACCGCGGTCGTCGTCCAGGGACACACCGATTCGACGGGAACCGAGGAGCACAATCAGCGCCTCTCCGAGCGCCGGGCCGGAGCGGTCAAAGCGTACCTTGCGGATCGCGGTGTGGATAGCGCTCGTATGTCCGCGCTGGGCTACGGCGAAGGTTACCCGGTTGCGGACAACGGCACCGAGTGGGGTCGGCGGCAGAATCGGCGAGTCGAGCTGGTGCTCAAAGCCAAAGCTCGATAACGGTTCTCTGCCGGGCTGTAGCGAGGTCGTCCGTTCAAGGCAGTTGCAGGGCGGCCAGACGGAGCGTCGGGGCGGCTGTCGCACTCGGCGCAGGCGCGTCAGAAGAGGAGGCCCACCGACTGACGTTCTCGAGCTGGTCGCCGAGCAGCTCCAGTTCCAGCCAGCGGTTAGACTGATGACCGTCGATGGTGACGCCTCTGAGCAGGGCCCTGCCGACGCTGGCGTAGATCTTGGGCGCCTGATTGAAGAAGGTCTCATCGCGCGCGAAGTGGTGCAGCTTGACGGCCGTGGTGCCGTCGGCGAGAAAGTACTTCACCCGCACCGTCGTCTCTCGCTTGCTCCACTCGTTCTCCAGGTCGCAGTTGCGAAAGCTGGGCGTGCTCAGTAGCTCGATAGTGAGCAGCCTGTGATGGTTCGCGGTCACGGTGTAGAGCTGGTGATTCTGCCGCAGCATCCAGGCGAGTTGGTCTGGCGTCAGCTTGCGGGCCTTCTTCAGCCACTTCTTGCCACATGCCTTGGTGGATTGATGGAGGGGCCTTGAGCCGGGGCTTGCGGCCAGAGTGTCGTGGGCCCCGGTCTGGGCCCTCGCGGTCTCGGGCGCGGTCATCCAGCAGGCAGCGATCGCCAGGGTCGTCAGGGTCTTGAAGGCTGTCGCAAGTCGCGGTCGCATGGTCTGGCTTTCGACCGGTTTTCGTTGGATCTTTCCTGTCTGCCTCTCCCGTTTCCTTGCTCTTCTGAAACAGCAACAGGCGTGCCAGCTCCCGGCACTGCCGAGCTTCAGCTCTATCGTCAAGCGCCGCCGTCATTTGCTCGGTGATCTGCCAGCGGCAGGAGTCGGAGAAGGGGCTTCCGGTTCCCGGAAAGGGGCAGGTTCGTTGACAAATTTTACCGTCGGCGGTGCCGCCCAACAGCGAACGAGTGTGAAGGTCTCCACTGTCAGAGGTGAGTGGCAGAGGACCGCGATAAGATAGGTCCAGGTCGCACGCACCGGTCAGGGACGAGCCAAGAGGAGTCGATGCGGCATGTCCGATCCCAAAGACGAGATAGAAGCCGGGTCCGACGCTGATGAACGGCGGGTGGCCGAGCGGTTTCAACTCACCGCGCAGGTCCGCGTTGTCTGGGCAGAAGGCAGTCTGTGGGGCTATTCCACGGATCTTTCGCGAAGCGGTGTGTTCGTAGAGACGCCACGGCGTATTCCGGTCGACACCGAGGTAAGGCTCGACTTCATCATCTTCCGGCAGGGTCTGCGGGAGACCGTAGAAGTCAAGGGTCGGGTGGCCCGCTTGGAGGGCAGCAAGGCGGGAGCGGCGGCGGGCGAGATGCGGGGTCTCGGCATCGAGTTCGGTGAGATCGACCGGGGTCGAGATCTTCTGCTCGACTACCTGGAAGCACGTCTGCGGGCCGCTTCGGTGCAGCACTCGGAGGACGCGGAGCGGCCGTCGCGGCAGGATGTCCGCCTCGAGCTGGGACTGCCCGTGCTCTGGGGCCCGGACGACAGCTTGGATCGCCAGGGCGTTCTCCTCAGTCTCAGCTCCTCGGGCACGTTTCTGCACGAGGCCAAGGAGCTGGAGCCCCCGGGCAGCCGGCTGCATCTGTGGTTCGAATTGCCCGTCGACGCGCGGCCGAAGCCCCTGCAGACCACGGCTAAGGTGGTGCGCGTCGTGCCGGTCGGCGGTAGCGAGCCGGCCGGTATGGGACTCGATCTGGAGCTCTCGAGCGCGCAGTCGGAGTTGGTTGAGCGTTTCCTCGAACAGCGCCTCGAGGGCAGGGGGCGGGCCGGCTCGCGAGGCAAGCGGCCCTCGTCGGCAGAGCAGGAGGGGACCCGAGACGACAGACCTCCCGACGACCCGCAGCCGAAACTCGTGCTCCGCTGACGGCGCCGAAGCCGAGCAACCGCACCCGGCGCAGCCTCGCTTCCTGGCCGATGCCATGCTCGGGTCCCTGGCCCGCTGGCTCCGGGTGCTGGGATTCGACGTCCACTACGACCCACGCCTGGATGACGCCGGCCTGGTCGAGCGCGCCGCCGCCGAGGAGCGGATGATCCTGACGCGAGACACCCGGCTCATCAGACGCCGCAGGGCTCGTCACCATCTGCTCGTTCGTTCAGAGGCCGTCGAGGAGCAACTCCGGCAAGTCCTCGACGAGCTCGGACTCGAGCTGATGCCCGATCGTCTCCTGGGCCGCTGCCTGCGCTGTAACGAGCCCCTGGTCGAGCTGTCCGCCGAGGCGGCTCGCGACCAGGTTCCGCCCTACGTGGCGCTGACTCAGAAGCGCTTTCGCCGCTGTCCGGCCTGTCACCGGATCTACTGGCGCGCGACCCACGTGGAGAGGATGCACCGCCGCCTGCAGGCAATGGGATTGGCGATTCTGCCGGAAGATTCCTGACCCGACCTTCTCAGCCGGGTGTGGGGAAGGGAGAGAATCGTCTCGCCACGAGAGCCGGTGAGAAGTCCGGGCTACGCATAGCGCACCCACCGCCAAAGCTCCCTCAGGCTGGGTTTCTTGCCGTACATGAGGATGCCGACGCGATAGACCCGGGCGGCGAGCCAGATCATGGCGGTGCACAGCGCCAGAGTGAGCAAGTAGGCCAGGAGAATCTGCCAGGTGGGCGGCATCTTGACGGCAATTCGGAGCATCATGAGGAAGGGAGTGAAGACCGGGATGAGCGAGGTGACGACGGCCAGGGTCGAGTCGGGATCGTTGAGCACCGGCACGAAGAAGACCCACGGAGCGACTACGAGAATCACCGCGATCCAGGCCAGCTGTTGAGCCTCCTGCGCGCTGTTGAAAGCGGCGCCGAGCATGGCGTAGAAGGTCGCGTAGAGGAAGTAGCCCATCAGGAAGAGCAGCAGAAAGTGCAAGACGATGGCCGGGGCGAGGGTCGGAAGATCGAGGCCTTCGGGAAGAAAGGCGAGCGCCGCCACGACGCCCGGCGCCGTGAGCGCGGCTGCCGCGCCGAGCCATAGCCCGAGCTGCGTCAGCCCGACCAGACAGATTCCCAGCAGCTTGCCGATCATCAGGGCCACCGGGTGGACGGCCGACACGATGACCTCGACCACCCGCGAGTTCTTCTCTTCCAGCACCCCGAGCATGACTTGCTGACCGTAGATGAGGGTCGTGGTGTAAAGAACCAGGAAGAGAGCGAACGCCAGAACGAAGCCGCCGAAACCTCCTTCGGCTCGGCTCCCCTCCTCCGAGATCCGGATCGTCGTCAGATCGATCGACCGGCTCAGCCGACGGATAGTCTCCACGTCGTAGCCCGCCCCCTCGAGGCGGACCTGCCGCAAGACCGACGACAGGGCGCTTTCCAGGGCCTGCTGGGTGACGAAGTTGGAGACGCTCTCGGCGTGGTACTCGACTCGATCCTCGGCCAGGAGCTCGTTGTCGATCCAAAGCCAGGCTGCAATGTCGCCAGCGAGCACCCGGCGATCGAGCTGCTCACGAAGCTCGTCGTCGTTGCCCTCCGCCGGGACCACCGCGAGATCGAAACGCACCTGCTCGACCGTGCGTCGCGCCAGATCGGCGAGCTCCCGCTGCAAGCCGTCGGCCACCTGACCGGTGCGGTCGACCAGAGCCAGTCGTTGGCTGGTTTTCGACTTCGCCATGACCAGGCCGGGCACCACGACCCACACGGCCAGCAGCAGAGGCAGGGCCAGGGTGCTGATCCAGAAGCTCTTGGTGCGGACCCTGGCCAGGTACTCGCGCCTGACCACCACCAGCACGCCCTCAATGTGCATCGCGCACCGCCTTGATGAAGATCTCTTCGAGCTCCGGCTCTTCGGAGCGAAACTCCTCGACCGCCAGGAAATCGACAATCTGGCGCAGGATCTCTCTGCCGTCGGTGGCAGGGTGGAGGATGAGTTTGGCGGCGCCGTCGCGCAGCACCACCTCTTCGATGCCGGGCAGCTCGGCCAGGCGGTCGAGGTCGCCTTCTGCCACCAGGCGGTAGGAATTGCCGCCCATGCGTCTCTTGATCTGGGCGAGCTCGCCGGTCAGCACCGCGCGACCGCCCGAGATCAGGCAGAGGTGGTCGCACAGCTTCTCGGCTTGCTCCATGATGTGGGTGGAAAAGAGCACCGTTTTGCCGCGACTCTTGTACTCGGCCAGAACATCCTTGAACAGACCTTGGTTGATCGGATCGAGGCCGGCGAAGGGCTCGTCGAGGATGACCAGGTCGGGATCGTGGAGAATGGTCCCGACCAGCTGGATCTTCTGCTGCATTCCTTTCGAGAGCTCCTCGACCCTCTTCTTTGCCCAGGCAGCCAGGCCGACCCTCTCGAGCCAGGTGCCGATCGTGTGCAGCACCTCCCGTCTGCGCAGGCCGCGGATCTGCGCCAGAAAGATGAGCTGCTCGGTCACCGTCATGCGGCGGTAGAGGCCACGCTCCTCGGGCAGGTAACCGATTCTCCGGAGGTCGGAGCGCCGGCGCTGCCGTCCGAAGAGCCGCACCTCGCCGGAGTCCGGAGCGATGATGTCCATGATCATTCGCAGCGTGGTAGTCTTGCCGGCGCCGTTCGGCCCGAGTAGGCCGAAGACGGTTCCCGGTGGCACTTCCACAGAGATCCGATCAACGGCGGTAAAGTCGCCGTAGCTCTTGCGGACTTCTCGCAGCTCGACGGAAGGGGCCATCGTCTTCTCCATTCCGCTGTGATTGTAAACCGGCGCTCAATCCAGCACAGCTCCGCCAGGTTCGGCTGACTTACGAAGACCGTCGCTTTCCCCTTCATGAGCTCCTGCAGGCAAGCCCTCCTTGTCGGTCTGCTGAGCTTCTGGGCCTCGGCCCCCGGGGCTCAGGCTCTGGTCGAGGGGCGCGTCGTCACTTCCGGCGGACAGCCGATCGAGCATGCCAGAGTCGCGCTGGTGGACGGCTCGGCGGAGCTGTATACCGATCCGAAGGGGAAGTTTCGCTTTGTCGCAGTAGAGCCGCCAGCGGAGATTGCCGTCTCCCATCCCCGCTTCGAAACCCGGCGGCTGACGCTCGGCGACTCCGGGCCGGCGGAGGTGCGGCTCGAGCCCAAGCAGGAGATCTATGAGGAGATCGCGGTATCTGCCAACCGTGGAGAGCAGGGATTCTCGCCGGTGAGCCTTGCCAGTGCGGTGCTGGAGCCCACGGAAGCTCTAACGCTACCGACGACTCTGACCGAGCTGGTGGCTGCAACGCCTGGCGTGGCCGAGAACGGCCAGGGCGGGATCTTCCAGACCTACTCGATTCGCGGGGTCTCCCGCCAGCGGGTCCTGACTCTGCTCTCCGGCATGCGCATTGTCGGCGAGCGGCGGGCCGGGGTGTCGGCTTCTTTCCTGGATCCTCTTCTGGTGCGCTCGGTCGACATTCTGCGGGGCCCGTCTTCGACCTACTACGGCTCCGGAGCGCTCGGGGGCGTCGTCCAGCTGTTTCCGCGGGAGTTCGAGGGCTGGTTGGTGCAGACGGGCTACGAGTCGCAGGGGAACGAGAACTACCAGGTCGTGGGCTGGGGAGGCGGGCGCGGCTGGTCCCTGGGGCTGGCGCGGCGGGATGCCGGCAAGAGCGAAGCGCCCGGCGGGCGGGAGCTGACCTCGGCTTTCGGCCAGACCTCGGCCACTCTTCGGAAGACGTGGTCGGCCGGGGGCTACGACCTGCGCCTCGAGGCCGTGGCCTCAGCCGGCCGTGACATCGGCAAGGCGAATACCGACGCTCCCGAACGCACCACCGTCTATCCCGAGGAGAACCACCTCCTGCTGCGCTTCGCGCTGCGGGCGCCGGCCGATTGGACTCTCGAGGCCTGGGTGCACCCCAACGATCTCCAGACCCGAGTGACCGAAGCGGGCGTCGAGCGCACCGATCTCGGCAACGAGGCCTTCGATCTGGGCGTCAACTGGCAGAAGCAGTTGTCGCTGGGTCCGGAGAGCAACGCCCGCTTCGGCCTCGACTACTTCGGCCGCCGGGAGGTGGAAGCCGTCGAGGTTGCCCGCAACGCCTCGGGCCAGATCATCTCCCGGCAGCAAACCCTGGACGATGCACGGGAAGACGAGGCGGGAGCGTATGGTGTGGTCGAATGGAACAAAGGCCGTGCCGTGCTCCTGGCGGGCGGCCGAGTCGTTTGGCAGCGGCAAGCGAACGGCGACCGGCCTGCAACCGACGACACGGCCGCGACTGCCTTTGCCGGCCTGGTCGTGCCGATGGGCCGGGGCTTCGAGCTGGCCGCCAACCTGGGCTCAGGCCTCCGTTTTCCATCGCTTAGCGAGCGTTTCTTCAGCGGCGTCACCGGCCGCGGTCTTGTCGAAGGCGATCCGGATCTCGAGCCGGAGCGGTCTCTGAACGCCGATGTCGGACTGCGCTGGTTCGGTAATCGACTTTTCCTGGCCGGCTACGTCTTTCGCAACGAGATCGACGACTACATCGAGCGGGTGGAGACGGCGACCGATCGCCTGACCTTCGTCAACCTGCTCGAGGGCGCCATCGAAGGCGTCGAGCTCGAGGGCCACTATCGGTTCGACACGAGCTGGAGCCTTTCATTCGGCGGGCATCTGCTCGCGGGTCGAGGTCAGGCCGGTGAACCCCTGGCCGACGTGCCGGCTGACCGACTCTACCTGGGAGGAAGCTGGCAGGCCGGTCGCTGGCGATGGCAGAGTCGCTGGGAGGAGCGCCGGGAGAAGACCGATTTCGGCAGCGGCGAGAAGTCGATCCCGGGGGCGAGTCTCCTGTCGATGGCCCTTCGATTCGAGTGGCGGGAGGGTCTGTCGCTCCGCCTGGGCGGCAGGAACCTCCTGGACGAGGCCTACTTCAACTCGGCCGACCGCAAGGTGCCGCTGTCGCCGGGGCGCTCGCTCGCGATCGGCCTCTCCTGGCACTCCGGGTCCGACTAGCCCGGGTTTCTCACCGGCTCTCTACTGCGACGCCGACTCGGCCTGAATCTGCAGCGTTACGCTGCCGGAGGGCGCCTTGACGTGCTGGGGACACGATTCCTTCGTGTCCCCAGGGCTCGCTAGATTCTTCAGTCCGCTTCGGTCTCGGGGCGGGGTCGGGCTGGCCGGTCCCGCTCCCTCTCCGCGTAGGGCTCGCGGAGATGGATCGGCACGGGCACGGTCTGCCGGAGCCGCAGGTTGAGCATCTCCACGAAGACCGAAAAGCCCATGGCGAAGTAGATGTAGCCCTTGGGAATGTGGTGGTCGAGGCCGTCGGCCACCAGCGCCATCCCGATCAGCAGCAGGAAGGCCAGGGCAAGCATCTTGACCGTCGGATGCTCCTCGACGAACTCCCCCACCGGCTTGGCGAACAGCATCATGAAGCCGACGGCCACCACCACGGCCGTCACCATGATCGCGAGCTCCTGCACCATGCCGACCGCGGTGATCACCGAATCGAGTGAGAAGACGATGTCGATCAGCGTGATCTGGATGAGCGTCCCCGTGAAGGACCGGGCACCACCGGCTGAGCGCTCGGCCTCGCTGTCTTCCAGCTTGGCATGGATCTCGTGCGTGCTCTTGGCCAGCAGGAACAGACCTCCGAGGATGAGAATCAGATCGCGGCCGGAGATCTCGTTGCCCAGGACGGTGAACAGTGGGCGGGTGAGACGGATGACCCAGGCGAGGGCAAAGAGCAGCGCGATGCGCATGATCATGGCGAGGGCCAGGCCGATGGTGCGGCCCTTCTGACGCTGTGAAGGCGGCAGCTTGCCGGTCAGAATGGAGATGAAGATGATGTTGTCGATGCCGAGGACGATCTCGAGAGCGGTCAGCGTCAACAGAGCGATCCACGCTTGCGGGTCGTTCAGCCAGCTCATTCGTTGCCTCCAATTCCTCCGAATCCAGCTCTCGGCCAGGCGCGCCGGTAGACCCAAGGTCAACCGGGGCCGGGGAGCCTCCTCCATTCCACCAGCCGAGGATGCCGCCCGCCGATCTCGACCTCGGCCCGCACGGTGCGCGTGCGCGAGCCTACCTTCGCGGTGGCCAGGATGACGACCCGAGATCTCGACAAGCGCGTCACGCGGCTCGAGATGGTGCCGCGATCGAAGCGGTGGACGGCTCGGCCCCTGAATCCGGGATCCTCGTCCAGGTGGGCCAGGGCCTCGGCCAGGGCGGCGTCGCTCAAGCTCACCAGGCGAACGCGATGAATCTCTTGCTGGCTCAAACGGTTCCGCAGCCGCAAGGAGGCCGCGACCAGGGCGGCGGCGGCGCCGACCAGGATCATGACGATGAGAGCCACCATCAGGACCTGACCCGACGACGAGCGACGACTCACCAACCCCTCCTGCTTCGCGCGCGCAGCGCCAGGCGCAGATGAAGCGATTGCAGAAGCGGCGTGCCCTGTCTGAGCCGAGCCGGTCCGGGTCGCCGGGTTGGGGACTGGCGGACCCTGAGATAGCCGATCTCGAAC
>CAJIBT010000006.1_pt1 | contig 14694 bp, 13 predicted proteins | sample 9199421 | NCBI WGS metagenome assembly CAJIBT01 (sample SAMEA7708311, study PRJEB35096) | sediment metagenome | biome: marine neritic benthic zone biome [ENVO:01000025]; feature: sediment [ENVO:00002007]; material: shallow marine sediment [ENVO:03000034] sea grass bed [ENVO_01000059] ...
GCGGGTTCTTGAGCCTGCGGCGTGTCTGGGGCGAGAGTCGGGCTGGCACCCGGCCGGGCGGCGTCTTCAGGCGTAGAGCGCCTGAATGTCGTCGGCGTACTTCTGGTGCACCACGCGGCGCTTGAGCTTCATGGTGGGCGTGAGCTCGCCGCCATCGATGGAGAACTGTCCCGGCAGCACCGTGAAGCGTTTGATGCTCTCGTAGCGCGCCAGGGTGGCGTTGACCTTCTCGACCTCCTGCTCCAGGAACTGCCGGAAAACAGGACAGGCGGCTGCTGCCCCGACTTCGCGGGCAGGACTGCCGACCGCTTCCGCCCGCGCCGCCACGGTTTCCGGGTCGAGGGTCAACAGGGCCGTCAGGTAGTTACGGCTGTCGCCGATCAGCATGGCGAGAGCCACCCCCGGGATCGCCTTGAGCTTTCCCTCGATGGGTTGCGGCGCCACGTTTTTGCCGCCCGAGGTGATGAGCAGCTCCTTCTTGCGGTCGGTGATCCGCAGAAATCCCTCGCCGTCCAGCTCTCCGATGTCGCCGGAGTGAATCCAGCCCTCGGCGTCCACCGCCTCCCGGGTCGCCGCCTCGTCCTTGTAGTAGCCGAGGAAGACATGCGGGCCGCGGATGAGGACCTCGCCGTCTTCAGCGGTCGCGATCTCGGAGCCGGGTATGGCCTGGCCGGCAGCACCGAACCGGTAGCGGTCGGGGTAGGAGAAGGTGGCCGGTCCGGTGCACTCGCTCATGCCGTAGACCTCGAGGATCGGAATGTCGAGACTGCCGAAGAACTCCAGGGTGTGGATGGAGATGGGCGCCGCCGAGGTGGCGGCGATCCGGGCCCGGTCGAGGCCGAGACGCTGGCGGACCCTGGAGAACACCAGGCGCTCGGCAATGGGGTAGAGGAGGGGCCGGCGCCCACCTGTCTGCTCGGCATGGCGGGTCGCCAGACCCTGCTTGCGGGCCCAGGCGGCGATCTTCTTCCGCAGGGGGGGTGCCGCCGCGCCGGCCGCCTCGATCTTGGCCTGGATCTTCTCCCACACTCGGGGCACGCCGAAAAAGAAATGGGGCCGCACCTCGCGGAGGTTTTCGCCCAGCTGCTCGAGGCTCTCGGCAAAGCAGCTGCAGCCGGCTACCACGATGGGCGTGTAGAAAGAGACCACCTGCTCGGCGATGTGGCTCAGCGGCAGGTAGCTGAGCACATGATCCCCGAGCTCGAAGTCGTAGCCCTTGCGCAGCTGCTCGGCCACCCAGAGGATGTTGCGGTGGCACAGCATGACGGCTTTCGGTGGGCCGGTGGTGCCGGAGGTGTAGATTAGCGAGCACAGATCGTCGGCTTGCTGGGCTTCGATGCGTTCGCGAAGCTTCTCCTCGGGTATCTGACCGGCGAGCCGCGGCAGCTCGCTCCAGCTATGGACGTCGTCCCCGTGGCCGGCGCCATCCATCACTACGATGGCCTCGAGATGGGGCAGGTCAGCGCGGATCTCCAGAAACCGCTCCAGGTACTCGGTGTTCTCCAGCACCGCGATGCGGGCCTCGCAGTGGTGCGCGATGTAGCGGCACTGCTCGGCGGTATTGGTGATGTAGATCCCGGCCGGCACGCCTCCTGCCGCTATGGCCGCCAAATCGGCAACGAACCACTCCGGGCGGTTGAAGCCCATGATCACAACGCCGTCGCCGGTTTGCAGGCCCAGGGCGAGAAAACCGCGCGCGGCCTGCAGCACCTGGTCGCGGTATTCGCCCCAGGAGGTCGACTCCCAGACCCCGGCGCGCTTGGCTTTCATGGCCGGCTGCTGGCCCCAGTCGGCGGCGGTTCGCTCGAGTTGCTGGATGACAGTCTGTTCCATGGCTCGACTTCCCAAGGTGGTCGGCAACTGGGCGGGCGCCGGTGGGCGACTCCGAGGCCCTCGACGCGAGATCTGGGACGACTTCTGAAGGGTAGCACCCAGAGGCGCCACTCCGGTACCCTTTTCCCGGGCACCATTCTTGAATGAGACTCGAGGGCGGGTCTCCAGCGTAAATTCAGATTGGAGTCCGGATCCACATGCTGAGAGGCCACCGAATGCTCACTTTTCTGTCCGCCACCCTGGCCGCGGCGGTTCTGGCGGCGCCCGATGGAGCGACGGTGGAGCTTCCGAGCGCCGTGGGGCAGCGCGAGCTGTGGGTCGAGGTGCTGGATGCCGAGGGTGCCGTGGTCGAGGCTCCCGTGCAGTTCGAGGCGGTCGAGGCCGAGCGCGCCTACGCTCCGCTCGATCTCGGTCAGGTCGGCGACGACTGGCGAGTGGTGCTCTACTTCGACCAGCTACTGGCCGATCCGCTCGACTTCCACAACGCGACGCTGGAGCTAGCCGACCACGCCCGGGAGCTCACCCGCCTGGGCACGGTGGAGGTCATCCTGGCCGGCTACGGCGTGCGCACCGCACTGCCGCCCACCCGTGACGCCGACGCCCTGGCCCAGGCGCTGGCCTGGCTCCGTCTGCGGGAGAGCCCTGAGAACGAGCAGGAAGCTCTGCGGCGGGAGCTGGTGCGGAGCCTCGGTTTGGAGTCCGAGGCCGGCACCGGCGCCGCGCCGCCGGCCGTTGACCCCGAGGAATCGACTGCCGAAGTACACGCCGTATTGGCGCGGGAAGCCGAGCTGCTGCGCGACCATCGGGAGCGTCTCCTGAGCTGGGCGGTAGACCAGAGATCGGGCGGTCCCCGGGCGCTATTTCTGGTGGGTAGCGGTTTCGATGCGCGGCCCGGGGAGTTCTACCGCTCGCTGCTCGGGGAGCTCGGACTCTCTCAGCGGGCCGCCGGGCTTCTCGAGCCGGCCATCGTGCCATCCGTGGAGGATCTCGGCCGGGTTCTCGCCGCGTACGGCTGGGTGGCGCTGCCGTTCCTGCCCGCCTCGCGCGGCGATCTGCTGGTGGCTGGCAGCCCTGAGGCAGGACAGGCTCGGGGCGGCCCCGACCTCACCGACGTCATCCTGAGGGACGGCAAGGAGGTCGAACGCCGGGCGCTGGGACTCGATCCGCGAAAGCTGGTGCGGCGCCGCCAGGACGAGCCAAGCGAGGCCCGCAGCCTGCTGTTCGACCGGCGGGCGCCCCTGGAACTGCTGGCCGAGTCGAGCGGTGGCGAGCTGATCACAGGACCGCTGCAGCTGCCCGATCTCCTTTCGCGGCTGTCTCGCCGCCGTCGCCTGGCCTACCGCCTGGAGGCCGGAGGATCGGCCGGATGGCGACGGCTCGAGGTGGTCGCGACGGGTTCTGAGCGGGCCGGTGAGGCGTTGACCGTGAGGGCCCCCGCCTGGGCGATCGAGATCACCCCCGAAGTTGTGGCGGCCGTCCGCGTCCGCCGATTCCTGGCCGACGAGATCGACGAAGGAGAACTCGCCACCGCGGCCGCTGTGGAGTCCCGCGAGGGCGAAGCTGGCGCGCGTCTGCTCGTCCAGCTCGAGGCGCCGCAGAACGAGAAGCTCGCAGTCCGAGTTACCGTAGCCGTGGCCGATGCCGAGGATCGTCTGCAAGTAAGCCACGAGCTGCGGGCCCTGGAAGGGCTGCCCAGCCAGGAGGATGTCGGCTTCGAGAGCCGCATCTTGGAGCTGGTTCTGGCCGACGAGCCCGAGGCGCCGGTAGTGGTTCTCGTGGAGGAGCTGGCCAGCGGGCGGTGGGGCGCAGCCTTCGCCGCGGACGTGGCGTCGGGTGGTGCCTTGGCCGCCGCGGCGGATCCTGGAGCGCTGCTCCTGCCGGCGCCCAAGGTCGTCCACCTGATGTCTCCCCGGGTGGCGTTCGCCATGGGTGAGACGACCCTCGAAACTGTGGTCTCCGAGACCCGCGTCGCCCGGGTCGATTTTCTTCTCGAGGGTGAGCGTCAGGCGGCGGTGAGCGCTCCGCCGTATCAGGCGACGCTCGATCTGGGCCCGCTGCCGCAGCCCCGCAGGGTGGACGTTGTGGCCTACGACGACGACGGGGTCGAGCTCGGACGGGATTACCTGGTCCTCAACGAAGGATCGGGAATCTTCGGCGTTCGGATCGTCGACCCGCAGCCCAACGAAGTCACCAGCAGCAGGGGGCCGATCGTGGGTCCGGTCGACGTGGAGGCGGAGGTCGAGCCGCGCCGTGGCGAGGGTGTGGACCGGGTGGAGTTCTTCTGGACGGAGACCCTGGTGGCCACCCGATTCGCGCCGTCCTGCCGACTCGCCCAAGGGGTTCATCCGCGTGGTGGCCTACCTGGAAGACGGCGCCAGCTCGGAAGATGTCGTCTTCGTCAACAGCCCGGGGCCCAGTGAGCGCCTGCAGGTCAACCTGATGGAGCTGTACGTCGTGGTGAGCGACCGGCGAGGGCGTCCGGTCAAGGGACTGGTCAAGGAAGACTTCCGTCTGACCGAGGCCGGTGAGCGGCAGGAGATCGCCACCTTCAGCAACGCTGGAGATCTGCCTTTGACGGTAGGTCTGGCCATCGACTCGTCGGCCTCGATGTTCGTCAAGCTGCCGCAGGTTCAGTTCGCGGCGGCCGAGTTCCTGCGCGGTTTGTCGACCCGCCGGGACCGGGCCTTCGTGGTGGGTTTCGGCAACGAGCCCCAGTTGGCCCGCAACACCACCTCCGATCTGCCGCGCGCGATTCACGCCCTGGGAGGCCTGCAGCCCGAGGGCCAGACGGCCATTTGGAAGGCGATCGTCTATTCTCTCGTCCAGCTCCAGGGCGTTCCGGGCAAGAAGGCCTTGATCGTCTACTCCGATGGCGCCGACGAGGATCCAGACTTCTCCTTCCGCACCTGCCTGCGCTTCGCCCGCAAGGTCGGGGTGCCGATCTACATCATCCTGTCCAACAACGAGATCGTCCGCACGGAGGGCCGCGGACTCAGCGTGCGGAGCTTTCTCGGCCGGCTCGAGAGTCTGGTCGATTCGGTGGGTGGACGCCTGTTCATGGCCCGGGTGGGGGAGGATCTCGAGGCGGTCTACCGGCAGATCGAGGAGGAGCTTCGCAGCCAGTACCTGGTGGGCTATTACTCGGCCGACCAGGGCGGCAGGGAGTGGCGACCGGTCGCAGTCGACGTCAAACGAGCCGGCCTGAGGGCACGGACGATTGCCGGCTACTTCCGCTAGAGGCTACCGGTCGGATCCTGTCACCGGTCTGCTTCCCAGCCCGAAGGCTGCCGTTCGGGGCCTGAGTTGCTCCAGGCTCCCGTCGGCCCGTTACCTTCGCTCATGGCTCGCTTCGCTGCGCGAAGCTGCGCTTTACTTCGCTGCCGGCAACGGGCTCGCCGGGAGCTGTGACAGTCAGCCGTGACCTGAGCTATGCAGGTCCCGTCGCCGGTCCGTTTCCCGCGGTGCTCGCTGGAGCGGCGCATCGTGGGAGCCCTCGGACCGGCGCCACCCGCCCAGGTCGCTGACCCGCCAAGCCTGGTCGGCCCCGACCGAGCGGACGTTCGAGGCGGGGCCGCTCCAGGCCTGAAACGTAGTCGGGAGACGAGGGCCAGCGCACTGGGTGCGTGGTCGAGGTAGAGTACGGCGTCGCGGAGGTGACCGCATGTCGATACTGAAGCAGCTCCTGGGGCTCGGGGAAGAGCCGGCCGCCAAGGCCGCGGGCGATACCGACACCGTGCGCAAGATCGTCGGCGAGCTGGAAGCTCTCGACCCGCAGCGGGCGCGCTACCTGGCGGCCTTCGCCTACATCCTGGGCCGGGTAGCGCATGCCGACCTGGATATCAGCGCCGAGGAGACGCGCAAGATGGAGGAGATCCTGCAGCGCCTGGGACACCTGACGGAGGAGCAGGCGATCCTCGTGGTGCAGATCGCCAAGAGCCAGAACCGGCTCCTGGGCGGTACCGAGAACTATCTGGTCACCCGGGAATTCAAGGAGATCTCGTCCCCCGAACAGCGCCATGAGCTGCTCGACTGCCTGTTCGCCGTCTCCGCCTCGGACGAGTCGATCTCGTCGGCCGAAGAGGCGCAGATCCGCCAGATAGCCAGCGAGCTCGGCCTGAGCCACCGCCAATACGTCGACGCGCGCTCGGCCTACTCGCGACATCGGGAAGTCCTCAAGCCCCTCGCCGGACCCGACAACGAGTCTTAGCCCGACCTTCTCACCAGGCTCCTACTGCGGCAGCGGGCTACGGCGTACCGCTCCCGTCGGGCTCCTCGCCGTTCTGGGGACACGATTCCATCGTGTCCCTGGAGCCCCGGTCGCCCGAGTTGTCCTCTAGAGAGGACAAGTGAGGCAGTCGGGATGCTCGAAGATCCTTGCAAAGCTCCTTCTTCCAGTGAGTTACGGTGGTGGCATCGGCGTTGCTTTGCAAGGTGGTGGGTATGGAAAAGGAGGTCGATAATGAGAAGAGTCCTGATGATTGTCGGCGTGATGGGGGCTCTGGCTGCCTCGGCCGCCTGGGCCGGTCATCCGCAGAAGAATCTCTCGAAAAGGGTGCAAGGCATCGCTCACCAGTTGGAGAAAGCGACCCATCACCTCTACCGGGCCGCGGAGCATGATCGACACCACTACGGTGCGGCCGAGTGGCGCGCCCTGAATCATCTTCTCGGGCTGAAACAGGAGGCGCGGCACTTTCACCGCCAGGTCGAGCGCTATGCCAGGAATCCCTACCACACCGAGGCCGATTACAGGCGCCTGGTCCGCGTCTACTATCGGGCCGCGGATCGCATGCGTTATCTGCACGCCAGAGGCCGCGTGCTGCGAGACTTCTACCGTGTGGAAGCTCTGATGAGCGACCTGCGGGCCACCTACCGCACCGCCTCGCGCTACGGTCCTCCCGTTCGCGGTTACGGGCACTATGACTCCGGCCACGGCCACTACGGCAGGCCTCACACCGAGCCACACGGCAGGGCGCGCGTCTACCTGCCAGGCGTCGGCGTCTACTGGAGTTGGTAGGGACGGTGGCGGAGTTTCTCTTCACCGGGGCCCTACGGGGCCCCGGTTCTTCTTTTATGGGGTATCCTTCCGGCCGCCCGCTCAGCGGCTGAGCACCGTTGCCAGCGCCTCGTGACATGACAACCCTGCATCGAGAAAGGAGAAGGCGGTTGAAGAGCTGGCGCTGGACCCTGGCCCTGGTCCTGTTGGCCGGCGTCGGGTGGGCGGTGTGGGCGGGACCCGATCCCGCGATCGAAATCGAACCAGGCATGCCGGGACTAGGCCGCCGCACGCCGGTGCGGGTCCTCTTCGAGGAGCCGCGGCGGGGCCTGGGAAGTCTCCGGGTGGAGCTGCTCCAAGACGGGCGGGTCGAAGTCCTGGCGGCCCTCGAGCATGAGCCGCGGCCCGCCTGGAAGGTTTGGGGAGAGCGGACGCAGCGTGAGGAGCTGGAGCTGGAAGTCGGGAGCGATACGGTGAAGGACCTGCGGGAGGGCGTCGCGACGCTGCGGGCTTCGGCATGGCCGGCCCCCGCCCTCTTGCGCCGACCGCCGGCCGTGGTACAAGAGGTCTCGCTGCCGGTTCGCCTGACGCCTCCGCGCGTCGAGATCCTCTCGCGGCAACACTACGCGGCCCAGGGGGGCGCCGAGGCCGTGGTTTACCGCGCCGGAGAGCATGCGGTGAGAGACGGCGTCCTGGTAGCAGGAAAGTGGTTTCCGGGCTTCGCGCTGCCCACCGCCGGGCCGCGCGCGCGCTTCGCCTTCTTCGCCGTGCCGTTCGATCTCGAAGACCCTTCGCTGATTCGCCTGGTTGCCGAGGACGACGTGGGTAACCGGGCCAGCCTCGAGATCGTGGACCGGTTCTTCCGCAAGAAGTACCGGCGCGACACCATCCAGGTCACCGATTCGTTCATGAAGAAGGTGGTCCCGGGCGTGCTGGCCAGCGCGCCGCAGCTCCGGAAGCAGGACTCCCTGCTGGCAGACTACCTGCTGATCAACGGCGAGCTGCGCCGTCGAAACGCTCGCACGTTGACCGACCTGGCAGCCGAGTCGAAACAGCAGTTCCTCTGGCACCGCCCCTTCCTGTCCATGCCGAATGCCCAGGTAATGTCCGCCTTCGCCGACCGCAGGACCTACGTCTACGAAGGCCGCGAGGTCGATCGCCAGGACCACCTGGGCTTCGACCTGGCGTCGATCCGCCGAGCCGAGGTTCCAGCGGCCAACTCCGGCCGGGTGGCTTTGGCCCGCTACCTGGGGATCTATGGCAACGCGGTGGTCCTCGACCATGGCTACGGGCTGATGAGCCTTTACGGTCACCTGTCGTCGATCGAGGTGGCCGAGGGCGAGAGCGTGGAGCGGGGGCAGGTCGTTGGCCGGACCGGAGAGACCGGCCTGGCGGGCGGCGATCATCTGCACTTCACCATGCTGCTGCAGGGGGAGGCGGTGACTCCCCTCGAGTGGTGGGACGGCAATTGGATCCGGGACCGCCTGGCGCTCAAGCTGGGTAGCGCCCTGCCGTTCAAGCAGTAGGATCACTCAGCCTCGACGTCCGAGCCGGCGCTTCGGAGTGGCGGCTTCGCCAAGTCCATCCGCCGACTCCGGGGATCCGGTGCGATAGGGTAGGCGGCGATGTCCGAGGCCGAGCCCAAGAAGAGCAAGGTCAGCCTATCGACAGTCTGGCAGGAGTCCAGGGACCTGCTGTGGAAGCGCCGCCGCCGGCTGGTCGTGGGCTTCGTGTTGCTGGTGGTCAGCCGCCTCACCAGCATGGTGCTGCCGGCGACCACGAAGTTCCTGATCGATGAGGTCATCGGCAACCGCCGCACCGAGCTGTTGCTGTGGATAGCCCTCGCCGCCGCCGGGGCGACGATCATCTCGGCGGCCACCTCGTTCGCGTTGACGGTACTGCTGGGAGTCGCCGGGCAGCGCTCGATCACCGATCTGCGGCTCAAGGTACAGCGCCACGTGGGTCGGCTGCCGGTGCGCTTTTTCGAAGAGCACAAGACCGGCGAGCTGATCTCGCGCATCATCAACGACGCGGAAGGAATCCGTAATCTGGTGGGCACGGGGTTCGTGCAGCTGCTCGGCGGCATGATCTCGGCGAGCGTGGCGCTGGCGGTGCTCTTCTGGCTCAACTGGCGGCTGACACTTCTGACGCTCTTCCTTCTGGTGCTCTTCGCGGTGGTCATGGTGATCGGTTTCAGCCGTCTGCGGCCGATATTCCGCCAGCGGGGCAAGCTGACCGCAGATCTCACCGGTCGCCTCACCGAGGCGCTGAGCGGCGTGCGAGTGGTCAAGGCCTACACCGCGGAGAAGCGGGAGGAGCGCATTTTCGCGCGCTACGCTCACCGCCTGCTCCGCAATATCGCCAAGACCATGGTGGGGATCTCCACCATCTCTTCGCTGTCGGGTCTGCTCTTCGGCATGGTCGGAGTGGTCATGAGCATCGCCGGCGCCCGCGAGGTGCTGGCCGGTCGCATGACCGTGGGCGATATCTTCATGTTCGTCATCTTCACCGGGCTGCTGGTCAGCCCGCTGATTCAGATGAGCAACATCGGCACCCAGATCACCGAGGCCTTCGCGGGGCTGGATCGCATCCGCGAGATCCTCACCCAGCCGACCGAGGATGAGGAGGAGATGCGGCGGCAGCCGCTGGGCCGGTTGGAGGGCGAGGTGGCCTTCGACAACGTCAGCTTCGCCTACCAGCCCGACCAACCGGTGCTCAAGGGCATCAGCTTCCGCGCGCCGGCCGGCACGACGACGGCCCTGGTGGGGCCGAGCGGCGCCGGCAAGAGCACCGTCATCAGCCTCGTCATGGCCTTTCGCCGGCCGAATGAGGGACGCATCACGGTCGACGGCTTCGATCTGACGGAGGTCCGGTTACGGGACTACCGGGCACAGCTGGCGGTGGTGCTGCAGGACGATTTCCTCTTCGACGGCACGATAGCCGAGAACATCGCCTACAGCCGCCCGGGCGCCACAGCAGAAGAGATCTCGGAGGCCGGGCGTCTGGCGCGCTGCGACGAGTTCATCGAGGGCTTCGAGGCAGGATACGACACGGTGATCGGCGAGCGAGGAGTGAAGCTTTCGGGAGGTCAGCGGCAGAGAGTCACCATCGCCAGGGCCATGCTGGCCGACCCTCGGATCCTCATCCTCGACGAGGCGACCTCGAGCCTCGACAGCGAGAACGAGGCGCTCATCCAGGAAGGCCTGCGCACCCTCAAGGAAGGGCGCACCAGCTTCGTGATCGCGCACCGGTTGTCGACGATCCGCAACGCCGACCAGATCCTGGTGATGCAGGAAGGTGAGATTCTCGAGCGCGGCACCCACCAGGAGCTGCTGACGGCAGCAGGACGTTATCGGGAGCTCTACGAGCGACAGTACCGGATCGAGACCGACCTGTTCGTCAATCCGGGTGAGGATCCGACGCTCGCCGAGGCCGTCGCGGAGCCGACCGCTGAGGCGGAGCCTGACGGAGCCATCCGTCTGCCCGGCGTCCGGGGTGGGGCGCTGCCGGCCGACTGAGTCGGCTCTCCATCGCTCAGCTACTCGGAGAAGCGGGCGCGCAGGGTCTCGACGCGCCGCCGATTGACCCCCAGGTCGGAGAAGCCGGTCCGGGAGGCCGAGCGGACGTGAACCAGGCCGGCTTCCCGGTCGAGGAGGAGCTCCAGGTCGTCGACAAAGCGGAATAGCCGGCTGGTGCACTCGGCGTGCAGGTAGGTTTCCTCGGCGGTCACGATCCGAGTCCGGGGCAGCGCCTCCACGAGGTTTCGCAGCCTCTCAAAGGCTGCCTCCGGAGAGCCTGCGAAGCGCAGGGGGTCGACATGATGGAAGTCGTCGGTCGAGTGACTGCTGACGCAGTTCTGGGCCGCCGGGCAGGGTGTGATCTCTCGCATTGCGGTGTCGAGCCGTGTTGGCCGCTCGGCGAGGGCACTCCGGATGGCCATCCCGACGGCCACGAGTCCGATGAGTAAGGCGGCTCCCACCAGCACGGCTCGCAGCATTCGGGTACCCTTGCGAGGTAATCATAGCGTGCGGGGAGGATGACGCCGTGCTCAACCAGATACTCATCGTCGTGGCTACCGCGCTTCTCTCGAGCCTTCTCACTCTCGGCAGCGCTTACCTGATCTTCGAGCATCGGCTGCGGCGACGCCTCGAGGAGCGCTTGGAGCAGGCCCGGCAGCAGCTCGGGGAGCTCATCCGTGATCGGGTCCGGCAAGGAGTTCTGGACGCCGTCGCCTCTCTGCCGACCAGCGAGGCGGTGCAGAGTGCGCCGCGCAAGGTGGCCGAGACGGCTGCCGAGCTCGTCAAGAGCAGTTTCACCTCGCTGCTGGGGGAGCCACCGCGCAAGGAGTAGACGGGAGTTCTGCCCGGAGGCCCGTTTGCCCATCTCCGGTCAGACCGAGTAGACTCGGCGGGACCTTCGCGGCCACGGGGGCCCGAAGCGCAACTGAGGAGAGAATCGAAGATGGCCTACGTGATCGGAGAAAAATGCCTCGGTGAGCGTTACGCAGACTGCGTGGAAGTGTGTCCCGTCGACTGCATCTACCCGGGCGAGTACGAGGGCGAGGAGTTCATGGTCATCGACCCGGACCTCTGCATCGACTGCACCCTGTGCAAACCGGCCTGTCCCATCGATGCGATCTTCGAAACCGAGGCCGAGTCCCCGGATTGGGCAGAGATCAATGCCAAGCTCGCCCCTGAGTGGCAGGACAACCCGCCGTGCGAGGTTCGTCCCCGTGACGATCCGCCGCGCAAACCGGGCAACGAGATCGTCAATCCCTAGGAGATCTTTGGCGGTGGTAGGCCGCTAGCGCCGGTGGTTCGAGGCACGGCGGTGCGGAACTGCCTGAGCGGCTAGCGTCCGGTAATGTAGCTCTCGAGCTGCTCGATGGCGAACTCGTGGTCGGAGATGATCGACTTGACGACATCGCCGATCGATATGAGACCGGCCAGGCGATTCTCCTCCAGGACCGGGAGGTGGCGGATACGGCGCTCGGTCATCAGCGTCATGCAGTCCTGAGCGGTCTGATCCGGCGCGATACAGATCGGATCAGGCGTCATGATCTGGCTGACCGCTGTGGTACGCGAGTCTCTTTCCATGAGCACTACCTTGCGCGCGTAGTCGCGCTCGGAAAGAATCCCGATCGGGCATCCCGGTTGGCTGGAATCGACGATCACCACGGCTCCGATCCCCTTTTCGGCCATCAGCTGGAGAGCCTGCAGGACCATCGCGTCGGGGGGAAGGTTCCAGACATCGGCGCCCTTGTGTCGCAGCATCTCTCGTACGGTTCTCATGACCTGTAATCTTCCTCCATATCGGCTGACCGCGCCGCGGTAGACTCCGGACCAATCGAGATCCCGTTGGAGGTTACCGCATTGCCGGAGCCCGCAGTGGGAACCGCTTCGAGGGCTTGGCACGGGTCGAATCTGGCGGCAGCATAGCACAGAGAAGGGGTTGAAATGATGAGCGACGGAGTCAAGATCTATTCGGTTGAAGCTGGCGCGGAGGTGGAGGCCGACCGGGTAGAGCTCGCCGATGATGAGTGGCGGCGGCGCCTCAGCCCGGAGCAGTATCGCATCCTGCGCCAGCACGGTACCGAACGGGCCTTCAGCGGTGCGTACTGGAATACCAAGGAGCCGGGTGTCTTTCGCTGCGCCGGCTGCGCGACCGACCTTTTTCTCTCCGAGACCAAGTTCGACTCCGCTACCGGCTGGCCGAGCTTCTGGGCCCCCGTGTCCGAAAAGAACCTCGCCACCCGGCTGGACAAGAGCCTCTTCATGCGGCGAACCGAGGTCCACTGCTCCCGTTGCGGCGGACATCTGGGGCATGTATTTCCCGACGGCCCGGAGCCGACGGGCCAGCGCTACTGCATCAACTCGGCGGCTCTGGACTTCTCCCCGCGCGACGAGAGCACAGGGTAGCGATCTCAAGCGGGTCTCACCGGAGCCGGGCGGTCTCGAGTCGAGACGCTCCAGTGGGTAGGCCGGCCCCCGCCCCGTGGAGTGGCGCATCCGAAGCGCAGGACGACTAGACTCTCAGGGAGCCCTTCGGCTATGCCGAAAGGCTGGAAAAGGGGGTCGCATGCGGACACTGAGCATCATGGTCTCGCTGATCGGCTTGGCTGGAGCCCTGGCCGTGGCAGCGTCGATGCCGGGCGCCCAGAGTCCCTCTGCCGGAGCGTCGCCCTCCCGAGCCAATCTGGCGAGCGGCTGGGGAGACTACCAGCGCTACTGCAAGAGCTGCCACGGCGACGAGGGGAGAGGCGACGGAGCTATCGCCAAATGGTTGAAAGTGCCGCCGGCCGACCTCACTCAGGTGAGTGAAAAGCACGATGGCGAGTTTCCGGAAGAGAAGATGGTGCGCATCATCGATGGCCGGGAGGAGGTCCGGCTGCACGGCCTTCGGGAGATGCCGATCTGGGGCGATGTCTTCCAGGTTGGGGGAGATTCCGGGGAGTCGGAAGACCTCGTGCGGAAGAAGATCGCCGACCTGGTGGCGGTCGTCAGATCGATGGACCAGCCACCGCGAGCCGCCGCAAACGACTAGCCGGGGGCCCGGCAGCAGCGCTCAGTCTTCTTTTCGAATCCGCCGGAACCGGTCTACGGCCGGGTCGCTCACGCTTTGCCGAGAGCCGTCGGGCCAGATGATCTCGAGACTGTCGACCCGCGTCAGCTTGCCGAGGCCGAAGGTCACGTCCGCCGTGGATTGGGATTGGTAGCTGCGGGTGGGCATCACCTGACGGCGTTGGGTGACGCCGCCGGCGGTCAGCTCCAGCCGGGCGCCGATGGCGTCCGGATTGGGTCCTTTGCTCTGTAGCTTCAGCCGCAGCCAGTGATGGCCCGAGCGCTGGTCATTGCGCAGCAGTAGCGGCGGGCGTCCGGTCTGGGTGAGCACGACGTCCTGATCGCCGTCGCCGTCGATGTCGGCGACCGCCGAGCCCCGGCCGACCAGGGGTGAGGCGAGGCCTCCGGTTTGCTCCGCCGGTACCTGGATGAAGGTCTGACGGTGATCGGGTCCGGCATTCCAGAAGAGCTGTGAGGGCTGCGCGTAGGTTTGGCTGGGATCGACCCGGTTGATCTCGTCTTCGAGGTGTCCGTTGGCTTGCAAGATGTCCAGGCGGCCATCCAGGTCGTAGTCGAAGAACAGCACTCCGAAGGAGAGCATCTGGCGGCTGGGAGCGCCGATACCCTCGACGATCGCCTCGTCGGCGTAGAGCGTCGGGTCGCCCTGGGACAGATAGAGAGAGGTCATCTCGTTGGCGAAGTTTCCGATGGCGATGCCCATCGCGAGATCGTTGCGGTAGGCCCCGGCATCCGTTCCCATGGCCCCGGTGGCCTCGCCGCTGCGGCCATAGGCCAGTCCCCAGGTCTCGGCGACCTCTTCGAAGGTGCCGTCACCCCGGTTATTGAAAAGAAAATTCCGCACGGTATCGTTGGCGACGAAGATGTCCATCCAGCCGTCGGCGTCCAGGTCGACAGGCAACAGGCCCAGGGCCTTGCCGACGGGGACGCCCGTGGCTGGATTGCGCACCTGGATGCCGGCCGCGGCCGAGATGTCGGTGAATGTCCCGTCGCCTTCGTTGCGATACAGGTAGGAATAGGTCCCCTCGTAGTTGAAAGGGGGACCGTAGGCGCGACCGACGCCGACCAGGCGGAAGTCGACCTCTAAGTCGATCTCCTTGGACCAGCGAACATAGTTGCAGACGAACAGATCGAGGTCGCCGTCGTTGTCCGCGTCGAAGAAGCCAGCGCTGGTGCTCCAGGCCCGCGGATCACCGGCCACTCCGGCCGGAGCAGTCACGTCAGCGAAGCGGTCACCCAGGTTGCGCAGCAGACGGTTTTCGCCGACTGCCGTCAGGAAGACGTCGCGCC
>CAJIBT010000007.1_pt1 | contig 14342 bp, 10 predicted proteins | sample 9199421 | NCBI WGS metagenome assembly CAJIBT01 (sample SAMEA7708311, study PRJEB35096) | sediment metagenome | biome: marine neritic benthic zone biome [ENVO:01000025]; feature: sediment [ENVO:00002007]; material: shallow marine sediment [ENVO:03000034] sea grass bed [ENVO_01000059] ...
CAGCCGGGCGTCGCGATCCGATAATCTCTCGACACTTACTGCTGGAGGTGACCAATGACCGAAGCATGGATCGTTGACGCTGTTCGGACCCCGCGCGGACGCGGCAAGGCGGGCAAGGGAGCGCTCTCCGGGATCCACCCCCAGGAGCTGCTGGCCCAGACCCTGAATCAGCTAGCCGAGCGCAGCGGCATCGACAAGAGCCAGGTCGACGATGTGGTGGTGGGCTGCATCAGCCAGGCCGGTGAGCAGGGAGCCTGCATTGCCCGCAACGCCGTGCTGGCGGCCGACTGGCCGCAGGAGGTCACGGCGGTGACGCTCAATCGCTTCTGCGGCTCGGGCCTGCAGGCGATGAACTTCGCCGCCATGGGGGTACTCTCGGGGCAACAGGATCTGGTGGTCGGTGGCGGCGTGGAGAGCATGTCGCGCTGCCCTATCGGCAGCGACGGCGCCGGCATCGACGGCAACAACGAGCTCCTGCGCCAGAAGATCTTCCAGGTGCCCCAGGGCATCAGCGCCGACCTGATCGCCACCCTGGAAGGGTTCAGCCGACAGGAGCTCGACGAGTACGCCTGCCGCTCGCAGGCACGAGCGGCCGAAGCCCAGGAGGAAGGCTACTTCGGTAAGAGTCTCTTCGCGGTCCAAGACCCCGCAACGGGTGAGGTGGCTCTGGAGGCGGACGAGCATCCGCGCCCGGAGACGACGCTCGAGGGCCTGGCCACGCTCGAGCCCTCCTTCGCCCAGTACGGCAGCGCGCCGGCCGGCCCCAACGGCGAGACGCTCGACGAGATGGCCCGCAAGCGCTACCCGCAGGTCGACGCGATCCAGCACGTCCACCATCCGGGCAATTCGAGCGGCATCGTCGACGGGGCCGCCGCGGTGCTGCTAGCTTCACCGGCCAAGGCGCGGCAGCTGGGGCTGGCGCCCCGCGCCCGTGTCCGCTCGACGGCCACCCACGGTGACGAGCCGGTCATCATGCTCACCGCCCCGACGCCCGCTTCAAAAAAGGCCGTGGCCAAGGCCGGCATGAAGACCACGGACATCGATCTCTGGGAGATCAACGAGGCCTTCGCGGCGGTCCCCCTGCAGACCATGCGCAATCTGGATCTCGACCCCGAGCGGGTCAACGTCAACGGCGGCGCCATCGCCCTGGGTCACCCGCTCGGCGCCACCGGGGCCGTTCTCCTGGGAACCCTGCTCGACGAGCTGGAGCGGCGCGACCTCGCCACCGGCCTGGTCACGCTCTGCATCGGCGGCGGCATGGGCATCGCCACCGTGATCGAGCGTATCTAGCCTGACCTTCTCACCGAGCTTCTGCTACGACGCCGGGAACGCCTGAATCTGCTGCGTTCCGCTCGGTCGGGCATCCTCGACGGGCTGCGAGCACGCCTGCGGTGCCCTCGTTCGCAAGCCTCTCATCTTCAGACATTTGCGGCGTCTCGCTACGAGACTCGGTGAGAAGTCCAGGCTAAACGGCCTGTCGGGCGACGCCCAGCCCGAAGAGCGTGCTAATCTTCGGGAAGACTCAGACGCAGTCGAAGTCTGACCCAGCTCAGGAGGCTTGTATGAGACCACTCCTCGGAATACTCGTAGCCCTGGCGGCGCTCTCGGCCCCGGGGGTATCCCAGGCAGCGCCCCCCTCTCTGCTCCTCGACCAGCAGCAACCGGTGATCGACTCTTCGCAAGCTCTGGCCATCGGAGGTGACAGCGAGCAGATGTTGGCCCAGGTCGTCACGGCGGGACTCAGCGGACGGCTGACGGAGATCTGGCTGCCGATCGGCTGCGCCTCGGGCAGGCTGGTGCTCGAGATCCAGGGCGTGGATCCGGCGGGCTTGCCGAACGGCATCGTCCTCAAGCGACGGAGCTTCGTGGCCTCCCGGCTGCCCGAGGTCTTGCCGCCCGTCTTCCAGCAGTTCCGGCTCGGGCGGTCGCTGTCCATCGCGGCCGGCGACCGGTTCGCCATCGCGGTGAGCAACCCGACCGGATCGTGCGGGCTGTCGCCGGGACCGGTCGGGAGCTCCTATGCAGGGGGCGAGGCCTTCTTCGACGCGCGGCCCAACACCCCGGGGATCTGGCTGCCGCTCGTGCTGAGCGGCGAGACCGATCCGCGAGATCTGGCCTTCCAGACCTACATGATCGTCCGGCCCTGAGGGCCCGTCGCGCTCTCATGTACCGATCCGCCCCGGGGCGGCCCGGCGGGCCGATCTTCAGGAGGCGCGGGGCATGGTGACCCAGAACATCCCGCGCAGATCGCCGTCGCGGAAGTCGACAGCCTGGTCCTCGGGGTAGAGGGAGCGGATCTCCTCCAGCAGGTCGGGCTCGACCCGCGGGCCGTGGCAGCTCAGGCAGAAGGACTTGGCGTAGATCGGCTCAACGTAGCCGATGGTCGCCTCGTCCAGCCAGACCGCCCGCGGCAGGCCGTTCTCCGGCTCCTCGAGATAGGCCGCCAGCAGGGGCTCCATCCAGGGCTCGGCGCCATTCCGTGGATTGCGCAGGCGATGGCTGGTCCTGCCCATCCGAACGCCGCCCACGCTCAGCGCGGCCGCGATCTCGGGAGCCTTCTGGCGGCAGACCGAGATGGCGTTCCCGGGGCCCTCCCTGAGGGAGTCGACCAGCGCGCCCAGTAGCTGCTCCTTGAACGGCTGCAGCGCCGCCTGAGCCCGGGCGATCTCCTGTTGCGGCACTTCGAGATCCTGTTGCTGGCAGGCGGCCGAGAGCCAGCAGGCCACGACCAGTGGCGCCGTCAGAGCGGCGCGAAGACTTCCGGATGTCAGAGCCATTTTCCACCTCCCGTGTCGCTCCGCTCGAGCTGAGCGATGATGCCCACTCCTTCTCCGTCTGACCAAGGTTCTCACAAATCGAGCTCCGGGGCCGGTCGTCGGCGCCTGTATACTGCACCGCTCACCCAGAACCCGCCCGAGCTGCCAATGCGAATCCAGTCACTCATCTTGCCAGTCGTTGCGGCGCTGGCGGTGGGTCTGGCGCTCGGACTGCTGACGGCCGGCGAGCGCCTCGGCCCCTGGCTGCACCTGACCATCGCCCTCGGCCTGATCGCCATCGGGCTCGGTCTCTGGGCGACACGTACACGACCGAAACCAGAGCCTACCGCCGACAGTGCCGAGAAGCACGATCAGCGTCCGCCCTCGCTGGCATTCCACGACCCGCTGACCAAGCTGCCCAACCGGGCGTTCCTCTACGAGCTGCTGCACAAACAGATCGCCCAGGCGCAACGCACGGGCGATATGGTCGGAGTGGTAATCAGCGACGTGGATCGCCTCAAGGCCATCAACGACCGGCACGGCCACGCGGTCGGCGACGGAGTGCTCGGCAAAGTGGCGGAGCGCATCGCCGCGGATGTCCGTGAGGCCGATGTCCTGGGGCGGACGGGCGGCGACGAGTTCACGCTGGTGGTGACGCGGGCGCAGCGCGCCGAGGATGTCCTGAGTGTGGCGAAGCGCCTGGCCTCAGCGTTCGAGAAACCGGTGCAGGTCAGGGATCAGGAGATCCTGGTCTCGGCCAGCATCGGGGTCAGCATCTTCCCGGACGACGGCCCGGGCGCCGAAGAGCTCCTGAGCCATGCCGAAAGCGCTCTGGCGAAGGCGAAGGCCGAAGGCGGCAACTCCCTGCGGCTCTTCGCTTCCTCCATGAATCGCAAGGCTCGCCTGCACGCCGCTCTGGAGCAGGACTTGCGGCAGGCTCTGCGGCGCGGGCAGCTCGTGATCCACCTGCAGCCCCAGATCGCTCTCGACAGCGGCCGGATCGCCGGCATGGAGGCCCTGGTCCGCTGGCCCCATCCGCGAAAAGGCCTCATCCCGGCGGGCACCTTCATCCCGCTCGCCGAGGACGCCGGCCTGATGCCGGAGCTGGGTAGCTGGCTGCTCAGGGAGATCTGTCGCCAGAATGCCCGCTGGCTCAGCGAGGGTCTGCCCTGCCAGCCGATCTCGGTCAATCTCTCGGTACGCCAATTACAGGCCGGCGACGTGGCGGCTGTCGTGCAGGGGGCACTGCGCGACAGTGGGCTGGAGGCACGCTACCTCCATCTAGAGGTCACCGAGAGCATTGCCATGCACGAGATCGACCGGGCGTCGGAGTCGCTCTCCCGCATTCAGGAGCTGGGGGTCAAGATCCACCTGGACGACTTCGGCACCGGCTACTCTTCGCTGAGCTACCTGCTCAGCTATCCCGTCGACGTGCTGAAGATCGATCGTTCCTTCGTTGCCGGCCTGCCGCACAGCGAGCAGAGCGTCAATATCGTGCGACTGACCATCTCCCTGGCCAAGAGCCTGAACCTCGGCCTGATCGCCGAAGGCGTCGAGACCCGCGAGCAGCTGGAGTTCCTGCGCCAGGAAGACTGTCCGGCAGCCCAGGGCTATCTGCTGGGCAGACCGATGCCCGTCGAAGAGGCCGAGAAGCTGCTCGTCCGGGGCGCCGTATCCCTGCAACAGCTCTCCGACTCATAGCTGGGGACACGATTCCATCGTGTCCCCAGTCTGACGGACGGCTAAGCGTACTCTTTCAAGATGCTGCGCGCCAGGGCTAGCTTGTGCACCTCGTCCGGCCCGTCGTAGATCCGCGCGGCGCGCTCGTGCCGATACCAGAAGGCCAGCACGGTGTCGTCGGTCATCCCCAGGCCACCGTGCACCTGGAGCGCGCGGTCGACGACCTTCTCCATCGTTCCGGCCACTAAGAACTTGATCATCGAAATGTCCTGGCGCGCCGCCTTCCATCCCAGACGCTCGATCTTCCAGGCCGTGTGCAGGGTCAGCCAACGGGCCGCCCGAATCTCGGCCGCGCACTCGGCGATCCAGGCCTGAATGATCTCCTTCTCGGCCAACCTCCGCCCCGGCGCGATGGTGCGCGAGACGGCGCGAGAGCACATCAGCTCGAGCGCCCGGTGGCAGATTCCCAGCCAGCGCATGCAGTGGTGGATGCGCCCCGGCCCCAGCCTCTCCTGTGCGATCGCGAAACCGTGACCTTCGGGGCCAAGCCGATTCGACTGCGGCACGCGGCAGGTGTGGTAGAGGATCTCGGCATGGCTCATGTAATCCTCGCCTTCGTGCCCCATGACCGTCAGGTTGCGCACCCGCTCGAAGCCGGGCGTGTCGGTCGGCACCAGAATCATGCTGGCCCGCCGGTGCGGCGGCGCCTCGGGGTCGGTGACCGCCATCACTACGGCAACCGCGGCGCCATCGGCCGAAGAGGTGTACCACTTCTGGCCGTTGATGACGTAGTCGTCGCCTTCCTTCACGGCCGTGGTCTCCATCATCACCGGGTTCGAGCCCGGCATCTCGGGCTCGCTCATCGAAAAACAGCTGCGAATCTCGCCGGCGACCAGCGGCCGGAGCCATCTTGCCTTCTGCTCCTCGCTGCCATAGAGGTAGAGGATCTCGATATTGCCGGCGTCCGGAGCGTGACAGCCGAAAACGAAGTGGCCCAGCGGTGAGCGGCCCAGGGCCTCGGAAACCAGGCCGTAGTCCACCAGTCCCAGCCCCATGCCGCCGTACTCCTCGGGGTGACCTGGAGCCCAGAGGCCCATCTGCTTCACCCTCCCGCGCGCCTGCTCGATCTCGGGCAGCAGCGACTTGAAGGGCTCATGCAGGAAGAAACGCTCCATCGGGAAGAGCTCCTCCTGCAGGAACTCCTCGATCATGGCGAGCATGGTCTGCACTTTTTCCGAGGGCTCGAAGTTCATCGCGCCTCCTTGCAACGGACCGGAAACTTCACCGATACTCTTCGCGTGTCACGGCCGGACGACACGGATCCTCGCGGACTCGACCGCCCGGCTCCAGTCCGCCCGGGTGAAGAGCTCGACTCCCGCAAGCTCGAGGAGTTCCTGGCCAAGGAGCTTGCCGAGCTCAGCGGCTCGCTCGCTGTCGAGCAGTTCCCGAGCGGCTTCTCGAACCTCACCTACCTGCTGCGCGCCGGCGACAGCCAGTGGGTGCTGCGCCGGCCGCCGTTCGGCGCCGACATCAAGACCGCCCACGACATGGAGCGAGAGTACCGCATCCTGTCTCGTCTGGTGAGGCTCTACCCCAAGGTGCCGACGCCGCTGCTCTACTGCGACGACACCGCGGTCCTGGGAGCACCCTTCTATCTCATGGAGTGCCTCGAAGGGGTCATCCTGCGGGCCACGTCGCCAGCCGAGACGGCACCGAGCGCCGATACCATGGCCGGCATCGCCCGGTCCTTCGTCGACACCCTCGTCGAGCTGCATGCCGTCGACTATCGAGCCGCCGGGCTAGGCGATCTGGGCAAGCCGCGGGGCTATGTCCGACGGCAGATCGAGGGCTGGACCGAGCGCTACCGCGAGGCCCGTACCGACGAGCTGCCGGCTCTCGAGAGAGCGGCGGCGTGGCTCGCCGAGCACCGGCCCGCGGAGGCCGGGGCGGCCCTCATCCACAACGACTTCAAGTACGACAACCTGATCCTCCATCCCGAGGAGCTGACCCGGGTGGTTGCCGTTCTGGATTGGGAGATGGCAACCCTGGGCGATCCTCTGATGGACCTGGGAACCAGCCTGGGCTACTGGGTGGATCCAGACGACCCACCCAGCCTGCGTGCCCTGCGGCTCAGCCCGACGACTCTGCCCGGTAACCTGACGCGCCGCGAGCTGGTCGAAACCTATGCGAGATCCAGCGGGCTGCAGCTGGACGACGTGGTCTTCTACTACGTCTACGGCCTGTTCAAGGTCGCGGTGATCATCCAGCAGATCTACAGCCGCTACTGCCGAGGCGACACCCAGGACCCGCGCTTCGCCTCGCTGATCGACGGCGTGCGGGTGTGCGGCCGGGTCGCCGACCAGGCGATCCGCAGACAGCGGATCGACCGCCTCTTCGACTAGCGCTAGCTCTTGCCGCTGTACTGTAACCCTACCTTGGTCGTGCCGCCCTCGCGGGTGATGGTGACGTTGACCTGGCGCCCCGGCTCCGACAACACCCCGGTGACGACGGCCGTTGCTCCCTGGGGACCCGTATAGGTCTGCACCGTCACCTCGAAGCCCTCGTCCCCGAGCTCCGACTCGTAATACTCCTGCACCTCCTCGACCCGGTCGCCGGTTTCCAGGGACCAGAGCCCGCTCACCTCGCCGCCGGAGCGCGAGGTGAAGCCGGCCTCCATCTTCGACGCCCCCGGATACAGGGGCACCCAGCCGGGCAGCTCGTCCGCCGCGGCCCCGGCTCCGAACCGGGTCTCGCCCTCTTCCGTGGTCACGGTGAGCGTGCCGCCCTCCCCTTGCCGCTGGGTGTCGAACGAGACCTCGCCCTCATCGCTCTTGAAGGTGAAACGGCCCTCTTCGATCTCGCTGTAGTCGAAGGTGGCTTCCTCGCCGGTCTCCTTGTTGCGCACCGTGATGGTGCCGCTCCCGGCGTCGCTCTCCACCAGATCGAGCTCGGGGTTCAGCTTGACCATCATCTCGGCCGCCGCCCTGGCGGGATCGTCCTGGTAGTCCTCGACGACGTCCTTGGCCGTCTTGGCGACGAAGAAAGTGGTGACGACGCAGGCGCCACCGATGAGAATCAGAAGACCCAGACAGCCCAGCCCGACCCAGAGCCACGGACTGGTCTTCTTCTTCCCGGCCGCGCCCGCCGGCGGCGGCGCCGTGGGCGGCGGTGCGGGCGGGGTCGGGGGTGTACCGGTCGGCTCGCTCATCTCGTATCCCTCCAAGCGCAGTCGTTTGATCGGCGGCGACGATACCACGCCTGGCGTCTGAAAGAACTTCGAATCACAACTCGGACCACAGACCCAGGGTCAAGTTGGACTCCGTGTGCTGGAAGAACTCCCCCAGTGGGACCCGCCCGTCCCAGTACTGGATGCCCAGGCGCCAGACGCGACCGGTAGAGGACATGAGAAGCCCCCCTTGAAAACCGACGTCGAGTCGCCAGTCGCGCTCCTCCCAGGAGGAAAGGTCCACGGCCGCGTACCACCCTCCGACGCCCGCCCAGAAGCGACCTGGCGCACGGTAGTCCAGACCGGTCTGGAGCCGCCCCGGCTCCATCTCCTCGCTGTGCAGGTCGAAGGCCCACCCGGCCTCCAGGTAGGTCCTCCATCTCGCTGCGAAGCTCCAGCTCAGGCCCAGCAGCGCTTCCTGGCGCGTGTAGCCGAGACGCTCTCGGCCGGTGCGCTCGATCCATTCGTCGCCGAGATGGGCAGAGGTGTGGAATGTCCCCAGCTTCCAGGCCACCTTTCCACCCTCCTTTGCGGTGGTCAGGGAGAGCCCATAATTGCCGTCCCAGCCCGTGTTGTCGAGTGAGTTGTCGATGTCGAACTGGGCGTCGAGTCCGGCGTCCAGATTGAGCTGCCAGGCCCGGCCCGCGGGAGCCCGCGGCTCCCAGCGCACGAGGCCGAACTGCCCGCCGAGCTTCAAGAAGAAACGCCGATCACCCGCCCCGTCGATCTCGGTCGAGGTGAAGGACTGCATCAGAATGCCGGCAGCGGGCAGGTGAGGGTCGGCGATGTAAGCAGGAAAGAGATGTCCCGCGGGGAAGGGAAGAATCTCCCGACCCGGCTTCTGGCGCTCACCAGCAGAGCTCGACTCGGTCTCTGACACCTCCACCTGGGCGTGCGCCGAGGCGGCCAGCAGCAGCCCCAGGAGCGCGTTGATCAGAGCCCTCAACCTCATCGAGGCCGGAGGGTAGCACCCGCGACCCACGTAACCCAGCCTTCTTCCGCGGCGCAACGCTCGACCAGGCGGAGGTAACGCCGGATTCGAAGTCGTCGGCCCCGAGGCCGCCTCGCCGCCATCCCGAGGATCAGAAAGAAACCTCCCGGCGGCAGTCCACCGGGAGGCGACAGGGTGCCGATCGGCAACGACCTACTGCTGGTCGAGTCGATAGATCCTCACGTTGCGGTAGCGGCTGTTGTTGTTCAGCGTCCCCGAATCCTTGTCGTTCACCAGGACCAGGCGGAAGCCGGCGCCGGAATAGAAGCGGCCTACCGGGATGACGAAGGTCTGGAACGATCCGACGCTGGTGTAGGTCTGGATCCAATTAATGTCGCCGCTCCAGTTCTGTGTGCCCCAGATACGGAAGATCCGCTGCGCGTCGCCCAGCGTCTGGTTCTCGTCGAAGCCGACGCCGTGGATCTCACCCTGCGAGGTGCTCATGAAGTCGAAGGCCACGACCGTCTCGGCGTTGACCGTAAAGGACTGCAGGGTCCGCCGCCAGCGATTGCCCTCCATGAAGAAGGTCAGGCCGCCATCCTGCACCGCGATCGTCCCGCTACCGTCCTGGTTCGAGTAGGCCTCGGTCGCCACCACGTTGAAGTCGAGCGGCGCCCCCGGGTCGGCCTCGAACACCCGCACATTGCGGAAGCGGCTGGTGTTGTTCAGCGTGCCCGAGTCCTTGTCGTTGACGAGCACCAGACGGAAGCCCGAGCCGCTGTAGAAGGCGCCCACCGGGATGCGGTAGGTCTTGAAGACGCCGGGCGTGCCGTAGTCGTCGTAGGTGTGATCCGCGCTGGTCCAGTTCTGGGTGCCGTAGAGCTGGAAGATACGGATGTCGTTGCTCAGCGTGTCGTCCTCGTCGAACCCGATGCCGTGGATCTCGCCCTGCGAGGTGCTCTGGAAGTCGAACTCGAGAGTCGTCAGCGGCGTGATGGTGAAGGTCTCGACCGTGCGGCGCCAGCGATTGCCCTGCATGAAGAAGGTGGCGCCGCCGTCCTCGACCGTGATCGTGCCGCTGCCGTCCTGATTCGAGTAGGCCACGGTCGGGGTGGAGTTCCAGTCGATGGTTCCCCCTCCACCTGCCGCCTCGATGGTGATCGCGATCGAATCCTGACCGCTCAGCCCACCGCTGTCGGTGACCGAGGCGGTGACGGTATGGCTGCCGAGGGACAGGGTGCTAATGGAGAACGAGCCTCCCGAGCCGATGGTTCCGTCGAGGCTCGAGCTCCAGCTCAGGCCCGCCGTCAGATCGCCTTCCTCGGCGTCGGTGGCGCTGCCGGTGAAGGTCACCGAGGAGCCCTCGACGAACGACGAGCCGTCTGCCGGCGAGCTGATCGTCACCGCCGGCGCCGTATTCGGATTCACCGTCACGACAATCGAATCGGAGCCCGTCAGGCCACCGCTGTCGGTGGCCGATGCGGTGACCGTGTGGGTGCCGACGGACAGGATGCGCGAGAACGAGCCCCCGGTGCCGATGGCGCCGTCGAGGCTCGAGCTCCAGCCGAGGCTGGCCGTCAGATCGCCTTCCTCGGCATCGTTGGCCGTGCCGCTGAACGAGATCAGGGTCCCCTCGGCGAACGCCGAGCCGTCCGGCGGCGCGGTGATGGTCACCGTCGGCGGCGTGTTGCCCGGCGTGCAGACCGACTCGGCGGTGACGACAACGTCGTCGATCAACCAACCGGTGAAGTTGTTGGCCACGTTGTCCACGGTGTCGAAACGGAAGCGCACCTGGATGGTCTGACCGGCAAACGAAGCCAGCGAGATGGCGCCGCTGTTGGTCCACGCGGCGGTGGAAGGATCGGTGGAGTCGAGGGCGAAGACCGTGGTCGAGCCGCCCGCTGTGACGATGTCCACCTCGGTGCGGTCGTAGGATCCGCCGGAAAAGCTCTCCACCACCCGGTAGTAATCGAAGCTCAGGGTCGAGCTGGCCGTGATCCCCGAGATCGGCGGCGAGGTCAGCGCCCCGCTGTTGGTGCCCGCGTTGTAGTCGCAGGTCGAGTCCTGGCCATAGTAGAAGGCGTTGACGGGCGAGGAGTAGCCGGGGGACGCGCAGGCCGAGTTGACCGTCAGGTGCCAGAGACCGGTCGCCGTCCAGCTGCCGGCGCCGCCCTCGAAGTCTTCACTGAGACCGCCGCCCGAGCCGTCGTCCACGGTGACCGTGACCGAGTCCTGGGCACTGCCGCAGGTAGTCGTGGCAGTCACCGTGTAGGTCGTGGTCGCCGCCGGGGAGACCGTGATCTGAGCCGTGGACTGTCCACCCGGGCTCCAGCTGTAGCTGTGTCCCGACTGCGCCGGCGTGCCCAGGATCGCCGACTCGCCCAGGCAGATCTGCTCATCGGGTCCGGCGTCGGCGATCGGCTGCGGCTGGCAGGCACACTCCGGCGGCACCTGGAAGCCGTTGGTCGGGTTGGTGCTGTTCGAGCCGCCGCTCACCGCGTCAGTGCCCAGGCCGAAGGCGGCAAAGCTCTGCCACAAGAGGCAGACGTCGGCGCCTCCGAAATTGTCCACGGCGGCCTGGATGATGCCGTCCCGGGTGTCGGTGAAGGTCGGTGAGCAGGCGGTGTTCTTGAGGCCTTCGTTGACGTAGAGCATCGCCCGGTGGTTGCCGGCCCCGGCCGCGGCGTTGTAGAGGTCGGGGTCGAAGCCGTACTGGCCGACCAGCGCCCAGTAGACCTCCCAGATCGCCTGTGCCCAGACCGAGCCCACGCCGTGCGGGATCGACAGTCCGCTGATCGACTCGTAGGTGTAGCTGTTGATCGCCGGATCGGTGGAGTAGGGCTGCGGCCGGATACCGTCGCCGTCCGGAGGCTGGCCGAACAGGTAGGTGCCGATGCCGCGCTTGTCGGTCCCCTGGTCGCCGACCTCGGCGGTATAGGCCAGGGCAAACCAGTCGCTCCAGCCTTCGCCCGGCTGCTGGTTGTTGTTGAGACAGCTCGAGTTACCCGGCCCGCCGACCTGGCGGATCGAGATCCCGTGTCCGTACTCATGCACGACGACGCCGTTGTCCAGATCGCCGTCGGCCGCCGGGTTGGTGTTGGTGCAGGTGTACATCTGCATGCGGGGGCGGCCGCCGTCGGTCGGCGTCGAGAAATTGGCGTTGCAGTTGCCGCTGCCGTCCTGGGCCTCGGCCCGGACGTCATCGCCCGCCAGGCCGCCGTTACCGCAATTGTTGACCTGGAAGTTGCCGGCCGGCTCGTCGAAGCCGTACTGGTATTGCACATCGTGGACGACGTTGTTCCAGTAAAAGAGATTGGCGACCGCCGCCGGGATGTAGGTCGACGGGTCGCCGCTCAGGTTGATCGCAAAGTCGCAGTCGAGCGTGCCGCCGCAGCTGGGCTCGGAAGCCGGCGGGCTGTTGTTGGCGTCCCGGTCCTCGTAGGCATGGGCGTTGTTGCCCCGCATGATGGTGTAGGCAGTGGTGCCGGTATCGTGCCAGCCGAGGCTGGAGGCGACCGGATCGGCCGGATCGAGCGCCACGCTGCGCGCATCGGCAGGCGGCAGCGGCGCGGTGTGGTTGGGGCTCTCGACCGGCTGTTCGTAGACCCGGTAGCTGGCCGAGTTGACCCAGTCGAAGCGCGTCCACACGCGGCCGTCCTCGGCGTCGACCGTGAAGTCGTAGAGGTGCTGGCCGTCCGGGGTCTCGATCTGGAAGTTCCACACCAGGCGCGCCACGCCCCGGCGGACAGGCAACCAGCGGAGCCGAGCCTCGATCGGCTGGCGAGAGATTCCGGGGGCCGCCATCAGAGTCACGCGCTCCGCTCCCTCCTCGCGGCGCAGGACCTCCACCCGCTCGACCTTGCCCGCTGCGAGCTGTTCCGCGGCCCGCGCCACGGCGTCCGCAGCGGCGAGCGCCGGCTCGGTCTGGTTGACCGCCAGCGCCACCTCGGGCAGGAAAGCGTTGTTGATACTCAGGATGCGCCCCTCCCGGTTGACGTTGACCTGCAGCTGGGCGTTGTAGACCGCCAGCCCCAGATGGCGCTGGCGAAAATAGACGTGGGTCGCGCCGGTCACCCGGCTGGGTACCAGGTCGGTGACCTCGAGGTCATCCATGTCCGAGGCCGCGAGGCCCAGGAGGTCGGCACTGGCGAGCACGAAGTCGTGGGCGATGGCGGCCGGCGCCTTATCGAAGCGCGGCGTCGTGAGATAGCCGGTATGACTCGAAAGCGACCGGGTCGCTCCGGTGGTCAGGTCGAAATCGGACTTGAGATCGGGTATCGAGGACCGCATCGTCTCGAGGGCGGACCGCTGGTCCAGCGGTACCTGAAAGCCGACGTTGAACTTGACGCGGGCGTCGAAGTTCCTGAGCTCGTGCCGGGCTTCGTCGACCGGCCCCTGCGGCACCGCCGGAGCGGCTCCCAATCCGAGCGCTAGGCCCATGAGCGCTGCTTTTCTGAGCGTCTTCGTGAAGCTCGGCCGGAGCTGCCACAAGAGAGTCGATCCCTGCTTTCTCATCGACGACACTGCTGCCTCCTCCCTGGAAACATTGCTTCGGGGTAGTGCCGCACTGCGGCGTCGCTCGGTCGATCTCGGACGCACGCTTCAGGTCGAATCCTGCAGCTCCCCCAGGTTCTAGTTCGGCCAACGCGCGTTGCGTTGCCGCACCTCGGCAAATTGATGCCGCCACCTTAGCCGCATCGCGGCAAGAAGTCAAGACTTTTTTCTGGAGCCTGACGGCTCGGTCTAGGACGCGAAGCGGCTGATCACGTGGGTGGACTTTCCACACCCACCACTGTCGCCCCCGGCCATCGCGTCGCGCCTGCTCGCAGCAGAGGCTGCTAGCCTTGCCCCGGTTTGACCATCCTGCTCTGGAGCCTCGGCGTCGTTCTGGTGCTCGTCGGAGTGGTCGGCACCCTGCTGCCGGTCCTGCCCGGCGCGGCGCTGGTCTTTGCCGGCCTCCTGCTCGCGGCCTGGGCCGACGGCTTCGCGCACGTCGGCGGTTTCACTCTGGTGCTGCTGGCGCTGCTCGCGATCCTCGTCTACATTGTGGATTTCGCGGCCGGCGCCTTCGGGGCGAGGCACCTCGGAGCCAGCTCGCGGGCCGTGTGGGGAGCGGCCCTCGGCTCACTGGTGGGCATCTTCTTCGGCCCGGCGGGAATCCTGCTGGGTCCCTTTCTGGGCGCCGTGCTCGGCGAGTACACGGTCCGCCGTCACCTGGGCAAGGCCGCCCGGGCCGGCACCGGCGCCTGGCTGGGACTCGTCCTGGCGGCCGCGGCCAAAGTGGCCCTGGTCTTCACCATGCTGGGCTTCTTCACCGCCGCCTTCGTGCTCTAGGACTTCTCTACCTCCACTCCTCCTGGTCCTGGTCGTCGTCTTCCACCATCAGGGCCATGAAGTCATCCTGGTACTTGTCCAGCAGGGCTTGCTCGCCGGAAGTCGGTTGGGGCATCTTGGCCCAGGCTTCGCGCTGCTTCTTGAACATCTCGGCGGAGGCTTCCATCGAGCGCTTGATCTGTTGATACATCTGTTCGCCCATCTGGCTGCGCTGCGATTGGATCTCCTTGAGCTGTCGCGGCATATCGGCCTCCGCCTGGGCGTAGGCGGCCTCCATCTGTCCCCGCATCACCATGGTGATGATCCGCATGGTCTTCTTGAGCCAGGGCTCGGCTGACACCCCGTGGGTGGCTGCCCAGCTGCGGAAGCGCGCATCCCGCAGGATCTCACGGTAGTCCATGAGCTCCTCGTGCTC
>CAJIBT010000008.1_pt1 | contig 14225 bp, 8 predicted proteins | sample 9199421 | NCBI WGS metagenome assembly CAJIBT01 (sample SAMEA7708311, study PRJEB35096) | sediment metagenome | biome: marine neritic benthic zone biome [ENVO:01000025]; feature: sediment [ENVO:00002007]; material: shallow marine sediment [ENVO:03000034] sea grass bed [ENVO_01000059] ...
CAGATCGCGTGGTTGTAGGCGAGCCGCTTCCAGCCGTAGAAGATCACACCCAGGGTGTAGGCGCCGCCACCGAGGAAGAGCAGGAGCAGGCCACGAGGCTCGACCGCTCTGGCCAGCGGCTCTAGAGCCACTGCGACGATCCAGCCCATGACGATGTACAGGGCGACCGACAGGATCCGGAAGCGCTCCAGGGCCACCGCCTTGAATACGATGCCGATCAACGCCAGCCCCCAGATCACGCCGAACAGGCTCCATCCCCAGCCGCCCTTCAGGCTGACGAGGGTGAAGGGCGTGTAGGTGCCGGCGATCAGCAAGAAGATCGCGGAGTGGTCGATGTATCTGAGCACCCGCTTAGCACGGGGCAGCGGGATGCTGTGATAGAGGGTAGAGGCCGAGTACAGCAGGATGAGCGTGACACCGAAGACGCTACAGCTCACTATGTGCCAGGCATTCCCGAAACGCACGGCCTCGGCGATGAGGATCACCAGACCGATCGCGCTCAGGAGCGCCCCGAGTCCGTGGGTGAGGCTGTGAGTGATCTCCTCCCCGAGTGAGAATTCGGGTGTCATGTGGGCGGAAGGTCTCAGAGTGTCTCTCGCGTCTTGAGTCCGCGCGCCAGGGGAACGGGCGGAACCGGTGGCACCAGCAGGAAGATCATATCCGTGGGTGGAAGCCTCTGGGAGAGGGCCGGTGAGGAATCCGGGCTAGAGCGGCAGCCGAACGCCGACACCCTTTGTCAGCGCGCGCTCGTAGACCAGGGGTGCCACCGCGATGTCCTCGAGCGCCAGTCCCAGGTTGGCGGCCAGGGTGCGCTCCTCGGGACTCTGCCGCCCCGGCTTCTTGCCTGTGACGAGCTCTCCCAGGTCGGCATGCACCCTGGGGATTTGCTGGAAGTAGCCCAGCTCCTGGTAGTGGCGTAGCTGCGCCGTGTCGTCGGTGCAGAACTTGGCGGCTTCGGCGAGCGCCGCGGGGTGCCAGTAGGAGTCGAAGTCGACCAGCGAGGCGAAGGCCCCCTCGTCCAGCCAGCCGGGCTGGATGGTGGCGTGGGGCGTCTTCAGAATCGGTCCGGCGGTGACCACGATGCCGCAGCCGCTGACCGCCTGGCACGGTGTGGCGACCGCCTCTCCTGTCAAATCGAAGCGCGAGCCAATCTCTTCGGCAAAGCGCCGGGCCCTGTCGGGGTGGATGTCGTAGGCCATGACCCGCTCGACCGAGAAGAGGGTAGCGAGGGCTTCGGCATGGGTCCTAGCCTGCACGCCGCAGCCCAGGATTCCCAGAACCGCGGCGTCCGGGCGCGCCAGGTAGCGTGCCGACAAAGCCGAAGCGGCCGCCGTGCGCATGGCGGTGATCCAGACGCAGTCCATGACCGCCAGAGGCAGGCCGGTCTGGGGATCGTTGAGGACCAGGAGTCCGTTGATGTAGGGAAGGCCGCGCTGGCGGTTGTCGGGAAAGCCGCTGACCCATTTGATGCCCGCCGATTCGAGAGCCTGGATGTAGGCCGGCATGGCGTGAATGAAGTTGTCGCCGCCGCCGGGATGAATCCCGGGCTTGGGCGGCATCTCGACGCGGCCCTCTCCCTTTTCCCGAAAGGCGACCTCCAGGGCGTCGATAATCTCGGCCATGGTCACGCCCACGGCGGCGACGTCGGCCTGGGAGAGGTAGAGCAGATGGTGCGCCGGCATCGGGTTGGGGGGTCAGCCTGAGGCAGGTTGGCCGGCAGAGTGGAGAGACACTCGCCAGGGCTAGGTCACTCTCCGGGCCGCCGAACAGTCAGCACCGGACAGCGGGCATGCTGCACCACGCGCTCGGCCGTGCTGCCCAGCAGCAGATGGGCTAGCCGGGAGCGCCCGTGGGTACCCATTGCTATGAGGTCGGCGCCGACAGATTCGGCCTCCTCCACGATTGCATCCGGCGGGTAGCCTTCTCGCGCTGCGGTTGCGATCTGGAGCCCAGCGGCCCGGAGCGGCTCGGCGAGCTCCGCGAGGCGCTCTTCGGCGCTGCCCTGGACATCCTTGTAGAAGTCGATGGTGGTCGGGATGGTGCCGTAGGCAGTGTATTCGAAGGGCAGGTGATAGACGTGCATGAGATGAATCTTGGCCCGCTCCACGCCCACGGCGAGGAGCGCTCTGGCAGCCTCGAGGCCACCCGCGGCGTGCTCGGAGAAGTCGGTCGGCACCAGGATGGTGCTGATCTGGCGGTGCTGGTCTATGTCGCCAGGATGGACCGTCAGCACGGGGCAGTGCGCGTGTTGCACGACCCGCTGGGCGGTGCTGCCGAGCAGCAGGTGGCGGATGCCGGAGAGACCGCGGGTGCCCATCACCACCAGGTCGACGGCCTCTTCCTCGGCTGTTTCCACGATGGTCTGGGAGGGGAGCCCCAGGCGCAGGTCGGTGACTACCTCGAGCCCGGCCGAGCGCACCTTGGCTGCCGTCTCGTTGAGCCTTCCCGAAGCCGCTTCCTGCAGTGACTCGGTGAAGTCGGGCGGCGTCGGTAGGAAATCGGTTGTTCGTCCGGGCAGCAGCAGCCCGTGCACCAGGACGATACGGGCGCCGTGTTGACGGGCGAGCTCCACTGCCCACTCGACCCCGGCCTGGGCGGTGTTGGAGAAGTCGGTCGCCACCAGGATCTTGCGGATCGGCTTGCCCTCTGCTGCAGCCATTCGAGCCTCCCAAGAAAAGGGTCGTTGGGTTGTCCGACGACCTCAGTATAGCCCGCCCCGGAGGCCGCTCCGAGTTGACCCTCAAACGGCCTTCTTGTTAGCCTTTGCCGGCCATTGGGAGGTCGTTCAATGGTAGGACACGCGGCTCTGGACCGTGGAATCGGGGTTCGAATCCCTGCCTCCCAGCCAGCGGAAGAGTTTTCCTGATTTCAGTGAGTTCGTAGGTTGCGGAGGGTGCCCTCGGAGGCGGCTCACGAGCTTACTGGATCGCCTCCCGGGTCGCCGACATCAAGACTTTCCACATCTCCCTCTCGCCCTTGCAGGCGAGCAGCTTTTGCCGTGCGGCCTCCTCGCGGAAGGCCGCAATGAGGCCCGAGAGGAGGCGCAGGTAGAAGCCGCTGGCGGCGGTGGGAATGACGATGAAGAAGACAATGTGGGTCAGCTCCTTGCTCGACGGATCGAAGGAGAGGCCCTGCGGTTTGAGCCCCAGCGAGAAGGTGATGCCTCCACCCTCGACGCCGCGCACGTGGGGAAAGGCCAGGCCGTGCCCGACGGCCGTCGAGACGATGGCTTCCCGCTGCAGAGCGGCCGCCAGCAGGCGCTCGGGGCTGTCGACGAATTCCTTGTCGGCCATGTGCTGAATCAGCTCGGAGACCGCCTGCTCGCTGGTGTCGGCATGCAGGGCGGGGACCATCAGATCAGGCGAGGAAAAGCGCGCCGCGCCGACCCGGGGGCGAGGATCGGACTCTCGCCGCAGCTGGCGGGGAGCTTCCTCGAGGTGATAGAGAATGCGCCCACAGACCTGGCACTGCTGCAGATCCTTGGCGGAGCGAACCAGCGCGGTCTGCGATGTGGGCAGCCGCATCTCGCAGGCTGAGCACCTGCCCTCGGTCTCCGCCACCACGACCGCCGGCCGGCGCTGCCGCAGTCTGCGGTACAGTGAGGCTACGTCGGCCGGAAGATCCTCGAGCAGATCCCGGATCGACTCCTGTAATCCCTCCAGGCTGTTGCGCCCCGCGATCTTCTCCTGCTCTTCGAGGGTGTATTCGAGCTCCTGCAGCTGAACCAGTTGGTTCAGGATCTTCTTCATGGTGTGAGGACCTCCGTCGAGGCGGTAGCCAAACAGAGAGCGCGGCGGCCAGCGAGAACTATCCACAATGTGGTTAGTGACTCCATATCGTGGTAGTGTGTCACGGTTGCCCGACCGGCGGAAAGCAAGCGGCAATCTAGCGGAACGTCGCCCTGGCCGGGAACGACCCGTCAAGGGCGGGTCGTTCGAGGGCACACTCTAATACCTTATCGAAGGAGGGTCCGAGTGTTGAGGAAGATAGCTCGGAATGCCCGCACCTGTGCGTTCGCCAAGAGGCTGATTGATCCGGCGGTCGGTCCGGGGCTCTCCTTGCGGCGTCGGTGGCCCCGGCTCAGCCTCATGTTCTCGCTGCTGGTCGCCGTTCTGGCGCCCGGCTGTGTTGCCGACAACGGTGCCCTGCTCCGCCAGCAACAAGCCGCCGCCGAAGTGGAGGCACTGTTTTCCCATTTCAGCGAGGAGGGATCGCCGGGCGTGGCGGTGATGGTCATCCGGGACGGTGGGGCCCTGCATGTGGGTGGCTACGGACTCGCCGACCTGGAGAGTCGCACCCCCATCACCCCGCTCACCTCGTTTCGTCTGGCGTCGGTATCGAAACAGTTCGCGGCCATGGCGATCATGATCCTGGCTGAACGGGGAGAGCTCGCTTACGATGATCCGCTCATCGATTATCTGCCGCAGCTCGAGAGGTTCGGCGATCGCATTACCCTGCGGCATCTGCTGACCCACACCGGCGGGCTCCCGGACTACTACGAGGGGCTCGAGGAAGAGGCGGCAGACTCCATGCCGGATACCCGCCGAGCCATGGAGTTCCTGTCCGGCTGGGGGGAGGCGCTTTTTCCCGCCGGAGAGCGCTACGAATACAGCAACCCGGGATACGAGATGCTGGCTCTGGTCGTGGAGCGGGTCTCTGGGCAGACCTTCCGCGCATTCGTCCAGGAGAACATTTTCGGGCCGCTGGGAATGACCGATTCGGTCGTGCGCGACAGCTCGGAGCCCGAGATTGCCACCCGGGCCTACGGCTATTCGAAAGACGGGGACTCCTTCAAGCTCAACGATGACCACATCCTGAATCACATCATCGGCTCGGGTGGAATCTACTCGACGCTCGAGGATCTCGCCCTTTGGGATCAAGCGCTCTATACCGACACGCTGGTGAGCCGCTCGACCCTGGAGGAAGCCTGGTCGCCGATGCGCCTCAACGACGGCGGGGAGTACCCGTACGGGTTCGGCTGGCGGTTGGGACGCTACGGCTCTCTCGGCCGGCGCCTGGCCCACGCTGGCGGCTGGGTTGGATTCAGCACCTACGTTGTGCGCTATCCAGAGCGTCGCTTTACCGTCATTTTGTTGTCGAATCTCGAGGACTTCCAAGTCGAGGCTTTTGCCGATCGCATCACCGACATCTACTACCCGTCGACGCTGATCGCCGGCGCCACGGTGGTCGACGGCAGCGGAGCGCCGGCCTTCAGAGCCGACGTTCGCGTCGTGGGCGATCGCATCGCCGCCGTGGGAGAGCTCGACGCCGAATCCGACGAGCCGATCATCGACGCGGCGGGACTGATGCTGGCGCCGGGTTTCATCGATGCTCACAGCCACGCCGGCTCCGAGATCGTCGAGCATCCCGACGCGCTGGCGGCGGTGAGCCAGGGAATCACTACCACCGTGGTGGGTCCGGACGGCGGTTCCCAGTTTCCGCTGGCGGAGTTCTTCGCAGGGCTCGAAAAAAGGCCCGCGGCGGTGAACGTGGCCTCCTTCGCGGGGCACGGAACACTGCGCAGACAGGTGATGGGCGACGACTTCGCCCGCCCGGCATCGGCCGGCGAGGTCGAGAAGATGCGAGCTCTGCTGGAGCAGGAGATGAAGGCTGGCGCCCTTGGGCTGAGCACCGGTTTGGAGTACGACCCCGGGATCTACTCCACCACCGAGGAGGTCGTGGAGCTGGCACGGGTGGCGGCCTCCCTCGGCGGCAGCTACATCAGCCACCTGCGCAGTGAGGATCGATGGTTCTGGCAGGCTGTCGACGAGATCCTGACCATCGGTCGTGAGGCCGGTCTGCCGGTGCAGATCACGCACATCAAGCTCGCCCTGCGCAGCCTGCACGGCCAGACAGATCGGCTGCTGGGTCTCCTGGATGAGGCGCGGATTGCCGGGCTGGAGGTGACGGCCGACATCTATCCCTACACCTACTGGCAGTCGACCCTGACCGTCTTGTTCCCAGACCGGGACTTCGAGGATCTGCAGGAGGCGACCTTCGTGCTCGACGAGATGACCTCGCCGGACGAGATGTGGATTCCGGTCTTCCTGCCGGAGCCGGCGCTGGCCGGCAAGACGTTGGGCGAGATCGCCGCCCTGCGCGGCACCGATCCGCCAACCACCCTGATCGATCTGATTCGCGAGGCGGAGGCTATGCGCCGCGAGATGAAAGGCGCGGGGGCGGAGGAGGAAACGGTAGAGAGCGTCATCGCGGTAAGCATGCGGGAGCCGGACATCGAGCGTTTGATGGCCTGGCCGCCGACCATGTTCTGCACCGACGGCGGGCTGGACGGATCGCATCCGCGGGGATTTGGCTCCTTTCCGCGCATCCTGGGCCGCTACGTCCGGGAGCGCGGCGTGTTAAGCCTGGAGACGGCTGTGAACAAGGCGACCGCCCGGGCGGCGGACCACTTCGGGCTGCGGGAGCGCGGTCGGATCGAGGTCGGAGCGTTTGCCGATCTGGTGCTGTTTGACCCGGAGACCGTGATTGACCGGGCGACGCCCGAGGATCCCCACGCCGTCTCGGCAGGCATCGCCAAGGTGTGGGTCAACGGACGGCTGGTGTACGAGGACGGACGCGCCAGTGGGCGAAGGCCCGGCAAGGTGCTGCGGCGCTCGGCCGACTCTTGACGGTGCAGCCTCGACGCGGAAGATTTACCGACGATCGGATTCACCTTCCCATCGCGTTTGAGAAGCGGAGAGAGCTGTGCGGGAGCGCGCGGTCATACTGGCCAACAACCACTTCGGCACTCACTTTGCCAAGACCGCCCACGGCCTGATACGGGGCCCCAGCCGTTATCGGATCGTGGGGATCGTCGACGGCTCGTGCGCTGGCCGCGATGCCGGCGAGCTGCTCGACGGCCGCAAGCGGAACATCCCGGTGCTCGAGTCGATCGCGGAGCTGCTGGATCGGGTCGGCGAGCGGCCGCAATACTGCGTTGTCGGAGTGGCGACGGTTGGCGGCGTGCTGCCAGCTGAGGTTCGGGCCGCACTGATGGAGGCGGCAGAAGCCGGAATGTCGTTGGTCAACGGTCTGCATCGGTTGCTGGAGGACGATTTGGAGCTGGCCGAGATCTGCCGCCGGCGGGGAGGGCGCATCCTCGACCTGCGAAAACCGAGACCGGTGAGCGAGCTCCGCTTCTGGTCGGGAGAGATCCTGAATCTGGCGACCCCGCGCCTGGCCGTCCTGGGTACCGACTGCGCCCTGGGCAAACGAACCACGGCCTGCCTGCTGGTCGAGGCCTGCCGCCGCCGGGGCCTGCACGCCGAGATGGTGTACACGGGCCAGACCGGTTGGCTGCAGGGAATCGGCCACGGGTTTACCCTCGACGCCACGCCGACCGACTTCGTCTGCGGCGAGCTGGAGGCGGCGATCCTCGAGTGCCAGCAACACACCGATCCCGAGCTCATCGTGATCGAGGGCCAGTCGGCGCTGCGCCACCCGGCAGGACCCTGCGGCTCGGAGCTGATCCTTGCAGGGGGCGCCAAGGGCGTCGTGCTGCAGCACGCCCCTGGTCGCCGCTTCTTCGAGGATCTGCAGAAGTGGGGCTACCGGGTGCCGCCGCTCCACGAGGAGATCCAGCTGATCCGCCTGCTGGGGGCCGAGGTGTGGGCCGTGACCCTGAACGGTGAAGGTTTGGCGCCGGCCGAGGAAGAAGAGACCCGCAGTCGCCTGGCCGAAGAGCTCGATCTGCCGGTTCTTCTACCTCTGCGCGACGGGCTGGAGGAGCTGGCCGGGGTGGTAGCCGACCGGCTGGCATCGAGGGGCGAAACTTGAAGATCACTACGGTCAGAAGTTGGCAGGAGCGTGTCGAGCTAACCCGGCCCTACACCATCGCCTTTCGCTCGGTGAGCGCCGTTGATCTTTTCTTTGTCGAGATCGCAAGCGACAGCGGCAAGGTCGGGCTGGGCTCCGCCTCGCCGGCCGAGGAGGTCACCGGCGAATCGGCGGCGGCCTGCGCGGCGGCCCTGGCCGACGAGGAGCTTTCCTGGCTGATCGGCGAGGACCCCCGGCATCTGGGTCGTCTCTGCCGGATCCTGCGCCGGCGACTTGCAGCGGCGCCGGCAGCGCGGGCGGCAGTCGACATGGCCCTCTACGACCTGTTCGCCCGCGCCTTGGGTGTGCCGTTGGTAGACCTGCTGGGACGCTGCCATGACAAGCTCCCCACCTCGGTCACCATCGGCATCAAGTCGACCGAGCAGGCCCTGACCGAGGCCGACGAGTACCTGGCGCGCGGCTTTCGCTGTCTCAAGGTCAAGATCGGCCGCTCGCTCGACGAGGATGTCGAGCGTCTGCACCAGCTCCGTGAGCGGGTGGGAAGTGGTGTTCAGATCCGGGTGGATGCCAACCAGGGCTACACGCTGGAGGAGACCCGGCAGCTGTTCGCAAGAACGGAGCGGCTCGATCTGGAGCTCATCGAGCAGCCGCTGCCAGCGGCGACCCTGGCGGAGCTGAGCGCTCTTCCGGAGTCCGTTCGTGAGCGGGTCGCTGCCGATGAGAGTCTCTGCCGGCAGAAAGATGCGCTGGCGCTCGCCGGGACCCCGGCCGTGTGCGGCATCTTCAACATCAAGCTCATGAAATGCGGCGGCATAACCTCGGCGCTCGCCATCGCGGCTATTGCGGATTCGGCGGGCCGTGAGCTGATGTGGGGCTGCATGGACGAGAGCGCGGTCAGCATCACCGCCGCCCTGCAAGCCGCCTACGCCTCGCCCGCCACCCGCTATCTGGATCTCGACGGCAGCCTGGATTTGGCCCGCGACCCGGCGCGCGGCGGATTCGTGCTCGCGGACGGCATGTTGCGGCTCTCGGAGGCGCCGGGGCTGGGCGTCGAGCTGGCAGAGTGAAGGATTGGGGAAGGACTCTCAAATGACTCGAGCAGGGCAAGAGCAGGACGACGGCGCGACCATGCTGGCGAGCGTGTTGGTCAAGCGTGAGGAACGCAGCGGGATCGAGCTGCAGCGCGTGCCGCTGCCGGCGCCGGGGCTCGGGCAGGTGGCGATCGAGATCCGGGCGGCGGCCCTCAATCACCTCGATCTCTATTCCTGGCAGCAGCATGTCGCGGCAACCGATGCGGCGCCGCGCATCATCGGCTCCGACGCTGCGGGTGTGGTCGCTGAGGTGGGCACGGGCGTTGAGGGCTGGCAGCCGGGCCAGGCGGTCGTGCTCAATCCGGGCCTGAGCTGCGGCCGCTGCGAGTTCTGTAAGCGCGGAGAGCAGAGTGAATGCCTGCAGTTCGACATCGTCGGCCGGGGAGTTCCGGGAACCTTCGCCGAGCGCGTCGTCTTGCCGGCGGAGAATCTCTTTCCCAAACCGGAGCATCTCGACTACACGGCGGCGGCGGCCCTGCCCCTGGCGCACCTTACGGCTTGGAGAATGATATTCACGCGCGGCGGACTGCGGGCGGGTCAGTCGCTGCTCATCCACGGTATCGGTGGCGGGGTGGCGCTGGCGGCGCTGCAGCTGGGCAAACTGGCGGGAGCCCGGGTCATCGTCACGTCGTCGTCGCAGAAGAAGCTGCAGCGAGCCGAGGAACTGGGTGCCGATGAGCCGGTCGACTACTCGAGCGCTGTCGACGTTGCGACCCGGGTGCGCGAGCTGACGGGCGGTCGGGGAGTCGATCTGGTCATCGACACGGTGGGCGCCGCCACCCTCCCGCTGAGCGTGTCGGCGGTTCGTAACGGCGGCCGGGTCGTGGTGTGCGGCGCCACGACGGGGGCGGAGGGCCGCCTCGACCTCCGGGAGCTGTTCTGGCGGCAGATCGCCGTCGTCGGCTCGACCATGGGGTCGCAGGAGGATTTCCGGCGCATGCTGGAGGCGGTATCGGCTCAGCGCATGGCACCGGTGATCGATTCGGTACGTCCTCTCGCCGGGGCGGAGAATGCTCTCGACCGCCTGCGGCAAGCAGGTCAATTCGGGAAAATCGTGCTCCAAGTGAGCCAGTCAGGAGGGTCTGATGTCCAGCAATCCTGAGTCTGGTTGTCGTTGGCAGAGTAAGGCTGTCGCCCGGCGCGCTCTTGCGCTCCTGGCGACGGTTGTGCTGCTGGCGCTGCCGCTCGCCGCCGACTACGATCCAGCCGTTCCTTCGCCCGAGTCGGTCCTCGGTTATTCCCTGGGCGTCCGGGTCACCGACTATCACGGCATGGAGCGCTACCTGTCGACCCTGGCCGACGCCTCGCCACGGGTGGTCTACGGCTCCTACGGCTCGGACTACGAGGGGCGAACCCTGCGCTATGCCGTGGTGTCGAGCGAGGACAACATAGCGCGCCTGGAGTCCGTCCGAGCGGCTACCGCGCGCCTGTCCGACCCACGAGATCTGACCGCCGACGAGACGGCTGCCCTCATCGAGGCAACACCGGCCGTCGTATGGCTCAACTACGGCACCGACGGCAATGAGACGGCCGGTCTGGAGTCGGCCCTGCTCATGGCCTGGCACCTGGCGGCCGATACCGGATCGCAGACCGCCAAGATGCTGCGCGAGACGGTGGTGGTCATCACGCCGGTGATGAACCCCTCCTCGCATGAGCGCTGGGCCTCTTGGTCGAACTCGTTCGCCGCCGCGCCCCTGGGTAACCCCGATCCGCTGGCCATGGAGCACAACCCTCCCTGGGGCGTCCTGACCAACAACAACCACTATCTCGTGGATCTGAATCGCGAGTCGGTGTGGGCCACGCAGCGCGAGTCGGCGGCGCTGCGCGATTTCTACTACCAATGGAATCCGGCGGTGTTTGTCGACCATCACGGCGAGTACGACGAGTTCACCGGCCCGGGCTACGAGGAGCCCCTCAACCCGCTCTTCACCGGCGGCCAGCGGCGCTGGCTGGACCGCTTCGGGCGCTCGATCGGCCGGCGCTTCGCCGGGCGCGGCTGGTCCTACTCGCCCTGGGAGACGGGCACTTTCTATCCCGGCTTCTGGGAGTCCTTCGGTCTGCTCAACGGGGCGGTGGGCTTCACCTACGAGACCATCGGCGGCGGCAGCAAGGGCTTGCGCTATCGCCGCGAGGACGGCAGCGTCATCACCCTGGAGCTGGCGTCACGGCAGCACTACGAGGCCTCCTTGGCGGTGCTCGAGGCCTCGGCCAAAGGGCGCCGGGAGCTGCTGACCGACTATCTGGATTTCCGGATCTCGGCGCTCGAGCTGGCCAAGCAAGGAGAGGAGAGGGCCTTCATCGTGGAGCCGGGGTCCGACCCGGCGCGCGCCGCTCTGGTGCTGGAGATCCTGCTGGCGAATCGGGTCGAGGTGTACCGCGCCAGCTCCCCCTTCAGGGCCCGCGGCGTGCACGACTACTTCGGCAAGCGCTCGAGCGAAAGGGACTTCCCGGCCGGGGTCTACGTCATCCCGGCGGCGCAGCCGCAGGCCCGCCTGCTGCTGACCCTGATGCGCAAGGATCTGCGCTTGCCGGAAGTCACCCTGGAGGCTGCCGAGACCTTCCGAGCGAAGCAGGAAAAGGCCGGCTATTACAACCCCAAGATCGGTCGCACCACGTATCTCTTCTACGATGTCACCGCCTGGTCGCTGCCCCTGACGCACGGCGTGGCGGCCCATTGGACGGAGGTGCCGCCGACCGCCGGCCTGGAAAGAGTCGAATCGATCGTCGGAGCCGCGACCGCCTCGTCGCTGCCCAAGGCACGTTACGGCTACGCCTTCTCGGGCGATCAGCTCGGGGCCGCGCCGCTGCTGGTCGAGCTGTTGCAGCAGGAGCTGGTGGTGAACGTCGCCTACGACGATTTCAGCATCGAGGGCCGGAGTTTTCCGCGCGGCTCGGTCTTGATCCGCTCGGAGCGCAACTCCGACGTCGACCTGCCCAAGGTCCTGGCGGAGTCCGCCGGGCGCTTCGGCGTCGAGATCCGGGCTATAGATTCCACCTATGCCGATGAAGGACCGAGTGTGGGCTCGGATCGCTTTGCCTACGTGCGACGACCGAAGGTCGCGGTGCTGGCGGGCGACCCGGTGAGCACGCGCTCGTTCGGTGACCTCTGGTTCGTGCTCGAACAGCTGGTCGGGCTGGAATTCACCGCCATCTACCGGCAGGAGCTGGATGACAAGGCCCTGGCCGGCTACGACGTCCTGGTGCTGCCCGACGGCTATTACGACAGCGACACCTTCTCGGCTGAATGGACGGCGGCCCTCAAGAGCTGGATCCGGCGCGGCGGCACCCTGGTCTGTCTGGCGCGGGCCAGCCGCTGGGCCAGCGATCCGGAGCTCGAGCTGGCGGCGACGCGGATGCGCCCAACGAAGTGGCCCTTGGAGGAGAGCGAGGGGGTCGAGCCGCGGAAGACGCAGGGAATCCCAGGGGCGATCCTGAGAGCGCAAGCCGATCCGCACCACTACCTTACCCAGGGCTACTCGGGCGAGGTGGCGGTTCTGGTGGATTCGAACCTGGCCTTCGAGCCCGACCCGATGCTGGCCGCGCCGGTCACCTTCGCCGGGAAGAAGGCGATCCACCTGGCGGGATTCGCCTATCCCGACTCGCTGGAGCGCCTGGCCGAGACTCCCTACCTGGTAGACGAGCGGCTCGGCTCCGGTCACGTCGTGCTGTTTCTGGACGACCCCAACTTCCGCATCTACTGGCGAGGTCTCACGCGGCTGTTCTTGAACAGCATTCTGCTGAGCCCGAGCCTCTGAGTCTCTGGCATTGAAAGGAGGGAGCATGCATTTCGCTCTGATCGCGGCTTGCGTACTACTGATCAACCTGCCCCTGGGGGGCGCGCGGGCCGCCGACGCCGCCGAGGAACAAGCGGCGCCGGCGGAGCCCAGGACCCTGACGGTCGAGGACTACTTTCGCCTGGCCGAGGTCGCCGACCCCCAGATCAGCCCCGATGGCAAGTGGATCGCCTACACGGTCACCACCATGGACCTGGAAGAGGACGACAGCGAGAGCCGCATCTGGATGGTCCCCGCCTCCGGCGGCGAGCCGGTGCCGATGAGCGCCAAGGGCAGCTCGGCGTCACGCCCCCGCTGGAGCCCGGACGGCAAGTACCTGGCCTTCCTGGCGGCCCGCAACGGGGAGAAGAAGCAGGTCTGGACCCTGTTCCGGCAGGGCGGCGACTCGGTGCAGCTCACCGAGACCGTGCAGGGCGTGCACGCCTACGAGTGGTCACCGGACGGCAGCCAGATGGTCCTGGTGCTCAAAGACCCCAAACCCGAAGAGCTGGAGGCCGAGGCGAAGAAGCACAAGGGAGAGGAAGAGGAGAAGGACAAGACGCCGCCGCCCTGGGTCGTGACCCGGCAGCAGTTCAAGCTGGATTACGTCGGCTATCTCGACAGTCGGCGTACGCACCTCTATGTGCTGGATGTCGAGTCGAAGAAGACCACCCAGGTCACCTCGGGAGACTATGACGACTCGCAGCCGGCCTGGTCGCCGGACGGCCAGCGCATCGCCTTCGTCAGCAATCGGACTGCCAACCCGGACGCCAACTACAACACCGATATCTGGACCGTCTCGTTGGCTGCGGCCGGCGGCGACCAGAAGCCGCAGAGAATCACCGCCAACCCCGGTCCGGACGCTGCTCCCAGCTGGAGCCCGGACGGCAAGTGGATCACTCACACCTCGGTCACCGACGTGCCGGCCATGCTCTACGCGACGCCACATCTGGCGATCTCTTCGTTCGACGGCGGCGAGTCGCGAGTGCTCACCGCTGAGCTGGATCGGGTGGTCTTTTCGCCGCGCTTTGCGGCCGACGGCCGTTCGATCTACTTCAGGATGCAGGACCGCGGCGAGGAGCCCCTGGCCACGATTCCGCTGGCCGGCGGCGAGGTGACGAGACTCATCGGGGGCCGCCAGGTGGTCACCGGTTTCGAGATCGGACGCGAGGGCGAGATCGTGGCGCTGATCTCGGAGCCGCAGCAGCCGGAGGAGGTCTACCTGTATGCCGACGGTGAGCTGGCGCAGCGGTCGTTCGTCAACCGGGAGGTCCTCGCAGCCCTGTGGCTGGGGGAGGTCGAGAAGGTCCGCTTCCCTTCCAAGGACGGCACCGAGATCGAGGCCCTCCTGATCAAGCCGCCGGACTTCGATCCCGGCAAGCGCTATCCGGCGATTCTCGACATTCACGGCGGCCCGCAGGATCAGTACGACTTCCGCTTCCACTTCGAGGGCCAGCTCTACGCCGCCAACGGCTATCTGGTCCTGCATCCGAATCCCCGCGGCTCCACCGGCTACGGCCAGGACTTCTGCCTGGGCATCTGGCAGGCCTGGGGAGAGCCGGACTACGAGGACGTGATGGCCGCC
>CAJIBT010000009.1_pt1 | contig 13772 bp, 15 predicted proteins | sample 9199421 | NCBI WGS metagenome assembly CAJIBT01 (sample SAMEA7708311, study PRJEB35096) | sediment metagenome | biome: marine neritic benthic zone biome [ENVO:01000025]; feature: sediment [ENVO:00002007]; material: shallow marine sediment [ENVO:03000034] sea grass bed [ENVO_01000059] ...
CGGAATCTCACCGCCACGCGGGCGCTGGTGAGAATCGCCCGGCTGCGAGCCGTCCGCAGAACCCCCACCAGCTCGTTGGCCGCTAAGCCGACCCGCAACCCCCGAGTCCAGCGGAGCAGTCCGGGAACGCCGAGGGTGGTGACCAGGCCGAGAACAGCCACAACCACGATCACTTCGAGCAATTGAAAGCCTGCGCTGCTGCGTCTTCTCATGCCTCTGATCTCCGTCTCGAAAAAGTGCGGTGGGGCGGCCAGCAGACCGCCCCACCGACGGGGCACAATCAGCCCTCCTGGGAATCGCTGCTTCGCGACACGCGGACCTTCTCGGTGAGAGTGGTCTCACCCTCCAGCGCGATGTGCGGCCGAATCAGCTCGAAAGTCCTCTCGCCGATACCCTTGACCAGCATCAGCTCCTCGAGCGCCTTGAAGCGACCGTTCTGCTCGCGGTAGTCCTCGATCCGCTGCGCCACGACGGCGCCCACTCGAGGCAGAAGCGTCAGGACCTCGCCATCGGCCGTGTTGATGTTGACCACTCCGGCGGCCTCTTCGGCAACCGCAGGCAGCGCGGCCAGCACCACAACTGCAAGCAGCAGTAAGAACGCACTTCTATGAGTTCGATTCATGAGAGTTCTCCTTTCTTTGAGGTTTCGTTTCATCTTTGTGACTTGAGTGGGGTCGCCAGGACCCCGGTTTCCTACCGTCCGGGCTGGTTCACTTTCTTTCTCGGGTCCACACCTCCTTTCTCCGTTGTTCATCGACGCGAAGCCGAGAGATCAAGCTCCTTGCCAACCCGAATGGTTCTATTTAACTGTTAGAAATAAAGGGGTTCCGCGGGCTGTCTCCCGTCAGCGCAGGCCCTCCGCGTCCAGCGAATCTGCACCCCTGGGCCAGGCCGACACGGCTCGGCCCAGCGCTGGCCGGCGCCCTTGCCCTACGCTTGGTCTGTCAAGTGATTTGGACGGCAGCGCAATCTTCTGCTGCACCGGCTGGATCCAGGCGGGGCGACGCGGCGGCCCTCGCCAGTTGCTGCGCGGCGGGGGGCCGGGCTGCAAAATCCCTGTGGTCTCGAGTCGACTCGCATAAGATGGGAGCCGTTATGGCAAGAAAGCTGTCACGCGAGTACTTGGAGGCGCTGATCATCGCCGGGATTTTCCTCGGCTTCACGAACACCTTCATTGTCAAGACCTTCTACATTCCCAGCGCTTCGATGGAAGACACCCTGCTGGTGGGCGATCACTTGTTCGTCAACCGCTTCATCTACGGCACCGCGCCCACGAGTCTCGAGCGGCGACTCCTGCCGCTGCGCCCGATCGAGCGCGGCGATATCGTGATCTTTCGGTCTCCGGAGCGACCGCGAGTCGACATGGTCAAACGCTGCGTGGGGCTGCCCGGCGACGTCATCGAGATCGCCGACAAGGATCTCTTCGTCAACGGCAACTGGGTCGACGACGCCGGGTACACTTGGCACCGGGAGGCGGCCGTCTATCCGAATCACGCCGGACTGCCGCCCTCAAAGCGACAGCGCGACAACTTCGGTCCCGTCACCGTCCCCGCAGATCACTTCTTCTGCATGGGAGACAACCGCGATCATTCCTACGACTCGCGCTTCTGGGGCCCGGTACCGGCCGCCTACGTCAAGGGCCGCGCCTTTATGATCTACTGGTCCTTCGGTGGCGAGACCTCGGACGGCACCTGGCACGGCTGGGGCCACAAGATCGCGCAGCTTTCGCGCACCGCTCTCGGCTTCCTGACCCGCTCGCGGTGGAGCCGCACCTTTCACCTGATTCGGTAAGCCACCTGATCTTCCGACTCGCGCAGCGTGACGGGTAGACTAACGCCCCCTACGCGCGCCGGCAGCGAGGCGGGCAGGCGGACCAAGGCGTCGCGATGGCCATAACAAAATCCGTTCTGCGGGAGTATCTCGAGGCCCTGCTGATCGCGGTGATCTTTGCCACGTTTGCCCGCACCTGGGCGGTCCAGGCGTTCAAGATTCCCACCGGCTCCATGGAGGAGAACCTGCTGGTCGGCGACCACATTCTGGTCAACAAGTTTGTCTTCGGCCCGGCCGCCACCGACATCGAGCGCTGGCTGCTTCCGGTTCAGTCCACCCGCCGAGGCGACGTGGTGGTCTTCAAGTACCCAGAGGATCCAAGGCGAGATTTCATCAAGCGCTGTATCGGCCTGCCCGGGGACACAGTGGAGATCGTCGACAAAGTCGTCTACGTCAACGGCCGGCGGGTCGATGACAGCAACTACACCTACCACAACGACACGCGCACTTACCCACGCTCGATGCTGCTGCACGAGAACTACCGCTACCGGGACAACTTCGGACCCTACCGAGTACCCGCCGGACACTACTTCTTCCTCGGAGACAACCGCGACAACTCCAACGACTCCCGCTTCTGGGGCCCGGTACCCGAGAGCTACATCAAGGGGCGCGCCCTGCTCATCTACTGGTCGTTCGAGAGTCGCCGACAGCCAACCGAATGGCCGGGTTACCTGGACCGGACCAAGCAGCTCGCCACCGTTGTCTTGCAATTCTTCTCTCGCACTCGCTGGGAGCGGAGTTTTCGCATCGTGCGATAAACTGGCCCGCGGGCTAAGGGCGACTGGGCAAGGAGACACCATGACGCGAAGGCTGCTGCGAACCGGAGAAGGTAGATTGGGCTGCGCCCTGTGGCTGGCTCTCCTGGGAATGCTCGTCCTGATCTGCTGGAAAGCTGTACCCATCAAGATCGCCAGCGCCGAGCTGTACGACTACATGGAGGAGCAGGCGAAATTCGCGTACCGCAATCCTCCAGAGGCCCTCAAGAAACGGATTCTGAAGAAGGCCAAAGAGCTCGACCTGCCTGTCAGGACAAAGGACGTCAAGGTTCAGAAGGGCGGCGGCCGCATCCGTATGCGCTGCACCTACACCATCCAGCTCGAGTTTCCCTACTTCATCGTGACCACGCGACCGCCCTTCATCACCCAGACATGGCGGTTCGAGCTCTACGTGGACCGTCCCGTCTTTGTCGTTTGACGCGGCGCCTGCGCCATCTCTAGCGCCAGCCTGCCGAGGGCCGACTCCTGGTCGGCCGCCCGGGTGAGCGGTCGGCCCACCACCAACAGGTCGGAGCCCGCGGCCAGAGCTACCGCCGCACCGGCCGTGCGGCGCTGGTCGTCGGCGACGTCTGTCGCTTGCGGGCGGATACCCGGGGTTACCAAGAGAAAGGGCGGCGGATTCTCCCGCCGCAGCCTCGCCGCCTCCAGCGGCGAGCAGACGACCCCGGCACAGCCCGCTCGCCGGGCCAAGCTCGTCCACCGGCTCACCCTCCGGCCCGCTCCGCCCGGCAGATCGAGCTGCTCGAGGTCCTTTCCCTCCAGGTGGGTTAGCAGCGTGACGGCCAGGATCTTCACTTCGCCGCCACCGGCCTCACACGCCGCCTCGAGCATCGCCCGGCCACCGCCGACGTGCACCGTGAGGTAATCGACTCCGAGCTCTCGGGCCGCCGCCACCGCCCCGCCAACCGTGTGCGGTATGTCGTGCAGCTTGAGGTCGAGAAAGACCCGGCGCCCCCGACGTCGCGCCTCCTGCACGGCGCGAGCACCCCAGCGGACATAGGCCTCGAGGCCTACCTTGAGCACCCCCGCCCGCGGCCCGAAGAACTCACACCAGGCCTCGAAGGTCTGCCAGTCGGCCGTATCCAGGGCGACCGCCAGCCTCTCCAGTGTCCTGCTTTCGCTCACGCTTTCTGCCCGCTGCGGTCGCTGCCGGTCCACTCCGCGCCGCGGCGCGAGCGCTGACGATCGATACCGATCACCTCGTCGACCGCGCGCGCGCCGTCGCGATCCAGCCTCTCGAGCAGACCGCGATTGATCTCCCGGGCCAAGCCTGGCCCTCGGAATACGAGGCCCGTATAAACCTGCACCAGCGCGGCCCCCGCGCGCAACCGGCGGTAGGCCTCCGCCGCCGAGTCGATGCCGCCCACACTGATCAACAGGCCGCGCCCGTAGAGCTCCCCGGCGACGGCTTGCAGGATGCGGAAGCTACGCTCGCGCAGCACGCGGCCGCTCAGGCCGCCCTGCTGCCGGGCTCCGGGAAGAAGCGAGTAATCGGTCGTGGTGTTGGTCAACACCAGACCGGCGGCGCCGGCGTCGATGGCCGCCTGCCCGAGAGCCGTGGCGTCAGAGGGCTCGAGGTCAGGGGACAGCTTGACGAGTATCGGCTCGGCGGCCAGATCGCGCCCGCACTCGACAAGCGCTCTGACGCTGCGCTCGGTCTGGAGATCTCTCAGGCCGGGGGTGTTGGGCGACGAGACGTTGACCACGAAATAGTCGCACAGCCCGGTCAGTCCGCTGAACAGCGCAGCGTAGTCGTCGGCCGCCGCGGCCTCGGGCGTGAGGCTGTTCTTGCCGATATTCACGCCCACCGGTAGGGACCTGTGGCGCGCGGCCGCAAGCGAGCGCCGCACGGCCGCCACGCCGGCGTTATTGAAGCCCAGGGCGTTCTGCAGGCTCTGCCGCTCCGCATAGCGGAAGACGCGGGGTTTGGGGTTGCCTGCCTGGGGTCTCGGGGTCACCGTACCTACCTCGAGAAAGCCGAATCCCAGGGCCGCCAGACCTCGGATGGCGATGGCGTTCTTGTCGAAGCCCGCCGCCAGACCGACCGGGTTGGCGAACCTCATTCCCAGCGCATCCACTTCCAGCCGGGGATCGTTCACCGCGAAGCGCTGCCGCAGCCTTTCGCGCAGCGGCCCCACTCTTCCCAGCCAGACCAGGGCTCGCACAACCAGCTCGTGAGCGCGCTCGGGCTCCGACCCGAGCAGCCGGCGGTGCAGACCCCATGCCGCTCGCTCCACTCCCCGCCCTCGGCCTCGTACTTGCTCCGGGCTCACGGACCTGCCGGCCTCTCTGCTACGATGATGAACTCCTGGAGCCTCTCGGGCCGTTGAGAACCGGGCAGCTTCGGCGAGGCCTTCCCGGTCGCGCGGACCCGAAGAACGCAGCCAAGGACTGTAACAAAGGCCCCTGAGCCCGTCCATGCGGGCGGCTTGCATATTCTCGCTCTGTGTCGCCTCTGCCAGATTCCCACCGCCGGCCCGCCATCGGCCTGCTGCTCGTCCTCAATCTGCTGCCGGGTCTGCTCGCCGGCACTCTGCTCGCGGGGCTCATCTTCTTCCTCAATCCCGACCTGCCCTTCGGAGCAGCGCGGCTCCTGCGCACTGCCCTGATCTACGGTGGCCTGCTGGGCCTGCTCACGGCCGGCGGCCTGACGGCGGTCACCTGGCCTCTGGGCGGGCGGGCCTTGCGGGCCCTCCCCTGGGCAATCACCGCGGTGCTGGCGCTGGCCGCCCTCGGTCACTGGGTCTCCGCTTCTCATTATTCTTTTTACCTGCCGCCCGGCATCAACGTGCGGATGATCAAGGCAGCCCTCTGGTTGACCCTCACGACGCTGATCTGCTTCTATACCGCGCTGCTGCACTCGCACCAGGGTCGACCCTATGGCTGGCGCAGCCGGGTGGGTTTCGTGGCCCTGGCCTTGGTCTCGGTCTACGCCATGGCGGAGCGACGCGAGGCCTTCAAGCCGCCCCCGGTGCGCGTGCCGCTGCCCTCGGCGGTAGAGTTGGGGCAGCAGCCGAGCCTCGTCGTGGTCGGACTCGAAGGGGCGACCCTAGACGCCATTCTGCCGCTGGCGCGCCAAGGGCGCCTGCCGTTCTTCGGCCGTTTGATCGAGGAAGGAGCCTACGGACACGCCACGGGCTTCGCACCCGTCCGGCGAGCTGCCCTGTGGACGACCTTGGCCACGGGCAAGCTGCCCTACGGACACGGCGTCCTGGACGATCGCGTCTTTCCCGCCGAGCTCCTGGGCCGCGGCGTCCGGTTGCGACTCTTGCCCACTCTGCCGGGCTTCGCGACCTGGGGCGTGCCGGGCCGGCCGCGGCCGACAGACGCCCAATCCCGCCAGAGCCCGGCCCTCTGGGAGATCCTGGCGCGCCTGGACGTGCCGACCGGTCTGGTGGGATGGCCGCTGACCTATCCGGTGCCGGAGGCGGCCACCTTTGCCTTCTCCGACCTCTACTTCGCGGGTGACCTGCGCTACGCCGCCGCCCGCCCGCGCGAGCTGGCCGAGCGCGGCCTGCTCTTCCGACTCGATGCCGAGGAGCTCGATCCGGGGTTGCTCGAGCTGCTGGGAACGCGGCTACCGTTCTCGCTGGTCGAGACGCTGGCGGACGATCTGTGGCGGGAATCGCTCACCCGCTTCCTGCTCGAACAGCGCCAGGAGGTGCGCGCGGTCTTCCTCACGCTTCCTGGGCTGCGCGCGACTTCCGAGAGCTACTTCGGAGGCTACGCCGCCGTCGAACTGGGCGGTGCGCAGCAGAGCGCGGCCCAAGAGGCGGCCGGGTTTCTCACCGGCTACTATCGTCACGTGGACGAATTCCTCGACGGTCTCTGGGCGCGCCTGCCGGGGCCGCGCGTTCTGGCGGTGGTCTCGGCACACGGCTTCGAGGCCCCGGAGGGCTGGCGCAGGCTCTGGTCGCTCGCTTCGGGCCAGCGGTTCGAGGGCTACTCCAGCCGGGCGCCGGCAGGCGTTTTTCTCTTGCTCGGCGACGGCATCCAGCCGGGCACCTTTCTCGAGCGAGCCGAGCTCGTCGACGTCGTGCCGACCCTGCTCTACGCCCTCGGGTTCCCTATCGCCCGAGACCTCGACGGCCAGGTTCTGACCTCCGCTTTCGAGAACTCCTACCTGGCGCGAAACCCTCTCACCTTCGTCCCTTCGTACGAGACGCTCGCTACCCAGGCAGTGGAACCCTAGCTAGCCTTCTTGCCGTCCTGGCAGACTAACTCGAAGCGCTATCCTGGCTGGCCGGCATCTGGGCTACGACGCCGGCAGCCGGCTTGCTCCTCGCCTCGCCCTCCCGAACCATCGAGCAGCTACCCTCCAAGAAGGCGCCGTCTTCGATCACCAGGGCGGCGGTCTCCAGCTCGGCGTAGACCTTGCCCTCCACGGTGACCTCGATCCGCTGCGCCCGAATCGAGCCGCGCACCGTTCCCGACACGAACACCCTGCCCACGTCGATCTCGCCCTGGATCTCGCCCCGCTCGCCGACCACCAGATCTCCCTTCGAAACCACTTTGCCGGTGATCCGCCCATCGACCCGGAAGGTGTCCTCGAAGTGAAGGTCGCCTTTGATGTGGCTCCCGCCGTCGAGAAAGCCGTTGAGTTCACCCCGGGCGCTGTCTGACTTGAACATCATTTCTTGCCTCCCGCCTGCATCAACAGATCGTATAGACGCATCAACTCGTCTTCGGAATGGAAGTGGAGCCGCACCGAGCCTCCTCTGCCGCGGCGCAGGATCTCGACCCGGGTGCCGAGGCGCCGGGTGAGCCGCTCGGCCGCCGCCACCGTGTCCGGATCGCGGCGCGCCTCGCGGCGCTTGCGCTGGCCGGGCCGGGCAGGAGCCCGGGCGGCGATCAACGCCTCCACCCGGCGGGCGCTCAGCCCCTCCTTCGCCACCTGCCGCGCCAGCCGCAGCTGATCCTCGGGGCTCGCCAGGGTCAGCAGAGGGCGGGCCTGGCCGGCGGTGAGTCGGCCGTCCCGCAGCATGTCCTGCACCTCGGCGGGCAATCGAAGCAGCCGCAGGGCGTTGCTGATCGAGCTGCGGCCGCGACCCACCTGATGGCCGATCTCTTCGTGCGACAGCCCGAACTGCTCCTGCAGCGCCTTGTAGGCCTCACCCTCCTCGATCGGGTTCAGGTCGGAGCGCTGCAGATTCTCCACCAGGGCCATCTCCAGCAGCTGCCGGTCCCCGTCGACCTCCCGCACGACCACGGGAACCTCCTCCAGCCCGGCCCGGCGCGCCGCTCGCCAGCGGCGCTCGCCCGCCACGATGATGTACCTGCCGCCACCTTTCGGCGTAACGACGATCGGCTGCACCACACCCTCCAACCCCGCCTCATCAAAGTCGGAGCGCGGCTGAAACCGGTTGGGTCGCAGGCGCTCCAGGGGCAGCGCCCGCACGCCCGCCTCGTCCTGTTCCAGCAGGGCGCTCAAACCTCGCCCCAGGCCGCGCTTCTTGGCAGTCATGCCGCTTGCTCGAGAAACTCCCGCGCCAGGGCCAGATAGGCCTCCGCGCCGCGGCTCTTGATGTCGTACTGCAGAACGGACATACCGTGGCTGGGGGCCTCCGCCAGTCGGACGTTGCGTGGCACCACCGTATCGTAGACCTTGCCCGCGAAATGCCGCCGCATCTCCTGCACCACATCCTTCGAGAGGTTGGTGCGCTCATCGTACATGGTCATCAGGATCCCGAAGATGGACAGCCGCGGATTGGAGCCGTTCTGAATTCGGCTCACCGTCGACAGCAGAGCGCTGACACCCTCCATGGCGAAGAACTCGCACTGCAGAGGAACCAGCACGCCGTCGGCGGCCGTGAGGGCACAGACCGTCAGGTGGCCCAGCGACGGGGGGCAGTCGAGCAGCACGAGATCATAGCGCCCGACGATCTCCGACAGGGCGCTTGCCAGCCGGCGCTGCCACCCCTCGATCCCCACGAACTCGACCTCGACTCCCACCAGGTCGCGAGCCGCCGGCACGATTTCCAGATAAGGAAAGCCGCAGGTTCTCACCGCCTCGGAGATCCCTGCCTCCCCGGTGAGAACCTGGTAGAGATGCGGCGGTTCGGTCTCGACGCCGAGCCCTCGCGAGGCGTTGCCCTGCGGATCGCAGTCGACCAACAGGATGCGGCGCTCCATGGCGGCCAAAGCGGCGCCGAGGTTGATGGCGGTGGTGGTCTTGCCCACGCCCCCCTTCTGATTGGCGATCGCCAGAATGGTCGACATCGAGATTCCCTGCAGCGGTCGCCCTCGCCTGGATTTCGCACGAGCCTCTACTGCGCTGCGACTGCTCCGGGGCTCACCCTCAACACCCGCAGATGAGCACCGCCCGGACTGGGCATCTCCCCCTCCGTCTGCCAACCGGCCGGCAGCGGCTCGACGCCGGCTCCCCGCCAGAGCAATACGCCGCCGCCCGGCGCCAGGCGTCCCCCCAAGGCCTCCAACTCGCCCACCGACAGATCCACGCCTCGGCAAGACACGAGATCATACTCCTCCGGAAACTCGGGAGGAGGCGCGGCGCCGAATCTAGCATTGAGGCAACGACACGACAACGAGGCCTTGCGGCAGGCACTCATCAGGAATGCCCATTTCCTCTGCCGGGCCTCGACCAAAGTTACCTCGAGCTCCGGCCGCGCCGCCGCCAAGACCAGCCCGGGGAAGCCCGCCCCCGATCCCAGGTCCACCAACCGCCTGGCCCGCGGGCACAGCAGGGGCAAGGCCGCCAGCGAGTCTCCATAGTGCCTCTCGACCAGGTCTTCCGCCGTTCCGGGGCCGACCAGCGACAGGGTCGGGTTCCAGCGCCGCAGCTCCAGAAAATGGGCAAAGAGACGCGCGACGGTCTCGGCCGATAGCGCCTCCGGCGAGCAAGCCGTAAGCCGCCGCGAGAACTCCTCCCGCGACAGGTCTGGCAGAACGGCACCCATCTGCAACTGGGATTGTCGTCGATCCGCACGGCAGAGACCACCCCCGCCAGGCCCCAGGTTTCACGGGAAACTTGACGGTGAAACAACCCTACCCGAGAATAGGCCCGACGCTGGCGACGTTTCACGGGAAACTTGACGGTGAAACAACCCTCGGAGTTCGAGCTGGGCCTTCTGCTCGGCCTGCTGATCGGCTCGGGCCATTTCGGTGGCGACGGGCGCCACCCGCAGATCACCCTGCGCATGCACACCGACCGCAAACCCCTCTTTGACTGGCTCGAGACGACCTTCCCCGGCGGTCGCCTGTACGGCCCCTATCGCCACGGAGGTCGCTCCTACTATCAGTGGATGGCGCGCGGCAAGTTCCTGCGCGAGCAGATCCTTCCCCTGCTCGAAAAGCGGCTGCGGCCGACGCTCGATGACAAGGCCTACCGTCGCTTCTGCCAGATGAAAGAACGCTATCGGCTGTAGCGCTCGAATCCGCGCGGCCGCGCCTGGGCGGGGCGAATCGTCACCCGCTTGAAGTAACCCCGGCCCTCACTCTCCGTGACCACGTCGGCGTCGTCGGCCAGCGCCAGGTGGATGATGCGGCGCTCGTCGGGAGCCATCGGCTCCAGGGTCCACGCCTGACGTCGGCGGCGCACCTCGGCGGCGGAGCGCTCGGCCAGGCTCTGCAGGCGCTCCTGCCTGCCGCGGTGGAAGTCCGCACAGTCCACGCGGCAGGGCACCGCCCGACCGGTGAGGCCCCGGATGAGTCGCGGCAGCAGATGCTGGATCGCCAGAAGAAGCTGTCCGCGCTCGGCCAGCAGCAATTCCTGGTCGGCCCCCTGGAGCTCGACCTCGACCTGATCGTCGCCACGATCCACCGTGCACTCGAGGTCGAGAGCCGCCACTCTGAGGGCCCTCTCGACACCCTCCCTGGCCGCGGCCAGCGTGTCCTCGTCAATCGACACAACGTCCTCCTCTCGGTCCTCCGGCTGATTGGCTGGCTCTCGAATGTCGCCCTCGACCGCCGGGCTGGCCACCTCCTCGGTCTGCGCGACCCGCCGCACAGGAGCGGCCGGGTTGACCTCGATGACCACGCCGCGCCGAACTCTGAGAAAGCCGTGCCGTTTGTCCAGCTTGCGGTAATTCAGCTTCTCGGGCGCCACCCGATGAAAGCGCGCGGCCCTCATCAGCGCGGCCTCCAGGCTCGGGCCCGAAAAGAACCGTCGCTCTGCACCACTCATCGCCAACCCTACTTGGAACGAGCGCCGGTTGCGCCCTTGGTCGGCGCCTGGCCCTCCTTCAGCCGTTTGTAGACCACCTGCTGGATGATGCCCAGAACGTTGTTGGTGAGCCAGTAGAGCACCAAGCCGCTGGGAAACCCGAGGAAGAGCACCGTGAAAAAGACCGGCATCAAGAGGAAGAGTCGGCGCTGCATCGGATCGCCCGCCGCCGGCGTCATGCGCTGCTGAATGAACTGGCTGGCGCCCATGATGATGGGCAGGACATAGAGGGGATCCGGCGCGGAAAGGTCTCGCACCCACAGTACCCAGGGCGCGTGCCGCAACTCGATAGCCGCCGACAACAGGCTGTAAAAGGCAAACAGGATCGGCATCTGCAGCAGCATGGGCAGGCAGCCGCCCGCCGGGCTCACCCCCTCGCTGCGGTAGAGCGCCATCACCTCTTCGTTCATCTTGCGCTGCGCCTCGGCGTTGGGTCGGCCCTGCTTGTCCTTGAGCTTGCTGCGATATTTCTGGCGGATGGCCTGCGCCTTGGGGTTGAGCTGCTGCATCTTCTGCATCGACACGGTGCTCTTGTGGGTCAGCGGAAAGAGCACCACGCGGATAACCACGGTCATCAGGATGATCGCCCAGCCGTAGTTGGGGACCATGTGCTCATGGATCCACCGAATCCCCCACAGGATCGGTAGCGACAGGAACCGAAACCAGCCCAGCGCGATGGTTTCTTCGAGTCCATACGGGTAGCCGGCCAGGCGGCCGTACTCTTTCGGTCCCCAATACGCCTGGGCCGCGATACGGTCGCCCTGCGGACGCACCACCACCTGCATCTCCCGCACCAGGTCCTTGCTCTCGGCCGCTGCGGCGGCATCGACCAGCCGCTCCGGCCCACCGCCGGGATCGGGCAACGCCACCATCGGCTTGAACAGGACGCGATCCACCGCCGACTTCGGCACCAGCACCGCCAGGAAGTAGGTGTCCTGCAGGCCGATCCAGCGCAGCCCCACTCCGCCCTGCTCGCTGACGTCCTCCTTCGGCGCCACGCTTTTCACCTTGTCGCCCTCCCGATAGACCGCCGACCGGCGCGCAAAGCGGCTCTTGAACTCCTCCTCGGACGGGTTGCGGATGCCCGGCCCCAGCGCCAGACCCCAATCGCTGCGCCCGAGCACCGCCGCCTCGAGCTCGAAAAGGCCGTTACCCGGGAAGGTGAACCGCTTCTCCGCACTGCCGGCCGAGCCGCGATAAGCGAAGCTGAGCGTCACCTCGCCGTTCGCACCGTCCAGCCGCTGACCGACAAAGAGCACCTGGTTGAGGGCCAGGTCGCCGCCCTCGGGACCGGTGATCCCGAACGGATAGGGCGAGCCGGCGCGCCGGCGCACGAGGTCCACCGGCCCGCCGTCGGCGTTGACGTGGTCGCGCAGCTCAAAGGAGACCAGCTGCGCGCCGCGGTTGGTGAACACCGCCCGAAAGCCGTCGGTCTCGACCACAAAGCGCTGCTCCATCGAGGCTTCGAGGGGCTCGCCCGCCGCCTCGTCGGTGAGCGGCATCGCCTCGCGGTCCGCCGCCACCGGCGCCTCGGGCAGTGGGGCGGGGGGCGGCTCTTCCGCTGCCGGCGCCTCGGGCCTGGTCTCTGTTTCCGCCTCCGCCGGCGGCGGCGCCGCATCGGGCGGCGGGGGCGGCGGGAAAAGCTTCCCCCAGGCGAGCATCACCGCCAGGGAGAGCAGAAAGGCGAGCAGCAGCCGACGGGTATCCAAGGACTCTTACCTCAAGAAAGACCGCGCAGGGAGCCAACCCATCGGCTCAGGGCAAATCTGTACCCCCGGGATGGAAGGGGTGACAGCGCAGCAGGCGCCCGATCGCCAGCCCGCTGCCGCGCCAGAAACCGTGCTTGAGCAAAGCCAGGCGCGCATACTCGGAACAGGTTGGCGTGAATCGACAGGCTCGTGGCAGCAGCGGCGACAGCCAGCGTTTGTAGCTGGCCAGGAGCGCCGCCAGCAGGCGACTCACCGGGCCCGCCGTTGAGCAGCGCTCACCGCGTCCAGATGCTGGCGCAATTCTCTCTCCAGGACTGCGAAATCGGCCTGGCCGGCTGCCGGCTTCGCGTGCACCAGCAGATCCACCGGCGACAGGCTCGCGCGCCCCTGCCAGCGTCGGAAGATCTCCCGCAGCCGCCGCTTGGTGCGGTTGCGGGTCACCGCTTTGCCCACCTTGCGACTCACGGTCAAGCCGAGACGGGGCCGCGCCCCTGGCCCGGGAAGAGCAAAGAGGATCACCAGCGAGCCCTGGCGGCGACGGCCCTGCCGGTAACATCTCTGGATCTCGGCCCGCCCCCTCAGTCGATCCTCGCGGCACAGCGACTCTCCCGCCCGGCGGGAGGTCTGCCCTGCAAGCATTGGGTCAGACGGAGAGGCGCTTGCGACCTTTTCTGCGCCGCCGGTTGATGATGGCGCGACCCTGCCGGGTCCGCATGCGGTTGCGAAAGCCGTGCTTCTTCTTCCTGCGGCGGTTATTCGGTTGAAATGTTCGCTTCACGGTTTTTCGTCCTGCTTGACCCTGTCGACCCCGGACTCGGGCCGCTGTGCACGGCGCAATCCGTGCGAACCTCTAAACCTAGCGAATTGCGCGGGCCGGGTCAAGGCGGCGCTGAGCCCTTCCATCAATCGCACTGGCGGAGAGGGTGGGATTCGCAGCCCGCTCCGCGCGCTGCGCTCGAGACCTTGTTCGCTGGCGCCCTCGCGACAAGCGCTCGGGCCGCTGGGTTCGAATCCCACTACCCGTTGCCATCCCCTGCTCACTCTCAATCGCTCACGGAGCCCTTGCATCTATCGCACTGGCGGAGAGGGTGGGATTCGAACCCACGGACCGCTTGCGCGGTCAACGGTTTTCGAGACCGCCCCGTTCGACCACTCCGGCACCTCTCCAGCACCTCTCTGTTTTCGTCGCCCCGGCGGCCGCGATCAACCACGGCGCGCCTTTATTCCATTCGGCTCCCGGTCGGACTGCTTTGGCCACGGAGCTCTTCCATCTAT
>CAJIBT010000010.1_pt1 | contig 13763 bp, 3 predicted proteins | sample 9199421 | NCBI WGS metagenome assembly CAJIBT01 (sample SAMEA7708311, study PRJEB35096) | sediment metagenome | biome: marine neritic benthic zone biome [ENVO:01000025]; feature: sediment [ENVO:00002007]; material: shallow marine sediment [ENVO:03000034] sea grass bed [ENVO_01000059] ...
CGATCTAGCTTGCGCTGGACCTCCTCCCGGTTATCGATGCGGCCATCGAAGACCAGACGGTAGCGCCCCCGGCGAGCGCTGAGCGGCTGACTCTCCCCGACTTCTTCCGGAGTGGTCCAGAAGTGCCAGTGACCCAGGGCAAACGGGGCGGCGAGCTCTGTCCGGCATCCGTCCGGGCCGCGGTGGGCGAGGGCCGCCGTCATCGCCCGCAGCTCCGACCGCTCGGCGCGGGAGCCGTCACGCTGGAAGATGACCGTGAAGCCGCTCATGTCTGGAGATAGGGTTCCCCCACTCGAGCAAAGACCGGCGAGGGTTCGGAGGTCAGCCGGGGAGAGGATTGAAAACAACCCCCCCGGGGCCGCTGTCGCCGGTGCCGGGGGAGCCCCCCAACGTCAGTTCCACCAGATGGCCGTAGGCCACGAGGCGGGGCGGCTTGTAGGGCCGCTTAGACCCTGCCCGGGGTGATGCCTCACGGTGTGGCGGGCCGTTCCCTCCAGGGTCGGAAGCGCGGCCGAGCCGGCGCCGCTGACGCGATGTCTCGTGGCTCGGTGTGTCACTGCTCATAAAGCTCCGCGTCAGGGTCTCGCGAGGGCCGACGCGGCTATCGCCGCGAGGACGCCCCGGTCAGGTTCGCCACGCCTGAAGCTTCCGCAGCCCGGTCTCGGTTGAGCAAAGGCTCGCGACCCGCGCGAATTGTACACGGGCGCCAGGGGATCAACCGTTAACTGCAGCACACCTTCTGCTACTCTCGGCAGCCGAAGTCACCTTTGGATTCCGGGAGTCCGACTCCGGCGCGGGAAGATGGAAGGTCGCTTGAAGAGGGTTAAGACACCGAAAGCTCTGCTGGCAGTGGCGACCGGGTTGACGCTCGCCGCGGCGGCCTCCGGGGTCGAGACCCTGGAGATGAGCCGGGCTCTCGACAGCGGCTCGACCTCGACCAACAGCAACGTCTTCTCGACCGTCCTGAGCATCACCAACGCGGCGTCCAACACCGGCGACGTCGCGGTCCTGGCCAGCTTCTCGGGCTCGCCGGGAGGGGGCCAGGGGGTGGCCGTGGGTCAGTGGCGCCTGAGCTCCGGCGCCGACGTTTCCGTGGTCGCCACCCGCGACATGAGCGACTCCTCGAACGACTTCGGCGTCGTCAATCTGGCCTGGATCTTCACCAATCTGGCGCCCAGCGCCACGGTCGACCTCGAGCACCGCTCACCCTCCGGCAAGACCATCCGCACCGCGAAGGTCACCCTGGTGGCCATTCCGCTCACCACCGCCTCCAATGCCGTGACCCTGAAGCACGACCAGGACAGTCTCTCGGGCTTTACCTTCTACACTCCGACCGACTCGACCAGCTTCGTGCCGGTGGAGCAATCGGACGGCTCGCCGGTGGCAGCGTCGGTCCTGGTGGATTTCGTCCAGGTTCCCAAAGCCCTCTTCATCGTCGCCGTGGCGACGACCCAGACGGCAGGCGGCAACCCGGTGGACGGCCTCTGGAAGCTGGAGCTCAACGAGCAGGGTAGTCCGCCGGCCGTGCCCTGTCAGGACGGCACCCAGGTGGGAACCCAGGTTCGGCGTGCTCTGAGCGGCGCCGCCGACAGCGGAGCCGTGGTGCTCTACGCCATCGCCGAGACCCTCAGCAACGGCACTTACGATATTCGGCTCTGCGCCCGGTCGGATACGCTGGGCGAGGCGGTCGGCACCCAAGACGTGGCTCTTCTGGCCTTCGGACTGTCCTATGCCGCCTTCCCGGGCGGGCACTTCCCCCACATCCAGGACACGGTCGCCAGCGCCACGGTCACCAACGGCAGCATGGACCCGATTCCCAGCTTGCTGGAGGGCTTCACCCTGCGCAGCGCCTCGGACATGTTCCTGGCGCTGAGCTTCACCGCCTTCACCACCACCAGCGGCGCCGGCGACTTCGGTGAGTTCGAGACCTGCATCGAGGACTCGGTCGGCGCCTATCCGTTCGGCCGCGACCAGAACGGCGCCAGTCAGGAGGTGCGGCGCTTCTTCTCCAGCTCGGACGATTTCGGGGTGGGCGGCCAGGTCGGCCTGGCGAAGGCTCTGGCCGCCGGCACCTACAGCGCCCGCGGCTGCGCCTCGGTGACCGGCAACCCGGTGACTTTTCGGGACCCCAACCTGGTCGGCTTCGTTCCGGTCTCCCTCGACGACGCCACCGTGCCGGTGACCCTGGCCTCGTTCTCGTCGAGGGGCCGTGGCCGCGTGCTCTTCGAGTGGTCCACGGCCACCGAGGTCGGCAACCTGGGATTCAACCTCTATGCGCTGGAAGGCGACAGTCTGCGCCGCCTCAACCGCGACCTGATCCCGTCGCGTGCCGTCGACTCGATCGAGCCCCGGTTCTATCGGTACGAAGCCGACGGCGTGGCCGGCGATGCCTTCCTGATCGAGGACGTCGACCTGCTCGGCAAGTCACGCTTTCACGGCCCCTTCTACCTGGGCGAAAGCAGCGGCCAGACGCTCGAGCAGGTGAGGCCGATTCCCTGGGGCCGCATCCGACGCTCCCACCTGGCCCAGAGAACGGAGCGGACCCGACTCGCTCACCGCGAAGCAGCGCCGGGCCAACGGTCCTATCCCGAGGCTGTCCTGCGGGTGAGCCGGGACGGTCTCCACCGGGTGACTCACGAGGCGCTGCTGGCCGGCGGAGTGGACCTCACGGGAGTGCCTCTCCAGCACCTGGCCCTGTCCAGCCGGGGCGAGCCGGTGGCCATACGGGTCGAGGGCCGGGGTCGGTTCGGTCCGGGAGCGTTCATCGAGTTCGTGGGCGAAGCCCTGGACACCCTGTATACCGGCACCAACGTCTACACCCTGCGGGTCGACCGCGCCGCCGCCCTACGGGCGGGGAGAGACCGTCGCCCGCCGCGACCAGGTGCGTCCACGCCCGCCCACTACCTGGCCACGACCAGGGTCGAAGAGAATCGTCAGTACCACTTTGCCTCGCCCGTCGGCGACCCCTGGTACGACACCCGCTTGCTGGCCATCTCCGGCCCGGTCGAGGCCACCTTCGACCTCGAGATGGAGGGCTACCTCCCGGCGGCAGGGCCCGTGCAGCTCGAGCTGTCGCTGTGGGGCGTGACCGACTTTCCCCAGGCACCGGATCACCATCTGCTGGTGGACGTCAATGGCGTCACCCTGGCCGATGAGTGGTTCGACGGCCTGGTCGGGCATCCGCTGAGCCTAGAGGTGCCCGACGCCCTGCTCGAGCCGACCGGCAACTGGCTCACACTCCGCCTGCCGCACGACACGGGGGCTCGCTACGACCTGGTCAACTACGACCACTATCGCATCACCTACCCTCGCCGATTCGAGGCGGAGGAGGGGCGACTGCGCTTTGCCGCGGCAGCCGAAGCCTTTCGGGTGGAGAATCTGCCCAGCGCCGAGGTCGTGGTCTACCGGGCCGCGGGCGGGGAGGTGGAGCTCGTCGAGCGGGTCGAGGTGGAGGCCCGGCCGGGCGGCTACAGCGCCCGCTTCGCAGGCAGCAAATCCGAGGCGACCCACTATCTGTCGGCGGTCGAGGCCCTGCTGGTGCCGGACATCGAGCCCGGCCGGCCGGCGGTCGACATCACGACCGGCGAGGCCGAGCTGCTCATCGTCTCCCACCCCGATTTCATCGCCGGCCTCGAGCCGCTGGTCGCCGCCCGCCGGGCGGAGGGATACGCGGTCCGGGTGGTCGACGTCGAGGACGTCTACGCCCGCTTTGGCCACGGCATCTTCGACCCAGAGGCGATCCGGGCCTATCTCGCCCATGCCCACGAGGCGATGGGCACCGGGTACGTTCTCCTGGTGGGAGGCGACACCTACGACTATCGGGACCACCTGGGGCACGGCTCGATCAGCTTCCTGCCGTCTCTCTACGCCCAGACCGGTGAGATCGTGCGCTACGCTCCGGTCGATCCGCTCTACGGCGACGTGGACGGCGACGCGGTGCCCGACCTGGCGATCGGCCGCCTGCCGGTGCGCACCCCGGCCGAGCTGGAGTCGGTGATCGACAAGACGCTCGCCTATGAAGCCGCGAGCTACCGCGGCAGCGCGACCTTCGCGGCCGACGTCTATGACGGCTCGAGCGGCACTTCGTTCTCAACATTGAGCGACGAGTTCATCGGCCTCCTGCCAGCCGGCTGGATGGTCGAGCGCGCCTACATCGACGAGCTGGGACTCGGCGGCGCGCGGCAGAGCCTCGTCGACGGCATCCATGGGGGCACAGGGCTCACCAGCTATTTTGGTCATTCCGGACTGTCGGTGTGGAGCTTCCTGGGGCTCTTCCGCAGCGCTGACGCGGTGCAGCTGGAGAACTCCGGCCGGCCGACCGTAGTGACGCAGTGGGGCTGCTGGAACACCTATTACGTCTCGCCGTCCTACGACACCCTGGGACATGCCCTGCTTTTGTCCGGTGACCGGGGTGCCGCCGCGGTGCTGGGGGCCTCGACCCTGACCCAGATCGCTTCCGAGCAGCTGCTCGGCGCCCACTTCATGCCGCGGCTGACGACGCCGGGCGCCACCCTCGGCGCCGCGCTGCTCGAGGCCAAGCGGCAACTGGCGGCGGCCTACCCCGATCTGGCGGACGTGATCCTGGGCTGGACCCTGCTCGGAGACCCGACCCTGCAAGTGGCGCCCTAGGCTCAGGCCGCGGGGACACGATTCCATCGTGTCCCCGGCCGTAGAGGCAGCCCGACCGAGCGCAACGCGGCAACTCCACGCAGAATGAGGAGTCCAGGCCCAGTTCAGGGCTGCAGTACGAGGGTGGGATCACCCAGCAGGGTGAAGCCGAGCAGCACGTCGATCAGCTCGGGGTGGGCCGCGGCCAGGTCCTGCTTGGCGGCCTGGAGCGAGTCGCCCAGGGTCTGTCCCGGAAGCGCCAGCTGCGCGAACAGGCGACTGCCGAGCGCCAGCTCGGAAGAGGTCTCAGTGAGCGCCGTATTGCCCAGCACGGCGGCGGCGCCCCGGTCGGCGGCGAGCAGCAGGCCCTCGGCCAGGGTCTCGTAAACGGGCGACACGTAGTAGGTGTTCCAGCACCCCCACTGCGTCACCACCGTCGGCCGGCCGCTGTTCTCGAGCGCCGCGGCATCGGCGAGGTCGAACAGCCGGTGGAAGCTCCACACCCCCAGCCCGGAGTGACCGAAGTAGTTGGTCAGCCCGACGCCGGCGTTGATCTGCTGGATCAGGAAGTCGTGCGCCCCGGCGACTCCCAGCTCGTCGATGTAGGCGCGCTCGGCCGGCCAGCTCGGCGGCAGCTGCGAGAGCATCTCCTCGCTGCCGGCGCTGAAGGAGACCCCCGACCCCACGTCGAAGGCGTCCGCCGCCATGACCGTGCTCTGGGCATAGCCGGCGTCGCCATACTCCAGGGTCTTCTCCACCACCGCCTGCAGCTCGGCGGCGGTGCGCACCGGCAGACGGCCGATCGCCAGGTCGGGCACCGCGTCGCCGTCCAGGTCGGTCAGCAGGGGATCCACCGGCGCAAACCGCACGATCGGGTGGGTCTGCGCATAGAGCGTCGGGATGAAGCTGATCGAGCCCAGCCCCAGGTAGTCGAGATAGTCGTAGGTGTCGCCCCCCACCAGCAGCACGTAGCGGGTCTCGAGGCCCTCGCGGGCGGAGCGCAGATAGGCGCGGATCGCCTCGGGGTCGACCACCCCGTGGCTGAAGCGGCTGTAGACGTCCGCGACGTCGACCACCCGCACCGACAGGCCCTCGCCCCGGCGGGCCGCGGCCAAAGGCTCGATGCCGGCCAGGAAGTCCCGGTGCGCGACGATCAGCAGCTCGGCCGGGCGGTCGAGCAGATCGGGCACCACCAGTGCCGGCTCCACGGCCGGCCCGTGCAGCGCCTCGACGGTCGACACATGGTAGGTCGCCGCCGCCTTGCTGCCCGCAAAGGTGACGCTATAAGCGCCGGGCAGGCCGCGCACCTCGAGGTTGCGCACCTGCTCGGGGCCCGACTCGCCGATCCGGTAGACCATCACCGCGCTGCTCGGCAGAGCCTCGACCCGGAAACGCCCGGCCGCGGCCGTGAAGCTCAGCCGCCCCTCCCGGGCCAGAAAGCGCCGCGGGTAGGTCAGCCGGTAGTGGTCGTAGTGGACCAGATCGAAGGCTACCCCGGTGTCGTGCGGCAGCGCCACCCGCAGGGTGTTGCCTGCCGGCTCTAGCAGCCAGTCGGGCAGCCCCACCGACACCGGATGCTCCGCCAGGCCGTCGAACCACTCGTCCGCCACCTCGGTGCCGTTGACCTCCAGCACCACGTGGTGGTCGGGCGACTGCGGGAAGTCGGTCACTCCCCACAGCGCCACGTCGAGTACCACCGGCGCGGCCCCCTCCAGCCAGCCCTCCAGCTCGAGGTCGAAGGAGGCCTCCACCGGCCCCGAGATCGCCAGCAGGCGCGTGTCGTACCAGGGATCCCCGCCGGGCGCGGCAAAATGGTAGTCGCGGTTGCGCTCCACCCGGCGGCTCTCGAGATAGAAGGCCGGCGGCATGCCCCAGGTGTCGGCCCGGGCCCCGCCGCTCGGCATCGGCAGCGCCTGGCGCGAATCCACCAGGAGGGTGTAGACGTTGGTATGAGTGTAGAGGCTGTCCACGGCCCGACCCACGAACTCGACGAAGGAGCCCGGGCCGAAGAGCCAGGAGCCGCCCACCCGCAGCGGCACCGGTCGACCGCCCGCGACGAGCGCCAGACGACTCGCCGCCACACCCGTCAGATCCACGCCCGCCGCCCGGAGCTCGGCGTGGGTGACCCGATGGATGCCGTCGCGGTCGACCAGCAACCGAGCGGCCGGTGGCCGGTCGCCGCCGAGTAGAGCTGCCGGGCCCCGGCGGGCCGCCGCGCCCTGCCGCTCTGCCAGCTCGCGCCGCCGACGAATCTCCCCCCAGCCGATGCCCTCGTCCGGCAGCTCCTCCCGCCCATAGCTTGTGCCCAGCTCGAACGGGCCGTGAAATTGCGAGCCGCCGAAGATGTCGCGGGCCTCGAGCACGAAGAGCTCGCCCCGGACCCCGGAGCTGCGATGGCGGTAGGAGCGCGGACCGAGCGAGTCACCGCCCGGCGAGGGAATGAGCCGCCCCGTCAGCCGCCGCAGCCGATCCTCGCCGACCTCGTAGAGGTGGAAGCCCAGGTGCCCCACCTCGCTGGCCGTGGCCCACTCGAAGAGCACCGAGCCGCCGCCCGTGGCCCGAAAGTAGGCCAGGGTGACCGGCACCGTGGCGCCCGAGCCCTCGTCCAGGTCGTAGAGGATGCGGGTGGTGTAGTCCTGCGATCCTCCGAAGCCGAACATCGAATCCTTGGGCGCGGTCAGGTTCTGGGGACTGTTGCCGGGATAGGAGATGAGCGATGAGAAGACGACCGAGCCGCCCGCCACCCCGAGATCGGAGTAGGGCAGCTTCACCTCCACGAAAGAGTCCTCACCGCCGAAGGGACCCGTCACCGTGTTGCTGAAGCCGTAGGCGCTGGCGGCGTAGGTCTTGGTGAGCACGCCGCCGCCGCAGCCGTCGGACAGGGTGTCGTCGCAGACGAACAGCTCCACAGCATCCACCCGGGTGGCGCCGGGACCCGCCAGGGTGGCACAGATCAACCGATCGGCGTTGTCGTTCGGGGGATCGTCGGTGTCCACCAGCGCGCAGGCCGTCGCCCTGTTGCCGCCGTTGAGCGTCACGTCGTCGAAGCCGAAGAGCAGGAAGACGTCGTCGGTCTGGTCGCTGGCGATACAGAACTTGGTGATGTCGAGGATCGAGGGACTCGTCCAGTCGTCGGCGCCCCCCTCGTCGTCGACACACAGCTCGTTGCCGACCCCGTCGTCCCACTCCGAGAAGTCGTCGTCGATGACGATGTCGTAGTTGGACTCCTCGTAGGCGCCGACGTCGCAGACGCCGTTGCCCGGCCGCGCGTAGCCGCGCTGGTCGGTGGCCGGGCAGCCGCTGTTGGTGCCGGTGTCGAGGGCGCTGCTGCCGGCCAGGAGCGCGTGCGTCCAGGTCGGGCCGCCGTTGTCGGCCAGTGTCGGATCGAGGCCGGTCAGCGTCGCGGGGATGGTGCCGCAGGTGGCGTCGTCGGCCTGATTGAAGCCGTTGTCGGTGATCGTCCCGTCGCAGTTGCCGCCCGAAGAGCTGTTGGCGATGATCGTGTTGAGAAGCTGTACGGAGCCCGCTTTGCGGCGAATCCCGCCACCTTTCGGAGCGCTCGCGCTGTTGCCGCTAATCGTCACGTTGGTGAGGATCAGCGTTCCCGACTGGGCGTTGATACCCCCTCCGTCCGATGTGGCCGAGTTCCCGCTCACGGTAACGTTGGTCAGGGTCTGGGTGAATCCGGCGCCGTCGTTACAGATGCCGCCTCCATCCTTCGCCGTGTTGCCGCTCAGAGTGCCGCCGGTGAGCGCCAGGCCGGACGCCTCGGCGTAGATCCCGCCGCCGCTGGTACCGGCCGTGTTGTTCAGCAAGCTGACCTCTGTGAGCGATGCCCCGGCCACGGAGTCCTTGAGATAGATGCCGCCGCCGTTCGTCGCCGAGTTGCCGCTCAGGGTGACGTCGGCCAGCGTCAGCGAGCTGGCGCTTCCGCCGGCAAGCCCGCCGCCATCGCCGGCGGAGTTGTTGTCCAGCGTAACCGCCGTCAGATTCAGGGTGCCGAGAACATAGATGCCACCGCCGGATCCACCGCCGGGATCGCCGTCTCGTACGGTCAGCCCCGACACGGTGGCCGTGACGCCGGCGAGCACATGGAAGCCTCGGTCGACGGTCGCGGCGTCGACGATCGTGGTGATCTCATCGGCGCCGCTGATCGTCAGCTCTTCCAGGATGTCGAGATCACCCTTCGCGGCAACGTCATCGTTGCCGCCGATCGTGATCGTATAGGTGCCCGCCTGAAGGTCGATCGTGTCCGGCCCGGCCAGCGCATTGGCCTCCTGGACGGCCGCCCGCAGGGTGCAGATGCCGTTGCCCGAGCCGGTCTCGCAGACCCCGTCGCCCGGCGAGAAGTCCACCGCGTCGGCGGTGTTGTTGACTGTGAAGGTCGCGGCGCTGGCCCGGTCGACCCCGAACAGGCTCACGCCTGCAACCAAGAGGCCGACCCGTGCCAGCCGAGCCGCCGTCCGACGCTGACGCCTACGCGCGCACCGCCGTTGGGCTTTCGGCTCGGAGACCCTTGTATGGCGGACCTCTTGATCCGATCTCATTTCCAGGTACCTCTCTGTGCGCCGCGCAGGACCCACACTGCCACCCAGATGGGAGATCGCGGCGGATATCTCAATTCCTTGATTGGCCCTGGGAGTCTGATTCATGGCTGCTCTGCCTTACCGTCGTGGGGTCCGTCCGTACTCCTTATGGAATGGTTCGTCGCCCTGTGTCGCCATAGGGTTAGCGCAACCGCCGTGCCAGATTGCGCAGGCAGCCGATGGAAGACTCTAAAGTACTGAAAAAAGAAGGGATAAACAGCAGAAAGCTGCAGGATCGATGACCCGAGACCCAACCAAAGACCCGCGACTGTTTCAGATCGGAGTAGTCGACTATTCCAGATCGGTACGAAGCTGTGCCGAGCAGAGACTGTGAGGTGTTCCATTGCGGCATAGTCATCCTGGAGGGCAATCTTCCGTCTGTAGCAGAGCGGTCGCCCTGGAGGTACGACGTGAGCCGGGATGGCAAAGGAAAGGAGAATGCGGTACTGGTAGTCGACGACGAGAGGACCCAACGGATCCTCCTTCAACGATGGCTGGAGGACGCAGGCTACACGGTCAATGCCCTGGAAGATGGCGAGATGTGCCTCGACGCTCTCAACCGCACTCTGCCCGATGCCATCTGTCTGGACCTCTCGATGCCCGGGCTGAGCGGCCTCGAGGTGCTGGCTCGGATCAAGGCCACCCACCGTTTTCTACCGGTGATCATCCTGACCGCCGACGAGGCAGTGGACACGGTGGTCGCGGCCATGCAGGCGGGGGCCTACGACTACCTCGTCAAGCCGGTCGACCGCACCAAGCTCCTGACCACGCTCCAGAACTCCATCGAGCGCCATCAGATGTCGATGCGCATGACCGAGCTCGAACGAGAGAGCGGGCACTGGGGCTACGCCGGCATGGTAGGCCAGTCTGCGCCGATGAAGGAGCTTTTCCGCCAGATGGATCGGGTGTCGTCGAGCGACATCCCGCTGCTGATTCACGGCGAAAGCGGCACCGGCAAGGAGCTCGTGGCGCGAGGTACCCATGAGCGGAGCGGTCGATCGGGAGGGCCGTTCGTGGCCGTAAGCTGCGCAGCGATACCCGAAACACTCCTCGAGTCCGAACTCTTCGGCCACGAGAAGGGAGCCTTCACGGGTGCCATACGAGAGCGACGCGGCCGGCTCGAGCAGGCAAACCACGGCACGCTCTTCCTGGATGAGGTCGGCGAGCTAGGCCTGCCGCTCCAGGCGAAGCTTCTCAGGGCACTCGAAGAAAGGAGCTTTCGTCGTGTCGGAGGATCGTCCGAGATCGGTTCCGATTTTCGTCTCATCGCGGCCACCCACCGCAACCTGGCCGAAGACGTCAAGAAGGGCAGATTCCGCGAGGACCTCTACTACCGCATCGTCGTGTTCGAGCTCGAGGTGCCGGCCCTGCGGGAGCGGGGCGATGACATTCTGCTGCTAGCAGACAAGTTCCTGGCCGACTTTGAACAAGACACAGACGACAATCGCATGGAGCTGTCCCCCGAGGCCGCGGACCTCCTACGAAGCTACCACTGGCCGGGAAATGTGCGGGAGCTGCAGAACGCGATTCAGCGGGCCATCGTGGAATCTAATGGCGCGGTGGTTCGAGCCGACGACATGCCCCCACGAATTCGGGAGGCGGTTGCCGGAGGAGGGCCTCGTGAGCCTGCGATTCAGATCGCGCCGCAGAACTCCGAGCGTCTACCCGAAAGAGAGGCACTGTCGGGCGAGGGCATCGTCAGTGCCGGTGACGTTCCGGAGCTCACGCTGGCGGAACTAGAGCGCACTGCAATCGAGGCGGCCTTGCGCCGCTACAAAGGCAACCTGTCGGAGGTGGTGCGCCGGCTGGGTATTGCTCGCACCACTCTCTACCGCAAGCTTGATCGTTATGGACTTCGCTAGACGTCCGGCGCGCGACAGGGGCGCACCTTCGGCGTCCGCCCAGCTCGAGGCCATCACTGGGGCGCTCGACCAGGCTATCTGCACTCTCGACCTCGACGGCCGTGTGGTCTCGTTGAATCCGGCAGGAGAGGATCTCCTCCGGTGCGAGGAGAGTGAGCTCGAGGGCGAGCTGTTTCTCGATAAGTTCAAGCTTCACTTCGGCTCGCGTGCGCAGGAGCAGCTCGCAGCCGAGCGGCTATCGTCTCTCATCTCGGCCGGCGAGTCGATGCACGACGTTCACTCCCGGCTCGAGCGACACGACGGCTCCACGGTGTCAGTAGCCTGTCGCTTGAGTCCGATCCTCGAAGGTGACAAGCCTTCAGGCGCCATCCTGGTCTTCTCGGTGCGGAACCCGCCTCGGGTCATGGAAGAGGAGATCCACAAGCTCGCCGCAATGGTCAACGCGACGAGCGACTTGGTGAGTCTCGTAGACCGCAACTATGTCTACCAGGCAGTGAACCGCGCCTACCTGAAGGAGCGCAACCTGACGCGACGGGATGTCGTTGGGCGCACGATGGTCGAGGTGTGGGGCGAACACCTACTGAGGACGCCCGCCCGGCGGGCCCTGGAGCGGAGCTTCGCCGGTGAAGAGGTGCGGTACCAGGCGTCGTTCGAAGTCACCCCCTCCCAAGGACGCCATATGGACGTCACCTACTATCCCTTTCGCGATCACACGGGAGAGGTATCCCACGTCGTCATCACCTCGCACGACATCACCGACCTCAAAAAGGCCGAGGAGGCCCTCAGGGTGCAGCTGACCTTTGCGCAGCAGGTGGTGAGCACCATGCGCCAGGGGCTTACGGTCACCAATGAAGAAGGCCTTTTCGAGTTTGTCAACCCGGCTTTCGCGTCCATGGTGGGTTTCTCCCCCGAGGAGCTGATCGGCATGTCACCCTTCGAGCTCACGCCGGTCGACAAGCATCTTCATCTCGAAGAGGCTGTCGATCGTCGTCTGAGCCGCGAGGCCAGCACCTACGAGTCGCAAATGATCCGGCGCAACGGCAGTCGGGTAGATGTCCTGGTCACCGGGGCACCGCGCTTGGACAAGGGCAAGGTGAAGGGCGAGATCGCCGTGGTGACCGACTTGAGGGAACGAAAGAGGATCGAGTCCGAGCTAACTCAGGCCAGACGCGAGGCGGAGGCGGCGAGCGAGGCCAAGAGCGAGTTCCTGGCCAAGATGAGCCATGAGATTCGTACCCCCCTCAACGGCATCATCGGCATGATCGGCCTCCTGTTGGAGACCAGCCTGGACGAGGAACAGCGCGAGTTCGCCAGCACAATTCTGCGCTCCAGTGAGGCGCTGGTCTCGATCGTCAACGACATCCTCGACTTCTCGAAAATCGAGGCCGGCAAGCTGGATATCGAGAGGATCGCCTTCCAGCCGCGGCAGATCGTCGAAGAGGTGGCGGGCCTCTTCTCACAGCCGGCTGCCCACAAGGGCGTCGAGATCGTGGCTTGGATCGACGTCGCTGTTCCCTCGATGGTCGTCGGTGATCCTGGCCGTCTGCGCCAGGTACTCACCAATCTGACCGGTAACGCCCTGAAGTTCACCTCCGAGGGTGAGGTCGCGCTCACGGCATGGATCGAGCAGCAACTGGAGGACGAGATCGAACTGCGCTTCCTGGTCTCCGACACCGGGATCGGCATAGAGCCGCAAAAGAAGATTCGGTTGTTCGATTCCTTCTTTCAGGCGGACACTTCGACGACCCGCCGCTTCGGCGGTTCTGGGCTGGGCTTGACCATCAGCAAACAGCTCGCCGAGCTGATGGGCGGCGAGATAGGCGTCGAGTCGGAGGTCGACCGCGGAAGCCGCTTCTGGTTCACCGTACGGGTCGGTAGGGCCTCGCAGGATGAGGAGCTGCCAGCGACTCAGGAGTCACCATTCCCCGGGCTCAAGGCACTCGTGGTCGACGACAGCGTCACCACCCGGCGCGTTATCAAGACCTACATGTCCGATTGGGGTGTTGAGGTGGTGACCGCCGAAGACGGGCCGCGTGCCCTCCGGTACTTGCAGCGAGCGCAGGCCGAGGGGCGGCCCTTCGCCATCGCGGTTGTGGACCTGCAGATGCCGAAGATGAGCGGTCTTGAGCTGGCCCATGAGATCCGGAACGACGAGTTGTTGAGCCCCATCCGACTCCTGCTGCTGACCTCGCACGCCGCGACCGTGTCACTCGACGAGGCCACACGGCTGGGGATCGAGACCACCTTGCGCAAACCGATCCGTCACAAAGAGCTCTACGAGTGCGTCGCCTCGCTCGTCGGGAGGCGCGAGAAGGAAGCATGGCAGGAGCGGCCCGGGACCGTGGTCCCGGAGCCGCGCGGAATCGGCAGGACCCTACCAAAGGTATCGCCGCGCATTCTGGTTGTAGAGGACAACGTCGTGAACCAGAAGGTCGCTGTGCGAATCCTGGAGAAGTACGGCTGCAGGGTCGACCTGGCTCCGAACGGTGTCCAGGCCCTCGAAGCCTTCCGCCGCGTCCGCTACGACCTGGTGTTCATGGATTGTCAGATGCCCGAGATGGATGGCTTCGAGGCCACGCGCGCCATTCGCGCCAGCGAGGAGGCCAGCGGCCTCCACGTGCCGATCGTCGCCATGACAGCAAGCGCGGTGGAGGGGGACCGCCAGAAATGCCTCGCCGCCGGCATGGATGACTACCTTGCCAAACCG
>CAJIBT010000011.1_pt1 | contig 13597 bp, 9 predicted proteins | sample 9199421 | NCBI WGS metagenome assembly CAJIBT01 (sample SAMEA7708311, study PRJEB35096) | sediment metagenome | biome: marine neritic benthic zone biome [ENVO:01000025]; feature: sediment [ENVO:00002007]; material: shallow marine sediment [ENVO:03000034] sea grass bed [ENVO_01000059] ...
GCATCCGCGCCAGGATCGTGGCCGAGGCGGCCAACGGCCCCACCACGGTGGACGCCAGTGATCTGCTCTGGGACAAGGGGGTCATGATCCTGCCCGACACCTATCTCAACGCCGGCGGCGTCACCGTCTCCTATTTCGAATGGGTCAAGAACCTCTCCCACGTGCGCTTCGGGCGCATGCAGAAGCGCTTCGAGGAGAAGGCCCAGCGAACGATGCTGGAAGCCGTGCAGCAAATTACCGGCAAGCAGCTCTCCAGCGACGAGACCGACCGACTCACCCGTGGTGCCAGTGAGGAGGATCTGGTCAACTCGGGCCTCGAGGAGACCATGGTCAGCGCCTATCGCCAGATCCGGGACATCCAGAAGAAGCACCGCCAGAAAGCCGATCTGCGCACCGCCGCTTTCATCAACGCGATCGACAAGATCGCCCTCTGTTACGAGGATCTGGGGATCTTTCCGTAGCTAGCCTGACCTTCTCACCGAGCTTCTACTACGACGCCGGAAATACCTGAATCTGCTGCGTTACGCTCGCTCGGGCATCTCGACGTGGCTGGGGACACGATTCCATCGTGTCCCCAGGGCCTGCGGCGCCCTCGGTCGCAAGCCTTGCATCTTCAGATATTTGCGGCGTCTCGCTACGAACCCCGGTGAGAAGGTCAGGCTAGGCTAGGCGGCGTAGTCGCGCAGGCGAACGGGCAGCCGCCGAGCGCCCCAGCCGCCCGGTCGCTCGTCGAAGCGTCCGGCGCAAGGCGTGCTGCAGAACTTGCACCGCCCCTCGGCGTCGAGATGCCATTCATTGAGCACGTACCAGTCGCGAGCCACGACCTTCTCGCCACAGGCGTGACAGTAGGTCGAGCCGCCGGCTTCGTCGTGGACGTTGCCGGTGTAGACGTAGCGCAGGCCGTTGTCCAGGGCCAAGCGACGCGCTCGGCTGAGGGTAGCAGGCGGCGTCGGCGGGCGGTCCCTCATCTTGAAGTCGGGATGGAAGGCGGTGAAGTGCAACGGCACGTCGGTTCCCAGCTCGTCCGCTATCCAGCGGGTCATCTCGTCGATCTCCCGATCCGAGTCGTTCTCCCCGGGGATCAGCAGGGTGGTGATCTCGAACCAGACGTCGGTCTCGTGCTTGAGGTAGACCAGGGTGTCCAGCACCGGCCGGAGATCGCCGCCGCAGATCTGCCGATAGAAACGCTCGGTGAAAGCCTTGAGATCGACGTTGGCGGCATCCATGGAGCGATAGAACTCGGCTCGGGGCTCGTCACAGATCTCGCCTGCCGTTACGGCGACGGTCAGGATCTTTCTCTCGTGACAGGCGGCGGCCACGTCGACCGCGTACTCCAGGAAGATCACCGGATCGTTATAGGTGAAGGCCACGCTCCGGCAATCCAGCTCGGCGGCAGCGCGGGCGATCACCTCGGGGGCCGCCTGGTCGGCCAGGGTGTCGACCTCGCGCGACTTGGAAATGTCCCAGTTCTGGCAGAACTTGCAGAACAGGTTGCAGCCGGCGGTGCCAAAGGACAGCACCGGCGTCCCCGGCAGGAAGTGGTTGAGGGGTTTCTTCTCGATCGGATCGACGCAGAAACCGCTGGAACGGCCATAGGTAGTGAGCACGATCTGGTCGTCCAGCCGGCCGCGGACGAAGCACAGGCCACGCTGGCCCTCTCGCAGCTTGCAGAACCGCGGGCAGACGTCACACTGGACGCGGCCGTCCCCGAGTCGGTGCCAGTAGCGGGTCGGAACTACGCTCGCGTCGCGGACGATCTCGACGTCCATTTGCCGCTCACCTGCCAGCTGTGCTGCCGGTGGTCTTCATTAAAGAGACAACAGACCCGAGGGGCGGGGAATTCCGCACGGCCAGGCCGGCGGCCTCCGGTGGGCCCAACTGATCGGCCGGCGCGGTCAGGGAAGGGCGTCTTCCGGCAGTCCGAAGTAGTGACCCACCTCGTGAATCACCGTGTTTCGGATCTCGCGCAGCAACTCACGCCGGCTGCGGCAGGCCTCGAGCAGCGGTCGCCGGTAGATGACGATCCGATCGGGTGCCACGCCGCCGTACCCGCTGTCGCGCTCGGGCAGGGCGACGCCCTGGTAAAGACCGAACAGGGTGTCGGTCTCCGGATCGAGACCGACGTCCCGCAGTTCTTCCTCGGTGGGCTCTTCCTCCACTACTACCGCCACGTTGTCGATCAGCTCGCCCAGATCCTCCGGGATGCCGTCGAGAGCCTGGGCAACCGCCTCCTCGAAGTCCTCTCGGCTCATCCGCAGCATGACTGGCCCCGGTTAATCAGGCGAGAGCCCGCGACCCTCCCCCGGCGCATTGGCGTCCCGGCGGCCGGCCCGGGCTCTGGGGAGACGATGGACTCGCCTCCCCAGCACGTAGGGGGCACCCAAACCAGATTCTATGGACTCACCAGGGTCACCCAATTCTGCATGGCCCCCGAGCTGCAGCCGAACTTGACGTGTCCCTGGCCGAGACCCAGTCCGACGATGATCTGCTCGCACGAGCAGCCTGCCGTGTCGCCGACCGTAAAGCTCAGGCCGGGACCCTGGCCACCCCCCGGTGGCAGCGTGGTGTCGAAGATGCCGTCGCCGTCGACCAGGGCCCAGCGGTTGACTCCCAACTGCTCGGTCGGCACCGCCTCGGGGATCGCCGTGCCGGCGCAAACGTCCAAGTCATTGGGCACGCCGTCGGCATCCTCGTCGTTGAGCAAGTAGACGACCAGGCCGTCGTGATCGGACGACCGGAGCGGTATGTTCTCCGGCGTCGCGCCGTCGTTGATCAGATCGAAGGCGGCGTCGGCGTTGCCGCGGCCATACTGGGCGCCGCTAACCTCCACTTCGAGGCCCTGGCTAGTCAGCGCGTGGTCGAGCGCCTGAGCGCTGCCGCGGAAAACAAACGAGTAGCGCTGGCCGGCGTCGAGAGTGAAGATCTGGTTAGAGAGGTCCGGGTCCACCAGGTCGGTGGGGTCGATCACCAAGTCGTCGTCGTCATCGAAGTCGCCGGCTATGCGGCCCATCACATCGACGTAGCCGTCGGTAAACTCGAAAGCGTTGAAGTCGCCGATGACCATCAAACGTACCTCCGGATCGGCGGCCTGCAGCGCCTGCACCTTCTCGGCGATCGAGTTGGCCTGAAGCAGTCGCTTCTCTCGCACCCTGGGCCCGTCCACCGGATGATCGATGCCGCCCAGCGAGCGGTTGTGAGTCGTCATGACGGCCATCGGCACCTCGCCGAACTCGAGCAGCAAGCGGCCCTCGAGCAGCAGCGGCGGCCGGTCGTGGAGGATGTCGATCGTGAGATCGACCGGGTTGAAAAAGGTCTCGTCTTTACCGAGCTGGGTCACGGCGTCGACGGCAACCGTATCCCGAACCAGGAAGCCGATGTCGATGGTGCCGATATCGTTGCCCTCCTCCAGGAACGCCTCGTAAACGACACCGGGGGCGATCGCCTCGATCTCGGCCGCCAAGGCCTCCAACACGCCGAGCTTCTCTACCTCCTGCACCGCAAGTACGTCCGGGGCGTCGAGCACCTCGAGCACATAGCTGGCAAGCTTGAGCCGGCGCCGCAGGTACTCGGCACTCGAGACTACGGCGTCGTCGCGCGGGTTGCCCTGGGCATCGAAGGTCTCCGGATCATCGACGTCGTCGAATAAACGAAACATGTTAAGCGAGCCGACGGTGAACTCGCCGGCCTCGCGGGGCCGCACCGCGACAGGCAGCGGCGCCGCGGTCACTTCGAGCTCGTTGGGCCACAGCTCGTAACCGCCGAACTCGAAGCCGAGCACCCCGGTCGCGTTGAACGACGAACCCGCCGGGATGATCAGGTTCGGCAGACCCAGCTTGTCCGGGTCGAGCTCGAAGACTTCCGGGTTGCCGTCCCACACCGGAAGGCCCGGCAGGCCTGGGGTCAGAATCCCGAGCTCGCGGAAGGTGCGCGCCGGCGCGGCCGTGATGTGCACCTCGGCAATCGGGTCGGGACCGAATCTCTGGTTGGGACCGGTCACCGTACCGCCCGTGATCTCGACCAGCATCCCCTCGTAGCACTCGAACTCGATGGCGCACGAGGGGAAGTCCGGGTCGGCGGACGGCACCGTGGCGTTGAAGGCCACAGGTGTCGGCGGCACTCCGGAGCCCACCACCGTCACCGTCGAGCCACCGCGGAATTCGGTGAGGCCAAAGAACTCGTCGACCTCGCCGGTGACGTCTACCAGGTCGCCGACCGCGACCGTCAGCGCCCCACCAGTGAAGACGAAGATGCCGTCGGAAGTGTCGAGGTCGTTGTCCGTCCGCGCCGTCGGCGTCTGGATAAAAAAGCCGTTGGTGCCGAGGCAGGTAACGACGTTGTTGCGGGTCGTGACAACGCTACCCTCGACCGGGCTGAAGGCACCGTTGCCCTGAATTTCGAAGATCTCGAGCTCGGTGGGCGGTGGTGGCGGCACGTCGCCCTCGCTGAGGATGATGTTCTGGAAGGCGACGGCTTCGCTGCCGCCGTTGAACTGGGCGGTCAGGGTGAGAGTCAGGGTCGAGCCAGTGCCGACGAGCGGCGCCGCATAAGCCGCCATGTCGTTCGACAGGACCGTCCCCTGCACCAGCATCGGGTCATTCAGCGTGAAGCTCGCCCCGCCGTCCATCGTGTAGGTCAACGTTCCCGCCTCATCGACCGAGCTCGCGAACGCCGTCAGCGTCGGACCGCCATCGATCCAGTAGGTCCACTCGAAGAAGTCGCTGGACTCGAAATCCCCCATCGCCCCCATGTCGATCGACAGCACCAGACCGGTAGCGCCGCTGACGTCGAACTCCCAGGTGGCGCTCACCGGACCGCTGTTCTGCGGATTCTCGGTGTCCACCACCCCGAAAAAGACATCCGTGTTGCCCTCCTTGATGATGCCCTGCGAGTCCGACGGGAAGATCGTCAGGCTGTCGTCCAGCACCGCGAACGGAATCGTGGCGGAGACGCCGCGCTGGTACTTCTGGAAACCGTCCCCCGCAGACCCAAAAGCACCGTTCCAGGGGTTCGTGAAGCTGTTCAAATTCAGGCTCGTACTCCCCACCATGTCGAACGCCACGACCTGAGCCGTCGACCCGTGCGGCAGTGCGAGCGCTAGTGCCACTACACAAATCGTCGTCAGCTGGGTCAGAAATGCCCACCTACGGACAGAGTTCCGCCGCTTGTCGGTCATAACCTCCTCCTTCTGCATCGGGTCGGCAATCGAGGAATCCTCAGAGACGCTCCGCCAGAGCGTTTCGAGAACGTGACTCATCCTAAGCCGACGAACTGAGCGGGCCTCGAAGGCTTGAGCCCTTCGACCCCTTGAATGATGAGTCTTCAGTCTAACCGCTGAGCGCTCGGAAGTGTCAAATAGAGGACCGTCAATATGAAGAGGGACCAGCGTCGCCCAGCCCGTCGGCCGAGGCGAGATCGGTGCGACCCGTCAGCTGATCACCCGCCGGTGGCGGGGCGCTCACTGCAGCAGCCGGTCGGCCTTGGCGGCCCACACGAAGTCGCTCTCGGTCAGGCCGTCGATCTTGTGGGTCCAGATGGTGAGCCTCACCAGTCCCCAGGTCAGAAAGATGCCCGGGTGATGATTCTGCTGTTCGGCGAGCTCCCCCACCCGGTTGGTAAAAGCCAGGGCCTCGACAAAGTTGTCGAAGCGGTACTCCTTCTCCAGGTGGTGCTCGTCGACCAGCTGCCAGTCGCCACCCAGCTGCTGGTGAAGTCTGGACAGCTCCTCTCCCGCCAGGGGCGGGACACCACCCTTGCAGGGCACGCATTCCTTGGCTGCGAGATCACTCATAGGCTGGATTCCTCCGTCAGGTGCTCTTGCCGATGCGCTCGACCATGGCCCTGAGGGCCGTCTGGGTCTCGGCCTCGAACCACTCGTCGGCCAGGCGGTCGACCTCCTTGGTCTCTGCCTCGAACAGGGCCCCGAGCTCCGCCCGCGCCACGCGGCGGGTCTTGAGCATCGGCCCGCGAGGCAGCGACAGCAGCCGCCGGCACCATCCGACAGCCCGCTCCACGACTTCTTCTACCGGCGCCAGCTCGTCGACCAGACCGATCGCCACGGCTTCGCTCGGCTCGATCATCAGGCCTCCCACAACCAGGCGCTCGGCTTGCCGCTTGCCGACCACTTGTGCCAGGGCCCGGTAGATCACCACCGGTATCGGAATCCCCACCTCCACCTCGTTGAATCCGATCCGGAAGCTCCCCTCAGCCATGACGCGCCCGTCGCAGAAGAGCGCCATGACGGCGCCGCCCGCCGGGCTGTGGCCGGTAATCGCGGCGACGACCGGTACGGGCAAGCGCGCCAGCGTCCCCAGCAGAGCGAAAAAGTCCTGCCAGGCGGAGGCGATCCCGTCGCGGTCCAGGTTAATCAGATGCGGCACGTCGAGCCCTGCCGTGAACATGCCGGGCAGACCCGACAAGACAAGCGCCTCGGCGCCGGCTGCCGGTGCCGACCGGAGCTCGTCCCGTAGCCGGGTCACCAGCGCCGGAGACAGGGCGTTGGCCGGCGGGCGGCTGAGCCGCAGCTCCAGAATCGGACCGTGGGCGATGGGCTCCAGCATCTCGATAGACTCCGCGGCGCGGTCAACGGAGGATCAACCGTGGGGAGACAAAACCGGCCGCCCAGCGGGCGACCGGATGCGAACTGGCTCCTCGGGAGGGATTCGAACCCCCGACCAATCGGTTAACAGCCGACCGCTCTACCACTGAGCTACCGAGGATCACCCCCGGCCCGGATTCTTCACCAGCAAGAAGCGGTGGAGAATTCGCGCCGGGTCAGAACCGAAATCTTAGGCAGCGGCCGAGAGGGTTGTCAATCGACCAGGCCGCGGGCGCTCTCCCCGCAAGAGAGCCTGCGGTTATCTTTCAGGAGGCGCCATCCAGAAAAGGCTTGAGACGGCTGGCGCGGCTCGGGTGGCGGAGCTTTCTGAGCGCCTTCGACTCGATCTGGCGGATCCTCTCCCGGGTCACGTTGAAGGAGCGCCCCACCTCCTCCAGCGTGTGCTCGGAGCCGTCGCCCACCCCGAACCGCATGCGGAGAACCAGCTCTTCGCGCGGCGTCAGCGACTGCAGGACGTGGCCGGTCTGGTCCCGCAGATTGTTGCCAATGACCGATTCGATGGGAGAGATCACGTTCTTGTCCTCTAAGAAGTCGCCGAGATGCGAGTCTTCCTCCTCACCGATGGGCGTTTCCAAAGAGATCGGCTCCTGCGCGATCTTCATGATCTTGCGCACCTTGGCCGGTGGCAGGTCCATTCTGGCTCCGATCTCCGCGGCGGTCGGCTCGCGGCCCAGCTCCTGCACCAGTGACCGGCTAGTCCGGGTGAGCTTGTTGATCGTCTCGATCATGTGCACCGGAATGCGGATCGTGCGCGCCTGGTCGGCTATAGCACGGGTAATAGCTTGCCGGATCCACCAGGTAGCGTAGGTCGAAAACTTGTAGCCCCGCCGGTACTCGAATTTCTCCACCGCCTTCATCAGGCCGATGTTGCCCTCCTGGATGAGATCCAGGAACTGAAGGCCTCTGTTGGTGTACTTCTTGGCAATCGAGACCACAAGCCGCAGGTTGGCGACGATCAGCTCCTCTTTGGCACGCTCGCACAGGGCTTCGCCCTGCCAGATCTTCTCGATGGTGGACGAGACCTGTGCGCGGCTCGTGCCGTAACGTTCCTCGAGCTCTTTGATACCGCGCCGGTACTTGTCGATACGCCGCCGGTGGAGCGAGCGCAGCTCCTTGTTGGTCTCGCGGTCGAGGGCCAGCTTGGCGCGCCGGATATCCCGCTCGCTGCGGACGAACTGGGTGTTCAAGTTCTTGAGAAAATCGACCATCCGGTTGCGGGTTTGCACGGAAAAATCGATCGAGCGAATGTTCTTGGCGATCGTCGCCACCAGCCGATCGATCGACCGCTCGATCTCCTGGAAACGGTCTCCGCCCTTTTTGTATCGCTTCTGGCTCTTGCGCAGCGAGCCGATCTTGCGATCGTTCTTGGCGATGCGATCGAAGGTCTTGAGATTCGACTTGACGCGCTCGGCGGCGCGCGAATCGAGCGGGTCCTCCGGGTCGCTCGCGGTCAGCTGCCGCAGAATCGAGTCGTCCTTCTGCGCCAGCTCGTTGAGCCGCAAAAGCTCGTGCAGCACGACCGGGTTCTCGCAAAGAGCTTCGTAGATCATCCACTCGCCCTGCTCGATGCGCTGGGCGATCTCCACTTCGCCCTCCCGGTCGAGCAGCGGAACCGTCCCCATCTCCCGCAGGTACATGCGCACCGGATCGTTGGTCTTTTCCTGCTCCGAGACCCCGAAGTGAGCCGGCTCGTCGCCTCTCTTTTCGAAAGCGGCATCGGTCTCGTCCAGTGCCTCACGGTTGCGGTAGCGATCCGGCCGGTCGATGACCTCGATACCCAGCTCGCCGAAGCGAATGTAAATGCCGTCCAGCTCGTCCGGCAGGCTGACGACCTCATCAGGCAGCAGATCGTAGATCTCGTCGTAGAGAAGGTAGCCCTTCTCCTTGCCGACATCGATGAGCTGCCTAACGGCCGGGAACTTCTCTTCGACCGGAGCTCTAGCGGGCATTAGCGTTGTGGGCGGGCCCTGGGGCACAGAGCGGCAGGGGGCAGTGGATCGGGCAAGCTACCGATCACTACCCGTCGCCTTCTCCACGGGTCCCCGGTGTAGGGTGAGGCTGAGATCCGTTTTTTCCTTCAACAGGGTGTCGAGCCGTTCTTGGTCGCCGTTGCGTTGCGCCTGAGAAATCTCGCTGGAAAGCTCTCGCAACCGCTGCTGCCGCCAGCGCCGCGTCAGCCTACCAAGCACCTTGGCAAGCTCGCTGGCACTGCAATCGGTTGGATCTTCTAGCAGAAGTCGAGCCAGGTGGTCAACTTCCCGACCCTCCGCCGCCAATCTCAACAGGACGCTGCGCGTGGCCGGCGGCTTCCCGGATCCATCTATATATACATCGCGAAAGGCGCGGTAAATATTCCTGCAGGCCGGCTCCAGAAAGACCTCCGGAGGCGGCAGCTGCTCGACCGAAGGCAGTGGCTCATCGACGCTGAACAACAGCTGCAGCGCCTTCTCTTCCAAGCTGCGGACTACCCGCTGGTCCTCCGAAGCCGGCGCCGGCTCGCCCCTCGACCGTGCAGAGTCGGGACCGCTGCGGCTCCATAGCAGCTCCACCGGTATGCCGAGGCGATCTGCAGCCCTTCGACTGTAGCTGTAGCGCAGAATGCCGTCTGGAATCGACTGTAGCAAAGCGCCCACTTCGCGAGACGCCTTCGCCTGCAACCGCGGCTCCCTATGCACCTCGCGAGGTATCAGACGATCGAACTCGAGCAGAACTGCGTCGACCGCCCCTTCGACAGACTGCTGCACGGCCTCGGCGCCCGCTTCCAACCGCAAAGAGTCCGGATCGTGTTGGTCGCCCCATTGCGCTCGTCGCACCGCCAGGCCGGCCGACAGGAGAAGAGGCAGGGATCGTCGAAAGGCCTGGTCGCCGGCAGCGTCACCGTCGTAACCGACGATCACCTCCTCGGCATAGCGGCCGAGGAGACGCGCCTGTTCCGCTGTCAGGGCGGTGCCCATGCTGGCTACCGTCCAGTCGATTCCGGAGGCCACCGCGCCCAGCACGTCGAAGTACCCTTCGACGATGAGGATTCGTCCTTCTTCCCGGATGGCTCGCTTGGCGCTGTCCAAGCCGTAGAGCAGGTGGCCTTTTCTGAACTGTCGCGTCTCCGGTGTGTTGAGGTACTTGGCTGGATCGTCGCCCAAGGCCCTGCCCCCGAACCCGACCAGGCGACCCGATGCCAAATGGATGGGAAAGATGAGCCGGTGACGAAAGCGGTCGTAAGCACGACCCTCCGAGCGCTCGGAGTGAGCTATCAAGCCGGCTGCTTCGAGGTCGGCCAGCGGGATCCGGGGGTGCAGCGCTTCGATCAAGTTGCGCCACGCCGGTGGCGCAAAACCGAGTTGAAACCTCTTGACCACCGGCGGCGGGATCTTCCGTCGAGCCAGGTATTGTCGGGGCTCGTCGAAACGACCCAGCTGCCTTTCGAAGTACTCCGCCGCCGCCACCAGCACCGCCGACAGATCTCGCTCCTCCGGTGCCCCGCGCCCGCCTCTGCGCACGACCGGCAGCGGAATGCCGTAACGCTGCGCCAGGGCCTCGATGGCGGAGGGAAAATCATCACCGCTGAGTAACATGTGAAGCTTGATAGCGTCGCCACCTTGCCCGCAACCGAAGCAGTAGAAGAGTCCCTGCTCCGGATCCAGACTGAAGGAGGGGGTCTTCTCCTTGTGTAAGGGACACAGACCGGTGTGGCGGCGGCCCGACTTTCTCAGTCGTGTGTGCTCGGAGGCGATGTCGACGATGTCCACCGCGTCCCGCACGGCTTCGATGAGCTGCGGCGTCAGGTGGATGTTGCCGAGAGCCATCGCCGGATCATCCCCCTTTGAGCGTCACCACGGTTGCCCCGTCACCCCCCTCGTCCTCCCGGCCCGACCGGATGCGCGCCACGGCCGGATGGGGCCGCAGATGCTGGCGCACGGCGCTGCGCAACCGGCCCGAGCCGAAACCGTGGATCACCCGCACCTGCCGGTGGGTCGTCAGGAGAGCCCGATCCAGGTAGGTGTCCAATTGATCGAGCGCCGGCTCGACCCGCCAGCCCACGAGGTTGAGCTCGACGTCCGCCGCGGCGTCTTCGTTCCCTTGCAGCGCAACCTGTGGCCTCGCCGCCTTAGGCGCCTCGGTCCGGCTCTCGATCCCGGCTAGCTGGTCTACTCGACAGCGCAAACGCTTGCCACCCACTGAGACCTCGGCCACCCCGCGGCGCAGCTTCTCGACGCGGCCTTCCCAGCCGAGTCCGAGATGCCGCACCCACCCCCCTTGCTCTATCGGCAAGGTCTGGGTCTCAGCGCTGCTCGACGCGACTGGGGCATTCTCGAAGAGTCGCTGGACCGCTTCGCCCACCAGTCCCCGCCTTCTGCCTTCGGCGTAGGCCGCTCGCAGCTGCTTGTCCTCGGCGCGTAGTCGCTCAGTGACTTTTCGGCGGAAGGCGTCGAGCTCGCGGCCCTGCACCGTGGCCACCCTGTCCCGCTCTTGTCGGAGGGCCTCAGCCGCCGCCGCCAAACGCTCGCGCTCCTGAGCGGCGGCGCTGCTCTCTCGCTCGAGCCGGCCCTGCTCGGCCGACAGCTGCCGCCGCACTTCCTCGACCTCGGCTAGGAGGCGCCGCAGATCCCGATGCTCCCGACCCAGAAGCTCTTCGGCGCGCTCGATCCAGTCTTGGGGTAGCCCGAGCCTGGCCGCCAGAGCCAGCGCCTTGCTGCCGGCCGGCGATCCCGCTCGCAGTCGGTAGGTGGGATGGCCCGACTCGACATCGAATTCCATGGCAGCGCAGAAGGCTCCTGGCCTTTCCAGGGCGGCGGCCGCCACCAGGGTCAGATGGGTTGTGATCAAGGCCAGGGTCCGCTTTTCCAAGAGGGCTTCGAAGAGTGCAATCGACAGCGCTGCGCCCTCCTCCGGATCGGTGCCGGAGCCCAGCTCATCGAGCAGAATCAGGCTCTCCGGGCCGGCCGCCGACCAGGCTTCGCGCCAGCGTAACAAGCGACCGCTAAAAGTAGAGCGGTCACTCAGCAGATCCTGCTCATCGCCGACCGTGGCGGTGAGTGTCGTCAGCCACGGCAGCCGTGAACCCGATTCGACCGGAATCGGCAGACCGCACTGATGCATCAAGGCCAGCAGGCCGACCGTCTTCAGCGCCACGGTCTTGCCGCCGGCATTGGGACCGGTCACCACCAGAATCCGCCGCTCGCGGTCCAGCTCTAGATCGAGGGGGACGACCGGCCCGGTATGTCCGGCCTGCCCGAGGGCCGCCTCCCGGAGAGCCGCCAGGCGGGGATCGAGCAGGGGGTGGTGGGCGCCCCGCAGACAGAGCGCCTGGGAATCGCTGATCTCGGCTAGCCGCGCGCCGCTCAACTCAGCGAATTGCCAGCTGATCTGCAAGAGGTCGAGCTCTGCCAGAAGCTCGGCATGCCGGCGCAGGAGATCCTTGGCGGCCCTCACCTCCCCCACCAGCTCCGCCAGGACTCGTTGCCGTTCTGAGGCCTCTTCCTCGACGGCTTCTTGCAGACGGTTGTTCGGCTCGACGACCTCCAACGGTTCAAAGTAGACGCTGCGGCCGCTGCCTGAGCGACCGTGCACCAGGCCGCGACGGCGCCCACGCGCCCCGGCCTTCAGCAGCAGCACCAGGCGGCCGTCCTTGAACGGCAGGGTGTCTTCGGCGAGGTGCTCTCGGTAGCGTTCGAGGGTCTGCCCGAGGTCGCGATGCAGCGCTTCTCGCAGCTGGTGCACCCGCCGCCGGAGACTGACCAGGCGGGGGGTGGCGTCGTCACGGACTCTGCCCCGCCGATCGAGGATGCGGACCATTCGGCGGCGCAACGGCTCACCGTCCGGCACATCCGCCAGGAGATCGCCAAGCACTTGGCAATTCTCCTGCGCCTCCTCGATGCGCTTTCTGGCGTCCTGGGTAATCTGCAGGAGCTTCACCAACACCAGGAGATCGGCCCCGGCGACGGACTGATCTCCCCCGTCCAGGCGGACCAGCAACGGCTCGACCGGCTCGCCCAGAAGCGGTACCCACGCTGCTTGCCCCAGCAGCGGCTGCGCCTCCTCATAACGGCGCCGCTGCAACTCGAGAGAGCGCATCTCGGTCCACGGCCTCAGCCCCGCAACACGCCGGCGACCGGCGTCCGAGGAAGCGAGCTGCGTCAGGAGGGCGAGGAGGGATGGGAACTCCAGCGCCGAGGCCGACCGTTCGCAGACCAGCCGCCCGGGCATCCACGACATGGTAGCCGTCAAGTGTACACCGCCTGCGCGCTGTCGTGAGGCAAAGAAAAAAGCGGGGATCTCTCCCCGCTCTCGCACGATCTCTATGCGCTCAGCTCGGTTCAGCTGAGTCCGAGTCGGCGCTCTTCCGACAGCTTGCGCAGCATCTTTTTGCGCGCCTGCATTGCCTTGCGCTTCCGTTTCACAGAAGGCTTCTCGAAATGCTGCCGCTTCTTGAGCTCCGTCAACACCCCTGACTTTTCGCACTTCCTCTTGAAGCGCCGCAGGGCGTTTTCGAAATGCTCATCGTCGCGGACGGTCACGATCGGCACTAACGTCTCACCTCGCCTTCGGTTGCAGTCTGGCTGCGGCCTCTGGCCGCAAGCGCAGCAGTTTCGCTCATCGGCGAACAAAAGTCAATCACGAGCTTTCTTCTTCGTCCTTGCCTTTGATCCCCTTGAAGTCCAGCTTGTAGACCTTGAGCTGCTCTTTTCTATCCGGCTGGAACCAGACGGCAGCCGCCGATCCACCGGCACTGGTGGGATAAAACCAGGCAACCACGTTGCGCTCAGGAAACTCTCGGACGTTGTGCAGATTGGGCTGCCCCAGAGCCTGGCGTACCTCGTCTTCGCCCATACCTTTCTTGGCCATGGCGAAGCGCTCCTCCGTCATGTAGCGCAGGCTTTCTGCCTCGGCCAGGGCCTCCTGCAGGCGCTCGTTGTCCGGGTCGAACAGCAGAGCCGTGGTGTAGATCTCGATGGCACGCTTGTAGTCGCCTCCCTTCTCGAT
>CAJIBT010000012.1_pt1 | contig 13454 bp, 10 predicted proteins | sample 9199421 | NCBI WGS metagenome assembly CAJIBT01 (sample SAMEA7708311, study PRJEB35096) | sediment metagenome | biome: marine neritic benthic zone biome [ENVO:01000025]; feature: sediment [ENVO:00002007]; material: shallow marine sediment [ENVO:03000034] sea grass bed [ENVO_01000059] ...
GCGTTGGCTCCTTTGCCAGGCCTGGTCGACTCTCCTGCTCGCGGACATGGCCCTGCGCCTCCTGCCGTCGGCGCGAGTCCTGGCCTGGGTGGACCGCCGGCTGCAGCGAGTCGGCGGACGGGCCGGGAGCCCGACGATTCCCCAGCCTTCGGCCCTCCTCGACTACGATCGTCTCGTTCGAGTGGCGGCGCGGCACCATCTCTACCCGATGGGCTGCCTGCCGCGGTCGCTGACCCTGGGCGTGCTGCTGTCCCGCCGCGGGATCCCTTGCCGTCTCCGGCTAGGCGCACGGAAAGTCGACGCAAGCCTCGAGGCCCACGCCTGGATCGAGTGCTCCGGACAGCCCGTAGGGGAACCCGGCGATGTATCGCAGACCTATCCGCCGCTCAAACCCGGAGTCACAGGCGGATGAGCGGTCTTTGCGCTTTGATCGATTTCGAAGGCGGCCGGGTGGAGGAGAGCGCACTCCGCCTCATGGTCGCGGCTTCGGGCGATCGTGGCCCGGACGGGGTCGCGACGCGCGTCGATGAGGGGTTCGGCGCCGCCCATCTGTCGTTGCAGACCACCGCCGAGGCGACTCGAGAGCTGCAGCCGATCCTCTCACCTGACGGCCGACTCTGGCTGGTGGCCGACGCTCGAATCGACAATCGTGACGAGCTGATCGAGCTGCTGAAGGGCGACGAGTGTCTGCGGCAGCAGCGGGCTGCCGACGCCGATCTGATTCTGGCGGCCTATCGTCGCTGGGGCGAAGAGTGTCCCCGCATGCTGCTGGGCGATTTCGCCTTCGCCCTCTGGGACCGGCAGCAGAGAAAGCTGTTTTGCGCGCGCGATCCGATAGGAGTCCGGCCCCTGGTCTACGGACGTCGCGGTCGCCGGTTTGCCGCCGCCTCGAGCCTCGATGCGGTGATCTCCGGCCTCGGTCTCGCGCCGGATCTCAACGACGAGCTCTTGCAGGATTTCCTTGCTGGCCGCTACGAGCGCTGGGTCGACGAGACGGTATACCGCTCGGTCCTCCGTCTCCCACCCGCCCATTGCCTGACGGTGACACCGCAACGGGCTACGCTCTCACGCTATTGGACTCTGGGGGGGCAGCCAGCGGTCACCTACCGGAGCCAGGACGAGTACGCCGAGCACTTTCGAGAGCTTTTCGAATCGGCGGTAAAGGTCCGGTTGACGAGCTCCGGCCCGGTCGGAATCCTGGTGAGTGGCGGGCTGGACTCCTCGTCCATCGCCTGCACGGCTCACCGGCTGGCCGAGGCGGGCGAGATCTCGAGTTCCGTTCGTCTCTACTCGTGCGTGTTTGACCGCACACCGTTCGCGGACGAGAGCGAGTACCTCGAGGCCGTCCTGGCATCATGCCGCCGTTTTCCAGCCACCCGTATCCCTTCGGATGACGGTTGGGGCCTTCGTGAGTTCGGAGTGGATGATGGATTCCCTCTCGAGGAGCCCGAGATCAGCCTGGACCGTTTTCTGTGGCAGAGGCCGCTGCGCCACGCTCGGTCGGACGGCTGCCGGGTAGTGGTAGGGGGCACCGGCGGAGATCAGGTCGCGGCGGCGAGCTTCTACTTCATGCCGGACAATCTGAGGGATGTCCCATGGCCGCAGGTGCGAAGAGAGCTTTCGCACTTCAGTAGGGCGTTGGGCCGTCCTCTGTGGCAACTGGCGGCCTACCGCGTGCTTTTACAGCTGGCGCCCTGGGGACTGGAGCTGCGCCGCGCTCTTCAGCGGCGGCGGAGGGCTCTTTCCGGGGCCGGCCAGTGGCTGGGTCCTCCGGCTTCCCCGCCGACCGCCAACCATCTGCCGCCCCCCCGCCTGCCTGGCAGCAGCGCTGCACTGTCCTACCGAGCGCTCACGAAGGGATCGTTCTCTGCGGCGATGGTCACCTTGACTCTGCGCGCGGCGGCGGCCGGGGTCGAGAGGCGGTATCCCTTCCTCGACCGACGGCTGATCGATTTCCTCCTCTCTGTGCCGCCCGACCTGCATTTCAGGAGGGGTCGCAACAGGCACCTGTTGCGGCGCGCCATGTGCGGGATCCTGCCGGAGAAAGTCCGCCAGCGTACCGGCAACGCTCATTTCTCAGATCTCATTGCCAGGGGTCTTCGCGAACGCGAGCGGGCCCGGGCTGAAGCGCTCTTGCGGGACGCCAGGATCGTCCGGCGTGGGATGGTCGATCCGGCCCGACTCTCGGCTGCCTGGATGTGCTATCTTAAAGGCTCAGACGCCAAGTACCGGTATCAAGGGCTGTCGCAAGCATTCTGTTTAGAGACCTGGCTGAGGCATTTCGAGACTGGAAAGCACCGGTCCGAAGAGGCAGGAGACTCCGAAAACGGAGATTTCCAGATCAAGGGGACAGCAGTGGAGAGGTGAGATGAGTCGGGAATCTACGGAGGGCAGAAGCAAGCCACTGCGATCAGAGAAAGAACCTCGTTCCAGCTCCAGGCCCTACTCTACGCCTCGGATCAAGAAGTGGGGCACGGTGCGCGACCTGACCCGGGGGGCCTTCGGTCAAGTTGCCGATGCCGGTCCGCTAACGACCCAGCCCGATACCTGACGGTGTATGTCGGATGAAGTGCCCCCTGATCTGGATCGGGCTGAGCTCGAACCCACAATCTGTGCGATCTCGCTAGAGCGAGAGATTCTGGAAGGCTACGCCGCCCGTCTCGATCTGGGCGAGCCGGCTGCCGCCCTACGCGCACTGGCGCGAGCGGTCGCCAGTAGCCCTGACTGGCTGGGTGTCGGACCGGCTGTCTTCGTGGTGCGCGATGGGCCGGCGCCGCGCATCGGGATATTTGGCTACTTCGACACGTCGGCGCGGCAGGCTCTCGAGTCCCAGGCCGCGGCGGTCGGCCCGGCATGTCGCCGAATCCGGTATATCGGTTACTCGCAGGCCGAATCCGATTGCGAGCTCCTAGCGCGGAGGCTGGTCTCCCGCTACGGCATCGACCGTCTGCACGCCTGCAGATTTGTCGGGTTGCCGCGCGGCGGTCTGATCGTCCTGGCCATGCTGGCCTACTATCTGGGCTTGGATGTCGAGTCGCTGACGCGGGCCAAGAGTGTCGACGGGCCCTTGCTGGTCGTCGACGACTGTGCCCTGAGCGGTGCCAGCTTCCGGCAGTACCTCGAGGGCTGTCGAAGTCGCGAGATCATCTTCGCGCATCTCTTCTCTCACCCCGATCTTCGAGCGGCTATTCTCAGCGCTGAGACTCGGGTCAAGGCCTGTCATGCCGCGCGCGATCTGAAGGACCTCGGGCCTCGCCTTCTGGGGGACGATTATCCCGAGTGGCGACGGAGCATGAGAGCTCGGCTGGGGCCGGAGCGCTACTGGTTCGGGCATCTGGAGTTCGTCTGCTTTGCCTGGAGCGAGCCGGGACGCCCGATCTGGGACCCCAGGGCCGGGCGCTTCCGCAACGGATGGCACCTGCTGCCGCCGGAAAGGTGTCTGGCCCACCGGCACGCGCCGGGCGACCGGGTGGCCCCGGCGGTCCAGGTCCAGCCGTCCGGCAGTGGATCCCTGGTTCCAGCGAAAGACGTTCTGTTCGGTGATCTGGAGGGCCGGACGCTTGTCGCCCGCCTCGACTCGCAGGCGGCGTTCGAGCTGTCCGAGGTGGCGGGAAGCATGTGGAAGGCGCTGTTGGAGCACCAAGACCCGAATGGGGCCCTCGAGGCCCTGGCGCAGGAGTATGAGGTCCCCCGCCCCACTCTTGCCCGGGATTTCTCGACCTTCATCGAGGATCTGGAGCAGCGGGGACTAGTGGTGCAGCGTGAAAAAGTCTCCCTCGGCGTGTGAGCCGAATCGAGGCGGCTCCAGACCACTGCCCAGGTATCGTCTTTTCGGAACCGTTCTGGAAAGTGACTTTCCGTTCCGGGCTCACCTGCCGATATCGCGGGCGGAGCCGGAGTTGACTTTCATCGCCGGGCGGGCTCCCAGCGACACGCCGCCCGACTGGCACCTGCTGCCACCCTCGTTCACAAGCTTGAGCACCTTCGAGGACGGCGGGAGCCGCGTCCAGCTCTACCGTACAGAGGACTGCGATGTTCTGCGATTCTCGCGCCTGGCCGACTTCTACCTGCAGCCAAGGCGGATCTTCGGCTGCCCGGCGGGCGGGGCTGATTCGTCTCTCCTGGAGCTGCGCCTGCTGGGCCCGGTGATGGCCCTGTGGTTGGAGACTCGGGGCATCGTGGCCCTACACGCCTCGGCGGTGGCGGTCGGGGAGCAGGTCTGCGCCTTCCTGGCGGGTAGAAGGGGAGGCAAGAGCAGCCTTGCTGCGGCTCTCGTCGAAGGGGGCCTTTCGCTGCTGACGGACGATCTGCTGGCGGTAGAGGCGCGTGGCCGCGGTTTTGTCGGGCGACCCGCCTATCCGGAGATGCGCATGTGGCCGGAGACCGCCCGCTTCTTCGTCGGCGGTATCGAGCGCTTGCCCGTTCTTCACCCCTCGGTCGACAAGCGGAGGGTCGTTGTCGACCGTGGCGGGTTCGGCCGGTTTCAGTCGACCGCCGCCGAGCTGGGCTGCATCTATCTGACGGAGCGCCGCGCCGGCGACCCGCGGATCGAGCCGTTGGCGCCCGGTGAAGCGCTAATCGAGCTGGTCGGCCATTCCTATGTACCCAACCTGGTCGAAGGGATGGGGCTCGCGCGACAGCGGCTGGATTTCTTCTCTCGGCTCCTGCGACGAATTCCCGTAAGACGCCTGCTCTACCCGGAGGGCTTCGAGCACCTGTCGCGGGTGCGGGACGCCGTGCTGGCGGACCTGGGGGGCCCCTGAGCGGTCAGCCTCGGCCGGGTCTGTTGCCGGCGTTGGGCCGGCGCCTCCCGCTGACGCTCAAGCGTCGTCTCTGGCGTTTTCTGGATCTCGTCGGACCGCGGCGACTGAGGATCGAGGCGGGACCTGCCGCGGGGCTGGTCCTGGTAGCGCCGCCGAGCTGCCGAACGAGCTACGGCCTGGGTGGATACGAGGGTCATGTCCTGGACGCCCTGGACCGCGTCACACACCCGGGAATGGTGGCGCTCGATGTCGGCAGCCATCTGGGCTACCACACCCTGGCGCTGGCGCGACGGGTTGGCAGCCGGGGGCGGGTCTACGCGTTCGAGCCGGTGCCCCGTCATGCCCGGATGCTGCGACAGACCCTCCAGGCCAACTCCCTGCAGCAGGTCACGCTGATCGAAAGCGCGGTGACCGACCGGACCGGTCGGGCCACCATGGAGGACACTCCCAATCCCAGGGTCACGCGAGTGGTCGGGGAAGCCGAGCCGAGCCGGGGTGGGAGGAGATTCCAGGTAGCGACAACCTCGCTCGATGACTGGGATGGGCGGTCGATTGACCTCACGCGCCTGGACGTGATGAAGCTGGACGTGGAGGGGCAGGAATTGGCGGCTCTGCAAGGGTGCGCCGGGCTTCTGTCTCGGCACAGGCCGGTGTTGGTGTGCGAGATCCATCGCTTCGCGGGGGTCCCCTGCACGGCGCGCAAGCTGGTTTCCTGGCTTTCCGAAGCCGGTTACGAGCTCGAGAGGATTCCGCCTCGGGGTCAGCCGACGGCGCCGCTGGATCAGGTGATTCGCCGATTCGACCAGATTCGGCTCGCGCCCGATGAGGTGTCCGTGTTGCATGTCATGGCGCGACCGCGGCCGCGGGAAGCGTGACGCAGCAGATTCAGCCAGCCACAGCGTCGCACTAGCGAATTGGTGAGGAGGTCGATCCGGCCTTCATAGTGGTGGCTCGATCGGGGCCTCCGGGTGGGCGGGAGCGGCTTGGCATCGGTTTCAAGCGCAGCCCGATTTCGCCGGCTATCTGTCTGGGATCCTCTCCCCTTCAGAGGCCATCGGCCCTGGCCTCGTGACCGATTCCACCTCTCGGCTGTGAAGGGTCTCACTGCGCGGCTGGAGCGCTGCGCTTAGCGTGGTGCGCGAAATGACAGTCAGGAGGTTGTGGCAACTGTCTTTCCTCTGTACAGGGCAAACCCATCGAGAGGTGGGGGCGCAAAGTCACCGGTCCCGGGGGGCGAGGCTCCAGGGACGGCGGGATTGCCAGATGAGGCAGCGCTCCAGGCGTTGTGGTTGTCTGTCAATCCCCCGTCGCTGGACACTCCGCGATGCTGGGCTGAGGGGGGTTGCACAATCGGTTCCTCCCTTAGCCACGTCCTCCCCCCGGCTTTCCATCGGCCAGGAGAGTTTGGCCCGGTTGTCAGAGCGGCTCGTTTCCAGCGACGGCTCGATGCGCCCCCACCTCTTGCATGGTTCGGACCTGCAATCGAATGGGGAGGAACCGAACAGTGAAGAGCATTGGCTCAGTCTTGAAGGTCACGCTTGTCATCACCTGGATACTGACGAGCGCCGCCCTGGCGGCTGGCAACGGCCAGGGAGCCGCCGGAATTGACTTCGTTCCCGGGCAACTGGTGATTGAGGGTCCTCCCGAGAGCCTGGGGGGGGCCTTTCAGGTCATCAAATACCTGCCGCGCTCGAACCTGACGGTGGTTGCGGTGGAGCGCGGTCGGGAGCTGGCGCAGCTGCGGTCGGTCCGGGCCCGGGGAAGGCGCGCCGGCATCAACCGTATGGCGCATACCTTCGCGACCGTCGACGACAGTTTCTACACCCCCTATCAGTGGCATCTTTCCCATGTCCAAAGCGAGCTGGCGTGGGATCTGACCAACGGCGGCGGGGCCGTGGTGGCGGTGTTGGACACGGGCGTCAACACCGCCGGCACCGACGGCTTCGGATGTCTCTTGCCGGGCTATGACTTCGTCAACGAGGATCCGGATCCGACCGATCTTCACCGGCATGGCACGCACGTCGCAGGCACGTTGGCGCAGGCGAGCAACAACACCACCGGCACGGCGGGTCTGGCCTACGGCGCCTGTGTGATGCCGGTCAAGGTGCTGGACGACAGCGGCTCGGGTACGTTCGCGGACATCGCCGAGGGAGTCTTCTTTGCGGTGGACAACGGGGCGTCGGTGATCAACATGAGTCTCGGAACCAACTCCACGGCGGGTGTCACGAACGATCCGATCCTGGATCCGGCCCTGGACTACGCCTATGCCAATGGCGTCACGGTGGTGTGCGCGGCAGGCAACGACGGCAACCGGGACAACGTCAGCTATCCCGCCATTTACAGCACCACCCTTGCGGTCGGTGCCACGGACTACGTGAACAGCGTGACGCCCTACTCGAATGGGGGCCAGGGGTTGGACTTGGTGGCTCCGGGAGGCGATACCAGCGTCGACCTGAACGGCGACGGGTTCAATGACGGGGTCGTGCAGGAGACCTTTTTCAACACCACCTGGGGATATTTCTTCTTTCAGGGCACCTCGATGGCCACCCCCCACGTGGCGGCGGCTGCCGCCTTGCTCTACGCCTATGGCACGGCTACCCATCCAGATGACGTGAGAGCGGCGCTGACATCGACCGCCGCCGACCTGGCGGCTTCGGGATGGGACGCCGACACCGGGCACGGTCTGTTGCAGGCCTATGGAGCTCTCCTCTGGAACAGTGGCTCCTGCGTAGATGCCGACAGTGACGGCTGGTGCGTGATCGACAACGACTGCAACGACAATGATCCCTTGGTCCATCCCGCCGCGCCAGAGGTCTGCGGGGACGGCATCGACAACAACTGTGACGGCGCTGTGGACGAGGGATGCCCCACCAACAATCCGCCGACCGCGGCGGCGAGCTCCAGCTGCAACGGCCTGAGCTGTGCCTTCGCCGACGAGAGCTTTGACGTCGATGGCTTCATCGTCGCCTGGACCTGGACCTTTGGAGACGGCACCACGTCGAGCGAGCAGCACCCCTCGCACTCCTACCCCCAGGCCGGCAGCTACTCCTGCAATCTGACCGTCACGGACGATCAGGGCGCGACCGACAGCGCGACCGATGTTGTGACGGTCAGCGAGCCAGGACCCGCGATTACGCTGACCGCAGACGGCTACGTCGACCGCAACCGGAATAGGGTAGATCTCACGTGGGCCGGAGCCCAGGGATCCAAGGTCGATGTCTGGAGAAACAGTGAGTTGATCGGCACCACCAGGAACGACGGCTCCCATACCGACACTCTGAGCCGGAACGCTAGCGGAGCATTTGTCTACCAGATCTGTGAGAGGGGCACCTCGACCTGCTCCAACCTGGCCTCTGTGAGCTTCTGAACGATCGCGATAGCTGAACTGTGAGTCGGGCCGGGTTCTCCCGGCCCGCTCTTTCTGTCACGAGTGGCGAGCGGATTCTCGCCTGCCGGGCGGCTGTGCTTTGGGGTAGAATCCAGTTGATCCCGTCAATCCTGCGTTTGGAGGCCACTCGCAGGAGGGCCAGGTGGGGAGGCACCGATGACAGCCGTCCATGACATCCAGGAACTGGCGTCCATTCCGTTGCTCGAAGGTCTGTCCGAAGAGCACCTGAAAGAGATGAGTCAACTGCTTCACCAGAGGAAGTTCCCCGCCGGGCGGAACATCATGACCGTCGATCAACCGGGCGAGACGGTCTATGTGCTGTTGAAAGGATCGGTGAAGATCTATGTCGATCAGGTCGACGGCTCGGAGGTGATCCTCGCGTTCCTGGGCCCGGGTGACACCTTCGGAGAGCTGAGCCTGGTGGACAGCGCGGGACGGTCCGCCAGCGTCGTAGCGCTCGAGGAGTGTTCCTGCCTGGCAATGGACCGCGGCTCGTTCCACCGGTCGCTGAAGACGATTCCGGAGCTGAGCTACAACCTGGTGCGGTTGCTCAGCCGACGCCTCCGCCTGGCGAATGAACAGATTCAGGCGTTGTCGACGCTGGATGTCAGGGGACGAGTGGCCCGACAGCTGCTGGCCTTTGCGCAGCAGTACGGCGAGAGCGGCGCCCAGCAAGGCATCCGCATCCCGCTGCGCCTGACCCAGACCGACGTCGCGGCCCTGGTCGGCGCGTCGCGCGAGCGGGTCAATCAGGTGATCGTCGACTTCAAAGGAGACGGTTTCATCACCGTCGACCCCTCGCACTACTTTACGGTCCTCGATCAGGGCGCTTTGATTGCTCGCTGCCAGTAGCTCCCTCGAATCGCCATAGAATCTCGCACCGGAGGGTGGCGCCCGGTGAGGGTCGTCAGCGGGTGGCTACCCGACTCTGTATAAGGCCCTAGCGTAGTGCTGCGTGATCTCCATATTCGGAATCTGGCCGTCGTCGAGGAGGCTCGAATCGAGTTCGGACCTGGCTTGAACGTGCTGACGGGTGAGACTGGCGCGGGCAAGTCGATCGTCGTCGACTCGTTGGCGTTGTTGGGCGGTGCCTGGGCGAGTAGCGAGCTGATTCGGAGTGACGCCGATGTCCTGTCAGTCACCGGCGTCTTCGAGCCTGAGGGGGGAGACTGGCGAGAGCTTCTGGAGCAGGCCGGCCTGGAGTCGACAGGTGGCGAGCTGATGGTTCGGCGCGAGATCAGCCGTGCCGGACGCAACCGGGTCTTCGTCGACGATCAGCCTGTGACTCTCGGGCTGCTCGCCGGCATGGCACCTCATCTCCTGGGAATCCATACCCAGCGCGAGGAGCTGGGTCTGGTCTCGCCGGAGCTGCAGCGAGAGTGGCTGGATCGGAGCGCAGGCGGGCCGGGCCGGGAGCTCGGCTCGAAGGTGCGGCGGCTTCACAGCGAGTACGCCGAGCTGCAGGCGCGCCTCGAGCGCATCACCGGCGACGAGCGCCTCCGTCTCGAGAGGATAGATCTTCTGCGCTTCCAGGCCGGTGAGATCGACGCTGCGCGGCTCGAGTCAGGTGAAGAGGAGTCGTTGCGGCGCGAGCGCAGCGTTCTGCGTCACAGTGAAGCCATTCGGGAGGCCCTCGGCACGGCCTATGTGCTGCTGCTGGACGACGATGACTCTGCTGCCGATCGGATCGCACGCGCGCAAAGGCATCTCGGGGAGGTTTCGGAATGGCAGCCGGAAGCGACGGACTGGAGCGATACTCTGGGCGAGTTCCGGATCGGCCTCGAGGAGATCGCGCGCGATCTGGGACAGCGCCTGGCGGGCGTCGCGGCCGATCCGGGACGTCTCAATGCGGTCGAGGAGCGTCTGGCGCAGCTCGAGCGATTGTTCCGCAAGTATCGGCCGAGCTCGGAGGAGACTCTGGCTTACCGGGAGGAGATCCGGCGGGAATTGGAGGAGCTGGAGGGCGACACCGTGCAGCGCGAGGAGTTGGTGAGGAGAGTCGAAGCGGCCCTGGCAGTCTATCGCGAGGCCGCGATCGAGCTCTCCGCTGGCCGGCAGGAGTGGGGTGAGAAGCTGGCTGAGACGGTACACCGAGAGCTGGCGGATCTGGCCATGCACCGGGCGCGGTTCCTGGTGGGATTGGAGCGCCGCCGAGCCCCGGGAAGCAGCTTGACGGTGGCTGGCGAGCGGGTGGAGTTCTCGGCGAACGGCTTCGATCGTGTGGTGTTCCAGCTTTCCGCCAACCCCGGGGAGGAGATGCTGCCCCTGGCCAGAAGTGCTTCGGGCGGCGAGCTGTCGCGAGTCTATCTAGCCGTGCAGCTCGGGGTGCGGGGAAACGGTAAGCCGGCCGGAGCGACGCTGGTCTTCGACGAGGTCGACTCCGGCATCGGGGGAGCCGAGGCGGCTGCCTTGGGACGCAAGCTCAAACGGCTGGCCCGAGGCGGCCAGATCCTGGTCGTGACCCACCTGCCTCAGGTGGCGAGTCACGCCGACCGGCACTTCAAGGTAGCCAAACGGGTGATTCGGGGACGCACCCGCACAAGAGTCGATTTCTTGGAGCCGGCGGCCCGGATCGAGGAGGTAGCCCGCATGCTGGGTGGCAAGAAAGTCACGGCGCTGTCCCGGTCCCATGCCGAGGAGCTGATTGCCGCGGCGGAGCGCGGCGGATGAGCGGGCTCGGCGTCACCATCTGGCAATGGGGTGAGCCGGTAGACCGCCTGCGAAGGGTCGTGGCACGAGGCGGTATCTTGGCCCTGCCCACAGAGTCGAGCTATGGTCTTGGGGTCGATCCCCTGAACTCGGCAGCGGTGGAGGGCGTTTTCAAACTGAAGGGCAGGCCGGTAGGCAAGCCTCTGCCGGTCGTGTTGGGCGGTGTGGAGCAGCTGGCCGGCTTGGGCGGCGATCCCGCGGAGCCGCGACTGGAGAAGATAGCGGCGGCCTGGCCGGCGCCCCTCACGGTCATCGTGCCCCTCGCCCGGCCGATTCCCGCGGCCCCGAGCGGCCGTCTGGGGATCCGCATTCCAGGCCATTCCAGGATGCGGAAGCTCTTGCAGGAGCTGGGAACTCCGCTGACGGCCACCAGTGCCAACCTGAGCGGCAGCAGTCCGATCCTGGAGACTGAATCGCTCGTAAACCTGTTGAGGGACTGGGACTCGGTGGTCATCGACGACGGCGAGCTGCCGGGAGGTGAGCCCTCCACCCTGGTGGAGCTGGAGCCGGCGGGTCTTACGATTCTGCGCCGGGGGAGCTATCCTGTGGAACGACTGAGCGGGCTGGCTCCCGACCTGGCCGTCCGCTGGGATTTTTCCGCAAGAGCTGCGGAAATGTCTGCGGATGGATCGAACTGAGCGGCCACTCTCGGGGACCTGTGCAAAATGCATAAGAACTTGTGCACCTGGCTAGCCGCCCTGGGGCTCCTGCTGGCGGCCTGGACGCCGGCGTATGCACAAGAGGCGGGAGAGATCCTGCGGCTCGAGGATGTTCATCCCGGAGCCACCGGCTATGGCCTCTCGGTATTCCGCGGCGGCCAGCCCGATCGCTTTCAGGTGGAGGTGCTGGGAGTCTGGCGCAACATCCGGCCGGGTACCAGCTATATCCTGGCCCGTTTGAGCGGCCAGGGGCTGGAGGACAGCGGAGTGATCGCGGGCATGAGCGGTAGCCCGGTGTACATCGAAGACCGGTTGGCCGGTGCGGTGGCCTTTGCCTGGCCTTTTTCGCGGGAGGCTGTCGCGGGAATCACGCCCATCGAGTCGATGCACGAGCTCATAGGCGCTTCTGTGGAGCCGGCGCTCCCGGTGTCCGGGGAAGCCCGCTGGAGTCTTCGGACAATAGCCTCGGGGGACCTGCCGGCAGAGCGGCTGACCGAGCAGCTATCCCTTCTCGGGCCGGATCTGGAGGGGCAGGCCGGCTATGGTCTGCAGTGGACGGCGGTCGGTTTCGGCGAGCGCAGCCGGGGCTTTCTGGCCGCAAGCCTGGGTAGCCTGGCGCCGGCAGGAAGCAGCGCCAACGACCTGGCGAACGATCTCCAGCCGGGTGCGGCCGTGGCCGGAGTCCTGGTGGATGGCGATCTTCGCCTGGCAGCCACCGGCACCGTGACCGATCGCGTGGGCGACCAGGTGGTGGCCTTCGGCCATCCGCTTCTGGGACTGGGAGAGGTTCGGCTTCCGATGGCGTCGGCGGAAGTCGTCACCGTCCTGCCCAGCCGCTTCAGCTCGTTCAAAATCACCAATCTCGGCGGGGTCGTGGGCGCGTTCGATCTCGACCGCATGTCCGGAATTCGGGGTCGGCTTGGCAAAGAGGCGCCCACCACGCCGCTCGAGGTTCGGGTACGCGGCGATCGGAGTCGGCGATTCGAGCTGCGGGTCGCCGACCTGCCGCCCGTCGCGCCGGGGCTGGTTGCCGTTTCCGTGCTCGGCTCGTTGGAGGCCGCGACCCGGTCCGCCGGCAGCCAGGGACTGGATCTCGAGGCCAAATTCGACCTCGGCCGGCGAGGGATCCTGGAGGTCCGACAGAGTTTCGACGGCGACAACGCTGCCATAGATGCGGCGGTCTACGTGCTGGCCTTCACCGGCTTCATCCTGCAAAACCGCATGGAGCGGGTGGAGATCGAATCGATCGACGTGGAGCTCACCCAATTCCGAGAGCCGAGAGTCGCCCGTCTGGTGGCGGCCCACGCTGCCAAGACCCTGGTTCGCCCCGGCGAGACGGTACCGCTCAATCTGGATCTCCTGGCCTATCGGGGTGAGCACAGCCGCCTGTCCTGCGAGCTGGAAGTGCCGACCGGAATACCGGACGGGCAGTATTCCCTGCTGGTAGGAGACGGAGTCAGCATCGACGTGGCCCGCCTGACCGTGGAGCGGACCAGTCCGGTCAACTTCAGCCAGGCGCTCGACTTTCTGCGCTCTCTCCACTCCCGTCGAGACTTGGTGATACTGGGCCTGTTCAGCGGTCCAGGGCTGTCGGTGGCGGGCGAGGTCCTGCCGCAGCTGCCGGGATCGTTGCGGTCGATCTGGGGCGCCGCGGCCTCGACCAGCGCCGTTCCTCTCAACTTTGCCCTGTCCGGCGAACGCGTGATTGCGCTCGATGTGCCCCTCGAGGGTATCGTTCGCGTGGACCTGGAGGTGCGCCGGAAGGGTCCGTTGTCGAAGAGCTCGGAGACCGACGGCGATGAGGCAGGTGGCGAGGGTACGCTGCGCCAGCCGAGCGACACCGGGCAGTCTCAGACGCCCGAGAGCGTGGGCAAGGAAGCAGGGGAGAAGGACAGTTGAGCGCCAAATCAAGCACGTCGACTTCGATGAGACAGA
>CAJIBT010000013.1_pt1 | contig 13375 bp, 12 predicted proteins | sample 9199421 | NCBI WGS metagenome assembly CAJIBT01 (sample SAMEA7708311, study PRJEB35096) | sediment metagenome | biome: marine neritic benthic zone biome [ENVO:01000025]; feature: sediment [ENVO:00002007]; material: shallow marine sediment [ENVO:03000034] sea grass bed [ENVO_01000059] ...
CACCGCCGTCGTCAGCGGCTTGGTAAAGGCCCTGGGAGCCGAGGTCGCAGATTACTCGACCTGGCACGACTGCTGCGGCTTCGGCTTCCGTCACATCCTGGTGAGCCGGGACTTCTCGCGCTCGTTCGCCACCATCCGCAAGATCGAGCGCATGAAGGAGGAGGCCGATCCCGACGTGACCCTGACCCACGACACGGGTTGCGTGACGACGCTCGACAAGAGCCAGTTCGCGGCGCAGGCGCACAATCGCAACATTGGCATTCCGGTGATGTCCGACGCCCAGTTCGCGGCGCTCGCCATGGGCGCCCACCCCTACAAGATCTGCCAGCTCCACTGGCACGGGGTGGACATGCGGCCGCTGCTGGAGTTGATGGACATCGATCACGAGGCAGCCTGGGCCGAGTTCGAGGTGCAGGCCAAGCGCATCGAAGCGGGGGAGATCGAGTACATGACCTGGGAGGACTGTTGATGTCGGATCTCGCGATGGAGGGCAACCCGATTCTGGTGGTCGGTGGAGGGCCGGCGGGTCTGGAAGCGGCGCGCGGCGTCGCCGAGCTGGGCTACCGCGCGCTGCTGGTAGAGAAGGAATCGGTTCTCGGCGGCACGCCGATCCTGGCGCCGTACGCGGCGCTCACCCCGGACATGGAAGACGCCGAGACCGCCATGCAGCGCATGGTGGACGCGGTGACCGACGATCCCTTGGTCGACCTGCGCACCGGCACCGTCGTGGTGGGCGCGCAAGGGGACCCGCCGGAGGTAGCGGTTACCTTGAGGGGTCCCGACGGCGAAGAGACGGTGACCGTCGGGGCGGTCATCGTCTGCACCGGATTCCAGCATTTCGATCCCGGCCGCGAGACCCAGATGTACGGTTACTACGAGTTCGACGACGTCATCACTCTGGTCGACTGTGAGCGCATGCTCAAGGCGCAGGAATTCGTTCGCCCGTCGACCGGCGAGCCTCCCAAGCGGGTCTGCTTCGTCCAGTGCGTGGGCAGCCGCGATCGCCAGATCGGTAACGAGTGGTGCTCCAAGGTCTGCTGCGGCATCGCCTGCAAGGAGGCGATCGAGATCCGAGAAATGGTGCCCGACTGCCAAGTCTTCGTGTTCTACATCGACATGCGGATGTACGGTTTCTGGGAAGACCAGATCTACTGGAAGGCGCAGGAAGACCACAAGGTCAACTTCATTCGCGGCATTGTCACCGAGATCACGCGCCGTGGAGACACCGTGGTGGTCAAGGGCGAGGACACCACGATGGGGCGTCAGGTGGAGGGAGCGATGGACGTGGTCATCTTGTCGGTGGGCATGGAGCCCAGTGAAGGCACCAAACAGATGGCCGAGATCTTTCAGGTTCCCCTCGAGTCGCACGGCTTTTTGGAGACCGTCGGCGGACCCCTCAACACGGTGACCACCCCAAAGCAGGGGGTCTTTGCCGCCGGCGCCTCGGTCGGCCCGGCCGACCTGGAGGATTCGATATCGATGGCGGGGGCGGCGGCCATGAAGGCGGCCGGATTCCTCCGTCGTCAGAGTTTGGCAACGGCCCAATCGGCCTGAAACCCGGACCGTGTTGCACGACGCCGCAGAGCTGGATCAGGTTGTCGACTCCGAGGCCTCTCTGGAGTTCATGAAGGAGGCCACCAAGCTGGCGTCGGTCACCGAGCTCGAAGACATCGGCCAGAGACTGGAGGCGAAGAGCCGGAGATTTGGCGAGCTGCTGGGCGAGGAGCGCATCGAGCAGCTCGACGAGGAGGGCCTCAAGCTGCTGCTGGGGTCGATCTTCTCGCTGCGCCGCAAGGCCGGACGCCTGTTGCGGGCCAACGGCGTCGACAAGCTGCGGGGCGAGCTGAGCTCTCTGCTCTACGGTCCGGGCGAGATCGTCGAGCGCTTCGACCGGTTCCTCGGGACGGTGGGGGGTCTCGAGCGAGCGATGATCCTGGCACTCGCCGGCGAGGCGCTTCACTTCACCCACCCGGAGCGCTACTGGCTCTGGGCGCACTGGATCTGGAAGCCGGAGGCCGGAACGGGCGCTCTCGCCCTGGTCACCCAGGACGAGGTCGATCTTCACGGCTCGAGCGACGGGGAGGTCTACCAGAATGTGGGCCGAGCCATGGCCTTTGTCAACGCCCAGGGGCACGCCGCGGGCTACTCGCGATCGGGCAGGGGATTGTTCGGCACCGATGTCTTCCTGGCCTGCGTCTATGCGGTCTACATGTACACGGTCTTCCGCATGAAGCTGTCGCAGGAATTCAACCGCATTCTTCCGGAGCTTCCCGAGCTCGTCGAGCGGGTCCTCGGAATCTATCGCAAGGACGGAGCGAGGGGAGAGGACCGAGATGGAGGAGCAGAGCTTGAGCAACCCCTATAAAACCTTCGCCGTCCGGGAACGCGTCAAGCGCGAGTCGTTCGTCGAGCAGGAAACGGCGGTCGTCGAGGGCGTGGACATCTCCGGTCACTGGAACCGGATGTTCGAGCCGCGCGAGATCCTCGACTACGACCTCACCTACATGGACAAGCTGACGGCGATTCCGGGCGCCGAGTCGATGGGTTGGTGCTATCAGTGCGCCCAGTGCGTGCCTGCCTGCCCGGTCGACACCGCCGGCGGCGATTACGGGCCGCGCAAAATCTATCGGCGCCTCCAGCTCGGCACCAACATCTTCGAGCACAGTGACATGTGGCTGTGCACCACCTGTCAGAACTGCGTGCGGGTGTGTCCCAAAGTTGTCGACATGGTGCAGATCATGCCGGCGGCGCGGGCCGCCGCGGTCCTCGAGGGCAATGTACCCGGCGAGCTGGTCGAGATGTTCCAGAACGTGGCCGAGTACGGCAACCCGATGGGCGAGTCGGCCCGCAAACGAGTCAAGTGGACCCGCGGGGCCGGAGTCGACGTACGGATCCTGCCCAAGGATCCGCAGCCGGTCGAGATTCTCTGGTTCGTGGGCGACTACTACGCTTACCACGATCGGGGGGTCGACGCGGCGCAGGCCATGGCCCGGGTTTTCAGCGGGCTGGGAGTCGACTTCGGCATTCTGGGGGCCGACGAGCGCTGCGACGGCGACTCGCAGCGCCTGGCCGGCGAGCCGGGGCTCTATGAGGAGCTGGCGGAGCACAACATCGAGCAGTTCAACAAGTACGAGTTCGAAAAGATCGTCGCCAGCGGCCCGCACGCCTACAACGCTCTGAAGAACGAATACCCGAAGCTCAACGGCGACAACGGCTTTGTGGTGGAGCACTACACGCAGTTCCTGGCCGAGCGCCTGAAGGAGCTCGAGCCGCTGCTGACCCAGGATTTCGCCAAGAAGGTGACCTTCCACGATCCCTGCTACCTGGGCCGGCACAACGGCGAATACGACGCGCCGCGCCGGCTGCTCGAGGCGGTGCCCGGCATCGATTTCGTTGAGATGTACCGCTGCAAGCAGCAGGGCTACTGCTGCGGCGGCGGTGGTGGCGGCATGTGGCTCGACGGCTACGCCGGCGACTACCAGGTGGAGCGGCTGTCGGAGAACCGGGTCAAAGAGGCGATCCTGGTGGGCGCCGAGGTGATGGCGGTCTGCTGCCCCTACGAGGTGTCGCGCTTCGAGGACGCGGTGAAATCGACCGGCAACGACGGCAAGCTGGAGATTCTGGACATTATCGAAATCTTAGATGGGTGCATGCAATGAAGATCATCATCGGAGTCAGGGGCGGTGCGGCTGTCGCCGTCGCTCCTGGTGCGCGCGGGCTGATCCAACAGGCCGTTCGCCGGCGCGGATCGCGGCGACCCGAGCCTGGGGCTCTCGACCTTGCTTCTGCTGCTGCAGCGGATCTGCTCCCGTCTACGGCGTTGCGCTCCCGTCGGGCTCCTCGGCGTACGTCGGGTACGCCTGTGTCGCCCTCGGTCGCGGCGCCTGGTAGCCGGGGCATCTACGCTGCTTCGCGACGAAGCGGGTCGGGAGCCCCAGGCTTGGCACGCTTCGCTTGGTCGGCAGCCCACCGCCCGTGCGTCGCTGTGTTCGAACGCTTAGCCGCCGTGGTGGGCAGCTCGGTTTAAACAACGAGGATTGGAAGGACCACGCAATGAAGATGATCGTCCTGATGAAGCGGATTCCGGACCTGGTCGAGGATCTGGAGGTCGCCGAGGACGGCAAGTCCCTCGACACCGAGTTCCTGAAATTCACCCTCAACGAGTTCGACGATCACGCCCTGGAGGAGGCCCTGCTGCTCAAGGAGGCGACCGGGGGCGAGATCACGGTCGTGGCCCTGGAGGGTGAGGAGGTCGACAAGATGCTCTTCACGGCTCTGGCCAAGGGGGCCGATCGGGCGCTCAAGGTCACCGGCGCCGGGGAGGTGGGCGGCAGCCTGGAGCTGGCGCGGATCTTGAGCCAGGTCGTGGCGCAGCAGGACCACGATCTGATCCTCACCGGCGTTCAGGCGGCCGACGAGCGGGACGGCCAGCTCGGCCCGCTGGTGGCGGCCCTCCTCGAGGTGCCTTGCGTCGAGGTGGTGACCAGCGTGACACCGGGCAACGGCTCGGTGACGCTGCAGAAGGAGTACTCCGGAGGCGTTCTGGCGGAGTTCGAGGTCGATCTGCCGGCCGCCGTCGGCATCCAGGCGGCGAGGCAGACGCCGCGCTACGCCCCGGTCTCCAAGGTGCGGCAGATCCAGCAGTCGGCCACCCTCGAGACCGTGGCCGGCAGCGGCGAGGGGTCGGGGATCGCGGTGGTGAAGATGACACCGCCCGAGACCGGCGAGGGAGCGCAGATGCTGGCGGACGTCGACGAGCTGGTGACGGTGCTCGAATCGAAAGGGGTCTTCTGATGGGCAGCGACATTCTGGTGGTGGTGGAGCATCTGGGCGGCAAGGTGAGCGATATCACCTTCGAGATGCTGGCCATGGGCCGCCAGCTGGCTCAGCAGGCCGGCGGCTCCCTGGTGGCCGCCCTGGTGGGGGGCTCGGACTCGATGGCCGGCGAGCTCGGCGCCGCCGACCAGGTGGTGACCGTGGGGGGCGAGGAGCTGGCCGACTTCAACCCGGAGATCTACGGTGCCGCGATCGAGGCGGTGGTCAAGGCAAAGAATCCGCGTCTCGTGCTGGTGGGCTACACCTCGATGGGCATGGACCTGGCAAGCACTCTGGCGGTCAAGGCAGGGCTTGCTCATGCCGCCTTCTGCGTCGACGTGGGGATGGGCGACGGCATTGCGGCCGTCAGCCAGCTCTACGGTGGCAAGATGAACGTGACGTCCGAGCTGGGAGCAGGGCCCGCCGTGGTCTCCGTGCTGGCGGGCTCGGCTGCCGCCGACGAGGGCCGGATCGAGGGAGAGCCGGCGCAGGAGTCCCTGCCGGTACCCGAGGTGGCCGGCAAGGTGCGGTTCAAGCGGCTGATCGAGCCCGAGGCCGGCGACGTGGACATCACCGCCCAGGAAGTGCTGGTGGCCATCGGCCGGGGAGTGGGCAGTAAAGACGACGTCGAAGTGGCCGAGGAGCTGGCCGAGGCGCTCGATGCCGCGGTGGCCGGCTCGCGGCCTCTGATCGACGCCGGCTGGCTGCCCAAGACGCGGCAGGTGGGGAAGTCGGGCCTCAAGGTGAGCCCCAAGGTCTATCTGGCGCTCGGCATCTCCGGGGCGCCGGAGCACATCGAGGGCATGAAGAGCTCGGGCACCATCATCGCCGTCAACACCGACAAACATGCGCCGATCTTCAACTTCGCGCACTACGGCATGGTGGCCGACCTCTTCGACGTCTGCGAAGAGCTGACCGAGATCGTCGAGGAGAAGAAGAACTAGACACTCCCGAGTCTCTCGACGATGCTCACCCTGCCCGAGCGCATCGCTTTCGTCCTGCTGGCCCTGGTGTGCGGCGGCCTGGCCTTCCAGGGTTTCCGGCGCATCTTCCGCATCGTGGCGCGGGGTCGGCCTGCCGAGCGGACCGACGGCCTGGCCGGACGGTTCGTCAAGGCGTTCGTCGACATCGGCCTGCAGAAGCCGATTTTCAAGGTGCGGCCCTGGGTCAGCCTCTTTCACGCCTTCGTCTTCTTCGGCTTCAGCTTCTATCTGCTGGTCAACGTCAGCGACCTCCTGGAGGCCTTCGTCGAGGGGTGGTCGACCATCGGCGCCGGGCCGGTGGCGGGACTGTTCAACCTGCTGGCCGATGTGTTCAGCGTCCTGGTGCTCACCGGCATGGCTTTGCTGCTCGTTCGCCGGTTCGTGCAGAAGCCCAAGGCCCTGGAGTTCAACCCGTCGGTGAAGCTCCACCCGGCGACCGCGGCCGGCGGCGTGAAGCGGGACTCGCTCATCGTCGGCCTCTTCATCCTGCTGCACGTGGGGGCGCGCTGGCTGGGCACCGCCTTTCACCTGGCCGAGCAAGGTCAGGGAGACCCCTGGTTGCCGACCGCCAGCGTCGTCTCGAGAGCGTTGGTCGGCCTGCCGCATGAGACTCTCGAGGTCGGGTTTCATGTCTGCTGGTGGCTGGCCATGGGGTTGATCCTTCTTTTCCTGCCCTATTTCCCGCGCTCCAAGCATCTGCACCTGATGGTGGCGCCGGTCAACCTGGCCCTGGACAAGAGAACGCCCCGCGGACTGATGGAGGGGGTCGCCGATCCCGCGCAGCCGGGCGCCAGCGCTCTGACCGACCTCGCCTGGCCGCAGCTCCTGGACAGCTACGCCTGCATCATGTGCAATCGCTGCCAGGACGCCTGCCCGGCCCACCAGTCGGGCACGCCCCTCAGCCCGGCGGCACTCGAGATCAACAAGCGCTACTACATCAACCAGAACTCGGCCGCGCTGGCGTCGGGCGGCAACGGCGCGAAGCTGCTCGACTTCGCGACCAGCGAGGACGCCGTCTGGTCCTGCACCTCGTGCTACGCCTGCGTCCAGGTCTGTCCGGTGGGCAACGCGCCGATGGCCGACCTCCTCGAGCTGCGCCGCGGCCTGGTCTTCGACGGCGCGATGCCCGACGAGGTGGCGGAAGTGCTGCGCAACGTGGACGAGAAGGGCAACTCGTTCGGCGACTCGGCGCGCAAGCGGGCGCGCTGGACCCGGGCGCTCGACTTCAAGATTCCCGACGCCCGCAAGCAGCCGGTGGAGTTTCTCTGGTGGGTGGGCGACTTCGCCTCCTACGACCCGCAGTGCCAGGAGGTGAGCCGCACGGTAGCGCAGATCCTGCACGGCGCCGGCATCGACTTCGGCATCCTCTACGAGGGGGAGCGCAGCGCCGGCAACGACGTCCGCCGGGTCGGCGAGGAGGGACTCTTCGAGGCGCTGGCCGAGCAGAACCTGGCGACCCTCGAGCAGTGCGAGTTCGAGAAGATCTTCACTACCGATCCGCACACCTTCAACGCGCTGAAGAACGAGTACGGCGCCTTCAACGGCTTCGGCCAGTTCGAGGTGTTGCACTACTCGACCCTGCTGCTCGAGCTGATTCGGGCGGGCCGGCTGGAGCTGCCAGACAAGCGGCGGGCGCGGGCGACCTACCACGATCCCTGCTATCTCGGCCGCTACAACGGCGGCTTCGAGGCGCCGCGTGAGGTGATCCGGGGCTGCGGGCTGGAGCTGGTGGAGATGCCGCGCAACCGGGAGAACTCCTTCTGCTGCGGGGCCGGCGGCGGCCGCATCTGGATGAAGGATCACGAGGACGTCAGCGAGCGGCCGAGCGAGAACCGCATCCTTGAAGCCTTGGCCTTGGGAGCGATCGACTATTTCGTGGTCGCCTGCCCCAAGGATCTGACCATGTACAGGGACGCGGTCAAGACCTCGGGCAACGAGGGCAAGATCGAGGTGCGGGACATCGTCGATCTGGTGGCGGAAGCGATGGGCTCGGCCGAGGGCGAGGCGGCGGCGTGAGAGCGCGCCAACTGTGTGCGAGGCAGGCGCACCCTTGACGCAGGCGTCCGGGCGAGGCAGAAGACCGTGAGCTCGGAGCACGAGGCCATCGTCGACGGCCTGGCCGCCAGGGTGCGCAACCTGCTGCGCAGCCTGGATCGTCAGGACCGGCTGGAGACGGCACAGGCGTTCGTGGGCTGGCTGGAAAAGGAGCGGCGGGACGGCACGCTGCCGGACGACGCCCGGGAGCTGCTGCTGCGGGCGCTGCGCGTCGCCAGCGATCCGGTCAACTACCGGATTCTCGGACGACTCGACCCGCTGGTGCCGGTCGAGATCCCCGAGCTGCTGCGCCACTGCGGCCTGGAGCGGGTCGCGGTCTCGGAGCGGGTGAACGACCTGGTGCAGGCCGGGCTGGCGGTGCGAGAGCTGGTCAACGACCAGGTGCGGGGCACGGCGCTGGCCGGCGGCGTGGTGAGCCTGGTGGAGGGCATCGCGCGCCAGGCCGGCGAGCGGTTGGCGGACCAGTTGGCTCCCGAAGCGACGCCGGCGGAGACGGCCGAGTGAGGGATTCGGTATGCAGCTGAGGGTCGTCGACGCCGGAACGGTGGGGGCCGTCCGCTCCCAGAGCCTCTGGCACGGCATCTCGTCGGCGATGACCGCCGACTCCGAGCCCACGCTCTCTTTTTGCCGGCCATCGGTGCCTCACGTGTGTACCGGCTTTCACCGCCCTCTCGAGGAGATCGACCAGGCCGAGTGCCGGCGGCGAAATTGGACGATCCTGCGGCGTCAGATCGGCGGCGGCCCGGTCTACATCGATGCCGACCAGCTTTTCTTCCAGATCACCCTGCCGGCCTGCCAGGCTCCTGCCAGCGTGGCGCTGCTTTACGAGCGCCTGCTGGGCCCGGCGGTCGACGCCTTCCGCGCGCTCGGTCTGGAGGCGCGCCTCAACGGCCTCAACGACATCGCGGTGGCCGATCGCAAGATCTCGGGCACGGGCGCCGGCAGGATCGGCGACGGCGTCACGGTGGTGGGCAACGTCATCTTCCGCTTTCCGTACGAGAGGATGGTCAGCGTCTTGGCGTTGCCCGGCGACTCGATGCGCCGGCGTTGCCTGGATCTCATGCGGTGGCACGTCTCTTCCCTCGGTTGCGAGGGTTTGCGCAAGATCGGGCTGGCCGACGCCAAGGACGCGATGACCCGGGCCTACGCCAGGGCGCTGGGGCTTCTGCCACGTCCGGCCACTCTGTTGGCGGAAGAGGAGGCCGAGATCGAGCGCTGGGAGGGACGATTCGCTCGGCCCGATTGGCTGCCCGGAAGGCAGACGCGGGTGACGTCGGGCTGCCGAGTCAAGATCACCGCCGATGTCTGGGCCTACCATGCCGCCGAGAAAGATCTGCGCGTCGAGGCGTCTCTGGTGAGGGGTCGGATCGAGTCTGTGTTGATCGACTCTCCGGAGTGGAACGGTGTGGGCGCCTGGATGAGTCGCCAGCTGGCCGGGCAGCCGGCCGAGTCGCGGGCGGTGCAGGAGCGACTGGCGGGCTTCGGCGAGGCCGGCCTGCGAGTGGCTGAGTTGTTGCGGCCCGGGCTGGAGTAGATTCCGTGATGACTTCCACAGCCCGTACTCGCTCGTCGCGGGGGGACTCGATGGGTTCGTGTCCCCAATGCCCATTGACAGGAGGACCAACCCAGTGAGCGACCAGAAACTGATCGAGGCCGGCCCTTATCGGTTGCCCGCTGATCTCCACTACGACGCGGAGACGCATCTGTGGGTGAGCCCGCTCGCCGGCAGCAGCGCACGGTGCGGATTCGACCCTCTCGGCAGTGAAACCTCGGGCGACATCGTGGCGATCTCGTTCGAGCCGGTGGACGCCAGGGTGAAGCGGGGAGAAGCCTTCGGCAACCTCGAGGCAGCCAAGTTCGTGGGTCCCCTGATCGCCCCGGTGTCGGGCAGGATCACGGCTTACAACACGGCGGTGGTGGCCGACCCGGCGCGGATCAACCAGGATCCGCTGGCCCACTGGCTGATCGAGCTCGAGCTGAGCAACTGGCAGGAGGAGCTTTCCAGCCTGCTGCATGGGGAGGCAGCGGTGCGGGCGCGATTCGAGGCGGACTACCGCCGGTTCAAAGAGAAGGGGATGATCGCCGAATGACCTGCCAGGGCGGGGCGGCGCCCGACTTGATCTCGCTCGGGAGCCGACCGGAGCTGTCACCGCCGGCGGTGGCCAGCGAGGGGATGCGCCTCCGGCGGCGCAACTTCGGCTCGACGCTCGAGCTCTACGCCCCGGGCCTCAAGCGTTGGCAGACCGCGGAGTGGAAGCCCGAGACAGCGCATCGCTTTCTCCCCATCAGCGTGACCGGCACGGCCTGCGCCCTGGCCTGCGATCACTGCGGGACGAAAGTCCTCGAGGGCATGCTGTCGATCCCCAGCCGGGGAGGGCTCTTCGAGCTCGCCCGGCAGCTCCGCGCCCAGGGCACTGAAGGCATCCTGGTCTCGGGTGGCTCGGCGCGTAGCGGTGAGGTTCCCCTGATGCCCCATCTCGAGGCGCTGCGGCGCGTCAAGGCAGAGCTCGGGATGCGGGTCATCGTCCATTCCGGCGTCGTGTTTCCGGAGCTCGCAGCCGGGCTGGCCGAGGCGGCCGTCGACGGGGTGATGCTGGACATCATCGGCGCCGGGGAGACCATCCGCGAGGTCTACCACCTCGACCTCGAGGTGGCCGACTTCGAGCGCTCGATGGAGCTGCTGGCGGGGCGAGATCTGCGCATCATCCCCCACATCGTGCTCGGTCTGCACTATGGGCGGCTGTTGGGGGAGTGGAGCGCCCTGGAGATGGTTCGCCGGTACCCGGTCTCCACCCTGATTCTCGTCGTCCTGAGCCCGCTGGTGGGCACGCCGATGGCCGGGCTGGCGCCGCCGCCCGTCGACGAGGTGAGCGAGTTTTTTGCACTCGCCCGCAGGACCATGCCCGAGGCGCCGGTAAACCTGGGCTGCGGGCGGCCGATGGGGAGTATGAAAGTGGCGCTGGACAAGGCGGCGGTAGACCATGGCTTCAACGGCATCGCCTATCCGGCCGAGGGAATCGTGGACTACGCGATGCGCAGCGGGCTCGAGCCAGCCTACTACGAATTCTGTTGCTCGCTTACCTGGGGCGAGGGATGACGGTCTGGCGACTGCTGGACGGTGAGGGCGTCGGGGCGGCCGAAGGACTGGCCTTCGACGAGGCCATGATGCTGCGTTACGGCCGCGGCGAGCGACCGGCGACGCCGGCCTCGCTGCGGCTCTACACCTACCGGCCCCACTGCGCCCTGGTGGGCCGCTACCAGAGCCTCGAGGACGAGGTGGATCGGGTCTACTGCGCCGCGCACGGCATCGAGACCGGGCGCCGGCCGACCGGTGGCGGCGCCATCATCATGGGACCCGGTCAGCTGGGGATCGCGGTCACGGGCCGCGCCCGGGCGGAGGAGACTCCGCGTGAGGCTCTGCGCCGCTACGCGGGCGGCGTCATCGCGGGTCTCGAAGAGCTGGGGATTGCGGCCGAGTTCCGGGCCAAGAACGACCTCGAGGTGGCCGGCAGGAAGATCGCCGGGCTGGGCCTCTATCTCGATCCGCGTGGCGCCATCCTGTTCCACTCCAGCGTCCTGGCAGATCTGGATATCGATCTGATGCTCAAGGTCCTGCGCATTCCCGGCGCCAAGGTCTCCGACAAGGCGGTGGCCCGGATCGAGGACCGGGTGACGACGATCTCGCGCGAGCTCGATCGGTCCTGCCAGGGCGCCGCGGTGCGCGAGGCCTTTGCGGCCGGCTTCGGCCGCCGGTTCGATATAGAACTGGAGCCGGGCGAGCTCGACGAGGCCGAAGCCGCGCGCTGCCGGCGGCTGGTCTCGGAGCGCTACGGCAGCCGGCAGTGGATCCTCCAGCGCAGCCCGCGACCGGACGCCCGGGGCTCGGCCATGCTCAAGACACCCGACGGGCTGCTGCGCTTCTTCGTCGGTGTGCACGGCAGCACCATCAAGAGCCTTCTGGTCACCGGCGACTTCAATGTTCTGCCCGCCGGTCTGGCGCGGCTCGAAGCGGCCCTCAAATGGACAAGAGTCGACCGTGAGATCCTTGCCGCGCGAGCGGCCGAGTCGCTGAACGGGAAGGAGCTCGGAGTGGAGCCGGAGGCGGTGGCCGCCGTCATCTGGCAGGCCGCCGCGAAGGCTATGGAGCTCGATCAGGGATCGCACCCCGATAGGCCCACCGGCTCGTGCTACTTCCCCGACTCGTCGGTTGGGAAGCGGCGCGGAGAGGGCTCTGCGGAGGAGATCTGATGGCATTGGTCGAAATCGGCAGTGAAGTTGGCGTCGAGGATCGGGTCAGTCCCGATTGGGTGCGGATCAGCTACGCCAGCGCGCTGGCGCTTCGCTTCAAGTCGGGACAGTTCGTGCGCCCCTTCGATTTCGGGGGCATCAATCTGTTGCTCAACTACGCCGAGGGCTGCCGCTCGGACTGCGGCTACTGCGGGCTGGCAGTCTCCCGGGAAGGGGCCTATGAAGACAAATCCTTCATCCGGGTGGAGTGGCCGCTGGTCGAGACCGACGAGCTCGTGGAGCGCCTGGCGCGCTTCCAGGAGAGCCTGACACGGCTGTGCATCTCGATGGTCACCCACGGTCGGGCCTTCCCGGACACGCTCGAGATCGCCCGGCGCATCCGGCGGCGGGTCAACGCACCGCTGTCCATTCTGGTGGCGCCCCCCACGCTCGACCGGGACCGCCTGGCGGCCCTCAAGGAGGCGGGCGCCGACATGATCGGCATCGGGCTCGACGCCGTCACCGAGGAGCTTTTCCGCTCGACCCGCGGCGACGTGCCGCGCGGCGGACTGAGCTGGGATCAGTACTGGCAGATCGTCCACCAGGCGCGGGAACTCTACGGCCCCTGGCAGGTCAACTGCCACACCCTGGTAGGTCTCGGGGAAAGCGACCGCGACCTGATGGAGATCTTCGAGCGGCTGCTCGATCGGCAGATCTTCTCCTACCTTTTCTGCTTCAACCCGGAGCCCGATTCCCGGATGGCCGGGCATCCCAAGAGCGCCGTCGGGCGCTGGCGCAGGATTCAGCTGGCGAAGTTCCTGCTCGAGGAATGCGGCCTCGATGGCTCGGCCTTCGGCTATGACGACCAGGGAAGTCTGTGGCGGATCCGGGCCCCCGAAGAGCTGGTGCACCGGGTCGTCGAGGAGGGCTACGCCTTCATGACCAACGGCTGTCCCGGGGCCGGAGGGGAGCCGGGCTGTACGCGGCCGATGGGAAGCTGGCGACCCGGCGAAGAGACCCGGGACTACCCGTGGCGGCCGTCGCGGGACGATCGGCGGCTCATTGTCTCCCAGCTCCGGCTGGACGAGCTTGTCCGCCCGGGACCGGGGCCGAGCCGCCCGTCGGAGGCCTGCGCGCCGCCGGTGGCGGGAAGGGTCTCGTAAACGACTTCCAGGGGACTCCGAATGCAGACCATCGATCACGTTGCCCGCCTGCTGTATCCGTATGCCTGGATCTGGTTCCTGCTCTTGATGTCGGTGCGCACCGCGGTCGTCTTGCGGCGGGGCTACCGCGTG
>CAJIBT010000014.1_pt1 | contig 13314 bp, 8 predicted proteins | sample 9199421 | NCBI WGS metagenome assembly CAJIBT01 (sample SAMEA7708311, study PRJEB35096) | sediment metagenome | biome: marine neritic benthic zone biome [ENVO:01000025]; feature: sediment [ENVO:00002007]; material: shallow marine sediment [ENVO:03000034] sea grass bed [ENVO_01000059] ...
GCCTTGCGGGTGATTACGGTGATCTTGGGCACCGTGGCCTCGGCGTAGGCATAGAGCAGCTTGGCACCGTGCTTGATGATGCCGCCGAACTCCTGCTGCGTGCCGGGCAGGAAGCCGGGCACATCCTCGAAGGTCACCAAAGGGATATTGAAAGCGTCACAGAATCGAACGAAACGGGTTCCCTTGAGAGAGGCGTCGATGTCGAGCACGCCGGCCAGATAGTTGGGTTGATTCGCCACGATGCCGACGCTCTGGTTTGCCAGGCGGGCAAACCCCACGACGATGTTCTTGGCGTAACCCGCTTGTACCTCGAGAAACTTGTGGTCGTCCGCCACCGAGGTGATCAGGCGCTTGATGTCGTAGGGCTTGTTGGGATCCGTCGGTACCAGCTCGTTCAACGACGGGTCCTCGCGATCGGGACCGTCGTCGCTCATGCCGGGTGGGGGGTCTTCGAGGTTGTTGCTGGGCAGATAGGACAGAAGATCGCGGATCGCCAACAGGCAGCTGGCGTCGTTGGGAACGGTGAAGTGGCAGACACCGCTCTTGGTGGCGTGGGTCGAGGCTCCACCGAGCTCCTCCTTGCTGACCTCTTCGTGGGTTACGGTCTTGATCACGTCGGGACCGGTGACGAACATGTAGCTGGTGTCTTCCACCATGAAGATGAAGTCGGTGATGGCCGGGGAATAAACGGCTCCGCCGGCGCAGGGCCCCATGATGGCGCTGATCTGTGGCACCACCCCGGAAGCCAGGGTGTTGCGCAGGAAAATGTCGGCGTAGCCTGCCAGGGAGGAGACGCCTTCCTGAATACGGGCTCCGCCCGAGTCGTTCAGACCGATGATGGGCGCGCCGTTCTCCATCGCCAGGTCCATGATCTTGCAGATCTTGCGGGCATTGGTCTCCGACAGCGAGCCGCCGAAGACCGTGAAGTCCTGGGCGAAGACATAGGTCAGTCGGTTGTCGATGGTGCCGTAGCCGCAGACCACGCCGTCGCCGGGCACCCTTCTTTTCTCCATCCCGAAATCCTGGCAGCGGTGAGTCACCAGGGCATCGATCTCCACCAGTGATTCCGGGTCGAGCAAAAGCTCCAGGCGCTCCCGGGCGGTCAGCTTGCCGGCCGTGTGCTGGCGTTCGATGCGCTCTGGCCCGCCGCCCAGCCGCGCTTCGGTGAGGCGCTGCTTGAGCTCTTCGAGGCCCGGGGGGTCGAGTTTGGTCTCCCTGTCGGACATATCGGCCCATAATACCTTCCGTGGGCCCTCATGAGGGTATGATTTCCCGGTGCCGCTTTCGGGCCTCGACGCCACCAGCATCTCCCGCTCCCTGTCCCAGATTGCCGATCAGCCGGACGACCTGGCAGACGTCTACTTCGAGCGCCTCGAAGAACTGGAGCTGCCGCCCGCCGACGAGGCTCTCGGCCTGAGGCAAAGGTGCGAAGAGGGCTTCGCCGTCCGTCTGGTTCGCGGCGGCCGAACCTGGCTGGCGGCTCGCGACGAGATCCGCTCCGACGCGTTCACGCAGGCGTTGCGCCAGGTGGCGCGAGCGCTGCCCAGTGCCTCCTATCCGAAGCCCGACCTGTCGACGCCGTCGCTTCCGGCCGCTATCGAGGCGCCCGAGGTGCTGTCGTTCCCGAGCCGGGTTGCCGAGCAGATCCGCAGCCACCACGCCGGCTTTCCCCACCGCTTGACGGTTCGCCGGCACCGTCGCTGGCTGCGCGTGGTCGGGACTCGCTTCGCCCCCGAGCCCGAGCAGGAGCTCTACTTCAGTTGCTCGGCCGATACACCCTGGGGCCGTTATGGAGCCGTACTGCCTGATCTCGAGGAGCAGGCGGTTGCCGAGGTGGCGGGCAGCTTGATGGCGCTCTTCCGGGCCCGCGAGGCCGTGCCGCCGGGCCCCCACGACGGGGTCACGGTGCTGGCGCCCGCCGCCACGGCCGTGCTGCTGCATGAGGTGGTGTCGCACGCCTTGGAGACCGACACCCTGGCGCTGAGCGGTAGTCCGGAAGCGGCGCTGGGACTGCAGCTGGGCAGCGAGATACTCGATGTGCTGGATGATCCGGCCGATGCGCCGCCCGGCGTGCGCCGAGCGAGCGACGACGAAGGCACCCAGGTAAGCTGTCGCTGGCTGCTGCGCGGCGGGGTCGTGGACCAGCCGCTGGCCGATCTGGTGGCCGCGTTCGGCTCGACGCGGTTGACGCCGGGAGCCGGCCGACGGTCGAATCGCAACGTCCCTCCGGCGCCGCGCTCCACCCATCTGAAGCTGATGCCAGGGCCTGCCGAGCCGTCGGAGCTGCTTGCCGAAGGCGGCGGCGGGATGTACCTTCCTCAGGTCGCCCGAGGATCTCTCGATCCGCTGTCGGGCCGCTTCACCCTCTATCTTCCGCATGCTCGCAAGATCAGTGGCGGTGAGTTGGGCGAGGTGGTTGGACCCTGCAGGATGCTCGGCAAGGTCTCGGATCTGCTGGGCCGGGTAACGGCCGTCGGGCGGGATCAGCAGCCCGCTGGCGCCGGATGGTGCGCCAAGGGGGGCCAGAGGCTTCCGGTCTGGGCGACTGCGCCCTCGCTGAGGGTCGAGGGTATCCGGGTGGAGCCGTGAGCGTGGGCGAAGACCTCCTCGAGCTGCTGCAACAGTTGGGCGAGAGCGGCTTTCCGACCGCCGAGGTGTGTGTCAAACGGGGTAGCTCGAAGCGCTTCGAGATCGGCCCTGGGGGCCCGATTGCGGGCTCCTCCCGGGAGGAGGGCTGGGCGGTGCGGGCGGGTGATGCGCGCTCGTCGTTCCTCGCCTGCCGCACGGGCAGGCCGGTGCTCCAGCAACGCTGGCCCGATCCGGACGGCCAACCCCTGGAGCTGCCCAGGGCGCGTCCGGTCCCCGCCTGGCGAGTTCCCGCCGATCTTGACGCTCCACTGCTGGTGGAGTCGGAGGCCTTCGCCTTCTTGGAGGGTCTCGAGCGCCAGCTGGCCGCCGAGCTGGAGGGGGCGCGGCTGTTGCGGGCGGTGTTGGAGGAAGGCACCAGCGAGACCGAGCTGGTCAACTCTCGTGATGTGGAGGTTGCCTTTCGCAGCCGTGCTGCATCGCTCCACCTCGAGGCGGCGGCGGGCGGCGAGAGCATCTCCCTCCAGTTGGCCGAGCGTGAAATGGGGCGCTTCAATCCGTTGGCACTGGCCCGGCTGCTGGCTAACCGTCTCCACCTGACCCGAGGCAGGGCCTCACCGGAACGGGACCGGGGTGAGCTTCTCCTGGCGCCGGCGGTGGGCATCCGTATTCTGGCGTCTCTGCGGCCGCTTTTCCTGGGACCGAAGGGGGCCGATCGGGCGGCGGGTCTGCGAGATCGCAGGGGTCGCGTGGGAGCGTCCTGCCTGACCGTTGTCGATGACGGGCGACTGCCAGGCGGAGTGCTCGAGGCGCCGGTTGACGGGGAAGGTTTTCCCACCCGGGCCGTCGTCCTGGTGGAAGAGGGGCACTACCGTCAGCCGCTGTTGACCTGGCGGCAGGAGCGCTCCTCGCCGAGCCGCGCCTCCGGCTGCGTGCGCCGCACGAGCTGGCGTGACGTGCCGCGTCCCGACTTCAGCCATCTGTATATCCAGCCCGACCCCGCGGTCTCGGCGGGGTCGCTGCTGGCGACCGTGGCTCGGGGCTACTACCTGGTAGATGCAGCCGGGAGCGGGGACATCGATCTCGACGAGGATCGATTCAACCTGCCGGTATGCGGCTTTGCGCTGCGACAGGGCAGGCCGGCCGGCGAGGTCGCCAGCGCCGTGCTCTGCGGCACGGTGAGCGGATTTCTGCGGGGTGTCCAGGCGGTGGCCAGGGATCTGACCTTCCGGCCCAGGGGAGGCATGGTCGGCTCGCCGACTCTGCTGGTGAGCGGGCTCGAGTTGGCAGGCTAAGCCGACTCGATGGGCTTGGCCTTCAGCTTGACCTTGCCGCCCTCCGAGGAAACGCGAAACTGCACCTGCGAGCAGCCGGTCTTGCTGCAGATCGTGTCGAGCTGTTTTTCCAGGTAGGTCTTGAAGTGCTCCAGGTTGTCCGGTTCGATCTTCTGCGCTCGGCAGAGCTCCTGATAAAGCGCTTCGACGGCCCCCGGCTCCGGCTTATCGCCCAGCACGATGCCTGCCCGCGCGTCGATTCGGCGCTCGGCGCTGCCGGCCCGCTGGCGGCCCGAGCCCTGCTCCAACTCCCGCAGCCGACGGCCGAACAGCACGCTGAAGGTATTGAATCTCGCCTCCAGGTTGCTGAGCCGAAAGCGCAAGGCGAAGGAGCGAATGTGCCTCGCTCTCAGGGAGTGAATCTGAAAGTTGATGTTCTGGCGGAGCTGCTCAGGCGGCGATTTCAGGTTGCCGCTGAAGAACCGCTCGTAGTCGATCTTGAGTCGCTGCAAGCTGAGCTCGAGCTTATCGATAGCGTCTTCGATTTCCAGCATGGGGCGCGTCTTTCGGCTGGCTGCTGACTCTGTCGACTTCGGTCCGGGCTAGAATCTCTGGCTGGGAAGATGAGTTCCAATCCTTCTGATCTGCGGCGGCGTCTGCCCGCCGTCGACCGGGTGCTGGCTGAAGACCGGTTCGAGCGGCTGATTGCATTATACGGAAGAGAGTTGGTGCGCGAGGCAGTGCGCCGCGATCTCGACCGTCTGCGGGCCGACCTGGCGGAAGGCAAGGCGCAGCAGGGGGCCGACCTCGAGAACCGGGTCGCCGGACTGGCCGAGCGGGTCGGGCGCCGGCTGCAGCGCCAGGTCGGCCGGCTGCAGCGAGTCCTCAACGCCACCGGCATCTTGTTGCACACGAATCTGGGCCGGGCGCCGCTGCCGCGCGCCGTGACCGGGGAGCTGCCCGGCCTGCTGGATGCCTACTGCGATCTGGAGTACGACCTGGAGAGCGGGCGTCGCGGCGAGAGAAACCGGCGTGCGGAGGGTCTCCTGCGGCAGCTCACGGGCGCCGAGGCAGGGCTGGTGGTCAACAACAACGCCGGGGCTCTGGTGCTGATTCTCGCAACCCTGGCGGCCGGCAAACAGGTCGTGGTGTCGCGCGGCGAGCTGATCGAGATCGGCGGGTCTTTTCGCATTCCCGATATCTTGCGCGCGGCCGGCGCTCGGCTGGTCGAGGTCGGCACGACCAATCGGACGCGACCGGAGGACTACGCCGCCGCGATCGGACCGGAGACCGCCTTGCTGCTGAAGGTCAATCCGAGCAACTACCGGATGAGGGGCTTCGTGGCCTCGGTGGCGGTTGCAGACCTGGTGGAGCTCGGGCGGCGCCACGGCCTGCCGGTGGCTATGGATGAGGGAAGCGGTCTCCTGCGTCCCCATCCGGCGCCGCAGCTTTCCGATCACGACAGCTTCCAGGCGCTGGTAGCTGCCGGCTGCGATCTGATCTGCGGCAGCGGCGACAAGATGCTGGGCGGACCGCAGGCCGGACTGATCGTCGGTCGCCGGAAGCTCGTGGAGCGCTGCGGGCGGCACCCGCTCTACCGGGCGCTGCGGCCCGATCGCATGGCCTTTGCTGCCCTGGAAGCGGTACTGCGGCGGCATCTGGCGGGTAGGCCCGCTTCTGTCGAGAGGCTGTGGCCCGACTCAGGGGCGCATCGGGCACGCCTGGAGAGCGCTGCCGGCGCCCTCAAAGCCGAGATCGTCGAAGCCGACGCCTTCATCGGTGGCGGTGCGGCCCCGGATCGGTCGATCCCGGGGAAGGCCTTGGCGCTGCCAGCGGACGATGAGCTCCTGCGACGCCTCAGGCAGGGCGACCCGCCGGTCGTGGCCTACCAGCGGGAGGGTCGGCTGATCCTGGACCTGCGGACGATCGATCCGGCCGACGATGAAGCCCTGGTGGCAGCAGTCCGGGCGGCGGCCCGAGGATAGACCACCATGTCGGCTGGCCGCATTCTGATCGTCGAAGATCGGGATTCTCTGCGCAAGATGCTCGCCAGAGCGTTACGCCAGGAGGGCTACGAAGTAGAGAGCGCGGCTGACTCGGGCGACGGTATCAAGCTCCTCGAGGGGCGGTCCTTCGACCTGATTCTGACCGATCTCAAGCTGCCCTCGGGCTCGGGCCTCGAGGTTTTAGAGGCGAGCCGAGAGTCCCAGCCCCACGTGCCGGTCGTGGTCCTGACGGCCTACGGCACGGTCCATACCGCTGTCGAGGCCATGAAGCTGGGTGCGGCGGATTTCCTCGAAAAGCCGGTGGAGATCGAAGACCTCTTTCGGCTTACCGCTTCGCTGCTGGCCGGCGAGGAGAAGACCTTTTCCGTCGACGCCGCTGACGGTCCGATCATCGTGGGTCGCCATCCGCGAATGCGGGCCGCCCTGAAGCTCCTCGAGCGCGTTGCTCCCACCGAGAGCACGGTGTTGCTGACCGGCGAGAGCGGCACCGGCAAGGAGCTCTTCGCCAAGGCTCTGCACGCTCTGTCGCCCCGGCACGGGGGGCCCTTCGTGGCGGTCAATTGTGCCGCCATTCCCGAGACTTTGCTCGAGAATGAACTCTTCGGCCACGAGAAAGGGGCCTTTACGGGCGCCTCGCGCCGCCAGTTGGGGCGCTTCGAGGCCGCCGCCGCCGGCACCCTCCTGCTGGACGAAGTGGGTGAATTGAGCGCTGCTACGCAGGCCAAGGTGCTGCGGGTGCTCGAGGAACGGACCTTCGAGCGCATCGGCGGAGGCCGTACGCTGCGGGCCGACGTCCGCCTGGTGGCGGCGACCAATCAGGATCTTCAGGCGATGGTGGACGACGGGACCTTCCGCTCCGACCTCTACTTCCGGCTGGACGTCTTCCCTATCGAGTTGCCGCCGCTCAGGGAGCGGCGCAGCGATGTGGGCCCGCTGGCCCGCTTCCTGTTGGAGAGGATCGCCGGCCGCCAGGGCCGGCCGCTGCTGCAGCTGGCTCCCGAGGCCGTCGAGCTCCTGTCCTCACAGAGCTGGCCGGGTAACGTGCGCCAGCTGGGCAATGTTCTCGAGAGGGCGGTGATTCTGGCCGAAGGCCCCCGGCTGAGCGCCGCTGATCTGCGACCGCTGCTGGCGGCCGGCGACAGCGGCGATGAGCTGCAGCGTATTCGCGAGGCGCTGCGCGAGACCGGCGGCGACAAGAAAGCGGCCGCGAAGCTGCTCGATATCAGCTACCGGACACTGCAGCGGCGGGTCAAAGCCCTCGATCTGGAGGGCTATCCCAAGTACCGAGACTAGTCGGGATCCGGCCCGTTGGGCCGGCCCCGCGTGCTATATTGAGCAGCCCCGCAAAGATACCCTCTCCCGGTGCCCGAAAGGAAAAAAGAGCCCCCGCCCAGGATCCAGTGGTACACCCTCTCCGCCGACACGGTGCGGGGGTTTATCATCTTCCTGGTCCTCTGTGGACTCGGAGTCGGTGGCTACTTCGGATACGGCTACCTCAAGCAGGAGTACCTGAAGCGCGAGGTCGTTCGGGTCATCGAGGAGGCCGACGAGTTGCTGGCGGCGCTCAAGGGGGAAAGCGGCATCGCCGGTTACCAGGGCGAGTACGACACCGCCCGTCGAAGTCTCCGCAGCGCGCGGGAGCAGGCGAGCCGAGGCCAGCTGGCCGAGGCTTTCAGCAACGCCGAGCGCAGTCGAACCCTGCTGGCTTCGATTCTGGGTGCCCTGCGCCATTCAGCGGTGGAGGGAGAGGCTCGGTTGATCGCCGTGCGGGGAGGGGTCGAGTATCGGCGCGGCGAGCGCGGCGACTGGCAGCCTGCGCGCAGTCGCATCATTCTCAACGCTGGCGACTACGTCAAGACCTCGGGCAACGGCTCGGCGGAGATCATGACCGTCGACGGCAGCGTTTATACCGTGCGAGCCGACACCTTTATCCTGGTGGGCGAGACACGCTCGGTCGCCGGCCTGGGCCCGGAGCGCAGCATCAACCTGGAGTCCGGCTGGGTGGATTTGAGCACCACCCAGAGTGCCAGCCGGATCACGACGCCGGAGGCCGAAGCCCGGGTGCGCAAGGACTCGAGCGGCTTGGTGGCTTACGACGAGAGGGAACAGACCGGCCGGTACGCTGCCTACAGTGGCGAGATGGAAGTGGCTTCCAAGAGCGGCGAAACGCGACAGATCAAGGCGTTGCAGCATGTCGTGCAGCGCGGCCAGTCCCTGACCGGACCGAAGCCGCTGCCCCACAGACCGGTGCTGCTGACGCCGGTCGACAACTTCGAGGCCTCTCTCGGAACCGAAGAGCGCCTTGTCCTGACCTGGGAGCCGGTGGCCGGGGCGCGGCGCTATGCGCTGCAGGTGGCCCGCAACCGGCTGTTTCTCGAGAACATCATCGATGTCGAGAACCGCACCAAGACCAAGGCCACCCTGGGACTGCAGGGCGAGGGCTCTTTCGTCTGGCGGGTGGCGGCCTACGGCGACGAGGGGGTCAAAGGTCCCTGGAGCGATCCGCGCCAGTTTCGGGTCAGCGCCCCGAGAACAGGTCGGGATGTGGCAGAGCGCGCCGGTGCGGGAACCTGATCCGGCGGCTGCCAGGAAGTCCGGTCCGTTTCCTTGGCTCGGGACGGGGCTGAGCTAGCCTGGACTATTGATGACCGCGCCGGCGAAGATCTCCGTTGTCATCCCCTGCTATAACCACGGCCGCTACCTAGACGAGGCGGGGGACAGCGTCCTGGCTCAGAGCTTCCAGGACTTCGAGATCCTCATCGTCAACGACGGCTCCACCGATCCCGAGACAGTCGCGCTGTTGCAGGACTATCGCCGTCCGCGAGTCCGGGTCATCCATAGCGAGAACCGGGGCCTTCCGGCCGCCCGCAACCTGGGCATCGAGCAGTCGGCAAGCCCCTACGTGTGCGCCCTCGACGCCGACGACCTCCTCGAGCCCGCCTATTTCGAGAAGGCAGTGGAGGTCCTCGACGCGGATTCGTCGGTGACCTTCGTCTCTCACTGGCTGCGCACCTTCGGCGATCAGGAGTGGGAGTGGACCCCAGAGCGCTGCGACCTTCTCTCTCTGCTGGACATGAACACCGTCAACGGTGCCGCGCTTGTCCGCCGCGAGGCAGTGCTTGCGGTGGGTCTCTTCGATGAGACGATGCGCGAGGGCTGCGAAGACTGGGATCTCTGGATCAGTCTGGTGGAGCGGGGCTATCGAGGGGTGATCCTGCCGGAGTTCCTTTTCCGCTATCGGCGCCGTCCCGATTCGATGAGCCGGGCGATGAATCGTCCGGTGGTGCAGCTGGGCCTCTTCCGCCGCCTGATTGAGAAGCACACCGAGAGCTACCGCTTCTACTTGCTCGATCTTCTGCAGCGGCGTGAGACCAACCTCTGTGATCTTCGCCGTGAGGTCTACGATCTCGAACAGGAGTACTGTGACTGGTGGGAGCCCGAGCTGAAGCGGCGCCGGGCCGAAGTCGCAGCGCTGCGGCACAAGGTGGAGAAGATCGAGGGTAGCTCGGCGCTGCGGTCGTTTCTCCGCTGGTTGGGTCGATTGCGCGCGCCTGCCGAAAGCCGCGACAGGGATGAGCAATCTCGCCGGCATCCCGACGGGTCGCCTCACGAAGCGCCTGTCGGCCGGGACTGGCGCCTGGCCGTGGATTCCGGAGTCGAGGGGCAGCGCCGAACGCGAATTGACCTCGAGCGAGAGATCGCCGAGCTGCGAGGCTCGTGGAGCTGGCGACTGACCGCCCCACTGCGCGCTGTGGCCGGTCTTTTCGTGGGCCGCAAAGGAGGTCGCCCTGGTGGGTGAGCAAAAGAGATCCGCCGCAGGGCGCCGTCGCGGTGCAGAGGGTGAATCCACGCCGCGGATGGCAGCGGTGATCCTCGGCGGGGGGCTCGGGCGCGACCTCTACGAGCTCTTGGCCATGCTCGAGCGCCAGGTCGGTGGGGCGCCGCCGGCCATCGTCGTCGATACCGGGGACCTCGATCTCATCGCGCGACGGGTTCTCGCCACATTGGGGGAGCGAGAGGGTGTCGAGGTGGTGCGCGCGAAAGCGGCCTCCACTCCCGGGGCTTGGCGCAATGCCGGAATCCGCGCGACCACGGCGGAGATCCTCTTCTTTGTCGAGCCCGGCTATAGGCTCGACCCCGGTTTCTGTTCGCAGGGGCTCACGGCGCTGGCCAACTCGAAGGAACCGATGTTCGCCACCACCTGGTGGTCAGAGGAGGCTGGCGGGGGCGAGAGCCGGGTCATCGTGCCCCCGGGTTGCGATCTGGAGTCGGTCCTGGCGCAGCCCGAGGCCCTCCATCCCAGTAGCCTTTTCCGCCGCTCCCTCTGGGAGAGTCTGGGGGGATTCGACGAGGGACTGGAGTCTTTCGAGCTCTACGACTTCTGGATCCGCGCCCTGAGCCGTGGGTTTGCGGGTACGGTCGTGGAAGAGGCGCTGGTGGCCCACTCCGCGAGGGATTCGAGGCACCGCCGGGGTTTGGAGCGAGCTCGACACCTCCCGGCCATGAACGCCATCTTTGCCAAGCACCGGGAGCTGTTCGAGGCCCATCCGGCCACCGTGTTGGTGTCGAGGGAAGCAGCGCTCTGCGACCTGGCCGCCGACTACCAGCCGATCCTGGAGCGCCGGCGGGCGGCTGAGGCGGAGGTGGCGCGGCTCAACGTCGAGATCCGCCAGCTCACCTCTGTTTTGCGCCAGCACGGCGCCGAGCGCGTCGACTGGGGGGACCTTCGCCGCACCACGCCCATCAGCCCCGAGTGGGGAAGAGATCGGGGAAAGCCGGTGGATCGCTACTACATCGAGGCCTTTCTAGGCTCCCATTCGGAGGATATCCGCGGCGCGGTGCTCGAGGTGCAGGAGGGCGACTACACGCGAAGCTTCGGCGGCGAGCGGGTGGAGCGCAGCGACGTCCTGGATGTCGACCCCACGAATCCGCGGGCGACCGTCGTCGCCGATCTGAGACAGGCCGAGGTGATTCCAGCGGACAGCTACGATTGCCTGATCATCACGCAGACCCTGCACATCATCGATGATATGCGGGCGGCCCTCGAAGAGTGCTTCCGCATCCTCAGGCCGGGCGGCGTTCTGCTGGCGACCTTCCCTTGCCTCAGTCGAGTCTGCCTCGAGTATGGTGCCGACGGCGACTTCTGGCGCCTCACCGAGGCAGGCGTCCGCGGTCTCTTGAGCGAGGTCTTCCCCCTAGAACGGGTAGAGACCCGCGCCTACGGCAACGTCCTGGTCGCCACCGCCTTCCTCCACGGCCTGTCGTGCGAGGAGCTGACGGTCGAAGAGTTCGAAGACTACGACCCCTTTCATCCGGTCCTCATCGGAGTCCGGGCCGTCAAGGGGCAACCGGCCGAGAGACTGGAGGAGACAGGGTGTGCCGCAGGGCCGGCCCTGCGGCACACGCGAGGAGAGAGCCGCGGGCTGGTCCTCGGATACCACAGGGTGGCCACGGCGGAGCGCGATGTCCACGGGATGTGCGTACCGGTGGCCGAGCTGCGGGCACAGTTGGAACACCTGAAGCGTCATTACAGGCCCCTCGGGCTCACCGATCTCGTGGCCCGCGCCCAGGCGGGCGAGTTGCCGCCGGCAGCGGTGGCCATTACCTTCGACGATGGCTACGCGGACGCCCTGACCAAGGCTTCACCGATTCTCTGCGAGCTCGGTCTTCCCGCTACCTTCTTCGTGACGACGGGGGGATTGGAGGGGAAGGGAGCGTTCTGGTGGGACAGCCTGGAGAGGCTGTTCCTGGGCGGCGGAGAGCTTCCTCCGAGCCTGGAGGTTCGCCTCAAAGGCGATGCCTGGCATTTCACGACCGGCACCCTCGAGGAGCGGGAGGCGGCCCACTGGGCCCTCTACCGGAAGCTCCTGCGCTCGCCTCCCGCGCAGCGCGACGAGATTCTCCGTCAGCTCGCTCGCTGGAGCGGTCTCGACTTGGAGATGGCGAGTGACGGGCGCCCGCTACACCGAGAAGAAGTGACGCTTCTGGCGAGCCGTGAAGGGCACTCCATCGGAGGCCACACGGTGCACCATCTGGCCCTGTCTCACCAGCCGTTCGAGACCAAGAGACGGGAGGTCATGGAGTGCAAGAGCGCGCTGGAGCGACTGCTGGGACGGACCATCGAGTCCTTTGCCTATCCCTACGGAGATTTCGACCCCGAGGCGGCCGATCTCGTCCGCTCCACCTCCTTCAAAGTGGCGGTGACCTGCGAAGAGGGTCTCGTAGAGCCGATCGTTGACCCCTGCCGCCTGCCCAGGTGGACGGCGCCGCAGGTGGGAGGCGAGGAATTCGCCCACTGGCTGCGGAGCCGTTTCTCCACTCCGCCCCCAAGAGGGGGACGGCTGCGGGCCAGGGGAGCCGGCGTTGACTAGACCGAGGATCTCGGTCGTCATCCCGTGCTATAACCTGGGTCGCTACCTCGACGAGGCGGTGTCGAGCTGCCTCGAGCAGACCTTCCGCGACCTCGAGATCCTGGTCGTCGACGACGGCTCCACCGACAGCCAGACGGCGACCCTCCTCGCCGACTACCGGCGCTCTCGCACCCGGGTGATCTCGACGCCCAATCAGGGCCTCGCCCAGGCGCGCAACCTGGGCTGGCGTGGGACTTCGGGCGAGTACGTCTGCTTTCTCGATGCCGACGACCGCCTCCATCCGACCTACTTCGAGAAGGCGGTTCGGGCCCTCGAAGCCGACCCCGACGTCGCCTTCGCCTCGTGCTGGATCGAGGCCTTCGGCGAGGAGAGCTGGACCTTTCGCCCCGATCGCTGCGACCTGGCGACGCTGCTGGCCGACTGCACCGTGGCGACGCCGGCGCTGGTGCGGCGGCGGGCCCTCCTGGCCGTCGGCGGCTTTGACGAGGGTATGCCCGAGCAGGGCGACGAGGACTGGGAGCTGTGGATCAACCTCGCCGTCCACGGCCTTACCGGCATCATCCTGCCAGAGGTGCTGTTCTTCTACCGCCGGCGCAGCGGCTCGATGGTCGAGCGCTGCTATTACGGGGACGCTCACCTCACCCTGATGGACTACCTCTTTGGCAAGTTCGCCCCCCGCTACCGCGAGCACTTCGAGGCGGTCCTGGCCTACAAGGAGCGGGAAGTGAACCAGCTCGTCGCCGATCGGGAGAGACTGGCTCACCATCTGGAGGAGAGCCTCCTGCCGGCGCTCGCCGCCAGGCGAGCCGAGGTCCGCAAGATCCGGCGGCAGGCGGGAGAGGAAGAGACTGTGACCGCGCTTGCCGGGAAGAGTGCGCCGGCAGCCACCGATCTCAGAATACACGACAGGCAGCCGCGGCTCCGCAGCCGCCGCTCGCGCCTCACTGCCTGGCTACGGCGGCGGTGGTCGCGGCTGGGGCGGCAGGGCGGTGGAGGGCTCAGCCGCCCGGAGCTCGAGCGGCTCATGGCCCAGGAGAGGTTTCTCCTCGAGCTGCGGCGGGCTACCAAGGCAATGGA
>CAJIBT010000015.1_pt1 | contig 13097 bp, 8 predicted proteins | sample 9199421 | NCBI WGS metagenome assembly CAJIBT01 (sample SAMEA7708311, study PRJEB35096) | sediment metagenome | biome: marine neritic benthic zone biome [ENVO:01000025]; feature: sediment [ENVO:00002007]; material: shallow marine sediment [ENVO:03000034] sea grass bed [ENVO_01000059] ...
CTGGGTGATCTCCATGCCGTCCAGCATCACCTGCCACCCCAGTCCCCAGGCTCCCAAGGTCGGTGCCTCCCAGTTGTCTTCCTCGAAACGCAGGTCATGTACCTTGAGATCGATTCCCAGTGCCCTCAGGCTGTCGACGTAGACCTCCTGCACGTCGCCCGGCGACGGTTTGAGGATGACCTGGAACTGGTAGTGCTTGCCGAGCCGAAAGGGATTCTCTCCATACCGCGCGTCGGCGGGGCGCCGTGAGGGCTGGACATAGGCCACGTTCCAGGGCTCGGGACCCAGGACCCGGAGAAAGGTGTCGGGATGCATCGTCCCGGCTCCCACCTCGAGATCGTAGGGCTGCTGCAGGACGCAGCCCCGGTCGGCCCAGAATTCCGACAGTCGGAGGATCAGCTCCTGAAACGTCTGCATGCCCACATCATCCCTCGACGCTGTTCAGAGTCTCTCGGATCACCCGGTAGCTCCTCAGCTCCCGCTGCAGGAAGCGGCGCCGCACCCGGATACAGAGTCTCTCGACGTCCTCCAAAAGAGCCTTCCCGGGTGTCCTCTCGTGGAGAGTCATGAGATTCTCGCGGCCGATCCGTCGCAGGAAATCCATCGCCTCAGGGCTCACCGTCAGAGCGCCCGATGCCGGCTCGACGCAACGATCACAGAATATTCCCTCGCCGTCGCGCGGCAGCACGCCCGGTCCGCGCCCCAACTCTCGACCACACTGCGGACACTCTCGTGGCGCCGGAAAGATCCCAGCCAGGCGGAGCATCCAAGCCTCGTAATACCGCGTCGCCAACTGACGATCCACCCCCTGCAGAAGAGCCTCGAGCGTCGAATCCAGTAGCCGAAACAGATGGTCGCTGGCCTCATTCTCTTGGGCAAACTCGAGCATGTGGTCGGCCAGATAGCTGCCCAGGAGTATGCCCTCCAGGTCGTTCTGCAAAGGGCCCGCCGAACGCTGTAACTCGACGGAGCGGATCCGCACCAGCTGAGCCCCTTCCTTCTCGAACCAGGTGACTTTCACTTTCGACAAAGGCTGGAGCTGGCCGCCGAAGCGACTGTATTTTCGGCGCGCACCTCGCGCGACCCCCCTCTTCTTGCCCCACTTCCGAGTCAGAAAAGTGACAATTCGATCGTAGTCGTGCAGATCGACCACGTCTAGCAGCAGGGCTTCGGTGCTGTAGAGCTGCATAGATTGGCCTGACCCGTCGCCGGGTCCCCCAGCGGATGGCTCCTTTCCTCAATGAACCAGAACCTCGATGAGGGCCGAAGCGAGACCGAAGTAGATCAGAATCCCCGTGATGTCATTCGAGGTCGTCACCAGAGGGCCAGAAGCCACCGCCGGGTCGATACCCAGCCGCTGAAAGATGAGCGGGATCATGGCGCCATTCACCGAAGCGAGGAGAATCGCGAGAAACAGCGAAGTGCCCACCACGGCGGCATAGGCCAGATTGCCCCCTTCGAGAAACAGGCTCCCGAGACAGACGATGGTCGCACAGGCGAGAGCCAGAATAGCTCCTACCTTGGTTTGCCGCCACAGGAACTGCCCGACCTTGCCCTGGCCCATGAGGATGCTGCCGGTGGCCAACCCTCGTACCGCAATGGTCGAGGTCTGGCTGCCGATATTGCCTCCCATGCCCATGACCACCGGCATGAAGAACACGAGGAAAAGAGCCTCCTTGAGGGTCGGCTCGAAGAGCTTGATCAGCAGGCCGGCTGCGACCAGACCGGCCAGGTTTACCAGCAACCAGGGCAGGCGGATTCCCGCCACCTTGAAGGAGCGATCGGGATGCACAAGCTCGGCGTCGGAGGTGCCGACCATCTTGAAGAAGTCCTCGGTCGCCTCCTCCTTGACCACGTCGATCAGATCGTCGAGGGTCACGATGCCGACCAGCCGATTGGAGTCATCCGAGACCGGTATCGCCAGCAGGCTGTAGCGGGAGGCGAGCTGCGCCACCTCCTCCTGATCGGTGTCGGTGTGGACCTTGATGACCGACCGGGTCATGACCTCCTCGAGCCGCTTCTCCGGCGGAGACAGGAGGAGCTGACGAACCGACAGCACGCCCATCAGGTGGCCGTGGGAATCGATCACATAGAGATAAATGATGTTGTCCAGCTCCTTCGAGGTCTGGATAAGGCCAATGACTTCACGGACCGTCTGCCGCTCGTCGAAGGCGAGATAAGACGAGTCCATCAGCCGTCCGGCTGTCTCGTCGCCGTAGGTCAGGTGGGTCTGGACTTCCTCGAGCTGGCGCCTCTCGACGATCTCAACCAGCTTCTCGCGTAGGGCCTCGGGTAGGGAGTCGACCAGCGAGACCGCATCATCCACCGACATGGCATCCAGGACCTGAGCGATCTGCTGCGGCGTCAGATCCTCCAGGATGTTCTCCGGCTGGGGAGGCTCGAGCTCGAGCAGCACCTCGCCGGCAGCTTCCGGGTAGTCCTCCATGAGAATGCGGAAGACCGTCATCTGCTCGGCCGGCGTGAGTCCGGGGAATTGAAACGCGACGTCCTCGGGACGGGTCTTCGACAGCAAATTGGAAATGTGCGAACGGGCTCCCCGGCGCACTAATCTGCGCAGGGTGCTACCGATCAGCTCGGACCGCCGAGGCGCCCTTAACGTCTCCACAAGGAGCCAGATCGTAGCACAGGGAATGCCCCTTTCCGACGCCCGTGAACGGCCATTGTTGCCGTCGTTTCGGGAATCGCCCGAGGGCGTCTCGTACGACTTCGATCGTTCCAAAGAGGGCTTTCTCTAGTAGGATCGGCCTGACGGACGCGGAGAGCCTGGGCTGGCCCTGACCGACGGCCTCTGCGCCGCGCCTGCGAAAGGAGCGTCGCATGGATAGACCTCTTGTTGAACGGGAGATCGAGGCCGAGTACACACTGGAGTCCGGCGCCCACTGCCCCTCCTGTAAGGAGTCGATCGATTCGGTCCAGGTCGTCCGCATCTTACGGACCAAGGTCAACTTCGTGTCCGGCCTGCCCCGCAGAGGCCAGGTGATGATCTGTCCCAAATGCGAGGCGGTGTTGGCCGGATCGCTGGGTGGGCTGATCTAATCGAGCCCGGCCCCGCAGCAACGGTCGTCAAGATCCAGGTGAAAGACCGGATTCGACATCTCAACTGCGCCTTCTTGTTGTCCTGGCTGGCCTGCGGAGGAGCCTGGGCCTTTACCGCCGAGGTTTCCCCGGCAGCCGCTCCTTCCGCAGGCGATTCGGAAGCTGTTTTCTTCGCGCCTTTCTTTCTGTCGTCTGGCTTTACCAGGGAAGCTCGGCGACAGATGGAGCTTCTGCGAATCGAGCGCGAACGCGAGACGATGGTCTACAGAGACTTCAAGCGCGGCCTGATGTGGCCGACCCGCGACAACGGGCGGGACCTCGACTGGAAACGGGCCGGCCGCTACTGTGACGACCTTGCCCTCGCCGGTTACCAGGACTGGCGCCTTCCCGAAATCGAGCAGTTGGAGGGTCTACACCAGAAAATGGCCCAGACGCTCTACAAGACACCCCGGCAGATCCAGCTGACCGCATGCTGCCCCTGGAGCTCGACCAGGAGCGGCGACAACTCCGCATGGAACTTCAGTTTCCGCTTCCGCAAGAGATTCTCCGGCACTCTTACCTACTCCTACGAGCTCAGAGCGTTGTGCGTGCGACCGATGGCCGCCGAGGAGATGGCCGTCGACAAGAAGACCAAGAAAGCGGTAGCGCGGGCCGCTCGTGGCGAACGGGTCCGGGGCGGGATCTCGCAGTAATCAGCACTAGCCTGGACTTCTCACCGGCTGTCGTGGCGAGACATCATAGGGCCGGCCCTGGGGACACGATGGAATCGTGTCCCCAGCACGTCCTGGAGATGCAAGGCTTGCTGCCCGAGGGCAGCGTAACGACGCAGATTCAGGCAGATACGGCGTCGCAGTAGAGAGTCGGTGAGAAGTCCAGGCTAGTCAGGGCAGGACGGCCAGGAACTCTCGCCCCTCCTCGGAAACGGAGGGCACATCGTGATCGAAGAGGATCACCTCCGGAAAGATCCTCTTCCCGTAGTAGCGCCGAATCGCTTTCTGATCCGGCGCCAGCCTGGCCCCTTCGAGAGATAGCCCGGCGAAAAGGCCGCGCGAGCGGGCATAGGAGATGATCTCGGCCTTGAGCTTCAGGTCGGTCGCCGCTTCACCGGTGCGGCCGACGGGTCCGGCCGCCACGCTGGCGTCCCCGCCGAGGGTGAACTTGCTGCTGAGCAGCGCCCGCGTACCCCTTTCGCTCATGAAAAAGAGAACGAGATCGGTGGCTTCGGCCCCGATCTGCAGACCGAAGCTGCCTCCGGAGAGCCGAATGAAGGCCGGCGGGCTCCAGCGGCCTGCCTCGTCCCGGCAGGTCAGGACGCCGCGTCCGTGACGGCCGCCCCAGCCAAGAGCTCCCTTGATTACCTGCGGAATCACGGCCACGCAGACAGCGTCTTCCACCAGTTCCTTGGCGACCGCCCGGTCCGGAGCGTCGAGAAGCTTGAGGTAGACCTCGCGGGCCGTCTCGAGCTTTCGCGCCAGGGCCTCGTCGCTCCGGGCGGGAAGGCTCGACATAGCCATCGCTGCCATGATCAGGAGCCAGGTTCTTGAGGTGACGGATACCATCACAGTTCCTCCCATCGCCGTGTGCAGGGCGCTCCTCAGGTGGTGGGCATTCTAGCCTGGACTTCTCACCACCTCTCTGCTGCGCCGCCGTATCTGCCTGCATCTGCTGCGTTACGCTGCCCTCGGGCGCCTTGACGTGCCGGGGACACGATTCCATCGTGTCCCCAGGGCCGGCGACGCCCTCGGTCGCAAGCCTTCCATCTCCAGGCAGCTACGGCACGCGCCGGCCAAGACGCGCCTTTCCTATGATGTCTCGCCACGACAGCCGGTGAGAAGTCCAGGCTACTCCAGTCTGGTACGATCCGGCCGCCTGCCCGATGTCCAGAGACTTCAGCATTGTCTGTCCGAAATGCGGCACCCGGCTGCGTTTCGCGGCCGACAGCCAGGCGAGCCAGCAGCTCAAGCTGCGCTGTTCGGTTTGCATGTCGATCTTCAGCGCCCGCATCGCGGATGATTTACCCTCCCCGACGGACAGCGCTGCCTCGGGCATCAGCGTGCCAGACCCAGAAGGAGCCGACGCCCAGGCTCCCGAGCATCCCTCTGTCGCTCCCACCCCGACTCCGAGCCAGCCGGCTTCGACTCCCACCGGCGCGAGCCGGTCGCCAGGTGCTCTTTTTTCGCCAGGCGACCTGCTGGCCGGACGCTTCAAAGTCATCCGATTCATCGCCGGAGGCGGCATGGGGGAGGTCTACGAGGCGGAAGATCAGGAGCTCACCGAGAGGGTCGCGCTGAAGACAGTGCGCCCCGAAATCTCGGGAGATCGGGTCAGTTGGGAGCGATTCCGGCGTGAGATCCAACTCTCGCGGAAGGTAACTCATCCCAACGTTTGCAGGATATTCGATCTTTTTCATCACCAGGGGGAAGCTGGCCAGATCGTCTTTCTCTCCATGGAGCTGCTGAACGGCGAGACGCTTGCAGAGCGGCTGAAGCGCCAAGGCACTCTGAGCGCCGACGAGGCACTGCCCATTGCCCGGCAAATGGCAGCGGGCCTCGGTGCGGCACACCGCGCCGGCGTCATCCATCGCGACTTCAAGAGCGCCAACGTCATGCTGGTACCCGTAAATGGCGGCCTGCGGGTTGTTGTCACCGACTTCGGTCTGGCTCGGGGCGCCGCCGGCTCCGGTGAGCTCGCCCAGACGCTGACCATCGGCGGTGCCATGGGAACCCCCGCCTACATCGCCCCGGAGCAGGTCGAAGGCGGACCGATGACTCCGGCGGTCGATATCTACGCTCTTGGCGTGTTGCTCTTCGAGATGCGCACCGGCACCGTGCCCTTCCAAGGCGAGACCGCCCTGTCGACGGCTGTCAAGCGGCTGCAGGAGACCGCGCCTTCGCCGCGAGCCCATCTGCCGGATATCGATCCCAGATGGGAAGCCACCATCCTTCGTTGCCTGGAGCGCAAACCGGAGGATCGCTTCGCCACCGCAGAGGACGTCGTCCGCGCGCTGACCGGCGAAACCGCCCTTCCTCCCCGTCGGCAGGCGGCAACCCCGAGTCAGCGGCCACCGGCGCCGCCCCCGGCAAGGGCCTCGAAGTCGGCCACCAACCCTCTGGCCGTGGCAGGTCTGCTCGGCATCATTCTGCTGAGCGGGGTGGTGGGCTATTTGCGCTACACCGAGCTGAAGGCGAGGCGTACCGAGCTGGGAGACCTGGTGCCGGTGAACCCCGCTGAGGTCGTGCCGAGACGCTCTCTCGCGGTGCTCGACTTCAGGAACCAGAACGGTCTTCCCGAGCGGGCTTGGCTATCCACCGCCCTGGCGGAGATGTTGAGCACGGAGCTGACATCCCTGCACGAGCTGCGCGTGGTGGCCAGGAAGAACGTCGCGCGGATGCAAATCGAGCTGGCCTTGGAACAGGAGGACAATCTCGGCCAACAGACGCTGCAGTCGATCCGCCAGACTCTCGGTGCCGATCTCGTGCTGCTGGGGTCGTTCGAGAGTCCACGGGAGACCAACGATCTGCGCGTGTCCCTCATCCTGCAGGACGCGGCCAACGGCGACGTTATAGCTTCCTGGCCTGAAGAAGGTAGCCTGGAGGATCTCTTTTCTCTCCTCGACCAGACCGGCACGACGCTGCGTCAGCATCTGGGCCTTGAAGCCGCTGTCGCCGGAGCCGCTGGACAGTCGGGTAGCGTGCCCTCGAGCACGCAAGCGGCGCGGCTCTATTCGGAGGGGCTGAGCCGCCTGCGCCAATTCGATGCTCAAGGAGCGCGTGACTTCCTGGAGCAGGCCGTCCGGGCCGACCCCACCAACGCCATGGCGCACTCGGCCCTCTCTTCGGCGTTCGCCGCGTTGGGCTACAAGAAGCGTGCCGAAGAATCGGCGCGGGAGGCGCTGGCCCGCTCTGCCCGCCTACCCGACCAGGAACGATTATGGGTCGAAGCCCGCTATCGTGAGATGACCGCGGAGTGGAAGCGTGCCATGGAGATCTACCGCTCGCTGTGGCAATCGTATCCCGACGACCTCGAGTACGGCCTGCGCCTGGCCATGAGCCAGGCTTCGGCAGGACAAGGTGAGACCTCGCTGGCGACGACCGCCGCCCTGCGCCAGCTTCCGCCTCCGGCCTCGGACGATCCACGCATCGATCTGGCAGCGGCGGCGGCGGCCGGATCCATGTCGAATTTTCCCCGGCAGCAAGAAGCAGCCGCTGCCGCTGCAACCAAGGCCGCAGCCCAAGGTGCGAATCTCCTTGTGGCCGAGGCTCGTGTCGTCGAAGGCGACGCCCTGCGCAACATCGGCCGCTCTGACGAGGCGATCGCGGCTTGCGAAGAGGGCAGAAAGCTCTATGCTCTCGCCGGTGACACGGCCGGTGTCGCTTTCGCCCTGACGACGATGGCCAACGCCCTGTTCGACCGCGGCGACTTCGAAGGCGCTGTCGAGCGTTTCGAGGAGGCGCGTACCACCTACCGGAGAATCGGCGATCTGAGCAACGAGGCCAGGACGCTGAACAACATGGCGGTCGTCGTGCAAAGCCGCGGCGACCTTGCTCGAGCGCAAGAGATGTACAAGGCGGCCCTGGATCTCTGTCTGCAGGTAGAGAACCTCATCTGCGAGGCCTCCACGCTGAACAACCTGGGAGGCATCGACTTCCGGCGGGGCCGGCTGACGGAAGCCAAGGGGCGCTTCCAGGGGGCAGCGGAGGTCTACCAGACCCTGGGCGACAAGGGTGGCGAGGCCTACGCGCTGGACAACTACGCCGTCGTCCTGCGGCAGCAGGGTGATCTGGCGCGAGCCTACTCCGAGCATCAGAAGACTCTGGGGATGCGGCGCGAGATCCGTCACAGGGCGGGCGAGGTTTCCTCCCTGATAAACCTTGGCAGGGTCCAGCTCTACCGGGGCGACCTGATCGACGCCAGGGTCCACTATGAGCAAGCCCTGAGTCAGAGCCGCCAGATCGGCAACAAGAGCCTCGTCGCCAAAGCTCTCTTCGGCCTGGCGGATGTCCAGTTCGCCGAAGGCAAGCTCGGGGAGGCCGAGGCGACCCACGAGGAAGCGCTGAAGGTGCGCACTCAGCTCGGTGAGCAGGCTGCCGGCGCCGAGAGTCGTCTGGCAGTGGCGCGCTTGCTGGTGGAGCGCGGCGAAGCGGTGCGCTCTGCAGACCTTGCGCAGCAGGCGGTGGCGGAGTTCCGCAAGGACCAGATGGTCGACAACGAGGCTCTCGGTCACTCGATTCTCGCCCGCGCTCTCGCCGCGCAGGGCGACACCCGAAAAGCGCTGCTGGAGATGGAGCGCTCCGAAGTTCTGGTGCAAATGACCGAGAGCCGGCCGACCTGGCTCGAGGTGGCGGTGGCGACGGCCGACCTGCTGTCGGAGGCCGGCCAGCTCGACAGCGCAACGGCTGCGCTCCAGGCCTCGCTCGCCGGGCTGCAAGGGGACGACTTCTTTCCCCTTCTCATCGAGGCCGAGCTGGCCCTCGGTCGTATCGAGATGAGGTCGGGCAGGCGTCGCGAAGGCCGCATCCGGCTGCTGGCGGCGGCAGCGCGGGCCCGTGAGCGGGGCTTCGAGCTGCTGGCCGACAAGGCCGCCGCGGCAGCCGGCTGACTATCCGTTCAGTCGATATAGCCCAGGGCTTCCAGGGCTCGGCGGGTCTTCGGGTCCAGATCGCTCGTGACACCGGCGCTTGCCGCCGCTCGCATCTCTGCATCCAGCCGAAGCGCTCGTTTCGTCCAGAGATCCACGGTCTCGACCTGGCGGGCGTGCAGGCTAAGCCGCTCGGCGGGGTCCGCCGCCACATCGTAGAAGCCTGCTTTGAGCACCTCGAGCCCTTCATCGAGGTGGAGGATCAGCTTGTATCGATTGCCTCGCAGGCCGAGCCATGAGTAGGGCGTCTCGACCGCCTGTCGCTCCCGCAACGCCTCCATGAGGAGCAGGCGTCCGGGTCCGTCTCTACCGGCTGCCGCCTTTCCGAGGAGCGACTCACCCTGAATGCCCGCAGGCTGAGGCAAGCCCGCTTCCTCCAGTATGGTGGGAGCTATATCGACCGTGCCGACCAGGCGAGAGACGACGGGATCGACCGCTCGAGCGCCCGGCAGCTTCAAGATCAGCGGTACTCGCATGACTTCATCGAAGATCTGCCCGTTGTGCTCCCAGTACTGGCCGTGCTCGCCAAAGCCCTCGCCGTGATCGCCGACCACTACGACCAGGGTATTCCGCCAGAGCCCGGGAGCCTCGCGGACGACCTGCAAGAGGCGACCAATCCACTGGTCCATGAAGGAAACTTCGCCGTCGTAGAGCGCGATCATGTGCTCGAAATCGGCAGCCGGAACCGGCCGCGCCGGCATGCCGGCTGCCGGCCGCGCCAGCCGCAAGAAACTGCTCATGGTGCCGTCCAGCTCACCGCGGTAGTCGGGGTCATAGCGCTGGTCCCAGGGGCTGGGCGGCTGGTAGCTCATGTGCGGATCGAAGAAGTGGACCCACAGGAAGAAGGGCCGACTCTCGACCTGGCTCAGCCAGCGGATAGCCCGCCCGGCGACCACATTGGCGCGCCGCTGAAAAGGCTCGGTTTGGCGAATCAGCCAGCTTCGGGTTTGTTCGGGGAGCTCTCGAGCTTCCTCGAGGGTCTCCCGGTCACGTTTCAACAGCGGCTCGTCCATGTCGTCGTCGTACACCTCGAAGCCCTGGCCGAGACCGAACTGTCGGTCCAGAACGTAGGCGGAGACGAAGGCCCCGGTGCTATAGCCCGCCTCGCCGAAGCTCTCAGCCAGGGTCGTCATTTCTGCACCGAGCCGGTAAACGCCGTTGTCGTGCACGCCGTGATACGCCGGGTAGGTGCCCGTCATGATCGAGCTGTGCGACGGCAGGGTCGACGGCACCGGGGTGAAAGCCGAGTCGAAACGCACGCCTTCCGAGGCCAGGCGATCGAGATTCGGAGTCATGATTCGCTGGTTGCCGTAGCAGCCGAGGCGATCGGCGCGGACAGTATCGAGGGTCACCAGAATCACGTTGACGGGACCACGGGACTCGGCCGGGTTGGTGCAGCCCCAGATCAACGATCCGAGCCAGCCGGCCACGAACAGGAAAACCGCCGCTGGGCGCGGCCTCGTCTTCCTGGCTTCCGCTGCCGTCGTCGGCCTGGCTCGCTTTCTGGCAGGCTCCATGCGTCTTCCCGTGGCAAGATCCGGCGGGCAAGGACGGTGTGGATTATACGGAGAGACGCGTCGCCGTTGCTGGCGCGTCGGGAGCGACCGCTATGAAGATTCAGGAGCTCAGACAGGAACTGGCCGAAGTAGATCGTCGCATCCTCGAGCTGGTGGCGGCTCGACAGAAGCTGGCCGCGACCATCGGCCGGACCAAGGAGCGCCACGACCGGGCGATTCGGGACTTCGCACAGGAACGGGAGGTGATCCAGCGGGCTCGAGCCGTGGCGACGGAGCTGGGGATCTCCACCCAGGTGAGCGAAGAGCTGATGCGGCTCTTGATCCGTTACTCTCTTACGGTCCAGGAGCTCCAGCTGGTGGCACGAAGTGCCGAAGGCAGCGGTCGTCGCGCCCTGATCATCGGCGGCGCCGGTCGTATGGGACGCTGGCTCGTCCGGTTTCTCCTCTCACAAGGCTTCCAGGTAGAGGTCGCCGACCCCGCCGGACCGGTGCTCGATCTGCCGCATCTGACGGATTGGAGAGAGTCGCGCCTCGACCACGACTTCATCGTGGTGGCAGCCGATCTGCGGACCACGCGGAGCGTTCTGGCGGAACTGGCCGAGCGTCGGCCGGCGGGCACGGTGTTCGATATCGGCTCCCTCAAGACGCCCCTGCGTGAGAGTCTGCGCAGGTTGGTGACGGCCGGCGTGCAGGTCACTTCGATCCATCCACTGTTCGGTCCCGACACCGATCTGCTCTCCGGACGCCACGTCATCTTTGTCGACCTCGGCGTTCCCGAGGCTACCCGCCGGGCACAGAGACTCTTCTCTCCCACCATGGCCGGTCAGGTGCGCATGACGCTGGACAAGCACGACCGCTTCATGGCCTACGTCCTGGGCCTTTCCCACGCCCTCAATATCGCCTTCTTCACCGCGCTGGCGGAGAGCGGTGAGACCGCTGCGCGGCTTGCCGAGCTGTCGAGTACAACCTTCGATCACCAACTGGCAGTGGCGAGTCGAGTGGCGCAGGAGAATCCTCGGCTCTACTTCGAGATCCAATCGCTCAACGAGTACGGCTCCGAGGCTCTGTCGGTGCTCCTCTCCGCGGTCGAGCGCTTGCGCTCGATAGTTCAGGCTGGCGACGAGTCGACATTCGTCGAGCTGATGGAGAGCGGCCGACGTTATCTGGAGGCCCGCCCTCACAGCTGAGTGAACCGGCCAGAGACTCGAGTCGAGAGGGGTCCGTCAGAGGCTTTGCTTGGTGGTGATGAGCCACTGCAGGCTCTCGATCGAGGCATCGCGGTCGAGTGGGTAGGCGACGTCGAGGTGTATTACAGAGCCGAAACCGGAGCGACTCGAGCTGAGCCTTAGCCCGACACCCACATCCCTGAGCCAGCCCAGATTTTCACTGCTGCTGTCGCCCGGCCAGGTCCGCCCGGCATCGAAGAAGATCGCCGCACCGACAAAGAAGAGCCGGAAGGGGTAGAGGCCGGTGAAGAACCTTTGCTCGAGCGTAAGCAGCGCGCGAGCCTCGCCATCCTGGTAGCGGAGCGGGTAGCCGCGAAGACCGCTGTCGCCTCCAAGGAGAATCTGATTCTCCCCGTCTAGGTTGCGACCGATGCCGAGGTCGAGACTGGCGAAGAACAGGTGGCGCCCAAAGTCTCTCCAGTAGAAGCGAGTGCTGCCGGCCGCCAAGAGATTCTCGACCCCATCGCTGCTCCAGCGGCCCGAGGTCGCAGCCGAGAGCAACCAGATCTGCTTGTCCGACGCGCGCAGGCCCCTTTCGAGATCAGCGCCAAAAACCGCTCGATCCCGATCCGATCCGAGGAGCTCAGAGGCCCAGCCCAGCCGAAGTCGATAGCGCGTCCCCACCAGGATGTCTTCGGTGCGGCTCAGTTGATCCTGGTTGTGGGCGGTGGCAAAGGCGTCCTGCACCGACTCCAAACCGACCCAGGGATAGACCAGCCTCCGATCCTCGGGTAGCGGCCTGCCTCCCGGATCTTCCGGCAGGCGCTCGAAGCGGTCCTCGCTGTAAGAAAGACCGAAGGTCAATCGCCGAGCTCGGCCGTCCACCAGCCCGCGGGACAGTCCGCCGAAGAGCTCGACCAGATCGTTGCGGTGGATGAAGCGATAGCTGACCTCACCCAAGGAATAGAGGGAGTCGATCCGATCGCGGGTTTCCGTCCTGACACCGGCCGCCCATCGCGTGTCGAGCGAGAAAAAGGGTCGCGCGAGCGATACGTCCAGCTCCTCGCCATCGCTGTTGTCGGAGAAGAAGAAACTGAGGCGGCCCCGGGTCCCCGCAACATTGTGATCCAGATAGCGTGCGATGATCGAGTTCCGGTCGACAGTATCCTCCCACTCGAGCTCCACGGTCTTGCCGGTACCCAAGAGGTTGGTGTCCTGAAGCTCGAATCGGGTTCTGTTGACGCCGCCACTTCTGCTGAAGGAGCCTCCCAGTTTGAGAGTCCAGACATCCTTGACCCAGACCACCACGTCCACCCTGCCCGCCGAATAGCGTAGCGGTCGAATCTCGCAGTCGTAGAGGTACTTGTGACGTCGCAGCAGCCGCTCGCTCTCACGCAACCGGCTGGTGGAATAGGGATCCCCCGGCCGAAACAGGAGCTGTCTCCTGATCACCTCCTCGCGGGTGTTGTGGTGCAGCCTGTTGGCGACCCGGAACAGACGACGATTCTCGGCTGGAGTCCGCGTGTCGAAGACGTCCTCGACCCAGATGGTGACGTCTCCGAATACCGCACCCACGCGCTGGAGGTAGTCGTCGGGCGGAATGCGACTTTCGACCGCCGGCCCTGCTGCCGTGGTGCTCGGGTCGGCCGCCGTCGGGATCGAGGGCGGCAGGGCGCGCCCAGGCCCGGCAGCGTTAAGAAAAATAGCGCCTGCCAGACC
>CAJIBT010000016.1_pt1 | contig 12671 bp, 8 predicted proteins | sample 9199421 | NCBI WGS metagenome assembly CAJIBT01 (sample SAMEA7708311, study PRJEB35096) | sediment metagenome | biome: marine neritic benthic zone biome [ENVO:01000025]; feature: sediment [ENVO:00002007]; material: shallow marine sediment [ENVO:03000034] sea grass bed [ENVO_01000059] ...
CGGACGAGGCGCCGTCCAGAAACGGCAGGACACTTTCGGCCGGCACCATGGGGTCGCTTTCTGCAAACAGGAGAAGCGCCGGCCGCCGCAGGCTACCCAGCCGCGGCGCAACGCTCTCCAGGTCGTAGTACTCCTGGGCGCTGGAGAAGCCGTGGCGAGGGGCCACCACCAGATCGTCGAACTGCCGGATGCCGCGAACCCGCCGAACTTCCTCCACCGCTGCCGGCGCGGTCCGCCTGGCCGCCATCCGCGAGTAGATCTCGATCAGACTGGCCAGGACCCAACGCCGGTATAACCAGCGGCCCGGCCTATCGATGGCGCGCGCCCCGGCCGCGAGGTCGAGAGGCGCGCAGATCGCCGCCGCAGACACGATACGAGTATCCTGCGCTTCGATGGCGAAACGCAGCACCGCATGGCCACCCAGAGAAAAGCCCACCAGGTACAAGCGTTGGAATCGGTCCAGCTCGGAGCTGCCGACCGCCGCCTCCAGATCCGCCGTCAGGCCGGCATGGTAGAAATCCTCGCCCTGACGGTCAGCCCCCCGGAGATTGAGCCGCAGCGAGCTCATGCCCGCCTCGGCTGCCCGCACGGCGCCCTCGACGACGTAGTCGGATTCGGCGCTTCCCCCCAGGCCATGCACGAGGATCACCAGCTCCCCGGTCGACTGGGTCTCGCTCAGCCTGCCGGTAAGTCGCACCGGTCCCACGGACGGATCTTCGAGGACGGCCCTCCAGGGGCGGCTCGGAGGGGCCGATAATCGCCGCAAGCGGCGCCTCAGCAGCGCACCAAGAGTCACAATCTGGCCGCGAAGATTCACGCTCTGTGGACTATTCACCTTTCTTCGTCACCACGGCTTTCGGAGCCGCGAGAAGCTCAGTCCAGCAGGTGGTCCACCGAGTTGGCGTAGTAGCGCAGCAGCGCCAGCTCGCGGGGCACGGCGCGGTACAGGCCGTGGCTCTCCTCGACGGCATGCCGTAGAACGAGCATACGGAGCCCGACGATAATGGCGTAGTCGCGGTCTTCACGCGGTACGTAAACGTGTCCGCCGCGGTCCTCGAGCTGCCGGATGAGGCTCTGGACCTCGGCCTTGATCTCGAGCTCGCTGCGGAGACGCTCGGGCTGACTGGAGAGGACCCTTGCCACCAACGAGACGGGTAGAGCCGGAACCACCCGGCCCACCTCACGCATGAGGGTCGCGGCCAGCTCACCAATCCGCTCGAAGCGGCTCGATCGGTCCAGTCGACGCAGGTCGAGCTCGCGCTCGCTCAAATACCGCCGTGCCGAAATCGGCGTGCCGAAGTTGACGCAGGCATACCCGAAACGGTACCAGCGGCCGCGCAGCATCAACCAGAAGTTGCGCAGCAAGAAACCGACGGTCGTCCCGACTGCCGCCAAACCGCGTTTTCTATCGGCGGCCGGCTCGACGTCCAAGAGCAGCGTTCGGTCCTCCAGGACGCGGTCATAATTGATTCCAACCGGCACGAAGACCACATCGCGAGCGCTGGCCGGGTCGAACGAGCGCAGCATGTAGTCGAGCAGCCCCAACTTCGGGTTTTGCAGCCGGCCATCGCGGCTCAGGCCGCCCTCGGGGAATACAGCCTGCGTCACACCCTGCTGGGTCGCCGTTTCGACATACCTCTGCAGAACTCCCCGATAGAGCGCGTTGCGCGACTTTCGCCGCACAAAGTAGGCGCCCATCGATCGAATCAGCGTCTCCAGAGGCCAGATCCGCGCCCATTCCCCCACGGCGTAGCTCAAGGCCGTCTTCTCGGCCGCCAGATAGGAGACCAGGACGTAGTCCATGTTGCTGCGGTGGTTCATGACGAACACCACCGCAGAGTCGGGCGCGATGCCGGCTAGGCCCTCCTCGTCCGAGGCGCCGAGACGCACTCGGTAGAGCGCTCGGGCGATCCTGCGTGACAGCCAGTAGCCGAGGCGAAAATAGATGTAGGCGTTGAAGGCCGGCACGATCTCCCGTGCGTATCGGCCCACCATATCCATAGCTACCCGACGGGGCATCTGCTCCGCTTCGGCGTATCTGTCAGCCGCTTCCACGACCTCGGGATCGTAGGTCAGGCGATCGATCAGAACCTGCCGCTTGGTCAGTTTGAAAGGCTGGACTCGAAGCAGAAGGCGGGCATCGAACTCCTCGAGGACCCGGTGGACCCGGCGTCGAAAGTACCAGCGCAGGCTGGGCACCAACAGCCGATCCAGGGTCGCCCAGATCGCCAGCAAAGCGATCAGAACGACAAGCCAAAGCGGCAGAGTGACGGGCGTCGAGATAGACGAGGCCGCCAATTGATCCGTAAACACTGTCGTCGCCCAGAGCCGACCTGCTTCGGGTGGCTTTGAGATTATAGGGCCGCGCCTCGGTTCGCAAAGACCGCGGTGGCGGTCGATCGCCATGCTACGATCTTCTCGGGCGAGCCGCAGCGTCGCCCGGCGCAGTAAAAGTAGACCGAAACTCGCCTGAAGCACAAGACAAGGGGAACTCCGTGGAATCAAGAAACTGGCTCGTCCTTGCCGCCGCTCTTGCCGCGCTGGCGGCCGCTCCTTCCCAGCTTCCGGAAGCCCTGGAGGCCCAGAGAACCCAGGCCGAGAACAACCCCCGGGATCCCGAGGTGTTGAACGATCTGGCAAATCTGCTGGTGCTGTCCGGCGAGCACGAGGAGGCGGAAGCCGTCTACGGTCGTGCCCTCGAGCTGGCGCCGGACCGGGTTTCTACCCGTCACAATCTGGCTCTTCTCCTGCAGCAGAGCGGCCGCAATCGGGAAGCCCTGGCCGAGTACCAGCAGGTCGTGGAGAATGACCCTGGGCACGCTTGGGCGAACTATCAGATAGGCACCCTCTACGCGGCGAGCGGGCGTCGCGCCCGAGCCGTCAAGTACTACGCGCGGGCCCTCGCCCTGGAGCCTGATCTGATCCGCCCGGAGGTCAATCCCCACATTGTCGACAATCGATTTGCCACCGAGGCCCTGTTGCTGGCCCGTCAATCGGTATCGCCAGCGGCCTTCGCACCCCGCCTCTACCAGCAACCCTCCCGGGTTGCCGATCTCTTGGTGCCACCGATGCCAGAGAGTCGCGAGCCCCTGACCGAAGAGCCCCGTGCGGCGGAGGATCAGGTCGAGCGTCCGCCGAGCCGCGTTAGGACGCAGTGGACTCCGCCCTCGGAAGCAGATGATGACGAGGCGGATGAAGGCTCGCGGGCCGAGCTCCCACGCGGGCAGAGGGGGGACTTCAGTCCGCAGGTCGATCCTGAAAGGCCCGGGGCCGCCGAGCGACAGTCCGCCGCCGGCCGCCAAGAGCCGCGGACCCCGACCGGAGTGATTGGCGTTACCGTGCCACCCTTCTCGGTACCATCCACCGGCACGCCTTCTCCGCCGACGACGGGCGCCCCCGGCTCGGGCCAACCCGGACTGCCCAGCACCGGCCGACTCGACCTCCAGCTCCTGCCATCGCACTCCGAGCTGCTGGCGGCGCTGCCGCGGCCCGAGAGGTCGCCCGACGACGTAGACGGCTGAAGTCCCCGGACGCGGGGGTCTCGGCCCGCTGCCCGGGGGAGCAGGTGAGGCAGGCACAACCCTTCATCCCCGTCCTGGCACTGACCCTGCTCACTTTCTGGGGTGGGGCTCTTTTCGGCGGCGCCAGCTTCTCCGGCGCGGTCACGGCTCACCTGACGCTCTTGCTCTTGGCCGTTGTCGCGGCGCCGGCCTGGACGGACCCGTTGGCCCTCGGGTCCCGCGGGCGCCTGCTCACGGCGGCGCTTCTGGTGACTGTCGCGGCGAGCTGGTGGCTATCCCCGGTAGCGCGCGCCGGACGTGTCGGCCTGCTCCTGTTGCCGGCGTTTCTGCTGGCTCCCGCGGCGGTGGCCCGGTGCTGGAGCCGGCGCCGTGACCGCACACTAGGCCTGACGGCGTTGGCCCTGCTCACCGCAGTGACCGCTCTCCTCTCCCTGCTGTGGATGTGGCGTCTGGCCTCGCCGCGAGCGGCGATGCCTCTCGGCCATCACAATCTTCTGGCCGGCTGGCTCGTTTTCCTGTGGCCGGTCTCCGTGCTGCCTCTGTGGAGCACCCGATCGGCGCCCCGACTCGCGGGGATCGTGGCCGGACTGGTTGCGGCCGCGCTCGCGGCCAGCGCATCTCTCACCGCGGGAGTGGCTGTGGTCGGTCAGGCGGTGCTGGTGATGCGCTGGTGGCGCCGGACCCGACGATGGGTCATCGTCGCCCTCGCACTGCTCCTGGCAAGCCAATCTCCGCGCCTCGCTCGCCTCGCCCGGGAGCCCGATCTGTCGCTCCAGGCAAGGGCTGTCTATCTGCAGGCCGGTTGGCAGGCCGCAGTCGATCGGCCGGCACTCGGCTGGGGACCCGGCTCTGTGGCCTGGACCGCCGCGCGCTTCGTGCGACCCCGACCGGGAGTCAATCCACCCAGCGAGATCGTCGGTGACCTCCACTCATTGCCCGCCCAGCTTGTCTTCGAAATCGGCCTGTCGGGGCTTCTAGTCACCTGCGCCATCTTCGCCCTGTTCGTCCGGCGGCGCCTGGCGGAGCTACCAGCTGCCGCCGATCCCGAGCTTCTCCGCGCCAGCCTGGTGGCGCTGGCCGGAGGAGCTGTCTTCGCGCTCGGCAACTCCCAGCTCACGGTGCTGGCTCTCCCCCTCGCCGCCTCGATCGTGGCCGGCACCGCGCTCTCGGGATCGGCGAAGCCGCGGGATCTCGCGCCCCGTCGCGGAGTTGCCGTCGTCACCCTCTATGCGACGATCACCGTCATCTTCCTGCTGCCCTCGGAGAGGGCCCATTTCCACTACCAGCAGGCCCGCCTGTCTGGCGCGGGCCCGCAGGCTCTCGAGAGTCTGGGCCGAGCCGCGGCGCTCGACCCGGAGTTTCCGCTCTACCAAGCCCGGCAGGCCTGGCAGATGGCCCGACGTGGCGACGGTCCGGCGGCGGCGAAGGGCGCCCTGCAGGCAGCTCGAGGCGCCGTCGGCCTGGCACCCCTTTGGCTTGCCGCCGGCTCGCTGGCGGCTGACAGCAACCAGCCCTGGGCTCGGAGCGCCCTGCTGGAAGCGGTGCGGCTGGATCCGCTGTCACCTTTGGCCTCATTCCATATCATGCGCTCCCTGCCCAAGCACCCTGCGGCAGCCAGGTGGGGATCTCGGGCCCTGAGGGCGGAACCCCGCCTGGCGGCAGCCAACTTCTGGTCGGACCACCCCGAGCTGAGGCGCCAGGTCATGGCGCGCTTGGATGCGGCACATGGAGCCCGAGCGCGGCGAGTTCTGGAGGCGACCACCGCGGCCGGCGGGGACGAGAGCGCCACACTGGCCCTGACGATGGACACCGAGGGGGCCGTCTCGTTCTCGCTCTACGCCTTCAGGAGATCGCCCTGGCCCGCGGCCCTCGCCCCCGTGGAGCTGAATCCTCGACTGCTGGTCGACTGACCCCGGCCGGACCTCAGGCCTCTCGAAAGCGGCCCAGCACCTCCAAGGCGAAATCGATATCGCCCGGCGTGTGATCGGCCGAGATCTGGAAGCGGATCTCCTCGTCTCCTTTCGGCACCACCGGATGGTTGAGTCCGGTCGCGAGAATGCCGTGCTCCCGAAGGTGCCGCACCAGGGCCGAGGTCTTGGCGGTGTCGCGGACCATGAGAGGCACTACCGGGTGTTCGCCGGGCAGGGTCTCCAGTCCCAGATTCAACAAGCCGTTCTCGAAACGCGCCGTCATCTTCTTGAGATGGTCGAGCATCTCCCGACCCGCGGGACCTTCCAACAGCTCCAGGGCCGCCAGCGCCGCTGCAGCCTCGGCCGGTGTGATCGGGTTCGAGTAGATGTAGAAGGGTGCCTTCTCACGCAGATACTCGACCAGTGCCGCGCTCGCCACCACATAGCCCCCGTTCACCCCTAGGGCCTTACCGAGAGTCGCTATCAGCACATCCACCCTGCCATCGGTAAACTCCTCGGTGCCGCGCCCGGTGGCGCCAAAGGCCCCGACGCCGTGCGAGTCATCGGCGACCACCAGGACGTTCTCCGGATAGAGCTCGTCGTATCGTGCGACCAGCCTCATGATCTCCGCCAGGGGCGCATGGTCGCCCCGCATACTGAAAATGCCGTCGGTGACCACCAAGGCTCGGCGGCAGGCTACCGCCGCTTGCTCGAGCTGGGACTCAAGAGCCTCCAAATCAAGGTGCGGATAGATGAGTTTCTCGTGTGGCCGCGCCAGACGCATTGCGTTGATGATGCAGTTGTGGTTTAGCTCGTCGCTGATCACCGCCGTTTCGGCCGTGATCAGCGACGGCAGGACTCCCATGGTGGTGGCGTAGGCGGAGCTGAAGATCATGCAGCCGTCACGGCCGTGAAACGCCGCCAAACGGCGCTCCAGCTCCAAATGCGGAGCGTAGGTGCCGCTGATGAAGCGCACAGCGCCTGGTCCGGTGCCATAGCGACGCGAGGCATTCTCCTCGGCTTCGATGACTTCGGGCCGCAGGGACATGCCGAGGTAGCCGTTGGAGTTCATGCGCAGGAACTCGCGATCGCCCTCGCCCTGCAGGCGGTAGCGCGGGCCCTTGTCGGCGACCGGCCGGATCACGTCCACGATGACTTCCTCCCGGCCTTTGAGCGTGCCCCTTTGGGCCAGCTCCCGGAGCTCCTCCAGCACCACCTCGGTCATTCGCTCGACGGGCATATCACAACCTCTCCTCGAGCCGTGCGCCTGCGCCCGCGGTGACCTTCAACCGCAACTGTTGGAGCATGTCGGTCACCATTCTCGACAGGTCGTAGGTCGGGGCCCAGCCCCACTCCTGGCGGGCCGCGCTATCGTCGATCGAGTTGGGCCACGAATCGGCTATCGCCTGGCGCACCGGATCGATGTCGTAGTCGATCCGGAAGGCCGGAATGTGGCGACGGATCTCGGCGGCCAGCTCTTCCGGGGTGAAATTCATCGCCGTGACATTGAAGGCGTTGCGATGGCGAAGCCTCTGCGGATCCGCCTCCATGAGCCGGATAGCCGCCCCGATGGCATCCGGCATGTACATCATGTCGAGACGGGTGTCGGGTCCGAGGAAGCAGGTGTAGCGCTCGTGCCGGACCGCCTCGTGAAACATCTCGACAGCGTAGTCGGTGGTGCCGCCGCCCGGCGGCGCCACGTACGAGATCAGACCCGGAAAGCGCAGGCCCCGAGTGTCTATGCCAAAGCGCTGATGGTAATAGTCACACAGCAACTCGCCCGACACCTTGGTCACACCGTACATCGTGATCGGTCGCTGGAGCGTGTCCTGCGGCGTCCTTTCGGCCGGGGTGCTCGGACCGAAGGCGCCGATGGAGCTGGGGAAGAACACCGAGCAGACCGAGCGTCGAGCGACCTCCAGCACCCGGTAGAGACCTCCCATGTTGACGTCCCAGGCGGCGTGCGGCTTCTCCTCGGCTACGGCCGAAAGCAGCGCTGCCAGGTGGTACACGGTGCCGATGTCGTGCTTGCGCACGGCATCCTGCAGCTCTCGCAAGCGCGTGCAATCCACGTACTCGAACGGCCCGTCACCTTGCCCCTTGGCCGGCGGCAAGCGGATGTCCGAAGCCACGACGTTGCCCGCGCCATGTCTCTGGCGGAGCACCTGAACGAGTTCAGAGCCGATCTGGCCTAGAGCCCCGGTGACCAGAATCCGTTTCATAAGGCGGTGGCAGAAACCGGGAAGCTGGCGGTAGGAGGCAACCTTCGGTCTAGCCCCTCATTCCGCTGCGTCAGCTATGCTACTGAGGCTGTCGCTCGGCGGCAAGCGGCCTTCGCTCGGAGGCGGGCCGGCAATCTGTGAGGGGATACCCTGCGCCACACCAACGGGTGGCTGCAGCCAGCGCAGACCGGACGACAATCTAGAACGGGCGGCGATTCGGCTGCCGAAGGGTGCTTTGCTACAGTGACCAGAATGCGGAAGTGGCTGGTGCGTCTGGGAATCACGGCGCTTGTCGTGACTCTGTTCCTGGTCGCCAGGGTCACGGTATTCAAGCCGGATCCGGTCCCCGTGGCAGTGGTTGAGGTCGAGGCCGGTAGGGTCGAAGACACGATCACGAACTCCAGGGCCGGCTCGGTCAAGGCCCGGCAGCGAGCCAAGCTGTCGCCCGAGATCGGCGGGCAGGTGGTGAAGATTCCCCACCGAGAGGGTGATCGGGTCCGGACCGGAGAAGTCCTGCTCAAGATCGACGATCGCTCGCAGCGAGCTCGCCTGGACCTGGCCCGACGAGAGCTCGACTCCTTTCTGGCCGAGCGCAACAGAGCGTGCCTGGCAGCCGATCGAGCTGGCCGCGAGCTGGAGCGCAACCTTCGCCTGGCAGCGGAAGAGATCGTCTCCGCCGACCTGCTCGATCGAATCGAAAGCGCCAAGCAGACCGCCGACGCGGCGTGCCAAGCAGCCGCAGCCAACGTCGCCCGGGCCGAAGCCGCGATCGAAGTTGCCCGCACCGATCTGGAGAAGACCGAGATTCGCTCACCCTTCGATGGAATAGTCGCCGAAGTCTCGATCGAGGTCGGCGAGTGGACTACGCCGTCGCCTCCGGCTCTGCCCGTACCTCCGGTGCTGGATGTTCTGGACCCCACCTCGATCTACATCAGCGCCCCCATGGACGAAGTCGACTCGGCGAGCATCCGGGAGGGCCAGAAAGCTCGGGTGACCGTCGACTCTCACCGGGGTCGATCCCTCGCAGGTCGGGTCTCGCGGGTCGCACCCTACGTTCTCGATTTGCAGGAGCAGAACCGGACGGTGGAGATCGAAGTCACCCTCGACGATCCGGACTTCGCCGCCACGCTGCTGCCGGGCACATCGGCCGACGTGGAGGTCATTCTCCAAGTGGAGGAAGAGGTCATCCGCATCCCCACGCCGGCCCTTATGGAGGGCAATCGGGTGCTCCTCTTCACCGGCTCGAAGCTCGAAGAGCGGCGGGTCGAAATCGGCCTCAGGAACTGGGATTTCACACAGATAGTCAGCGGCTTGAAGGCCGGCGAAAGAGTCGTGACCTCTCTCGACCGCGCCGAGATCCGGGCCGGCGCCGAGGCGGTCCTGGCCTCCGAAGGGGCCGGTTCCTAGCCGACAACTGACACGAATCTCCGTGATCCGTCTGGAGCGCATCTGCCGGACCTTCCAGGTGGGAAGCCAGCCCGTCCACGCGCTGGTGGAAGTCAGCGAAGAGATCCGCGCGGCCGAGCACGTCGCAATCATGGGCCCATCGGGCTCGGGCAAGTCGACTCTGCTCAACATCATCGGCTGCCTTGACCGGCCCTCTTCCGGCAACTACCTGCTGAACGGGCGCCAAGTAGGCCGGCTCGACGACGCCGAGCTCACCGCCGTTCGCCGCCACGAGATCGGCTTCGTCTTCCAGTTCTTCCATCTGGTGCCGCGACTGACGGCGGCCGAGAATATCGAGCTGCCGATGATCTTCGCCGGGTCTGGCCGCTCCGAGCGGCGCGAGCGGGTGGCCGCGGCCCTGGAGGCGGTCGGCCTCACGCCCAGAGCCGACCACCTGCCCGATCAGCTGTCAGGTGGCGAGCGCCAGCGAGTCGCCATTGCCCGAGCCACCGTCATGAGTCCGCGCATCCTGCTGGCCGATGAGCCCACGGGCAACCTGGACCGCCATTCGGGGAACGCCGTGCTGGATCTCCTGGACCGGATGAACCGCGAGGGTTTGACCCTCATCGTCGTGACGCACGATGCCTCTGTCGCCCACCGCGCCGATCGGGTCCTGGTGCTGCTAGACGGCCGAATCGACTCACGGGTGCGGGGCGAAGACATCGTAGAGACCCTGGCTGGCCTGGCCCATGAGGAGGAGCCTCGAGAGTGAGGATCGCCGATCTCCTGGGCTTCGCCCTGAAGAGCCTTCGCGGGCACGGACTGCGCACGTCCCTCTGCTTGCTGGGCGTCATGATCGGAGTGGCCGCGGTAGTGATCCTCACGGCGCTCGGCGAAGGGGCGAGGCGCTACGTCGTCGATCAGTTTGCCAGCCTGGGCACCAACCTGCTGATCGTGCTGCCCGGCAAGACGGAGACCACCGGCTCGTTCGGCGTTGGCGGTGTTCCCAACGACCTGACTCTGGAGGACGCACAGGCCATCGAGCGCTCTCTCCCCAAGGTGCGCCGCGTGGCGCCCATTGCCATGGGCACGGAGCAGGTGGCCTACGGAGAGCGTCGCCGGCAGGTGGCGGTGCTCGGCACAACCGCCGAATACAGCCACGCCCGTCGGCTGACCATGGGAAGGGGCAGTTTCCTTCCCCCAGGGGAGATTTTTCGCGGAGCTCCCGTGGCAGTTCTCGGCTACAAGACAGCCGATGAGCTGTTCGCCGCCGCCGAGCCAGTGGGAAGGGTCGTCCGGGTGGGCAGCTGGCGAATGCGCGTCATTGGTGTGCTGGCGCCGCAGGGAGTCAAGATGGGCGTCGACTTCGACCAACTCGTCATCGTTCCGGTGTCGACAGCCATGCGCATCTTCAATCGCAGCTCGCTCTTCCGTATTCTGGTGCAGGCCCATGCCCACGCCGAGCTGCAGGCCGCCAAGGAGGACGTCCGGCGGTTGCTGACCGAGCGACACGAGGAGGAGGACATCACCGTGGTCACCCAGGACGCGGTGCTGACGACCTTCTCCGCCATCCTCAACGCCCTGACCCTGGCGGTGGCCGCCATCGCCGCCATCTCGCTGACCGTGGCGGGCATCGGGATCATGAACGTGATGCTGGTCTCGGTGGCTGAACGGACCCGCGAGGTCGGACTTCTCAAGGCAGTCGGCGTCGGCCGAGGCCAGATTCTGTCGGTCTTCCTGACTGAAGCCCTGCTGGTCTCCAGCGCCGGCGGTCTACTGGGATTGCTCGTCGGCTGGCTTTGTGTGCGGCTGCTGGTCGAGATCTACCCCGCCTTGCCGGCCAGTCCACCGAGGTGGGCAGTCTTTACGGCCCTGGCGATCTCGGTCGGGGTTGGAGTGACTTTCGGTCTCCTACCTGCCCGCCGGGCCACCCGACTCGATCCGGTGGCCGCCCTGTCGGGACGCTAGCCCGCTCTCCTCACCGACCTCGGCGCTTCAGACAGATACGCCATTGCGGCACAGGACTTGTGAGAAGGTCGGGCTAGCCGGCAGCGTCGACCCAGATGGGAGAGGACCAGGCACGCGCCACCCTGCCGCCGTAGGTCTGCTGCAGCTCGGCGCGCAAGTAGTACACGACGCTTTCATCCGGCGGGGGCTCCTCGAAAGAGGCCTTCAGGAGCCGCCCGGGATCTTCCCAGCGGGCGATCGTGCGCCAGGCCGTCTCACCTTCTCGCAGGGCCATCACCTCGGCGAGGCGAATGTCGCCCGGCGCCGCGATGAGCACCGAGCCGGTGAGCGATCCCGAGATTCTGACCTGGCTGCCTATCGGCGCGGCGCCGACCCTGAAATCCAGGATGATCCGCTGACCCGTGGTGCCGTAAGAGCGTCTCGCAGCCAGGCCGTCGAAGATGGCCTCGCGGCTCAGCTCATCGGCGAGAACCGCGGTCAGCCCCGTGTGATGCTGTCCAGGACGCGCCGAATGCGTGTCGCTGGCCGCCACCACCCCCATCCGATGACCTTTAGCCCAGGCGTCCCGAGCGTAGTGGGGACCCTCGGCGCTACGGCTCGGCGCGAATCTCACGTTCTCGTAGGACAGGGGATCGGAGGGATCGTACGACTCCGAGGTCCCGTGGCCCGAATAGATCTCCAGCGCCGGACGCAGGACCGGATCGTGCGGCGTCGTCCAGTCGAATTTCGGGCCGCGATGGGTGAATCTCCTGGCCGACGTGATCTGCTGATGACCGGGCCCGGGCGTCCTCGTGGCCAGCCGTCCCGGTTGCAGACCGAGGTGATGGGGGATGGTGATCGCCTCGCCCGTCTTCAGTTTCTGCCAGAGCGCCGAGGCCGTACCGAGGCGGTGCGCCGGCCAGGGAACGCCGTCCAGCGAGCGGAAGATCACGTTGTGATGACCTCCCCGCAGGGAGCACTCGTAACCCAAGAGGGTGACGAATACGCCGGGCTCGTGGAGCTCCTGCACCCGCGATCGAACGTGCTCCCATTCCTCCGCCGTGATGGCGTCCCCCTTGGTCCGGCGGTCCCATGAGCCGTCGTCATCGGAATGCTCGGTGGAGGCGAAAAAGTCAAGCTGGGCCACGTCTCGGGCGTATTCGAAGTCTCCCGAGCCAATGCCGTCCGGGCTGATTCGTGAGTGGCTGTGAAGATCTCCCCAGTACAGCTGTCTGGCGGGCCGCCGGCTGCTGACCTGCACCGGGCCACCCGCGACACTGATCGACCTATGGCGCGACGGTGGGGCTGCGTTGTCGGACCAGACGCCGGTCGCCTGCGGCCACTGAAATCCCTCGCTCGCGGGGATCCAAGTGACCTCGGCCGTGCCGGGCGAGACTGCCTCCGCCCCCAGGGCCGAATCTCCAAGACCTGTTACCTCGAGATCGAGCGGCAATTCTGAGGCGAGGTTGAAGAAACGGTCGAATGCCGTGATCCGGAGCTCCACCGGCTCTCCCACGACCGCCTGACTCGGGCCGGTAAGACGAATCTCCTCGGCGGCGGCGCTCAGCACTCGATAGGCGGCGCCGGATCGGAGGAGCCGGAACTCTCCGTTGCCCACCGGATCGACCGCCACCCGGACCTCGTCCGCTCCCGCTACGTAGGGCGCCGTGGTGTTGGCGAGAGTG
>CAJIBT010000017.1_pt1 | contig 12323 bp, 5 predicted proteins | sample 9199421 | NCBI WGS metagenome assembly CAJIBT01 (sample SAMEA7708311, study PRJEB35096) | sediment metagenome | biome: marine neritic benthic zone biome [ENVO:01000025]; feature: sediment [ENVO:00002007]; material: shallow marine sediment [ENVO:03000034] sea grass bed [ENVO_01000059] ...
CGGACCCCGGCGTGGGCTTCACCCGACGCTTTTCCGAGCGCCTGCTCAGCGTGGCTCGCTGGCAGGAGGATAGCGGCGACCGCAAGAGCGCCAACCCTCCCGAGCTGCTGCAGGCCCTCGGCGGCGAGGCCGAGACCCGCGCCGTGGCCGAGCAGATCCGACGGCTTCTGGATGGCGGCGCCAGACCCGAAGGGATTGCCGTGGTGGCCCGCAACCTGGAGCCCTACCGCTCGGCTTTGCGGCGCCACTTTCTCCGGCTCGGAGTCCCGTTCTCGAGCTTCGGCGCCGCCGGCCCACGGGGGCCTGCCGGACGGCGCTACCGCGCTCTGATCGACCTGCTGAACGAAACCCATCAAGCGCCCGTCGATCGATGGCTCGAGGCTGCAGCCGGACGCTTCGCCGATGGCGCACTTCACGACCTCCGCCTGGCCCTGTTCTCGCTCGGCGCCGGCCGACTCGGACAGGCGGCGGAGCTGAAGCTCGACCCCTTCCTTGACGGCGACAGCTACCCGCTGCCGGCCAGATCGGGTTTCCACGGCGAGGCGGGTCTGGAAGACCCCGACGCCGATGACGTTGCGCTCTACCTCCGGCGGCGGCGGGTCGCGGCCCGGGATCTGCGCGAGCTGGTTCGGGCTGCGGCTCGTCTCTGCCGGCGTTTCGAGCGCTGGCGGCCGCAGCAGGCGGCGGCAAGGCATCTGCGGCAGGTGCGGGGTCTGATCGAGGAAGACCTGGCCTGGCCGCCTGACGACGATTCGACGCGGCAGGCGCTGAACGAGCTGGAGACCCTGAGTCGGAGCCTGCCATCCGAGCTGACCCTCCACTTCGACGAGCTCACGCGGCTCCTGGGCGAGCGGCTAGAGCTACGCAGCCGGGTCGACTTTGGGGGTCGCGGTGGCGGAGTCCAGGTTCTGGAGGTTATCGAGGCGCGGGGCCGGACCTTCAGCGATCTCTTCCTTATGGGCCTCAACCGGGGGAGCTTTCCACGCACCGTGCGGGAGGATCCCCTGCTGCCTGACGCATTGCGCAAGGTCATCGCCCGCGAAGGCCACGGGGTACTGCCCGATCTGCCGAGCAAGCGCGCCGGCTTCAACGAGGAGCGCTATCTGTTCGCCCAGCTGGTGGCTTCCAGCCGGCGAGTCACGCTGTCCTGGCAGACGGTCGACGATGACAGCAGAGCCTTGACACCATCTCCCCTGGTCGAGCGCCTGCTCCGTAGCTGCAGCAGAGAAGAATCCGCCTCCACCGAGCCGACCCTGGCCCGGGACCTTACAGCACTCGGATCATGGGACGGAGATGCCGAAGACCGACCCTGGCTGAAGACCGCGGCTGAAAGCTCCCTTCTGGTTGCGCTCCATGGAGGGCGCCGTCGCCTCGTCGAAGTCCTGGCGCTGGCCCTGGCCGAGGCGGATGACCTCGAAGAACTGACACCTTCGAAGGACACATCCTCCTCCGCCCGCGGGCAGAGCGCCCAGGCCCGCCTACGGATCCTCGACGAGATCGATCCGGTACGCGGCACGCGCCGGGGTGAGAGCACTCACGCCGTGCTCGGGCCCTACTTCGGCTTTGTCGGAGAAATCGGTGAATCCGACCCAAGAGGGCGCCAGGAGCTCTATGTCACGACCCTCGAGCAGCTCTCCCGATGTCCGTGGAAGACCTTCCTCCAACGGGTCCTCCGCATCGAGCCGCTGCCCGATCCGCTGGAGGTGCTGCCCACGGTCAGCGCTCTGATGGTGGGCGGTCTGGTGCACCGGGTCCTCGAAGCCATCGTCGGGGCGCAGCTGCCGACCGCTGTCCCCGATCTGGCCGCAGCTCGCCGGTCGGCGGATTCGGCGGTGTCCTGGCCCGATGCAGCCGATTACGAGGATCTGCTGCGCCAGCAGGCCGAGCAGGTCGTCCGGGAGCAGGGCCTCGGCCTCGCCGGCCTCGCCAGCATCCTCGCCGAGATCTCCACCGTCTATCTGCGGACCGCTCACGATCTGGAGTGGTCCGGGGGCAAGGCGGTGCCCGCCGTGGCCGCCGAGTGGAGAGGCGACCTCCAGGTGGCGGACGCTCGGGGAGCGCGGCAGCGACTCCGCTTCAAGGCCGACCGGCTTGACAGTCTGCCGTCGGGACTGCGGCTGTCCGACTACAAAACAGGAAGCCGACCCGTCTCCGACGCGGCCTCGCCCGACAAGCGAAGAACCGCCTTGCGGCGGGCGATTGCCTCGGGCGAGTGGCTGCAGGCCGCGGCCTACGCGGCCGCAGCTGGCCGGAGCGGTGACTCGGGCCGTTACCTCTTCCTGGCCCCGTCCCTGGCCGACCAACCCGATCTTCGCGAAGTGGTCATCCAAGCGGATGACCACGAGTTGATCGGCGCCTTTGAAAGCGCCGTCGCCACCCTCCTCGGCGCCTGGCGGCGCGGCCACTTTTTTCCTCGCCTGATGAAGGTCGACCGGAGCGACAGCGAGCCCCTCCAGTGCAGCTACTGCTCGGTGGCCGAAGCCTGTCTGAGAGGCGACTCGGGCGCCCGCGCCCGACTGCGGCAGTGGGTCGAGCCGGCGGTCGAGGACCACCTGGCGGGTGCGCGCGAGCTTGCTGCGCCCGACCGCGCGCTGGTCGCGGCCTGGCTCCTTCCCTCGAAGCGCCGCGCCCCGAGTGCCGGGCGTAACGGGGGCGCACCTTGAATCTGGAGCTGCCCTTCTCCTCGGCCTCGAGTGACGACGTCGCTGCCCGCCGCCTGGCTCAGACCGAGTTCGAGCGACCCGTAGTCCTGGAGGCCGGCGCCGGCACCGGTAAGACGACGACCCTGGTGGCCCGTACGGTGAGCTGGTGCGTGGGGCAGGGCTGGCAGGAGCAGTCGGCGCGGCGGTCCGATGACGACCAGGTCGGCGACGACCACCTGGCCGAGGAGATTCTGGACGGCGTCGTCGCCATCACCTTCACGGAAGCCGCGGCGGCCGAAATGGCGAGTAAAGTGGCCGCCACCCTGTCCGCCATGGCGCGCGGCGACGCTGCGAACCTCACCGGATTCGATGTCTCGGCAGTGCCCGGCCTTTCCGAAGAGAGTCTCCGGCGGCGCGCCCTGGCTCTGCTCGGTGCCCTCGACCATCTCAGGGTACAGACCATCCATGCCTTCTGCCGGGGTCTTCTTACGGCCTATCCGCTCGAGGCCGGCCTGCACCCGGCCCTAGAGGTGGACGCCGACGGCACCTTGCTGGAGGAGATCGCCCGCGAGGTAGTCGAGGAGCAGGTCCGCGACGCCTTCGCCCGGGAGCCGCACCACCCTTTGACCCGGTTGGCCACTCTGGGACTCGGTCCCCAGTTCCTCGCGGAGGCGATTCGGGAGCTGGTGGCCTTGCGGGGTCTGCGCAGCCAGGAGCTCGACCACGATCCTTTCGATTCCGATGCTCTGCAAGTGCTGCGCGCTCGCCTGCTCGCGGTCCTGGAGAGCTTCAGCGAGGCCGACCGGGATTGCTTGCGGAGCGTGCGCCAGGGCACCATCGCTCCCGCCGTCGCAGGGGCACTGGACGCCAGCACCGCCGCCGCACAGGGTTTCGCGGCCGGGACCCTCGATGAGTTGGCCGACCTCTTGCGGGAGCTGCGAAGAATCTGGGGCAAGAACCTTCTGCAACGGCTGGCAAGGTGGAGTCAAAGCTCTTTCACGGCCTCCGAGCGCCGCTCTCTAGACCACCGCACCCTGACCGTGCCTGCGGCCGCCGGAGACTTGCTGAGCCACCTCCGCCACCTGCACCGGATCGAGCCGCAACGCCTCGACCTTGCCCGCCGGGCCCTGGCCCCCCTGCTGTCGACCGTCGAGCACCGCCTGCGGGCGCGGGGCGTCGTCACCTTCCAGGCCCTGCTGATGGAAGCGCGGAATCTACTGGCCCACCGGTCGCACGTCTGCAGCCGGGAGAGGCGTCGCATTCGCCAACTGCTGGTGGACGAGTTCCAGGACACCGATCGCCTGCAGTGCGACCTGATTCGGCGGCTGGCCCTGGAGGGCGCCAAACGCCACCGACCTGGCCTCTTCGTGGTCGGAGATCCCAAGCAGTCGATCTACGGCTGGCGGAATGCCGATCTGGAAGCCTACGAGCAATTCGTGGAGCGGGCCCTCGCTCTCGGCGGCCTGCGTCGCTCACTGACCCGCAATTTCCGCTCGGCGCCGCCCATTCTGCAGGAGGTAGAGCGCTCCATCGAGCCGGTGATGGTCCGACAGGCCGGACTGCAGCCCCATTTCGAGTCTCTGCAGGCTGACCGCGCTACCGAGCCCGGCTTCGCTCGAGACCACTGGGCGCCGATCGAGTACTGGGTGTCGTGGCCAGGTACCGAGCCGGGTCATGCCCATGGGCCATCCGCCAGGTCCGACGAGGTGGCCTTGCTGGAGGCCCGGGCCGTGGCCGAGGACCTCGTCGATCTGCACGATCAGCAAGGGATGGCGTGGCAGGACGTGGGCATTCTGCTGCGCAGCACAAACCGGCTGGAGACGTTCCTGGGCGCCCTGCGCCAGGCCGGCGTGCCCTTCGCGGTCAGCCGCGACAAGCATTACTATCGCCGGCGCGAGATCATCGAGGCCGCGGCCCTGGTGCGGACCGTTCTCAACCCGTTGGATCACCTGGCCCTCTTGACTACCCTGCGATCGGCCAGCGTTGGAGTCCCCGACGGCGCGCTGATTCCGCTCTGGCAGGAGGGCTTTCCCGGCGCGATGTCCGAGCTGACAGGCCCCGAAGAGGAACCTCTCCAGAAGATCGGCCACATGATCGACAGGGCGGCGGAGCGGCTGCCGGCCGGGATTCCGGGCCTCGAGAGAATTCGAGGGTGGGACGTCAGCCTCCGCCGGGCTATCGACAACCTGGCCCACCTCCGGCTGGCCTATCGGCGGCAAGCGCCGGATCGTTTTCTGGATCTGCTACGACGGCGCTGGCTCCTCGAGACTACCGAGGCGGCGCGCTACCTCGGACCCTATCGGCTTGCCAACCTGGATCGCTTCTTCCGCCGTCTGGAAGCAGATCTGGAGGCGACGGGGGGCGATATCCAGGCCGTTCTGCGCGCCCTGCGCCGCAGTGTCTCCGAGGCTCACGAGGCCGAGGAGGCCCGGCCCAGGGAGGCCGCGGAAGACGCCGTGCAGGTGCTGACGATTCACGGTGCCAAGGGACTGCAGTTTCGCCACGTCTATCTGGTGCAGCTGCACACCGAGCCCAGGAAGAGTGCAGCGGCCTGGGTGGACGCCGACGAGCGCTGGACGACCGAGGAGGCCCGAGAGTACTCCCTCTTCGGATGGCCGACGCCGGGCTTCGACCGGGTCGAGGAAAGAAGGCGGCAAGTCGCCGCCAACGAGCGCGTGCGCACACTCTACGTAGCCATGACGCGCGCCATCGACCGCTTGGTGCTGGTGGGTCAATGGCCCGAGGCACCGCTTGCCAGGAGCCCGCAGGAAGCTGCTTCGCACCTCGACCTCCTGCAGCAGCGTCGGAGCCTGCCCGGCTCCATCCGCGAGCTGCGGGACCGCTGCGCCGCCGAGCCGGGCTGGCGCCGCGACGAGCACGACGCCCGCTGGCGCTTCCTCGAGGAAATCGACCTCGGAAGTCGGCCGCGATCGACCCTCCCCCGCCAGCCGCCGGCCCTCCCCGGCACCGCGGCCATCGCGCGGGCGGCAGAGGATCTTCACCGCCTGCGAGGCGCGGCAGCGCAGCGCATGGCAAGGCCCCTGATGGCAGCGGCCTCGGCCGAAAGCGAGGCGCGGCTGGGCGAGATGGTGCGCGACGGGCTGGGTCGAGAGCCGGATTCTGGCGGCCGCGAGGTCGCTCTGGCCGTCGGCCGGGCAGTCCACAGGATGCTCGAGACCTGGCGATTCGACCCCGATCCGGCCGACGAGTTGATGCGCCAGAGGCCCCTGCTCCTCGAGGCTCTCGAGCGTCGCCTCGCCGCCGATCTTCTCAGGGCGGCGCACCAGCGGGTCGCCGCCCTGTTGGAGAAGCTCGAGCACGGATCGCTCCTGGCCCGTCTGGCCGAGCTGGCGCCGCAGGTCCTGGGACGCGAAGTCCCGGTCATCCTGTCCGGGCAGGATGACGGCGGCGAAGCGGCGGGTTGCACTGTCGGCCTGGTCGACCTGATCTACCGCGACGCTTCATCCGGCCGAACGGTCATCGTCGACTACAAAACCGACGAGCTGGAAGACCCAGAGGAGATCGAGACTCGCGCCACAGCCTACCTGCCGCAAGTCGCCGTCTACCAGCGCGCGGTCGGAGGCGCCCTCGGCCTGGCTGAGCCGCCCGAGGCCGAGCTATGGTTCCTGCATGCCGATCGAGTGTGGAGGAGTTCATAGGCGGGCCAACCGGCTCGCGCGTTAGGCTAACCTGCCGCAGCGGCGTCACTATCAGAAGCTAAACCGAGATCTCGACCCACTCGGAGGCCAAAAAAATGTCGCGGACACTCTTACCCACCCTCCTCGTCTTGGCCGCGTTGACGGTCTCTCCAGCGGCCTGGTCGATGAGTCTCGAATTCGAAGCACGCTATTGGGCGCCCGATCTCAACGGCGAGGTCGAGGTACAGGAGCGCGGCAGCGGAACTCGGATCGACCTGAAATCGGACCTCGGAATCGACGACAGCGAATTCCTCGAAGGCCGGCTGACCTGGCGCATCACCCGCCAGCTCAAACTGCGGGCCGCCGTCATGCCTCTGAGCTACAGCGGCAGCTCCAACCTGGTACGGACGATCGAGTTTGCCGGGCAGTCCTTTCAGATCGACACCCGACTCCTCTCGGATCTGAACCTCGACTACGGTCGGCTCGGCCTGGCCTGGCAGTTCGGCGCTGGCGACGGCGCCTTCCGCCTGGGCCCCATCGTGGAGGCCAAGGGCTTCCGTGGCGATGCACAGCTGAGCGCACCCGAGTTCCTCATACCGTTATCGGCGTCGGAGGAGTTCGAGGCCGCCTTCGCCTCCGCCGGCCTCGCGCTCGACCTCGAGCCCACCGAGAAGATCCACATCTTCGCCGAGGCGACCGTTTCCATCGACACCGCCGAGGGCGATTTCACGGATGCCGAGGTCGGCGTCAGCTACCGGCCGACCGCGATTCTGGGCGTGACCGGAGGCTACCGCCTGATCGACGTTCGCGTCGACGACGGCGACGATTACCTGGAGTTCGACATCGAAGGGCTCTTTCTGGGCCTCGAGCTGCGCTTCTAGCCCGCCTGGCCCACCCCTGATCCGACTCGCCTATTCTGTTGGGCGGCGGCTCATCTGCCAGCCTCTGGAATAGAGGGCACAATACGCGTTTCCGTCCAGAAATGCGTATTGTGTCCCCCCGATTCCCCCCAAGCTTGCCGGTTTCCGCTCACGGCGCGCCCGTTGCCGGCAGCGAAGTAAAGCGCAGCTTCGCGAAGCGAGCCATGAGCGAAGGTAACGGGCCGACGGGAGCCCGGAGCGGCAGCCGCCTGGGCGGGTTCTGTCACCGGGCCGCTTCCCTCGGTGCTCGCGGGGGCTGCGCACCGTGGGAGCCCTCGGAGCGGCGCCACCCGCCCAGGCTTCGCGCCCTAGGTTTTCAAACTTTCAATGCCCGGCACCTCCCCTCGCCTCCCCTCGGTAGGATCGCCGGCATGACCACCATCTACCAGTTGCCGACCCCGGCTCTCCTGCTCGACATCGACCGCCTCGACGCCAATCTGAGCCAGATGGCCGACAAGGCCCATCGGCTGGAGGTCGCCCTGCGCCCCCATATCAAGACCCACAAGTGCCTCGAAGTGGCGCGCCGCCAGGTGGAGTTAGGTTGCCGGGGACTGACGGTCTCGACCCTGCACGAGGCCCGGGTCTTCAGCAGCCACGGCTTCAACGACCTGACCTGGGCCTTCCCCGTCATTCTCAACCGGATCGAAGAAGCCCGGACCATCGCCCAACGCTGCACGCTGCGTCTGGTAGTCGACTCGCCGACGGCTATCGACGCCCTGGAAGCCAGCCGCCACCCGTTTCACGTCTGGCTCAAGGTCGATTGCGGCTACCATCGGGCCGGAGTCGACCCGACGAGCGCCGAGGCCTCCGACCTGGCTCGGCGACTCGCCGATTCTCCCACTCTCGTCTTCGACGGCCTGCTCACACACTCCGGCCAGGCCTACCGGGCCGCCGGCCCGGAGGAGCTGCGACAGATTGCCGAGCACGAGCGTCGGGTCATGGTCGAGCTGGCTCGGCGTCTGCGGGCCGAGGGTCTCGCCGTGCCGGCACTGTCGGTGGGCTCGACTCCCGCCCTGGCGGCAGCCGAGAGCCTCGCGGGTGTCGACGAGATCCGACCGGGAAACTACGCCTTCTTCGACCTGACCCAGAGCCTGCTGGGCGCCTGCCAGCCCGGCGACTGCGCGGTCAGCGTCTGGAGCAGTGTGGTCTCCCGGCCGGCCGGCGCCGCAACCTGCGTCCTCGACGCGGGAGCTTTGGCCCTCTCCAAGGACTCCGGTCCGAGCCACCTCACGCTACCTGTCTTCGGTAGGCTGTTCGAGGACTACTCGGCAGGCGAGCTGTCGCCGGACGCGGCGGTCGAAGCGATCTCTCAGGAGCACGGCATCCTCTCGCAGCCTCGGCCGGTCGGAACTCGAGTCCGTCTCTTGCCCACCCACTCCTGTCTGACCGTGGCCCATTACGACGAGTACTGGGTCGTCCAGGGCGAGGAGGTCGTGGATCGCTGGAAGATCTGGCGCGGCCGCTAGCACCCGTCCGGTCTACTACTGGGGGCCACGCGGTGTCTCCCGGCGGGCCCGTTGCCGGCAGCGAAGTAAAGCGCAGCTTCGCGCAGCGAAGCCAGGAGCCTGCCCGAGGATTCGCCGTGGATCGCGCGCAGGGGTCTTGCGAGCCGCAGAGCAGGCGCGAGGAGGAGGCGATGCCGGGACATCGGCGACGACGAGCAACGCCCTCTGCGGCCGCAAACCCCCTGCGCCCGACGGGTTGCGGGCGGCGTGGCGCACCGGGCGGGCGGATCAGGGCGTCGACTGTCGAACCGCGCTAGGATCGCCCGATGCCGACCTACTTGCGCGAGGACGGCGCCCCCGTGGTCGAGTTCGACCCGCGGCTCGAGATCTCGCCCTTCGTCCTCTTCCGGCGTCTGCGCGAAGGGCGGGCGCCTGTCTTGATGGATGTCCGCGCGACGCCCCGCGGCCTTTCTCTCGAGGGCGCCCGGCCTTTTCCCGGCCAGGACTGGCATCCCGAGGACGAGGCCGAGGTGGTGCTGTTCGACGACGACGGCTCCGAGGCCTTCGCCCTGGCCCAGCGCCTCCAAGCGCAAGGCGTCGAGAGCATCAAAGCTCTTTTCGGGGGTCTGAAGCTCTACGAGTTCTCGCTCGATCCCGAGGTGGTCGGAGACCAAACCTATCTCGTGAAGCTGCCCGACCAGGGGTAAAGCGCTCGCACCCCGGACCGAGCCGTCAACCCTGCGCTCCACGGCGAATCCCGCCCTCCGAGTCCACGGTCCACAGCTCGCCGGTGTAGATCAGGTCCTGCAGCGACCCTTGCCCCTGCAGCTCGATCTGGCGATCGATCTGTCCCACGACTCCGTCCTCGTAGGTCGGCATATCCACCGAGCGCAAGACTCCTATGGGCGTCGGGAAGTCGGGCGGTCCCATTTGAGCCACCATGAAGGCAATCGCGGGATTGGGGTCGGTCTCGTCCCAGACGAGGCAATCCTCGGGACCCACTCCGTTCCCCAACTCCACCACTTCCAGTCGAGTGCCGCGCAGGCGGATGCCCTTCTCCTCTTGGTCTCCGAAGACCAGAGGTTTGCCGTGCTCGAGATAGACCACCTGCTGTAAGCGCTGGGTCTTCTCGGTCATGTAGGCGAAGGCACGATCGTTGAAGATGTTGCAGTTCTGGTAGATCTCGACGAATGCTGCCCCCTGGTGAGCGGCCGCCCTCAGCAGGGTCTCCCGGAGGTGCTTCTGGAAGATATCCACACTGCGGGCCACGAACGTGGCTCCAGTGCCGATGGCCAGGGACAACGGATTGAAGGGATTGTCGACTGAGCCGTAGGGCGTCGATTTGGTCCTCTTCCCGGCCTCACTGGTGGGTGAATACTGCCCCTTGGTGAGGCCGTAGATCCTGTTGTTGAACATCACGATCTTGACGCCCACATTGCGGCGCAGAGTGTGGATCAGATGGTTGCCGCCGATCGACATGGCGTCGCCATCGCCGGTGGCGACCCAGACCTCCAGCTCGGGCCGCGCCAGCTTGAGGCCGGTGGCTAGTGCGGGAGCCCGTCCGTGGATCGAGTGGAACCCGAAAGTGTCCATGTAATACGGAAAGCGGCTCGAGCAGCCGATACCCGACACCACCACGAATTTCTCCCTGGGAATTCGCAGGTCGGGAAGAACGGTCTGCACCGCCGAGAGGATCGCGTAGTCCCCGCAGCCCGGGCACCAGCGCACCTCCTGATCCGATTGAAAGTCTTTCTTGGTCAGTACGGGGAGCTCAGTGGTCATCGCTTCAAGACTCCAGAATCTCTTTGATCTTGTCTTGGATCTCGGTGCGGAAGAAGGGTCTGCCCTGCACCTTGGCGTAGCTGATAACGTCCTTGAGATAGCCGCCGCGCAGCAACAAAGCCAGCTGGCCGGTGTTCATCTCCGGCACCATCACCTTGTCGAACCCGGACAGCACCTCTCCCAGGTTCTTCGGAAAGGGGTTGAGATAGCGCAGATGGGCGCGACTGACCTCGAGGCCCTCGCTGCGCACCAGATCGACGGCACCGGTGATGGCGCCCTCGGTGCTGCCCCAGCCCAGAACCAGCAATTCGCCGCGCGGCTCGCCATCCACCTCAACGTCCGGGATCTCGCGGGCAATTCGGGCCACCTTCTCGGCCCGGTAGTGGGTCATCTTCTCGTGGTTGAGGGAATCGTAGGAGACATCCCCGGTCACGTCCTCCTTCTCGAGGCCGCCGATGCGGTGCTCGAGTCCCGCGGTGCCGGGAATCGCCCACGGCCTGGCCAGGGTCTCCGGATCTCTGAGGTAGGGCTGAAAGGCGGCGGCGTCCGACCAGAAGTCAACCCGCAAGTCGGGCAGACTCTCCAAGGCGGGCAGCCTCCAGGGCTCAGAGCCGTTGGCGATGTAGCCGTCCGAGAGAAAGAGCACCGGCACCATGTACTTGATGGCGACCCGACAGGCCTCCAGGACGCTGTCGAAACAGTCGGCCGGGGACGAGGCCGCGATGATCGGCACTGGCGAGTCGCCGTTACGGCCGAACATGGCTTGCAGCAGGTCGGACTGCTCCGTCTTGGTGGGCAGACCGGTAGAGGGCCCCCCCCGCTGAATATCGCACACGACCAGAGGCAGCTCGACCATGACCGCCAGATTGACGGCCTCCGACTTCAGGGCCAATCCGGGACCGCTGGTGGTGGTCGCAGCCAGGGCTCCGCCGAATGCAGCGCCAATGGAGGCGCAGACCGCGGCAATCTCGTCTTCCGCCTGGAAGGTCACGACTCCGTAGTTCTTGTACCGCGACAGGTCGTGCAGAATCTCGCTGGCCGGCGTGATGGGATAGGAGCCCAGAAAGAGCGGCAGGCCGCTCCGGCGGCTGGCCGCGATGAGTCCCAGAGCGACCGCGGTGTTGCCCATCACGTTGCGATAGGTCCCGGGCTCCAGGTGCGCCGGCTCCACCTCGTACCGCACCTGAAAGACATCCGTGATGTCGCAGAAGTTGTAGCCGGCCCTGAGGACCTTCTCGTTGGCTTCGGCAATCTCGGGCCGCTTGGCAAACTTCTCCTTCAGCCAGGCGACCGTTGTATCCAGCGGGCGGCTGTATAGCCAGTAGATCATCCCCAGGGCGAAGAAGTTCTTGCACCGATCCTGGCTCTTGGTGTCCAGGCCGCTGTCCTTGAGGATGCGCCGGTTCATCGTTGTGATGTCGGCGGTGTAGAGACGGTATCCCTCCAGGCTGCCGTCCTCCAACGGGTTGCTCTCGTAGCCGGCTTTCTTCAGGTTGCGGTCTTTGAACTCGTCGGTGTTGGCGATGATGATGCCGTTCTGTTTGAGATCCGGGAGCGACTTCTTGAGCGCCGCCGGGTTCATTGCCACCAGCGCATCCGGGGCATCGCCAGGAGTGTGGATGTCGTAGTCGGCGATCCTCACCTGAAAGGCCGACACGCCGGGCAGGGTGCCGGCCGGAGCCCGGATCTCGGCGGGGAAGTCCGGCAGCGTGGCCAGGTCGTTGCCCAGCAGCGCCGAGGTGCTGGTGAATTGCCCGCCGGTCAGCTGCATGCCGTCACCGGAGTCGCCGGCGAAACGGACCACCACTTCACCCAGCTTCTCGTGGGCGACCTGGCGTGATTCGGGTGCAGTTGCGTCCTTGGTCTGAGATGTCATCGTTCTCTCTTGGCTCGTGG
>CAJIBT010000018.1_pt1 | contig 11799 bp, 12 predicted proteins | sample 9199421 | NCBI WGS metagenome assembly CAJIBT01 (sample SAMEA7708311, study PRJEB35096) | sediment metagenome | biome: marine neritic benthic zone biome [ENVO:01000025]; feature: sediment [ENVO:00002007]; material: shallow marine sediment [ENVO:03000034] sea grass bed [ENVO_01000059] ...
CTCGAAGGGACGGCCGTCCAGCTGACGGCCGAGCTGCCCTTCTACCATCGGCACCTGCTGCTCAACGTCAATCGCCCGGGCGACCTGGAGGCGGCCCGATCACGACTGGCGGTGCTCTCCGAGGAGCGATGAAGCCGTGGAACTGCAGGGGGTGACCACCTTGAGACCGAGCCCATGACTGATACGCGGCCCCAGGACCGTGCCCCCGCCGGTGCCGCCGTGCAGACCGAGGTTCTCTCCTTCGGGGACCGTGGCCTCGAAGAGAGGTCGGACTCGCTGGCCTGCGAGGAGCCGCTGGAGATCCGGGTCGTAGCCGAGCACAACGGCGGGCGAACGAGACACAGCGTGGCGGTGACCATGCGCACCCCTGGGCACGACTTCGAGCTCGCGGCCGGATTCCTGTTCAGCGAAGGCGTGATCGAAGCGGGGCAAGCCATCTGGAGAATCGACTACTGCGAAGACGGGGCGCAGGCCGAAGAGCAGAACATCGTGGAGGTCTTTCTGAACCCGGGCGTGCCTTTCGATCCCGAGCGGTATAGCCGCAACGTCTATACCACCTCGAGCTGCGGCGTGTGCGGCAAGACCTCCATCGATATGGTGCGGTCGACCTGTGTCGCCCTGTCGCAGGACGACCTTGCCGTCGAGCCGGGGCGGCTGACCCGACTGCACGAGAGCCTGCTGGCCGCGCAGCCGGTGTTTCAGCGCACCGGAGGACTGCACGCTGCCGCGCTATTCGACCGCCAGGGAGAGCTGTACCGCTTGCGCGAGGACGTGGGACGCCACAACGCCCTCGACAAGCTCATCGGCAGCTCGCTGCTCGAGCGGTCACTGCCGGCCTCGGATCGACTTCTCCTGGTCAGCGGCCGGGCCAGCTTCGAGTTGGTGCAGAAGGCCGCCATGGCCGGAATCCCTCTGCTGGCGGCGGTCGGGGCTCCCAGCAGCCTGGCGGTCGAGCTGGCCCGCGAGGTGGACATGACGCTGGTCGCCTTTCTGAAGGCCGATCGCTTCAATGTCTATTCGGGCGCGCGACGGATAGCTCGCACAGGCTCGTAGCAGCCCGCGTGGAGGGGGTATGAATCATGCAGGCTGAGCAGGCTCGGCCTCGCGGCTCAGAACGGCCGCTGGTAGACACCCACGCCCATCTCTGCGAGCCGGTCTTCGATCGCGACCGGGAGACGGTTTTGCGGCGGGCCGGCGAGGCCGGTGTCGAGTGGATCGTGGCCGTCGGAGAGACGCTCGAAGACGCGCGCAAGAACCTCCAGCTGGCGGCTCAGTTTCCGGATCAGGTGCGGCCGGCGGCCGGCCTGTTCCCGACCCGTCTCGATCTGGCGGAGGCTGACGAGCTGCTGGAGCTGATCCGGCGGCAACGGCAGCGCCTGGTGGCCATCGGTGAGGTCGGCCTCGACTATTGGAAGGTGCAGGATGAGGGCGAGCGAGAGGTACAGCGCGAGATCCTGGGCCGCTTTGTCGAGCTCTCTCTGGAGGTCGATCTGCCGCTCAACGTTCACTCTCGCGCTGCCGGCCGGCAGACCATCGATTATCTGCTGCAGCGGGGCGCCCAGAGAGTGCAGATGCACGCGTTCGATGGGAGGGCCGCCAAGGCCCTGCCCGGCGTCGAGGCGGGTTTTTTCTTCTCCGTGCCGCCCTCAGTGGTGCGCTCCCGCCAGAAGCAGAAGCTGGTCAGGCGGTTGCCGCTCTCCTGTCTGCTGCTCGAGTCCGACAGTCCGGTCCTGGGTCCCGAGCCCGAGGCTCGCAACGAGCCGTCCAACCTCACCAGGGCGCTGCAGACGATCTGTGAGCTCAAGGAGCTCCAGCCCGAGGCTGTAGCGACCACCCTGCGCCACAACACGAAACGGCTCTATCGGATCTAGCGGCTAGCCGTAGCTTTCGCGGTGGATGGCGGTCTTGGGAACGCCGATCTCGGCCAGGGCCTCCAGAACGCTCTCCATGAACCGGGGTGACGGCGTGTCGCCGCTCTCCTTGGCGGCCAATCGATCCCACCTGCCGACCGCCGGGCCGCACGCGAAGATCTCTACCGCCGAGGGATCCGGAATGCACTCCCTGATCATCTCCATATCGACCCGCCCGTGGCGGTAGCTGGGCCCGTAGCTTGCCGCGTCCGGGTCGCGGCTGAGGGCGTGGAAAACATCGAGCCGGCCGGGGTGGCGCCCTGCCAGGTCGTCCAGCTGCCGGCGGAAGATGATGTCCTGCCGAACCTTGTTGCCGTAGATCAGCGTGTGGCGTAGATCGAGGCCGGTGGCCAGGGCGTGCTTGAGAATGCTCAAGTTGGGGACGATGCCGGAACCGGCACAGATATGCACGAGATGCTTGGTCCGGGACTCGATGTCGTCCGGCAGCACGTAGGGTCCGCCGAAACCGGTGACGGTCATCCGGGTGCCGGGGTGGGTGCGCCAGACGAGCAGGGGAGAGAGCAGCGGAGGGTATCGGGTCCTTCCGGAGCTGTAGGTTTCTTCCTTGACCGTGATGGCCAGATGCTCCTCGTGGGGGGCTGAGGAGAGAGAATAGGCGCGCGCCGCCTCCCGCTTGCCCTTCTTTTCTTCGAAATACTCGACGAAGCGGTCGAGCGCCGGGAACTGGTGGGGATCGACGGTCAGGAAATGTCCCGGCTTGTAGTCCAGGCGGTCGTTGCCCGTGAACAGGATCAGGGTCGCGGTCTCCGGGGTCTCGCGGATGACCTCGGCCACCATGACCTCCAGCCGCTTGATTCTGGGCCGCGGCGCGGACTCGGGATCGGGCGGGGCCGCTGCCTTGCCGGGAGGGGTATTATCGGTCATGAGGGCTCGGACGGGGATCGTATTACAGAGACTTGTGAAAACTTTCACAAAGTGCTATACTGCAGCCAATCAAGCTCGAGAGAGCGATTGAGGGAGGTTCCCCTATCCGAAGAGTATGTCCCACCAACTCTAGCAGGAGATCTCAGGATTCTCCAAACTATCTGAAAACACCCTACCTCAGTTCCCCGGCTGATAGATCGGGGTAAATTCAACAGAAGGCCCACCAAGACCGGAACCTCCCATTCTGTTCTCTCAAACCCAGGCCCGGACTTCCCGCCGCTCATGAAACCACGGAGCCGCGCGAAGTCCGGGCCGATTTGCGTTCAGTTGCCCGAACCCGCCGAGCGGTCCAGCCGCCCGGATGCGCTCAGTGTGGTGGGGTGTACTTTTCTCCCGCCTCGACCCGTAAAGCCAGGCGGTTCTGACGCGGCGGCAGGGGACAGGTCGCGAACGGGGTGAAGACGCAGGGTGGATTGTAAGCCTTGTTGAAATCGAGGGTCACCGAGCCCTCGGGGCCCGGGGCGTCGGCATAGAGGTAGCGTCCACCGCCGTAGGTCACGCTGCCGGAGGTCTGGTCGGCGAAGATGATGAAGAGCTGCTCATCGCCCGGCTCCGCCAGCACGTCGAGACGGTAGCGCTGCCCGTCGCCCTCGCAGCTCACTCTGCCCCAGGCGGTCTGTTTCGAGACCGTGCCCAGGACGGTCGGAATCGGGATCCTGCGGGGAGGATCGTAGGCCTCGAAACGCCCCTTGAGGCGCCAGGCGGAGTCGACCGGAAAGCTCTCGACTCCCGGGAAGGCCGCTCGCGCCGGATGGTTCTTGTCTTTGAGCCGGATCGCCCTCCGGTCATCCCGCTCGATGAGGTAGAAGCTCAGATCACCCAGGGTCAGGATTGTAGGCGCGCCCTCGGCATCGGCCTCGAGTTGCATTCGTCGGACCGGCTGGCCGTTATGGTGAACGCCGACCCCTCCCTCGATCTCTACGGTGACCTCCCCGTCTTCCAGCAGGAAGCGACCCGCTCGGGCGGGTGCCTTGTCGGGAAAGACAAGGTCGTTGGAAGGATCGGAACCGAAACGGCTCTCTCCCTCTTTCAGCCAGAAGAGGCCGGCCAGAGTGAGCCAGCCGTCTTCGCTGGTGAGCCGGGCCAGGCGGTCCCGGCGCCAGGTCTCGATGCTCTCCTGGTAGGAGTCGTCCTGCAGAGGTTCGGGAGTCGCCGGGATCGTCGCGACCAGCATCCAGGCGACGGCCCAGGCTGCCGGTTTATAGGGCGAGAGCGGTCGTGATGCCATCTCGGCCCCTAGACTACCGTAAGGCCGTGCGCCGGCGGGAACGGCCTGGTGAGAAGGTCAGGCTGGCGTTTCCGAGAGCCCGGTTGATACGCTCGGCCGGCGCTCTCCGCCTGACGCCGTGGAACTCATGAACAATCCAAGCTGAGTCCTCAGCAGAGATGCCGACCGGAAAGATCGATCCCTCCGCGGGCGAGAGGCGGTCGACCGCCCGCCCCCGTACCTGGCCGTTGATCTGGCGGGGGCTGGTCACCATTGCCTGCTTGGCGCTCATTGTCTGGCTCTTACCGACCGCGGATCTGATCAGCTCCGCGCGCCGCGTCGAAGGTCGCCTCTGGGCCTCGATTCTGGTGGCTCTGGCGCTGCTCCAGATCGCCGCGGTGGCCAAGTGGAGGCTCCTGGTCATGGCGGCGGGGGAGCGATGTCGAGCCCGGGACCTTCTTCTAGCGCACGGCGCGGGCCTGTTTGCCAATAATTTCCTGCCGTCGCTGGTCGGCGGCGACGTCCTGCGGGCCGGTCTGCTCGTCCGCCGGGGCCTCAGAGCGGATGTCCTCCTGGTCGGCGGCGTGGCCGACCGGGCGGTGGACGCCTCTGCCCTGGTTCTGATCGCCGCCATGGCCGGACTGTTCGCACCGGTCGGCGCGGAGTCCCGCACCTGGAGGCTACTCTCGACCGTAAGCATCTTGCTGATCGTGGGCCTCGTGGCCGGCGGCCTTCTGGTGGAAAGGATCACCAGGTCGCGGCTGCCTCTCGGACTGCGGAAGATCGCCGGGGATGCCAGGACAGCCCTGCGGGCGCTTGTGGCCCATCCCGGGGCAGCCCTGGGTGCACTGTCGATCGCCCTTTTCATCCAGTCCACCCTGGTGGTGCTCAATGTCTGGCTCGGTCGTTCCATGGGCCTGATGATTCCACTGGCTGCGTGGTTTCTGGTCTGGCCCCTGGCCAAGCTCCTGGCTTTGGTGCCGATCAGCCTGGGAGGACTCGGGGTGCGGCAGATGGCGATGGCCGGCTTGCTGGTGCCGTTGGCCGTCGAGCCCACCCTCGTAGTGGCGCAATCCCTGGTCTGGGAGAGCCTGCTGCTCGGTCTGGGAGTCGTCGGAGGCGCCGTGTCTATCTGGCTGCCGGGCGGCGAGTCGGCCGCCATACGGGCGGCGGATTGACAACCTGCCATGCCGTGCGGATCATTGTGGACTGGCCCCGGCCCGGGTGGGCCGTGGAACGTGTGGAGGCGGAAAGAGCAGTGACCTCTGCGAGGCGGAACCGACAGGAACGCCGATGGACCTGAAGGGCAGGGTGGCCCTCGTGACCGGCGGCGCTCGGCGACTCGGCCGGGGGATCGCCCTGGCGCTGGCGCGGGCCGGCAGCGACGTGGTGATTCACTACCGCGGCTCGCGAGAGGAGGCAGAGCAGACGGCGGGTGACATCTCGGCCCTCGGCGTCGAGGCTCATCTCGCCCAGGCCGACCTCGGCCTGCCGGCGGAGATCGAGCGTCTGTTCATCGATCTTCGTGACCGGATCGGTCGCCTGGACATTCTGGTCAATAGCGCCGCCGGCTTTGAAAGCTGTCCGTTCGAAGAGCTTTCCGCAGCGCTGTGGGACCGCGTGATGGCGCTGAATCTGAGGGCCCCGTTCCTCTGTAGCCAGCAGGCGGCCCGCTGGATGAAGGAGTCGGTCCTGCGAGGCCGAGGGGCCGGACTGATCGTCAATCTCGGCGATCTCAGTGGTGTTAATCCGTGGCTAGGATACGCCGCTCACGGGGTGAGCAAGGCCGCTTTGATCCACCTGACGAAGGTGGCCGCCAGGGAGCTGGCGCCCGAGGTGCGGGTCAATGCGGTGATTCCGGGGGCCATTCTGCCGCCACCCGGGGTGGACCCTGACAGCAGCGAATGGCAGAAGATGGGTGAGCGGGTCCCGGCCCGGCGGACGGGTGACCCGGCAGACGTCGGTGAAACCGTGGTGTTTCTGGCCACCAACGACTTCATAACCGGCGAGACGATTGTGGTGGACGGAGGCGAGCACCTTCTGAGCTCCCGCCGCGATTAGGGAGGAGGACTCGGGTATTCATGGCAACCAACGACAGAATCATGATCAAGGACCTGCTCCTGAGGGGCATACTCGGCCTCAACGATTGGGAGAGGGAGAAGCAGCAGGATCTGCTGATCAATCTGGAGGTCTTCCTCGACGTGCGCGCCGCCGGCCAGTCCGATGACGTGGCCGACTCGCTCAACTATCGGACGCTCACCAAGGCGATCATCGCCTATGTCGAGTCCTCGGCGCACTATCTCGTCGAGGCCCTGGCCACCGCGATAGCCCGTATCGCGGTAGTCGATTTCGCCGCCGAGCGGGTCATTGTTCGGGTGGAGAAGGTGGGGGCGCTGCGCTTCGCCGAGTCGGTAGGCGTCGAGATCGAAAGGAGCAGGGTCGATTTCCAGTGATGCGCCAGTCGAGACGGTGCTCCTCTCACTGGGGTCGAACGTCGAGCCGCGCAGGCATCTTCGGCTGGCCCTGGAGCTAATCGCGGCCCGGTTCAGGCTGCGACAGGTTTCCCGAGTCTACGAGTCGGCGCCGGTGAACGCCCCCGGCTCTCCCCGCTTCCTCAATGCCGCGGTACGCATCGAGACCGCCCTGGATCCCGCCAGCCTGAAATTCGAGGTTCTTCGACCCCTCGAAGCGCGTCTCGGCCGGGTGCGCGGCGCCGATCGAAGCGCCCCCCGAACGTTGGATCTGGACATCGCCCTGTTCGGGGATCTCGTTCTCGAGGACCCACGCAGCGGGCTGGTCATTCCCGATCCCGAGATCCTGGAGCGGGCATACCTGGCGCTGCCGTTGGCCGACGTGGCGCCCGAGCTGAGGCATCCGGTCACCGGCGAGAGCCTGGCGAGGATCGCTGAACGATTTGTCGGGTTGCCGGATATTTCGGCGGTACCGGGGGTCTTCGAGCGCGAGTGATCAGAAGAACACCTGGCGAATCTTCGACGCCCACCACTCTTCCAGCCAGACCGAGCTGTCCAGCACCGGCCGCAGGGTGACCGGCATGTCGACGCGAACCGGCACCCTCTCCAGACGGTACTGCGAGAAGCGACCGGGGCGCATGGTGCGTCCTCCCCGGATTACGGCGGTCCGGTAGTGGGCGGCTACCCGTGGCTCGACGCGCGGCGACCACTGGCCGCGCGGATAGCAGAAGCTGTCGACCTCCAGCCCGAGCCGGCTCTCCAGCATCGATTTCGAGTCCTCGAGCTCCCTCTCCAGGGAGGGACCCTCGAGTTTCCGCAGATCGGAATGAGAACAGCTGTGGGAACCGATGCTGACGAGCTCGGAGGCAGCCAGCTCCCGAAGCTGATTCCAGGTGAGCGGCGGCAGGGATCCGGCCTGACGGATCGGGCCTTCCCGGGGGTTGGAGACGAAGTCGACGTGCACGTAGAGGGTGGCCGGAAGCCCGTATTCCTGCAGTACGGGCCAAGCCTGATCGTAGAAGTTCTCGTAGCCGTCGTCGAAAGTGAGGACGACCAGCCGTCGGTTTTGGGCAGCCCGGTCATGGAGGCTCTCCAGCGCCGGGTCGAGATGCTCGACCTCGGCCGACTGAGCCAGCTCCGCCATCTGCCGACGGAAGGTGGTTGACGGCAGATCGATGGGTGATCCGGTTCCCGCTCCGATCAGGTGGTAGCCGAGGATCGTGATCCCGCCGCCGGAATCAGGAACGAGCTTCTGGCAGGCGTGGAGCGCGCGACGCAGGAGCATCAGGAGACCGCGCCCTCCCGGGGCGAGCCCAGAGCGACTCGGCAAAGCGGCTTACCGGAGGGGCCAGCCGGGAGTGGTGGCATCAGAAGGGATCTGCAGGGTCTCATTCTCGCGCTGTCCCGCCAGAGGCTGAGGGTGAATCCCGCCGCCCATGATCGGGACCCGATACGGCCGGAAGTTTATCCGACGTGCACGGATCTGGCAGGCTGGACAACGAGCGGCGGCAGGAGGCGATCGCGGCGTGTCGGCATCCAGTACCATTTAGCCTGGTCGAGGCGCTTCCTGCCGGCCGGATCGATCAGAGCATGTGCCGTCACTCAGCCGTCGTTGCGCTACCTGTGCTTGCCTTCATGGCGATTTCCTGCCTCGAGCGCGACGAGGTGGCGAGACGAGAGCTCGAGCATCGGGGAGTCGAGCTCACCGCCGAAGCGCTGGTCGCCGCGGTGAAGCGCGACGATGGGGAGACGATCCGCCTGTTGATTCAGAGTGGGACACCCGGCGGCGCCGCCCTGCTGGCCTCGGTCCGAACGGGCCGGTGCACCGCCCTCGAGAGTCTCCTCGGCAGCGGCCTCGAAGTCAGCAATCTCAACGGTGCCCGGGCGCTTTCAATCGCTATCGCCAGGCGCAAGCAGCACTGCGTAGATTTGCTGGTCGCCGCAGGTGCCCAGCTAGACGCCCGAAACGACGCGGGACAGACTGTCCTGCTGCAGTCCGCGCGTCGCCGATCCAAGCGCCGGCTGCGCGCCTTGCTGTCTTCCGGAGCGGATCCCGATCTCGCCTCCTGGTCGGGCGAGACGCCTTTGATGGCCGCGGCGGCAGGGGGGCGAGAAAACAACATTTCGCTCTTGCTGCGGGCGGGAGTCGAACTGGAGGCCCGCGATCGAGACGGTTGGACGGCACTCCACTATGCCGTGCGCAACGGACACCCAGGCGCCGCTCGCCGGCTCATCCGGGCAGGGGCCGAGGTGGACGCGGTCAGCGACCTCGGATGGACTCCTCTGATGTGGGCGGCACGATCCGGCTCAGAGCTGGTGGGTGACCTGCTTTCGGCAGGCGCCGAAGTCGATATCCTCACAAGATCCGGCTTCAGCGCGCTCATCCAGGCGGTGCGCCATGGTCATCAGGAGAGCGTGCAGCGACTCCTCGAAGCGGGGGCGCAGCCAGCCCAGGGACTCGACGGAGCGGATGCCGTCTGGTGGGCTCGTCGAAAGGGCCGGCCCGAGATCGCCGAGCTCCTGTCGCGGGATCCGCGGCGACAGACTGGCCACAACCCTGTCGAAGCCGACACCGGGAGGAGGCGATGAAGAGCAGGCGTCTGGCAGCCAACCTGGCCCTGGCCGCGCTCTCCCTGGCGGTGGTCGTGGTGGTGGCCGAGCAAGTCCTGCGCGCCGTCGACTACGAGCCGAGCCCGCTGCGCATCAAGATCGGCAAGCGAAACGAGGACTGGCGCCTGTTTCACGCCTTTGAAGACCGGCATTTCGAGTACGACCCCGAGCTCTTCTGGCGACCGAGAAGAGGCTTCGATGGGTTCAATGACCAGGGGTATCTCGGGCCGGAGCTGAGTCGAGCCAAGACCGGAGCCGAGTACCGGATCTTCGCGATCGGGGACTCCAACACTCTTGGCTGGCTGGGAGGAGGTGCAAGCTGGCCGGCTTATCTCGGTCAGCTTCTGCGGGATCGAGACGGCTCCTTCTCGGTGACCAATGCCGGGGTTTACGGCTACTCCTCCTACCAGGGTCTCATCCGTTTCCGCAAGAGCCTGGCGTTCGAACCGGATCTGGTGCTGATCGGCTTCGGGTCCAACGACGCCCACCAAGTTCCGGTCAACGACCTGAAGTTCGGCATGGCGGAGATCGCACGCTGCACCTGGGCCCAGAGTCTGGCCCGCTACCGGCTCGGGTTGCTGCTCGCCTCAGCTTGCCGGGGCATCGCGGCGCAACGGTCCGGCGAAGCGCAGGCGCGGGTCTCCCTCGACGACTATCGCAGCAACCTGACCGAGATCGTGCGGTTGGCACGACAGCGGAAGATCGCCGTTGTCCTGTTGACCCGGCCGTACACGGGTCGGCTGCGCACCAAAGTGCGCTGGAAGAGCTTCGCCCACCAGTACAACGCGGTCAGCGTGGAGGTCGCGGTTGAGCACGACGTCCCACTCGTAGATCTCTACTCCCACTTCAAGGGACGCGACGAGCTGTTTGCCGACGAGTCGCATTTCAACGCCCGGGGTCACGAGAGAGCCGCCGAGATCGTCCTAGAGACCCTGGAACCGCTGCTGCCCGGCCCTGTACCCGAGGAGATCTTCGGATGATCGCCCGCCCGGCTCGTGTGGCGTTTCTGTTCTCGCTGGCGCTGGCGGCAGCGGCGTGGGGGGCCGCCGCCTCTACCCCGCAGCTCCAGCTTCTGGGCGTCGCCGTGCTGGAGAGGGGGTTCCGGTTCAGGGAGACTCAGGTGGGCGGACTGTCCGGACTGACCTACGATGCCAGAAGTGACCGTTTCTATGCGGTCTCGGACGACGCCAGTCAGACCTCACCGGCGCGCTTGTATACCCTGAAGATCGATCTCCAAGACGGCAAGCTGAGCTCAGGCGACGTCGAGTTTTTCGCGGTCACCCTGCTCAGAGATAGCGACGGTGAGCCCTTCGGAGAGCTGACTCTCGATCCCGAGGGCGTCGCCTTGACGCCGGCCGGTACCTTCTGGATTGCCTCGGAGGGACAGATCCGGCAGGGGGTCAACCCCTTTGTGAGGGAGTTCTCTCCCGCTGGCGAAACAGTAAGGTCGCTCAGCCTTCCGGCCGGCGCCCTGGCCGCGTCCGATAAGCGCTCGGGGTGTCGGCACAACCTGGCCTTCGAAAGCGTCGCGCTGTCTCCAGACGGCAAGCGGCTCTTTGTCGCCAGCGAGAATGCCTGGATCCAGGACGGTGCAGCTGCCGATGTCGGTGTTCCCAGTCCCGTCCGGATCTTGCAGTACGACGCCATGACGGGTCGACTCGACGCCGCCTTCCTCTATTGGGTCGAGGCGATCCCGGCGGGGCCGGCTGTTCTGGACGGCTTCAGGGTGGGAGGTCTGGTGGAGCTGCTGGCCCTGGACCAAAAGACCCTGCTGGCCTTGGAGCGTACCTATTCGATTCGGGCCGGCCACGGAGCACGGCTCTACCGGTTCAGCCTCGAGGGGGCGACCGATGTCAGGGCCTTGTCGAGCTTGAGCGATGGTGCTGCTGAGGATGTCCGGGCCGTGCACAAGACGCTGCTCCTGGATCTGGGCCAGCTCGGGGAGGAACTGGACAACGTCGAGGGCATGACCCTGGGCCCAGAGCTTCCCGATGGCAGGAGGACCCTGGTGCTCGTCAGTGACGACAACTTCAATCCGCGTCTCCAGGATACTCAGTTTCTGGCGTTCTCTCTGGAAGAAGAGTAGGCTCCACAAGCTCGCTGTCCTCGCTCCGGATTCTCCATTGGCCGTTGCGCCGCACCATATCGAGTCGGCTCTCCACACTGACCGATTCGCCGCTGGCTGGGTAGCTCCTGGTTAAAAAGACACGGGCGCTGTTATCGCCTTCAGGCTCGATCGCGAAGGCAGTCAGCTCGACCCGCACCGCCTGGTCTTGCTCCAGGGCCTGTCGCTGCTCGGCTCTCCATTCCTCGAGAGTTTGGCCGTCGGAGGGTGAGAAATCCGCCGAATAGAGCGCCAGGTACTCTTCGACTCGGCGCTCCGCCCAGGACTGTACCCACAGCGGAATCAACACCGCTAGCTCGGAATCAGGAGAGATCGCAGCCGCCGATCTCGCGCCGCCGCCCCGCTGGCCGGCGGCCCGTTCTTGGAGAGCGACCATCGGAGGGTCTTCGGTCGGTCTTGCTGTTTGGGAAACGAGACCGGAAGCTGTCGCCCCCAGTCCATGACGGCCAGCGGTCCAACCGAGGGCAATCGCCAGGGCGGCCCAGAGCGCGGCAGGAAGCAGCAGCTCGAGCAGCCCTTCCGAAAGGCGCC
>CAJIBT010000019.1_pt1 | contig 11783 bp, 7 predicted proteins | sample 9199421 | NCBI WGS metagenome assembly CAJIBT01 (sample SAMEA7708311, study PRJEB35096) | sediment metagenome | biome: marine neritic benthic zone biome [ENVO:01000025]; feature: sediment [ENVO:00002007]; material: shallow marine sediment [ENVO:03000034] sea grass bed [ENVO_01000059] ...
GTTCTTGGCGTTGAGCACCTGACCTCGGACCCCCGCCTTCTGCAGCTCGCCGGCTAGACGCTCCGATTCGGCGACGCTGACCGTACCTACCAGCACCGGCCGCCCAGCCCCGTGAGCTCGGACGATCTCCTCCACAAGTGCCCGGTCGCGAGCCTCGCGATCGCTGTAGACCAGGTCTGCCCGGTCGGCCCGGATGCAGGGCCGGTTGGGGGGGATGACCGCCACCTCGAGGCCATAGAGCTCGGCCAGCTCCTCGGCCGACGAGCTTGCCGTGGCGGTCATGCCGCACAGGCGTGGGTAGAGCTTGAGGACATGCTGCAGCGTGATGGAGCCCAGCAGGGTGCCGTCCGAGCCCGGACGGAGGCCCTCCTTGGCCTCGACCGCCGCCTGCAACCCGTCGGGCCACTGACGATTCTTCGCCACTCTGCCGGTGAACTCGTCCACCAGCTCCACCCCACCGCGGCGTACGATGTAGTCCACGTCCCGCCGCAGCAGGTACTCGGCGTGCAGCGCGTTGCGGACCGCCGCCAGGAGGTTGACGCTGTCGGGCGCGAACAGGCTGCCGCAGGCGAGGCTCTCCTCCAGGCGCGCCGCTCCGGCCTCGGTGAGGAAGATGTTGTCGGCGTACTCGTCGGTGTCGAAGTCCAACTGCGGAGTCAGCCCGCCTACCACTGCGGCCAGCTGCTCCAGGCCGACGGTTTCCTCCTCGACTGCGCCGGCGATGACCAGGGGGATGCGCGCTTCGTCGACGAGAATCGAGTCGGCCTCGTCCAACAGAGCAAAGTTGAAAGGTCGGTGGACCTGCTCGGCCCGGTCGAGGCAGAGGCCGTCGCGCAGAAAGTCGAAGCCTGCCTCCTTGGCGGTGAGATAGGTAACGTCGCAAGCATAGGCGCGCTGTCGATCGGCGACGCTCATCCCCTCCTGGACGACGCCCACGCTGAGGCCGAGGAACTCGTATACCGGTCCCATCCAGCCTGCGTCGCGACGGGCCAGGTAGTCGTTGAAGGTGAGCACGTGGGCACCGCCACCGCCGAGAGCGTGGAGAAAGACCGGCGCCACGGCTGCCAGCGTCTTGCCCTCGCCGGTCGCCATCTCCGCCACCCTGCCCTCATGGAGAGCGAGGCCGCCGGCGATCTGGACGTCGAAGGGGCGCATTCCGAGCACTCGGCGGGAAGCCTCGCGCACCAGCGCAAGAGCCTCGATCAGGAGATCGTCGGGGGAGGTACCGGCGGAGATTCCTTCTCGGAGGGTCTCACCGCGCCGCTGGAGAACGCTATCTCCGAGCTCCTGGAGCTCGGGCTCGAGGGCGGCCACAGCCTCGATCCGGGCCTGGTAGGGCCCTAGGCTCGATGGGTCCAGAAACGGGTCTCCTCGCATGGCCGTGCCGGCAACTCGCGCTGCCTTCAGACGCCAGGATCCTCTGGCTCCTCGGGGACGGCCTCGTTGGCCAGGGCATCGAGGTTTTCGGATCCGAGCTCAGCGTCCGCTTGCGACCAGTCGAAGAGCACCGCGCCTTCGCCCTTGGTCTCGATGAGCTGTCGAAGGTGCTCTACCAGCTTGTCGCGGCGCGTCAAGAGAGCCGCGATCTGGCGCGGCGTGATGAGCCCCTTTAGATTCTTTCGCAGGAGCGGCTTGTCGAGCGACTGGAGCTTCTCCCATACGCCGCGCTCGCACCAGATGATCGGGCCGCCCGAGGTGGGAGTCTGGATGCCTTTCTCGAGCAGAAACGACCGAGTGTGATCGATGAACCAGAGCTTCCACTGCGGTCCGATCAGCATATTGCCCTGATTGCGATCGACGTTGTAGATCAGCGAGTCGAACAGGCGCATGAGCTGCCGCTGTCTGGCCCAATAGAGGGCGCCGGGAGGGTCGAGTCCCCGGTCGCGGCGCCCCTTCTCGCTCATGGCGTTCTCTACCCAGAGCTGTAGGGTACCCGGTTCGCCCCCCAGAACCCGCCGCTCGCAGGGAGGAACATTCTCGATGCCCAGCAAGCGGCTCAGTCGGTAGGCGGCGCACTCGAAGATGTAGCTGTCGCGGAAGTCGCGATAGAAGCGTCCGCTCATCTTCACTCGATCGCGCCACCGGTCGACGGATCGAAAGGCGGCGTTCGCCACGACCCCTTGCTTGTCCTGGAGGCGCACCTTCAGGGTCCGGTTGATGCCGGTGGCGACGGATTTCTCAGCGACCACCCTGGCGGTGCGTAGAAACTCGAGCGCCTCCTCCTCGGTCTGCCAGGGGAGAGCTTCGCCGTCCGCGCCGAGCCAGCTCCAGGACGGGGCACCTGCCGCCGCCCGCAGCGGCAGGTCCGGCAACGGCTGCGGCGCATCGCCCGCCCCCAGAAGCCCGATCGATCCCAGGGTAAGGCACCAAAAGAGCCTGGCCTTCATTGGCGAGCCTCCCCTCGGCTGCGCGTCTTTGAGTCTACACCCGGCCCAGGCAGGCCGCCGGGCTTCCCAATGAGACAATAGGCGTTGCGGCCGTAGTGTTTCGAACAGCGGGAACGGGCCATCCGTTTCAGGCTGGAGGAGTCACAGGGAGTCGGCGACAGGGTGATGGGCGACTGGCGGCGTCTTTTCGCTCTCCTCGGCACAGATCTGCGCCGCGGCGAGGGCATGGCGGCGGGACTCCTGTTCGCCTACTCCGTTCTGCTGTTCTCCTCGTTCTACGCGGCCAAGGCGGTGCGGCAGTCGATGTTCATCGACTCCCTGGGAGCGGCGCGTCTGCCCTGGGTCTATCTGCTGGTCGCGGCCACTGCATTTCCCACCATGCTGTTCTACGGCCGCATCGTCGAGCGGTTGCGTCAGCACCAGCTGATCGCGCTGTGGACCGCGGTGATAGCGGCGAGTCTTGTCGCCTTCTACGGGCTGTTGCCATTCGCCTGGCGCTGGCTGCCGGCGGTGTTCTATCTTTGGATCACCATCATGTTCACCGTCACGGTGAGCCAGCTCTGGTCTTTTGCCAACCACATCTTCGATCCGCGCCAGGCCAAGCGTCTGTTCGGGTTCATCGCCTCGGGCGGCGCGCTGGGCGGGCTGGCAGGCGGGCAGGTGGCGCGTCTGGCGGCCGATGCGGCGGACACGCGATCCGCGCTGCTGGTGATTGCCGCCATGATGGCCGCGATCGCGGGCCTCGTCTATCTGATCGCGGCACTCTGCCCGGTCGGCGGCCAGAGAGTAGGCGGTCCCCGGGGTAGCGATCTGGCCGAAGCGCGAGGTGCTGTCGGGGTCATGCGAAGCTCGACCTACCTGCAGCTGATCGCCGCCATCATGGTGCTGACCGTCATGGTGGCGCAGGTGGTAGATCTGCAGTTCAACTGGGTCGTCGAAGCGTCGACGGCGGGGCTCGAGCAGCGCACGGCGGTCTACGGTAATTTCTACAGCCTGGTCGGCCTGGGCGCCTTTGTCTTTCATGTTCTGCTGACGGCGCGGATTCAGCGGCGCCTTGGCGTGACCTTCTCGATGCGGGTCTTGCCCGTCTCTCTGGCCGTGGGAACGATCGGACTGATCCTCGCCGCTGGATTGGCGCCGGTGGCGCTGGTGGCGATCGCCTGGGGCCTCAAGATCGGTGACGGTGGGCTGCGACATTCTCTCGACCAGGTGACCCGCGAACTGCTCTTCCTGCCCGTTCCCTCGGCGGCCAGGCTGAAGGCCAAGGCCTTCATCGACGTTTTTGTCCAGCGGTTCGCCAAAGGGGTGGCGGCGCTTGCCCTGCTGACCGTCACCTTCGGGTGGATCTCGCCCATTCAGGCCGGTTGGCTCAGTCTGGCTCTCATCCTGCTGTGGCTCGCCGCCACCGAGGGGGCCCGGCGGCACCACCTGCGCTCCTATCGCGAGGGTCTTCGGGAGGGAATCCTGGACTCCGCGGCCGGACTGGATTTTTCGCAGGGCACCACGGTAGAGGTGCTCGTTCAGTCGCTGGGCAGCCCCGACCCGCGTCAGGTTCTTCACAGTCTCGACCTGCTGCGAGCGCACGGGCGGGGTCAACTCGTGCCGCCCGTCTTGCTCTACCACGACGACGCGGAGGTCCGGCGCCACACGCTCGAGATCCTCGCGGAAGAGGGGCGGCGCGACGCGGTGCCGCTAATCGAGCGCCACCTGGGAGACGTCGACACCGAGGTGCGGGCACAGGCGGTTTTCGCGCTGGCGGCGCTGCTCGGCGAGGAGGCCTGGGAGATCATGCTGCCCCGGCTGCGCAATCCCGATCCGCGAGTGCGCGCGGCCGCCGTGGCCTGCTTGATCGACCACGAGGATGCTGCGGTGTCGAGCCAGGCGGCGTCGGTGTTGTCTGAGATGCTCCGTGACGCCGATTGCCGGGTGCGGGCCGAGGCCGCGAGGGCCGTCGGAGCGATGCCCGAGCCGACCTGCCAGGCGGAGCTCGTGCAGCTGCTGTACGACTCCGACAGCAGCGTGGCCCGCGAGGCCATCCTGGCGGTGGGCCGCCGTGCCCGCAGCAGCGACGGGTTGGCGGTCCTCTACGCGCCGATCCTCATCGCGCTCATGCGGGACAGGCGTCTCAAGCATGATTGCCGTGAGGCCCTGGTGGCCAGCGGCGAAGCGGTGATACCCGCTCTCGTTCACTTCATGAACGATCCCGACGAGCAGGTCTGGGTGCGCCGCGCCGCGCCCAAGACCATCGCCGGTATCGGCGGTGCCGCGGCGGCCAATGCCCTGGTGGACAACCTCGGTGCGACCGACACTTTCCTGCGTGGCAAGGTGATCGAGGCTCTCTGCGCGTTGCGCGCCGCAGGAGTCGATCTCGGTTTCGGGGTCAAGAAGATCAGGCGGCAGATCCGGCAGGAGGCGCAAGAGTACCTGCAGCACCTGGCTCAGCTGTCGGCCGTCGGCACCGAGGAGCAGATGCGCCTCGAGAGCATCGGGCTGCTGTGGAAGGTGCCGGGCCCGCGGCCCACCCTGCTCGAGCAGTTGCTGGCCGACCGCATGGCGGATCGCGTCAAACACCTGCTGGCGCTGCTCGAGCTTATCCACTTGCCGCGAGATATCCGGGCCGCCCGTCGCGGGTTGCTCTCCGGCCGCTCGGCGGCCCGCAGTCTCGCCCTCGAGTACCTCGACAACAAACTGACGGGGGAGGTCCGACGCCACCTGTTTGCCGTGATCGAGGACATCCCGTCGAGCGAAAAGCTGCATCGGGCCGAGCGCCTGTTCGCCATCACGGTCCAGCCGCAGCAGGAGACTCTGCAAGAGCTGGCGGCGAGCGATGGCGACGGCGATCCCGATCGTCCGGCCCTCGCCGCCGCTGCCCTGCACGCCATCTACGCCAAGCGAATCCTCGCTCTCTATCCGCTGGTCGGCCGCGTGCGGGATGAGACGGCGGATGAGTTTGTTCGCGAGACCGCCGACTGGGTACTGGAGCGAGTCGAGGAGGATCGCCGAGCGGCCGTCCCACCAGGCGCCGACCCCGGTGCGCGATAGAGTACGCTCCGCGCCCGCTGTACGTAGGCGTTTGTCCAATGAGCGAGCTCGCCCGTATCGAAGTCGTCCTCTTCCTGCGCGAGGTCGAGCTTTTCCAATTCTGCGATGCCGAAGAGATTCTGCGCATTGCCAGCATTGCTCAGGAATGCCGCTTCGCGGCCGGCGAGACGATCTTCTGCGCCAGCGACCCGTCCGATGCGCTGTATGCGGTGGTCGAGGGCCGAGTGCGGCGCGACTACCCGGACGGGAGAAACCTGAACGTCGGCCCCCGGGGCAGCTTCGGAGTTCTGGGAATCTTGAGCGGCCGTTTGCGCAGCGCCGACGCCACTGCGGAGACCGACACCCTGACCCTGAGCCTCGAGGCGGAGGACTTCTTCGATCTGCTGTCGAACAACGTCGAGATCGTCAAGGGTCTGTTTCGACAGCTGACGCTCGGCACCTCCGAGACGGCGGAGTTCGAGTGAGTCTCCCCGGATGGCGAAGCGCGCTGGCGCTACTTCTCGGCAGCTTGCTGGCTCCGTGCCTGTCGCTCGCCGGCGGCGAGCGGCCGGAGCGGATCGTGGCCGTCGGTGATATCCACGGTGCTTTCGACCAGCTGGTGACGATCCTCCAGGCGGCCGAGCTGCTCGATGAGCGGCGGCAGTGGGTCGGGGGACGAGCGGTGCTGGTCCAGACCGGCGACTTCCTCGATCGCGGGCGCCATGTGCGGGAAGTGATGGATCTGCTGATCGAGCTCCAGGAGCAGGCGCCGCGGGCGGGGGGTCGGGTGATCGTGCTGCTGGGCAACCACGAGGCGATGAACCTGACCGGCACGGTGCGCGACGTCAACCCAGAGGTTTACGCCGACTTCGTGGACCAGAGATCGCCCAAGCGGCGCAGGGCGGCGTTCAAGAAGCTCTTCCGGCTGCTCCGCGAGCGGGCCGAGCGCTACGGCTTTCCGGAGCCGGAGAATCGCGATCAGATCGAAGCCTCGTGGCTGGCGTCGCACCCGGAAGGCTATGTCGAGTACCAGCAGGCGCTGGCCCCACGCGGTGAGTACGGTCGCTGGCTGCGTACCCTGCCCACGGCGACGCGAGTGGGGGACATCGTCTTCATTCATGGGGGCATCCATCCCGAGCTGGCCACCTTGACGGCCGAGGAGATCAGCCGTCGGGTCGCGGCAGACATCAAGACCTACGACGAGTACCGGAGATTCCTCGAGGCCGAGGGCCTGGCTCCCTTCTTCTTCACCCCCACCGAGCAGTTCCAGGCCGCCGGCCTCGAGCTGGCGCGTCTCAAAGCCGTGATGGAGGCGGTGGCCCTGCAGACGACGGTGGTGAGACCCACTCCGGCCGAGCAGGCACGCATCGAGCGCTTCCAGGGAATGCTCGACTTTGCCGGCGGACTGCTCTACGACCCGGACGGTCCGGTCTGGTTTCGTGGCTTCGCGGAGTGGAGTGAAGAAGAGGGTGGACCGCAGGTCGACGCCCTGCTGGCGGCGCTGGACGCCGGGTTCATCGTCGCCGCCCATACGCCGCAGCCCAATGGAGAGATCACGGTCCGGTTCGAGGATCGAGTCTTCCTGATCGACACCGGCATGCTTCCCGAGGTTTACAGGAGCGGCCAGGCGTCCGCTCTCGAGATACGGAACGGGCGCTTTACCGCTGTCTACCCCGACCGTCGAGAGGTGCTCTTGGATGGACGGTAGCCGTGCAGACTGCCGCCACGGCTATTCGATCTCCGGTGCAGCGATCCGGCGGATCTCGGTCAGCGCGTCTCTCGCCAGCACGGTGAGGTTGGGGTCGACGTCCCGCGACTCGAGGTCCTCGAGATAGGGCACCGCGGCGGTCACGTACAGGCGGCCGAGCTCCTCGATGGCGAAAGTCTGCAGCTTGTAGGACGGCGACCGGGCCATCTCGAGCAGCGTGGCATGTAGATCGGGGTCCGTGGGCCTCGCCTCCTTCCAGGCCCTGGCGGCGGCCTGCCGGACGTCCTGGTTCCATTCGGCCGCGGTAAACGGCCGTACGAGCGACACCAGCTCGGGGCGATCGAGCTTGGCGAGCGCCCGCAAGGCCGCGATGCGGATCTCGTCGTACCAGGCGCCTCGCTGTAGCTGGGCGGCGAAGACCGGTGTCGGGGTGTCCGGATCGGCCCGCGCCAGAGCCACGATCGCCGCTCCGACGACGTCCGAGTGCGACTCCTCCTTCACGACCCGCAGCAGCCTCTGCGCCGCGGATCGGGTCCCGAGCTCGGCGAGCGCCAGCACGGCGGCCTTGCGCACCCGGTAGTCGCGGGCGGCGAGCGCCTGGGTCGCCAGCTCTTCGGCGTACGGAGTTCGCACGGCTCCCAGGAGCCTGGCGGCCTCGGCCTGCTCTCCCCAGAAGCGATCGGCCGCGAGGCTCGCGGTGAGGGCCTCGGCGGTTTCCTGGAGCGTGGGATAACGCGCGGCGAGCTGCCGCAGGGCCCGGAGTCTGCCGGCCAGAGCGTCGTGCTCGGCCTGGTAGACGAGCTCGAGAGGCTCCTTGGCGAAACTCACCTCGGCCACCAGTTGACCGGCGCCGTCGAAACTGACCATCAAAGGCTCTTCCTCGGACGGCAACAGATAGCTCTCGTTTTCCTTCTCCAGCCAGAGGACCTCTGTTCGGCTCCCGGACGAAGTCGCCAGGGTGATTTTGGCCGGCAGACGGAAGAGCCCCTGGGCCTCGATGACGGGTTGCAGCTGCCGCACCGAAAGATCCACCTGCCGGCGGTCGCTCAGGTAGCGCCAGGTCACCTCGAGCTGTGGATGGCCGCCGCCGGTGATCCAGTCCTGCCAGAACCAGTCGAGGTTGCGGCCCGTGGCCTCCTCGATGGCGATCTTCAGATCCCGGCTCTCGACGTTCGAGAACTCATGCTTGTGCAGGTAATAGCTGAGGGCTCCGAAGAAGTCGTCGTCACCCAGAATGGAGCGCAACATGTGGAGCACCACGGCCCCTTTCAGGTAGGTGTGCTCCTCGTTGTAGATCGTGTTGGGGTCGTCGAAGTAGTGATGCTCCAGCGGGCGGATGATGTTCTCGGTCTCGACGTACGAAAAGTAGTGCCGCTTCGCCAGGTCGACATCGAAGTCGAGCTGCTCGCGGCCCACTGACTCCTCATCCCAGAGCATCATCAGATAGCTGGCGAAGCTTTCGTTGAGCCACAGGTAGCTCAGATTGCGGCAGGTCAGGTTGTTGCCGAACCAGTGGTGCGCCAGCTCGTGGGAGATCGTCGCCTCGGCCGACCAGTCGGTGAAGTACTCGTCGAAGGTCGGGCCGCCGAAGTCGACCGGCGCGTCCGCCAGTCGTAGGACGCTGGCATTGTGCCCCGTGACGCCGGTGTGCTCCATGGCGCCGACCGGATAGTCTGGCATGGCGATCTGGTCGTACTTGACCCACGGATAGCGATATCCGAATCGTTTCGAGAAGAACTCCACCATGCGGGTGGTATTGCGGAAGGCGTAGGCGCCCTCGGCGAGCCGCCCGCGCGGCACCCAGTAGCTCAGCGGGATCTCGGCGAAGGCGGGCTCGAGCTCGCCGCGCTCGAAGTCGCCGACGTAGAGCGCCACCAGGTAGCCGGGATGCGGGCGCTCCTGGAGCCAGTGGTAGGTGGTCGTCCCTTCGGCCGCCTTGCGAGTCTCCAGAAGCTTACCGTTCGAGACCACCACGTAGGGCTCGGGCACCGTGACGACCATCTCGGTCGTGAACTTGTCGTTGACGTCGCCATAGATCGGTAGCCAGTTGGCGTGCAGCCCGCCCTCACCGTAGGTGGTGACGAAGTAGCGTCCCGGGGTCTCGGGATCGGGCCGAAAGTACATGCCGGCGCGCGGTGTTGCCGTGTAGCGCACCGTAAGCGCCAGCTCTTCGCCCCGCACGCCGGCCGCGGGGAGCCTGATGACCAGCGAGTTGTCGCGCGTTTCGAATTCGAGTCGTTGCCCGGTCGGGCCCAGCTCGACGCTCTCGACCTCGAGGCCGATCGCATCCAGGGCGAGCTCCGCAACCGAGCGCAGTGGCGCCAGGAGGATCTTCGCGTGGCCCAGTACCTTCCCCTCGCCGAAGTCGAAGCGGATCTCCGCCCGGTAATGCCGCAGGTCGTAGGCTCGCTCGCGGTTGGCGTTGTACCGGCCGGTCGGCAACCGCTGCGCGACGGCAGGGCCGACCAGGGCGACCACCAGGATCAACTGGCCGAGGGCTTTGAACGGGCTTGTCATCATGGACTCCTATTGAGCCGGAATCTGCTCGCGCGCTCACGATCGATCCAGGCTAGAGGCGGATCCAGCGCTTGGCCTTGAGCTCGAAGCGGGGCAGCTCACCGGGCGCGGCGACCGTCACCGGCACCCGCAGATTGTAGTTTCGCCGGAAAGCCCCTTCGAGGCTGTCTCTACGCCGCAACTGGTCCTCGACCAGCTCCGCCTTGGTGGTGAAGGGCATGTTTTGCTGGAACTCCTCGAGGCTTGCCACCCCCTGGTCGAGACCGGCCGAGCGCAGCCGCTCGGTGTAGAAGGCGTTGCCCGGCACCAGCTGGCTCAGCAGGCGGCGAAGCCGCGCGAGTTGGTGGCTCGTGAGCTCCTGTCGATCCGGAAATTGCATCGTGTGCTAGCGGGATGGGTCGAGTCGCGCCGCCAGCACCTCCGGATTTCCCCACAGGGGAAAGCCCCTCTCCGGCTCGATCTGACCCTCGGCAGCGGTTTCCAACCTGAGTCGCACCTGGAGGCCGGCGAAGGCGCTCAGGTCGACGGCCGCATGGTGCCAGGCGGCGTGGGGCTCCGGCGACAGGGTAGCCTGAAACAGCTCCAGGCCGGAAGCATCCTCTCGCTCCAGCGCCGCGCTGAAGGTCACGGGCCGCCGGACGGTCGGCGGCAGAGCGAAGGCGAAGCGGAGCTCGGCGCCGCGGGGAAGCCGAAGAGGTCCCTCCACAGCCACGCCGGGCAGACCCGGCAACGCGGTGCGCGTCTGCCCTGCGAAGTCGACCTTGAGGCCGTCGCGGAGAAGCTCGGGCAGTTTCTCGGGTCGCAGCTCCTCGGCCACTCCCTGCAGCGAGCACAGGGCCAGCGGGCTGCCGACCGACGGCGACAGCACCAGACGAAGCTCGGCGACCTGGCCCCTCCAGGCCGGATGGCTCCCGAGGGGAAAGCGATAGAGCCAGGCATCGTCGCCGGCCGGCCTTGCCGCCGGATCGTCCAGCATCCGGCGGGCTGCGAACTTCTGCCGGCGTGATTTCCACAGCAGAGCGGCGGCTCCGACGCGATCGGGCCGGCCGGCCAGGCTCTTGACCTCGAGATCGATGCGGTCGACGGTCTCGGCTTCGACCGGGCCGGGGACCGAGATCAGCACCCGATCGGACTCCCAGCTCAGGCGGGCGATCCGATGGTCGAGCCGAAACGTCTCCTCGCCCGGCCGCTTTGGCCAGATCTGGAGGCAGCCTGGCGGTGAGGCGGGGCGCCAGTCGAACAAACTCGAGGAGGCGAAGAGACGTCCCCGGGCCGAGCTCGGCGGAGGGTCCTCCTCGATGAATCGGAGGTAGGTCTCGAGGAGGACGGGCGAGCCGGATTCGGGGTCGACATCCCGGCAGGCCGCCAGAAGACACCAGGCGGTCAGCAGGGTGATCAGGCCCGCGCAGCGACAGAACCTGTCTCGACGCGGCATCACGGGTTGAGATAGCCGAGCGCTTGCAGGTGACGGATCTCCTCCGCCGACAGCCGCACCGGCTCCTGGCTCGCGAGGGGGTCGCCGGCCAGGTGGAGGCGGGACGCCTCATTGCCGGCGAGCTCCGAGGCGAGGCGCTGCCCGAGCCGCTCGACGAGCGAGGGGTGGCGCTCGATCACGTTGGTCGACTCCTGCGGGTCCTGCTCGAGGTCATAGAGAAGCTGGCGATCGCCGTAGAGCTTCCAGCGCTCGGTGCGCAGCGCGGTGGCGATCAGGGCGCTCTGGCGAACCGCCTGGTCCCGCTGGATGAGAGGCAGCAGGCTCCTGCCCTGCAGGGCGTCCGGCGGCTCCGCGCCGACAATCTCGAGCACCGTCGGCATCAGGTCGACCATGGCGGCGAGCTGGCGAATTCTCTTCCCCTCGAGGGCCGAGTAGGGAAGCTTCATCACCAGCGGGATGTGAGCCAGCTCTTCGAAGCAACACTGACTATGGAGGAAGAGTCCGTGCTCGGCGAACTCCTCGCCGTGGTCGGAGGTGACGACGATCAAGCTCCGGTCGTAGAGGCCCAGATCTCGCAGCTCCTCGAAGAAAGATCCGAGCTGAGCGTCCACGTAGTTGATGCAGCCGTCGTAGAGGGCCTCGAGGTAGTCGAGGTCGCGCTCGGCCAGGAGCTCCCCCGCCGTGGCGCGGCCGGCCTGGATCTCGCGGTTCCAGG